>Ga0074045_10002268_pt1 | contig 17876 bp, 21 predicted proteins | sample BogForMeECP23OM2_FD_94442 | JGI IMG/M metagenome (GOLD analysis project Ga0074045, IMG submission 94442) | Bog forest soil microbial communities from Calvert Island, British Columbia, Canada - Bog Forest MetaG ECP23OM2 | ecosystem: Environmental > Terrestrial > Soil > Wetlands ...
GTCTAATTTATGGGACGGGTGTATAGCCGTCTCTAAGTGAAGTCTATCCGGGATGTTATTCAGTAGCGAGAGTGGGCCTTCTGAGTTCCCGTCCCGGAAAGCGTTCGCTTATTTCTCTTGCTCTCGACTTTCAATTCTTGTCTCATAAAAACATAAGGCGGCATTCGCGAGTTTTTCGCCGGATGCCGCCTGTTTAGTTGGGGGTGGTTGTCTTGGGGCGAGAATGAAGAAGCGGGAACCGAAGATTCGGGATAAGAAACGGCGCGGCGAGTGGGCGGAGATGATTTTTATGGCGCGGGCCGCGGAGCGAGGAATCGCGATCAGCAAGCCGTGGGGAGATACCACGAGTTATGACTTTGTGGCGGGACGTCCGGGGCATTTTGCGGCGGTTCAGGTGAAGTGCACGTTGTTTGAGATTGCAGAAGGTTTGGAGAAAGGGTATTCGTGCACCGTCTGCAGCAGCAACCGGCCGTACCGGCGCGGGTCGTTCGACTTTCTGGCGGCCTATCTGATCCAGGAGGATGCGTGGTACATCATTCCCGAGGACGAGATTCTGGGGAAGAAGTCGATCTCGCTGGCCACCAACTGCGTGGAAGCGCGGTACGAAAAGTATCGGGAGGCGTGGCATCTGCTGGGGGACTGTCGCGAGGATGAGAATAAGGGGATCGACATGGAGGGCTGCGCGGAGGAGATTCTGTCACACGGGATGGAATAAGGCGCGTTTTCCTCAGCCCTCCACAAGAGAGTCCTATCGTCCACAGGTTCTTCACAAGGGGGAAATGTTTTTCGGTTGCGGCTCGAAACAATCTGTCCCAAAGTGGGTTCAGCGCATACGTGAGATCTCGAAGGCTTGCCGAGAGATGACGTGCGGTGACGCTGGCGGCAGCCGGCGATTCTCGAGGGTGAATCGCCGGGGGAAATCGGAAACGCGCGCGAGTGCGTGATGGTTGCCCGGGCATTGCGGCCTCCTCTACGGTCTGCTCCTGGAGCGGATTGGGCTGCTGGCTGACGCATGGGTGGCAGAGCGGCGATTTTCGAATCGCGGTTCTGCGGCCAGTACCGGCAAAGTTGGCACTCCCAGAGAGCGCTTTCGGGCCGGTACCATCGGTCCCGCTCCTCCTTGAAGCGGGAAGGCAAGGCGAAGAGATACACGAAACGGTGCGACCGGGGTGGCTGGCCCCGGTCGCATTTGTTTTTTGTCCTTGACTTCTCATTCTCCTTTTGTTCTCCTAGCAAAAATAAGGCAAAAAGACATGAATCTCGTAAAGGCGTTTCTCACCAGTATCGGTTGTCCTGACTTTGGTACCCAACAAGTGGATGTGGAGGGCACACCCGGCGGTCAAATCCACTGCAGTCGCCTCGGCCCCATCCCGAATGGCCGATATCTCCTGAAACTCATAACGGGCGAGGAGTTTTATGTAAGCATACGTGGCCAACGGTGGGAGAGCGCATAAAACCAGCTGGCCCCGACTAGGTAGGCGTTGACTTCCGGGAGGTGTCCCCCCACTAATTTTTTTGATTGGGCCTGAGTTTTCCAAAGGACGCGCCTCGCGTTCACAACCGGCATCCGGTTAGTGTGTCGTTGGCATTGTGCAGCCTTTGGGGAGAAAACATAAACACTTGGCGACCACCAACTACAACATCAGCACTCTTCCGGCGAATGTAGAGGCCGAGCGGTCGATTCTGGGCGCGATTCTGCTCGACAACTTTGCTTACAACCAGGCTGCCGAGCATTTGCGGATCGAGGATTTTTCTCTCGACTCGCACCGGCGGATTTATGGGCGGATGGTCGATCTGGCGGAGTCTTCGCGGCCGATTGACCTGATCACGCTGATCGAGGAGCTTGATCGGCACAAAGACCTGCAGCCGATCGGCGATGTGGGCTATGTGTCGAGCCTGCTCGATGGCGTTCCGGACCGGCCGAGCATCGAGCACTACGTCAAGATCGTGCGCGACAAGGCGCTGCTGCGCGGGCTGATTCACGCGGCGAACACGGCGATTGCGCGAGCGTCGGATCAATCGGATGCGGCCGAGGAAGTGCTCAGCGACGCGGAAGCTGCGATCTTCCAACTCTCGGAGAAGCGCATTGGCCGCGGGTTCATGGGCGTGCAGGAGATCGTGCGCGAGTCGTTCGGCTCAGTCGATGCTCTTCTGCAGCGCGGCCAGCGTATTACGGGGTTGGCTACGCACTACACTGAACTCGACGAGATGACAAGCGGGCTGCAGCGTTCGGATCTGGTGATCATCGCGGCGCGGCCTTCGATGGGCAAGACTGCGTTCGCCATGAATATCGCCGAGAATGCCGCGGTGGAGGACCAGCAGGTGGTGGGAGTGTTTTCGCTCGAAATGTCGCGGGAAGCCTTGCTGATGCGCCTGCTCTGTTCGCAGGCAAAAGTGGACGCCCACAAAATGCGCACCGGCTCGCTGTGGCAGGATGACACGCGGAAAGTGGTGCGCGCCATGGAGCAACTGGCGCACGCGCCTATTTTTATTGATGACACGCCGGGCATCACGTTGAGCGAGATGCGCGCCAAGGCGCGGCGCTTGAAGCAGTCGCAAGGCCGACTCGACTTGATCATCGTGGATTATTTGCAGCTTATGTCGGGCGGCAGCAAGCGCTACGAAAACCGTACGCAGGAAGTGTCGGCAATCTCGCGTGGACTGAAGGCGCTGGCCAAAGAACTCAGCGTGCCGGTGATCGCGCTCTCGCAGCTGAGCCGCGCTCCGGAGAGCCGCGGCGGCGATCATCGTCCGCAACTCGCCGATTTGCGCGAGTCGGGTTCGATCGAGCAGGATGCCGATCTGGTGATGTTCATCTTTCGCGAAGAGGTGTACAAGCAGGACGATCCGGATCTGCAGGGCAGAGCCGAGATCATCATTGGCAAGCAACGTAACGGCCCGATTGGGCGAATCAATCTGGCCTTCCTGAAGAATTGCACTCGGTTCGAGACTCTGGTGGAAGGCGGGTTGGCGCCGGAAGAGTGAGTTTTGGCGGTACAGGAATCACTGTAGTTTTACGCCGTAAATACCTAACCCGCTTTAAGTTGCAGTTCTCGGAATCGCTGTGGAAAAGCTTGTGGAATTGCGGATGGGAGGGCGCAATACCTGGAGGCAAAGCACCGTGAGGCAGATCACAACACCCGGTTTTCTGCCCGCTAAGGCCCTGAATGATAACCAGTTAGGCAATTCACTGGGGATTAACATGGGCAAGACGCGCGAAATGTCAACCGGTTTCCGTTTTTGGGTTTTGCACATTTCGAGGTTCTTGACCTTCCCATTTTGGTACCCAGGGCCAACTCAATCGCTGTCCTCGCCGACCTTCAGGACGGCTAGAAAAGCCTCCTGGGGGATATCGACGCGGCCGATCCGTTTCATTCGTTTTTTGCCTTCCTTCTGCTTTTCGAGGAGCTTGCGCTTGCGGGAAATGTCGCCGCCGTAGCACTTGGCGAGGACATTCTTGCGCATGGCCGAGACGGTCTCGCGGGCGATGATTTTGGCTCCAATCGAAGCCTGAATGGGCACCTCAAACATTTGCCGCGGAATCAGCTGCCGCATTTTAGAAACCAGAGCCTTGCCCCGTTCATAAGCGAAATCGCGATGCACGATAATGGAGAGCGCATCCACAGGCTCGCCCGCGACGAGAATATCGAGCTTGACCATAGGCGACTCCCAATAGTCGGCGAGGTGATAATCGAGCGAAGCGTAGCCTCGCAAACCGACTTCAGGCGATCGTAAAAGTCGAGCACGATTTCATTCAGCGGCAACTCATAGTGCAACATTACACGCGAGGAGCTGACGTACTCGAAGGTCTTCTGCTTGCCGCGTTTGTCCTCGACGAGTTTCAAAATTCCCCCCACATATTCTTCGTTGGTGAGAATCGTCGCGAGAATCACCGGCTCTTCGACCTTGGCGATCTCGCTGGGGTCGGGCCAGCGCGAGGGATTGTCGACCTCGATCAATACCCCATCGGTCTTGGTGATTTTGTAGCGCACGCCGGGAGCGGTGGTGATGAGTTCGAGGGCAAACTCGCGCTCAAGGCGCTCCTGAATGATCTCCATGTGGAGCAGCCCGAGGAAGCCGCAGCGAAAGCCGAAGCCAAGCGCCACGGAACTTTCCGGCTCGAAGAAGAACGAGGAATCGTTCAAGCGCAGTTTCTCGAGGGCCTCGCGGAGGCGGGTGTGTTCGTGGGCATCGACGGTGTAGAGGCCGGCGAAGACCATGGGCTTGATTTCTTCGAAGCCGGGCAGGGCTTCAAAGGCGGGGTTGGCGTCGTCTGTGATGGTGTCGCCGATTTTGGTGTCGGCTACGTTCTTGATGTTGGCTATCAGGAATCCAACTTCACCGGCTTTGAGTTCGTCAATCTCCACCGGCTTGGGGCATTGCACTCCGAGAGTTTCTGCGTCGAAGGTTGTGCCGTTCGACCAGAGACGAATTCTCTGGCCTTTGCGCAGCGTACCCTGAAAAACGCGGGTGAGGATGACCACGCCGCGGTAAGCGTCGAACCAGGAGTCGAAGATGAGCGCCTGCAGGCGGCTGTCAGGATTCCCTTTTGGCGGCGGGATGCGTTTCACGATGGCCTCCAGCACATCGGGCACGCCCTGGCCGGTCTTGGCGCTGATGAGCACCGCGTCCGATGCATCCAGGCCGACGGCGCTCTCGATCATTTCTTTGGTGCGGGGGATGTCGGCGCTTTGCAGATCGATCTTGTTGATCACGGGAATGATTTCGAGGCCGTGGTTGATGGCGAGGTAAGAGTTGGCGAGCGTCTGTGCTTCCACTCCTTGCGAAGCATCGACTATGAGCAGCGCGCCTTCGCACGAGGCCAGCGAGCGCGAGACTTCGTAGGAAAAATCCACATGGCCCGGAGTATCGATGAGATTGAGCTGGTAGGTGTTGCCGTCGTGCGCGGTGTACATCATGCGTACGGCGTGAGCTTTGATGGTGATGCCGCGCTCGCGCTCCAGGTCCATGGAGTCGAGCACCTGCGCCTGCATCTCGCGCGCGGTGAGCGACCCGGTCAACTCCAGCAGGCGGTCCGCCAGCGTGGATTTACCGTGGTCGATATGCGCGATGATCGCAAAGTTGCGGAGGAAAGCGGCGTCCATAGATTCAGTTGCCAGCGGTCAGTTGCCGGTTGCCAGTTGCCAGTAAGACCGTATCGAAGCTGGCGAACCTGCAACTGCTTTTGAAAGGGTGCGGGCTAATCTTTGATTTTAACAGGCCCGGATTTCTTCGCAGGCCTGAAGCGGTTTCTCTTCGGCCATTTCTCAGCTAGCATGTCGGTATGTCCGAAGCCTCTCCATGTTTCATCGCCATCGATCACGTTCAACTCGCCATGCCTGCCGGCGAGGAACAGAAGGCTCGTGCCTTTTATGGAGGTGTTTTCGGTATGACAGAATTGCCGAAGCCACCGGAGCTCGCGAAGCGCGGCGGATGCTGGTTTGAGAGCGGCGGCGTGCAACTCCATTTGGGAGTCGAGAGTGACTTCCGTCCGGCGAAGAAGGCGCACCCAGCTTTGCGCTGCCGCGACTACCCGGCCCTCCTAGAGCGATTGCGTGATGGAGGAATTGAAGTTAACGAGCCGGACGATATCCCGGGGGTGAGGCGCTGCCATGTGCACGATCCCTTCGGAAATCGCATCGAGATTATCGGCTAAAGAGGATCGGCTGCGGATATCCTCTTTTCTTCTTTCTTCCTCCGCACCCATGGCGAAGTTCAGGCGTCCCGGGAGGCGTCACGATCTACGGCTTTACCCGGCGCTGAAGGCGCCGGGCTACCTTCAAACGCCTCTACGGGGCGCAACACCGCGACTCGCCGATGGTTCCTTCATCCGGTACAATCCTGCGACCGGATTATTACGCGCGAGGTGAAATGTATGTGGAAATTTGCTTTTGTACTGGCCTGCGTTCTGCTAACGCTTGCGGTTGCGCCGGGCCAAACTGTTTCGCCGGAGATGCGCGGATTTATCAAGGTGGACGCGCCAGTAGTGGCTTTAACGCATGCGAACGTTATCGACGGAACGGGCGCGGCCGCGCGAGACGACCAGACCGTCGTGATCTCTCATGGAAAGATCGAATCGGTTTCGGAAGCGGCGTCGGCGAACGTTCCGAAAGGTGCGCAGGTGCTCGATCTCCACGGCTACAGCGTGATTCCGGGGCTCGTCGGCATGCACGATCACCTTGTATATCCCTTGGGCAACGGCATCTATGGGGAGATGGCGTTCAGTTTTCCGCGCTTATACCTGGCCGGCGGCGTGACCACGATCCGCACGACGGGTGCGCTTGAGCCCTACACCGATATCGAACTCAAGAAGCAGATCGACAAAGGAGAAATTCCCGGCCCGAAGATTCACGTGACCGGACCTTATCTCGAAGGCCCCGGCACCTTCGCGCTGCAGATGCACCAACTGGCTGGACCCGACGACGCCACGAAGACCGTCAACTATTGGCTCGATGAGGGTGTGGACAATTTCAAAGCGTATATGTTCATCACACCGGCCGAGCTTTCAGCCGCAGTGAGCGCGGCCCACAAGCGCGGCGCGAAAGTTACGGGGCATCTTTGCTCCATCGGCTTTCGGGAAGCTGCTTCGATTGGCATCGACGATCTCGAACACGGCTTGTTGGTGGATACGGAATTCTATCCGTGGAAGAAGCCCGGCGAGTGTCCGGATAAACTTGATTACGATTTCATTTCCAAGCTGGATGTGCAAGCTGGCCCCGTTCACGACACGATCCTCGACCTGGTGCAACACCACGTGGCCGTGACATCGACGCTGCCGGTATTTGAACTGTTCGTGCCCGGAAGGCCTACGATCCAGCAGCGGGTTCTCGATGCGCTGTCTCCTGACGCTCGCAGCGCATTCCTTAACAACAAGGAGCGCGTTAGCGATATGAGCCTGATTCGACAGCGTTACCACAGTGACGCTTCCCCTTGGCCGGCTGCTTTCAAGAAGGAAATGGAATTCGAGCATGCTTTCGCGCAAGCTGGAGGTCTGTTGCTGGCAGGCCTTGATCCCACCGGCATGGGGGGCGTGATCGCGGGTTTTGGAGATCAGCGAGAGGTGGAGTTGCTGGTGGAAGCTGGATTCACACCGGTGGAGGCAATTCACATCGCGACCGCGAACGGCGCACAGTTTCTGGGAGAACTCGACCGCATAGGTACCGTTGCTCCCGGCAAACAGGCGGATTTGGTCGTGATCAAAGGCGACCCGTCGAAGAAGATCGAAGACATTGAGAACGTAGAGACGGTGTTTAAAGACGGCATCGGCTACGATTCGGCTAAATTGATCGAATCGGTGCGGGGAGTGGCCGGGAGCCGGTGAATCGTTTCCGCTAGAATTCAGACGATGCTCGTTCTCGCCTCCGCTTCACCTCGACGTCAGGAGTTGTTGCGTAACGCCGGGATTTCATTCACGGTGCAGCCCGCAGATATTAATGAGACGCCGCTCGTGGGTGAATCTCCGCGGGGCTGCGCGGAGCGACTGGCGCGGGAGAAGGCGTTCGCGGTTTTTCAAAGCCGGCCGCAGGACTGGGTTCTCGGCGCGGATACGATTGTCGTGGTCGATGACACGATTCTCGGTAAACCGCGCGACGCGGACGACGCGTTTCGCATGTTGCGTCTACTGTCGGGTCGTACACATGCAGTGATCACCGGAATGTGTTTAGTAGGTCCAGTTGCGAGCGGGTCAGAATTACCAGCGGCCGGCCTCCCGCAACTGGTGGCCGCTTCCGAGAGAACTGGTTCGGAGACCACGTTCGTAACCATGTGCGAGTTGTCGGACGAAGAGATTCGCGACTACGTCGCGACCGGCGAGCCAATGGACAAGGCGGGCGCTTATGCGATCCAGGGGATTGCCTCGCGCTGGATTCCGCGCATTGAGGGGGACTACAGCAACGTCGTGGGCTTGCCGGTGGCTATGGTTCACAGGGAGCTGAAGAAACGAGGCCTCATTTAGAGTCAGCGGCGCTTTCAGCTGGCCGCGTTCAGCTAGCCGCTTTCAGCTAACCACTTCAGCTAACCCAGGACTGAGAATTCGCGGGAGCGTCCAAATACATGGCGATGACATCGCCTTTACTGTCGAGCACGACCAGCTTGTTTCTGGTAAACCCCATTCCGCACAATCCGCCGCAGACGAAGCCCCATTCCAGCGTGAGATCGGCGACATAAACATTCTCGTAGGTGTCCTGACTGTGAGAATAACGATCAAAGTGCCTGATTACGGCGGCGTACTTCAGGTTGGTGGTTACGGCATCGAATCCCGAGGGTAAATGCGGATTCTGTCTTACGGCGCGCGTCAGATCGTAGTAGTAACGAACGGCTCTCGCGGTTACGATTTGCGTCGATTGAATCTCGTCATTGCCGCGCATTCCCCAAATCGGAGCCATCTCTTCCAGCGGTTCGTTTGCCCAATAGTCGAGGAATTCGAATACCTCTCCGACCATTTTTCCCGAACCTAAATAAACCGCCTCCGCCTTCCGCAGCATCGTTTCTTGATTCGAATCGCTGAACGATCTGGAGATCTCAATCTTGTACGGGCCTTCTCGTTCGGAGGTCTGAGGAAGGTCGATGTCCATGTCCGGCTCATAGATCAGCCAAGGAGCCTTCTGCTCCGCCGTCAGTCCCTGGAGGAACTGTACATAAGGGCGCACCTTTTCATATTTCGCAATCCACTCCTTAACCCCGCCGATACGCTTTTCGTCATCGCGGGGCGACTGTTCGAGATATTGGTGGCATGGCTCATAAGCATTCTCTGGATCTTTCTCGATGTTCGCCATGCAACGATCGTATGGAGTGATTGCGAGATCGCGCTCGAGCACAAAAGGGAAAGCGGTGAGCAGACAAAGTATCGATCCGATAAAGAAGAAGTACCTCATGGACTTAATCGGCTAAGACTTTTTTTCTTCTTCTTTTGTTTCTTTCTTTTCTCCCTCAGGTTCTTTCATCGCGGCCTTGAAGTTACGGATGCCTTCCCCCAGGCCTTTGCCGACCGCGATGAACTTGCCCGTGCCGAAGACCAGGAGAGCGATCGCGATGAGTAAAATCAAATGCAGCGGCTGAAAAAGACCTTCCCCCATAACTCCTCCAATACCTCTCGGACGTTCCCCGCGACTGCGGCCCGGGAAACTGTCCTTTGAAAAGTCTAGGCCATGCCAACTTCGGAGTCAAAAGGATGCCGCCCCAGTCTCGGAGTACGCAAACATCGGCGCTTACCAAGCGGCTCGCTCGAAGTCTATGCTAGAAGCCAAGTGTTTCCGGGAGGCTTGCGGTGATTCTCAGGCGTTGCGCTCTGATCGTGGCGCTGCTGGTTTTGTGCGGGACGGTATCCCGCAGCTTCGCTCAGGAGCAGGCGCCAGCCTCCGCTCCCGGTGAACCCCGCAAAACCAGCGAGCCCTATACGGGCGATCTCTCCATTTTCGACTCTCCTGGGCGCGACCGGCGTCTACAAATCAATCGTGTCATGGACATTCTCGGCATCACAGCAGGCAAGACGGTCGCCGATATCGGAGCGGGATCGGGATGGTTCACGGTGCGAGCCGCACGGCGCGTCGGACCGGGCGGAGCCGTTTATGCGGAGGACATTAATCCGGAGGCGATCCACCATATCGAGACGCGAGCGCGAAAGGAGCAGGTGCATAACGTCAAGACCATCCTCGGCAAAGCCGACGACCCGCTGCTTCCCACCGGCAGCGTGGATGCAGTTTTACTGCTGAAGACTTATCACGAGGTTGCCGAACCGGTCACTCTCTTGCGAAATCTGCGAGCGTCGCTTCGTTCCGGTGCCAAGGTCGGAATCATTGACCGCAACGGCAATGGCGAGGACCATGGAGTTGGCCGCGATATCGTGCTCCGTGAAGCCGGGCAGGCGGGCTACCGGTTGCTGGAGCAGTATGACTTTGTGAAGGGCGACCAAATGGATTATTTCCTGGTGCTGGTTCCCGCACAGTAACTTTCCCGGAAACTAATCAAACTCTCTCGATCATTCTCTCTCGATCATTCTCTTTCGATCATTGCCGCCAAAAGCAAGGCTCGGCGTGGAAGCTCGGAAATCACGATGTATTCGTGCACGGCGTGCGCGCCCTCGCCCACGCCTCCGAGGCCATCTAGCGTCGGGATGCCCATGCCGGCGGTGAAGTTTCCGTCGGAGCCCCCGCCTACGGCGGCTTCTTCCAAAATCCATTGCATTTCGCCGGCGATTTTTCGGGCTTGCTGGTAGAGCGCTGCTACTCCGGCGGTTCGCTCCATAGGCAGCCGATTGATGCCGCCCATGATTTCTAATCGGCAGTGTTTGTCGAAGGGCTTCAGAGCGCGAAATTTGCGATCGATCGCGGCGGCTTGTTTCGCTTTCTTGATACGCACATCGACGGCGACGGAAGCTTCTGCGGCGACCACGTTCGTGCGAGTTCCGCCGTGGAGGATGCCGGGATTCACCGATATTCCTTGAGCCAAATTATTCAGCTTTGCGATCACCGTGATCTGGCGTGCCAGTTCGAGAATGGCGCTGTGTCCTTTGCCGGGGTCGAGGCCGGCGTGGGCAGCAACTCCCTTCACCCGCAAGGTATATTCGCCCACGCCTTTGCGCGCAGTTTTTACGGCGCCCCGTGCTCCGGCGGCCGGCTCGAGCACCAGCACTCCACTGGATTTCTTCGCAAGCTCCTCCGTGATCTTTCGGGAAGAATAGCTGCCCACCTCTTCGTCGGAGACGAGAAAAACCGTGACCGGCCTCGGGAGCTCGCCATGCCAGGCTTGCAGCGCTTCGATGGCATGAAAGATGAGCGCGATGCCGGACTTCATATCCAGGACGCCGGGACCATGCAGCCGGCCGCTCTCGATTTTGCACGGCATGTTCGCGAATGTGCCCAGCGGATACACCGTGTCATAGTGGCCGAGCAGTAGAATCGGCTTGCGCTTCGCGGCCTGGGTGCGGGCAGAGCCGGCGAAATCGATTTGCAGGTTGTCGCCGAACTCCTGGGCCCGGTGGAGTTGAGCTTGTCCGCCCAGCTTTTCAAACTTAGCGGCGAGAAACGCCGCCATGCGGTCGGCTGCCGGCTTGTTGTCGCTGGGAGATTCGATTTCGACGAGTTCGCGGGTGGTCTCGACCATGCGTTCTCGCTGCCGCACAAAATAGCGCAAGCGCTCCACCATGGTTGCCGGCCCCTGGGCCGTCTGTTCGATCTTCTTTCCGTTGAGCACCATAACCTCGCAGGTCGCTTGACCGGATCGCTTGAGCGGATCGCTTGACCCGTCGCCTAACCACGGATTGCGTCTCGAATGCGATGCGATAAAGTATAATCTTCAGGCTGTTCCCGACGAGTTATCTATCATGATGGAGAGCACTTCGCCAGTGACCGAGGCGCCCGCGGGCGCAACCAAGATGGCGCTCGACATTCACGAGATTCTGAAGATTCTGCCGCATCGCTATCCTTTCCTGCTGATCGATCGCGTGCTCGAACTGCGGCGCAAAGAGCGCATTGTGGCGATCAAGAACGTCACCATCAACGAACCGTTTTTCAACGGCCACTTTCCGGGTTTGCCCATTATGCCCGGCGTGCTGATCGTGGAAGCGATTGCGCAGGCTGGAGGCGCGCTGCTGCTCACCGAAGTGGAAGACCGCGCCCACAAAGTGATGGTGTTTACCGGCATCGATCGTGCCAAGTTCCGGCGTCCCGTAAGTCCGGGCGATCAGTTGCGAATCGAAGTCGAAGTGAAAGGCTGGCGCGCCGTGCCCCGGATGGTCGCCGCAAAAATGCATGGCATTGCGTATGTCGCGGGCAAGCGCGTGGCCGAAGCGACGGTCTCCTGCCAGCTCATCGACAGCTCACGCGGGCGCGGCGAAGCCTCAGACGGCAATGGCGACGGCAATACCGCGGAATGAATCACACTTCGGCGATCAGCTCTGGTGATCAGGCACTCGTGAGTGTTCACCCCACCGCCATCATCGATGCCCGCGCCCGCGTGCCGGCATCCTGCAAGATCGGCCCCTACTGCGTGATCGGCGCCGATGTCGAACTGGGCGAGGAGTGTCGTCTGGTGTCACATGTGGCCATCGACGGACCAACGAAAATCGGCTCCCACAACAGTTTCTTTCCCTTCTGTGCCATCGGCATGGCGCCGCAGGATGTCACTTACAACGGCGAACCCACGCGCCTCGAAATCGGCGATCACAACGAGATTCGCGAGTGCGTCACCATCAGCCGCGGCACGGTGAAAGGTGGCGGGCTAACCAAAGTTGGCAGCCACACTCTGATCATGGCCTACGCGCACATCGGCCACGACAGCGTGATCGGCGACTACTGCATGCTGGTGAACGGAGCCACGCTGGGCGGCCACGTAACAGTTGAAGAATATGCCGTGGTGGGCGCGCTCTGTCCGGTGCATCAGTTCGTGCGCATCGGGGCTCACTCGTATATTGGCGGCGGAACTACGATCACGCAGGATGTTCTTCCGTTTTCCATGACGTCGGCCGCGCGCGGCACCCATGCGTATGGGATGAATAAAGTCGGACTCGAGCGTCGCGGCTTCTCCAAAGAGAGGATCCGGAAGATTCACCACGCGTATAAGACTTTGCTGGCATCGAAGATGAACACATCTCAAGCTTTAGAGAAGCTAAGAGCAGAACCGGAGCTTGGCGAAGACGTGGAGATGCTGATTCGCTTTATCGAAGGCTCGGAGCGAGGAGTGATTAAGTAAGTGGTCCGTGGTCGGTGATTAGGGGCTGGTAAAATCCGGTGCTGACCACTGATCTTTGACCGTTGATCTCTGACCTCTTCATGCAACGTATCGGCCTCATCGCCGGCAACGGCAAGTTTCCCTTCCTTGTACTCGAAGCTGCGCGTGCTGCCGGATATGAAGTTGTCGTCGTTGCCATCAAGGAAGAAGCTTTCCCCGAAATCGAAGCTCAAGGGGCGGCGTCGGTTCACTGGCTGTCACTCGGCGACCTTTCCAAGCTAATCGAAACTTTCCAGCGCGAAGGCGTGAGTCGCGCCATTATGGCGGGGCAGGTCAAGCACAAGCAAATTTTCTCCGCCATTCGGCCGGACTGGCGACTGGCCAAGCTTTTACTCTCCCTCACCACCCGCAATACCGACAGCCTGCTCGGCGCCGTAGCCAAGGTTTTGGCGGACGAGGGAATCACTTTAGAGAACTCGACATGGCTGCTCGAACCGCTGCTGGCGAAGGCTGGGGTGCTTACGCGGCGCGCGCCGACTGAAGCGGAGCGCACGAATATCGAATACGGACGTACCGTTGCGCGGCAATTGGCGCAACATGACATCGGCCAGACGGTGGTGATCGCGGAATCCACTTGCGTAGCGGTTGAGGCCATGGAGGGCACCGACGCCACCATCGAACGCGCGGGCAACCTTATGTCCTCGCTCCACGGCGACGCTTCCACGCTCGGTCGCGCTCTTACCGTGGTGAAGATCGCGAAGCCCAATCAGGACATGCGCTTCGACGTCCCCGTGATTGGTGTGAAAACGATCGAAGTGATGCAGGCCGCGGGCGCGACCTGCATCGCGATCGATGCCGCGAAGTGCCTGCTGCTGGATGGAGAAAAAATTGTCGATGCGGCGAATGTGGCAGGGATCGCGCTGGTAGCGAATAAACAGTGATTCCGACAGGAGAAAATAAAGTATGACTCCCCAGAGTTCCGAGTCGGTTCTCATCGCCGACCAGCTTCGCCGCGCATTTGAAGGCGATGCCTGGCACGGTCCTGCGCTGCTTGAGTTGCTGCAGGATGTGAGTGCCGCCACCGCTGCGGCGAAGCCTCTGCCCGAGGCTCACAGCATCTGGGAGCTTGTGCTGCACATCGCGGTTTGGGACAAAGCCACGCTGCGTAGACTCGCGGGAGAGAAAACCCAGCCCACCGGAACCGATAATTTCCCGTTGGTTCCGAAGCGGCCCACGGAAACCGCGTGGCGCAAGACGATCGCTGGCACGAAACGCACGCACGAACGGCTGGTGAAGACGGTGGCTGCTTTGCCGGAGTCTCGCCTGCGCGAGCGGGTACCCGGCAAGCGCTATGACTTTTATCATCTCCTGCATGGGGTCGCGCAGCACGAGCTTTATCATGCAGGGCAGATCGCGATCCTTAAGAAGGCCTCCCTCAGGGGCTGAAGCCCGCTCTTTTTTTGGAGTCTGGATGGCACGGATGAAGCCGTGCCCTTCCCGAACTTTCTCACCACTTCTTGAAGATCACGCCCACAGCCGCCACGATCATGGCGAATCCAACTGCGTGGTTCCACTTCACCGGCTGCTTCAGGTAGAGCACCGAAAAAACGGAGAACACAAGCAGCGTAATCACCTCCTGAATCGTCTTGAGTTGCGCCGCGCTGAATTCATAGGAGCCGATGCGGTTGGCCGGCACCTGGAAACAATATTCGAAGAAGGCAATCATCCAACTGATCACAATCACCTTCAACAACGGCACATTGCGATACTTCAGGTGGCCGTACCAGGCGAAGGTCATGAAGATGTTGGAGACAGTGAGCAGGGCGATCGTGCGCATGGAAAGAGACTCCGCTATCGGCGATGGCTCAATAACCAGATCTACCAGATGCCGTTTTGCGGCTTTGCGTTTACAATTTGTTTCTGCTGGCAACCGGCCAGCCGAGAGAGCTGCCCGCTGCCCGCTGACAATCCGATTTTCGTTGCCGTGGTGGGTGTGGGCGTCTTTGGACGCAACCACGCCCGGGTCTACAAGGAATTGCAACAGCAGGGCGAAGCGGTGCACCTGATGGGCGTGGTCGATTCCAATCTCGACCGAGCCGACGCCGTGGCGCGCGAGTTCGGCTGCCGCGCTTTCGGCTCGATCGATCAGATGCTGACGACGCACAGCGAGATCCAAGCCGCTTCCGTGGCCACGCCCACAGTCCATCATCTGGAAACCGCCCGCCAACTTATAGAGTCAGGCGTTGACGTTCTGGTGGAGAAGCCGCTGGCCGCTTCGCTGGCTGAGGCGGATGAGTTGGTGCAACTCGCGGCTGCTCACAATCGTATCGCCCAAGCGGGGCATCTCGAACGCTTCAACCCCGCGGTCTGCGCTACCCTCCCGCTGCTCACCCGGCCCATGTTCTTTGAAGTCCATCGCCTCAGCGTTTTTACTCCCCGCTCGCTCGATGTTGACGTGGTGCTCGACCTGATGATTCACGATCTCGACATCGTGCTGTCGTTCGCGAATTCTCCGGTGAAGGAAGTTCGAGCCGTGGGCTTGCCCATTCTCTCCGGCAAAGTCGATATCGCGAATGTGCGCCTCGAATTCGAATCGGGAGGTGTGGCCAACTTTACCGCCAGCCGGGTTTCCACGGAGCGCGTGCGCAAGCTGCGCTTCTTCCAGCCCCGGCAATATATCTCGCTCGACTACGGACGCCAGGAAGTTCTCGTCTTCACCATCGGCGACGACGCACCGGCCGCCAGTACTCCCAGCGTCAACCCGCAGATCAAAGTCGGTAAGCCGCCGGTGCCTTCAGAAGAACCTTTACACGCGGAGTTGCGATCGTTTCTCCGCGCTGTGCGCAAGCGCTCGACGCCGGTAGTGCCGCTTGAGGATGGCCGCCGGGCTCTCGCTCTAGCTCTCGATATTGTGGGTGCGATTCGCGAGCATGGAAACAAGGTGGGCCTTGCCGGCATCGCCAAGGGAGGGGAGGCATGAAACTGGCCGTAATTGTTTTGCTTTCCGCGGCATCCGCATTTTCTCAGGCCGTTCCCACCACAGCTTGTGGCTCCGAGAATATAAGCTTCAATGTGAAGCGAGATGACTCCCAGCACCAGCTCGCGCCGCCGGAAGCGGCGAAGGCGAGAGTTTATTTCGTTCATGATGCTGGTACCGGCATTACTTTAGGATATCCAACGGTGAAGCTCGCGATTGACGGCGCATGGGTGGGCGCAAACCACGGCAATTCCTATTTCTCCGTCTCCGTTGAACCCGGAGAGCATCATGTGTGCGTCACCTTGCAGTCTTCGTTGGTAGCGCAGCGCGTGGAACTCGCGCATTTCACCGCCGAGGCCGGAAAGACCTATTACTATCGCACCCAACTCGTTACCTCACGCAGCGTGGAGTTGTTGGAACTCGATTCGATCGACAGCGACCAAGGCAAATATCTGATTGACTCCTTTCCGCTGAGCGTTTCAGCTCCCAAGAAGTAGTGTGTGCGGGAGGAGTCCAACGGGGTGTGGAAGACCGAGTGCGACATCTACAATTCGGAGATGACCATGCCGGCCGGCGCCATGAAATGGCGTTTCGCCTTCGAAGGCACCCGCGAGTTCCGCGGGTGCGTCACGTCCAACTTCAGTTCTCGGCCCAGTCGTTTTCGACCATAGCTTTTCCCACCGTCGGCCGCAAAACTCCGCGTTAGTTTTCGAGCCGTTTTACAAATGTTTACACACGTAAGTCCTTCGCCATTTGTCAGTGAGCAGAATCCTGGGAAAGATGCGAAAATGAGAATAGCTTGGCCGGAGTTTGTGCGTTTGCTTTGCCTCGAAAGGCAAATGCAACGTAGGGAGGAGAATCTGTCTCTAACGGACAAGTCTGAGCTCGTTGAGATCGGTATGATTCGGATCGGTTTCGTTCGAAGTCGGCGTCGCTCGGACCAGCTTAGTTCATGCCCATAACCCAAATTCCATTCCAGGATCCCGTCGCCCCGCCCGAGAAGCCGCAGCCGGAGCAGCTCGGCCTCTACGATGCCCAGGGATGGGAAACCGCTTATCGCGACCTGGATGACGATGCCGCACGGGTTCCGCACCTGCTCATTCAATTGCAGGACGACCTGGCGCGCTCCCGCCGGCGCGAAGCCATATACATCTCCATAATTGTCCACACCATTATTATTCTGCTGCTTTACTTTGGGAAATATCTTCCGCACCCGGCTGTCGCGCGAAATGTGACCAGCGGCAAGGATGTGACGTTCCTGGAACTTCCTCCGGATTTGCAACAGCTGCAGCAGCGGCCCAAGACAAATATTGCTTCCGATAAGAATCGCATTGCAATGACGAAGCATCCTGAGCTGGATCTCAAGGAGCTGCGCAAAAGTTTAGCGACGCCGCCTCCCGGCGCGCCGGGATTAAGTGCGCCGCAGACTCAACAGCCGCCCGCTCCGTCAGCCGCAGCCCCTCCGCCGCAACAGAGGCCCACGCCGCAACAACAGGCGCAGAATCCGGAAATCGCAAAGTTGCAATCCCCCCGGCCCAATATCGCGAGCGAGTTCCGCAAATACGCGAGCCCAATGTCGGCGGGCGATGCCATTCAGCAGGCGACGCGAGGCGTAGCAGATGCCAAGCAGTCCGGCAGCGGCGTGCAAGGCAGTGGCGGCGATTTTGGTTTAGGCACCGGCGCCCATGGCCGGCAAATGGGCAACCTCGAAGTTCTGAGCGACACCATGGGTGTGGATTTCGGTCCCTATCTGCAGCGGGTGCTGCACGACGTGCGTCAGAACTGGTACACCGCAATTCCGGAATCCGCGGAGTGGAAGAAGGGAAAGCTGACGATCGAGTTTGCGATTACGAAAGACGGCAAAGTCGCGGGCATGAGGCAGGTGGCGAGCTCCGGCGACGTTGCGCTTGATCGCGCCGCGTGGGCCGGCATCACGGGTTCGGATCCGTTTCCTCCCTTGCCCAGCGACTTCGGCGGACAATATCTAGCCCTGCGTTTCACCTTCTTTTACAATCCCAGCAAAGAAGACCTGGAATAGCGAGCGGTCCGCCCCCACGCGAAGCATCTCTCCCGCCCCAGCGTAGAATAGAGCCGTGGCCAGGGTTCAACGACAGAACGACTCCCCACCCAAGCATCGGCGGCACGCGATATATGCCACGGAGACTTCCGGCTTGCTGCTGATCGCTTGTCTGCTGCTCGTCCTGATTCTGATTCGCTACTGGCATGCCATCCA
>Ga0074045_10002269_pt1 | contig 17872 bp, 13 predicted proteins | sample BogForMeECP23OM2_FD_94442 | JGI IMG/M metagenome (GOLD analysis project Ga0074045, IMG submission 94442) | Bog forest soil microbial communities from Calvert Island, British Columbia, Canada - Bog Forest MetaG ECP23OM2 | ecosystem: Environmental > Terrestrial > Soil > Wetlands ...
CAGCACCACCGCCTTCCAGGTGAACACGATCTCAACGCCGAGTGTCTCCTCGAAAAAACGGCCGAGCAGTCCGTGCCGGCCAAACAACTTGAGCAGAATCAGGCCGGTGGCGACCGGCGGAATCACCAGCGGCAGCGCGACCAGCGTCTCGACCACCGCCTTGCCCGGCCACCTTCGCCGCGCCAGCAACCATCCGAGCGCGACGCCCGGCGGCAAGATAAGCGTCGTGCCGAGCAGGGCGACCGCGAGAGTGAAAAAAGTGACTCGAAGGAGGTCGGACACCGGCGGAGTCGATTCACGAATTACGATTCATGATTCACGATTTGCCTGAACCGGGACATGATGGCGAGCCTCCGATGGGCCGCGCCAATCAGGAATCCCGCGTTGGCAGAAAGCCGTATCGCACAAAGACGGCCTGCGCCGCAGGGCTTGCGAGAAAGTCGACCAGCGCGCGGGCGGCTGCGGGTTGTTTTGTCGTAGTGATCACAGCCGCAGGATAGGTGATCCTGGGACCCTCCGCGAGCGGAACCTCCACGGCGATCCGCACCTTCTTCGAGATCAGCGCATCCGTGCGGTAGACGATGCCGGCATCGGCGTTACCCGACTCCACAACGGCGAGCACAGCGCGGACATTGTCGAGCGGCACGAGTTTGCCGAGGAGCAGCGGCCAGAGTCCCATCTTTTGAAGATACTGCCTGGCATAGGTGCCGGCGGGAACCGTCGCAGGGTCGCCGATCACCACGCGGCGCACACTGGCCCCGGCGAGATCTGGCAGGGACCCGACCCGCGCGCCCTCCGGCGTGGCGACCACCACCACGAGGGTGTTGCCCAGGAGCGTGCGCCGTGTGCCCGGCAGCAACAGGCCCGCCTGATCAAGCCGGTCCATGCGCAACTCGTCGGCGGAAAAGAAGACGTCCGCCGGCGCCCCTTCCTGGATCTGGCGGGCCAGCAGTCCGGAGGCCCCAAAGTTGAAACGCAGGGTGTGGCCGGTGGCGCGGGAGTAGGCCGGCGCAATCTCGCCCAGCGCGTCGGACAGGCTGGCCGCGGCGAACACCGTGAGTTCGGCGGCGCCGGCCGCGATCGCGCCGAACATGAACAGGAGGACGAACAGGAGATGTTTCATTCAGGCCGTCGACCTTGCACCGGTTGAAAACAGACGTCGACATTGCATTGAAATCGCCGGCCTAGCGGTCGCGCAGGACAGGCTGCCGCCCCGGACTATGGGCTCAGTAATCTGCGTCAGACAACGAAAGACGGCGATCGTGCAATAGCCTAACCGGCGCCATGTTAAGAAACTCTCAATCCGGCAAGGCGGTGCCGTAGTTGGTTTTTGGAGTTGCCGGCATCCAGCTTTTGGAGAATGGTAGCTTTCTCATGGCCAGCGTTGAGCGCGATACGCGTTCCGCGGGCCGCTCAACAAACCACAGGCGGCTCCCGACAACGGTGAGCGCCGTTTCACAACAAATAACACAACATGTCAGATCCAGATCCGTCCGGCGCCGCCATCGCGGCCACCGAGACTGCGAGTGCGCCAACCGCGCCGCCCACGACCCCCACACTGCCCGGTCCGTTCAGCAATAACCGAGGTTCCGGCCTGGCCCGCGGCAAGCGTGCGACCAACCCTGCTCCCCAGGCGGTCTCCGCCGCCCCTGCAGCCGAGTACAAACCCACCGCGGTGTCCATCCTCACCGCTCCGACCGAATACAAGAATCCGTTCGCTCCACCGGCACCCGTTGCGCCGGCGGCGGAAACTGTCGCCCCCGCCAGCGCGCCGGCGCCAGCGCCGGTTCCGATTCCTGCGCCCACTGCTCCCGCGGCTCTAGCCCCGGAAGCGGCTGCCGTACCGGCAGTCCCGGAGTCCCGTCCACCAACGGTCGAATCAACGCCCACCGAACCTGCCGTAGCCGAGCAGAAGGCCGAGTTGAAGATTCTTCCGCCGGAAGCACCGCGACATGTTGAACAGAACTGGGAAAGCGAATCGTTCCGCAATGTGGCGAGCCAGCCCAGCGGCGAGCCAGGCCAACCGGCAGAACCTCCGTATGGCGGACAGCGTCCACGGCGCGAGGATCGGCGGGGCGACCGGCCTTACTTCCGCTCCGAGCGGGAACGCCGCGACGACCGCCCGGTCGAATCGCGCGAGCCTCGCGCCGACTCCACGCCGCCAGCGCGAAACTTCGACAATGGGCGGCCGCAGGGCGAACCCACGCCCGCCCCGGCGCCAGCGGAATCGAAGAAATCCGGCGGCTTGTTTGGTTGGGTGAAGAAACTCTTTGGCGGCTCGCCGGCCGAAGCGCCCAGACTTGAAGCCCAGCCTGAAACCCCCGGGCCAGGCGACTTTAACCCCAACGGGCCCTACCGGCGTCGCCGACGTCGCGGCGGCCGCAACCATCATTTCCAAGGGGATCAGCGTGGCCCGCGCGAAGGCCAGTCAGGCAGCCAACCTTCGGGAGACCAACGCGGCTATCGCGGCGAGCAGCGGGGCTTTGGCGGCGAGCAACGCCACCACGGCAACCGCCGGCACCGCCACCACGGCGGTGGAGGCTTCCGCGGCAACGGCGGCTACCGCGGCGATGGCCGCCCCGAGGGCGGGCCTCCTCCCTCCGGCAGTTAAGCCTTGCCAACCGTTCCGCTTCGAAACGCATTGAGGGCGTCCATCCACCGATGGGCGCCTTTTTTCTGTCCGGGCCCGGGAGGAGCCGGCTTCCAGCCGATCAAACTTTCTCGCCGGCAGGCAGAATGGCGTGTAAACAGTCTTCCACTTTCGCGTCATTGCTGATCCATGGCCGACCTCATCATCAACGGCGGCAAGCCGCTATCCGGAACCATTGTTCCATCCGGGAACAAGAACTCCGCCCTGCCGATTTTTTGCGCCACGTTGCTCGCCGGCGAACCAGTGCGCCTGTTGAACGTGCCGGATATCACCGACCTGGAGAAGCTGGTCGAGTTCTTCGTCGCGCAAGGATCGCGGATCACCTGGGACCGGGCGAAGGGTGAAATGCGGATTGACCACTCCCGGTTCGACACGGGCCGGCTCAAAACGGAGATGCCGGCCGGCATGCGTTCGACGGTGTTGCTTTTCGCTCCGCTCCTTTGGCGGATGAAGCAGATCGTGATTCCGGCCACCGCCAAGGGGTGCTCGCTCGGCGTCCGCGAGCTCGACCCCCACCTGGAGATCCTCCAGGCGTTCGGCGCCACGGGCACCCGGGACGGGGCATTGACGCTGACGCTCGCCGACTGCTACCGCGCCACCCGGTACTGGCAGGATTACATGTCCGTGACGGCCACGGAGAATTTCGTCATGGCCGCGGTGCTCGCGGACGGAGAGTCGACGCTAATCAACGCCGCCAGCGAGCCGCACGTCCAGGACCTTTGCACGGTGCTCAACGCCATGGGCGCCCGGATCGAGGGAATCGGCACGAGCATGCTGCGCGTCACCGGCGTCGAGGCGTTGCACGGCGGCACGTTCACGATCAACAGCGACTACCATGAGATCGTCACCTTCCTCGCGCTGGGCGCCATCACGGGCGGCGAGGTGCGGGTCGAGCGCTCGCTGCCGGCCCACTTCGACCTGATCGCGCGCTCTTTTGCGAAGCTGGGCGTGGCCATCAGCCATGACGGCCCCGCGGCCCTGGTGCGGGCCGGTCAAAATCTGGCGGTTGAATCCACCCGCACGGCCAACCTGCTGCCCAAGATCGAAGCCGCGCCGTGGCCGTATTTTCCGGTGGATCTTCTCCCCTGCATGATCGCGCTGTCGGTCCGGGCGCCCGGCGAGATCCAATTTTGGAACAAAGTTTACGAGGGCGGATTCACCTGGCTGCCGGAACTGGCGAAATTTGGAGCCCACCTTGTCGTCTGCGATCCCCATCGCGTGATAGTCTTTGGGGCGCGACCACTGCGTCCCGCCTTGGTCGAAGCGCCTTACATCATTCGCGCCGCCGTGGCTCTTTACATGGTCGCCGCGAGCATTCCCGGCCGCAGCGTTGTGCGGAACGCCGAGATCATCAAACGCGCGCATCCACGCTTCGTGGAGAATCTCCAAACCCTCGGCGCCGACGTGGCGTGGACCGGCTGAGGCCCGCGGCCCGGAAGTCCGACGCCGCTTGACCCAGCCCTTCACCCAGACCTTATCCTTGCTGCCATGGCCGAAGCCAAAAACAAAAACCCGCTGTCGAGCACACCCGCGGCAGGTGTGAGTTTCCTGCACTCCACCCTGACTGCGCCGGCGACGGGGACGGACGTGGCCCTGCGGCCGCTCGCGTTCAGCGATTTTGCCGGACAATCCAAGACGGTCGAGCGACTCAAGGTCATGGTCGGCGCCGCCAAGCGCCGCGGCGAGGCGCTCAACCACATCCTGCTCAGCGGCCCGCCCGGCCTCGGCAAGACCACGCTGGCCTTCATCCTCGGAGCCGAAATGGGCCGCAACGTCCGCGTCACCTCCGGCCCGGTGATCGAGAAGGCGGGCGACCTGGCCGGCCTGTTGACCAACCTGGAGGAGGGCGACCTTCTGTTCATCGACGAGATCCACCGCCTCCCGAAGACGGTTGAGGAATATCTCTATTCGGCGATGGAGGATTACCGCCTCGACATCATGATCGACCAGGGCCCGAACGCGCGCAGCGTGCGGCTGAGCCTGCCCAAGTTCACGCTCGTCGGCGCCACCACCCGCGCGGGCCTGCTCACCGCGCCGTTGCGCAGCCGCTTCACCCTCCAGACGCGCCTCGATTATTACGATACCGCGACGCTGCTCGGCATCGTCCGCCGGTCCTGCCACCTGCTCAAGGTGGAGCTCGACGACGACGGCGCCCGCGAAATCGCCACGCGGGCCCGGGGCACGCCCCGCATCGCGAACAATCTCATCTACTTCATCCGCGACTACGCGCAGGAAAAGGCCCAGGGCCGGATCACGCGGCCAGTCGCCGCGGCCGCGCTGGAACTGCTCGAGATTGATGTGCGCGGCCTCGATGAAATGGACAAACGCATCCTGCGGGTGATGGCGGAGCATTATGCCGGCGGGCCTGTCGGCATGAATACGATCGCCGTCGCCGTCGGCGAGGAGGCGGACACGCTCGAAGAGGTGCACGAGCCATTCCTCATCATGGAGGGCTACCTGCAGCGCACGCCGCAGGGTCGCGTGCTGACGTCCAAAGGCTACCAGGCCATCGGCCTCAGGCATCTGGGCAAACCCCAGGGCGAACTGCTGTAGCCCAGTCGCCAATCAGCGCCGCGCGGGCCTTCCCAAAGAGGCACGGCGGGGTTCGGCGACCCCGCCCCACATCCGAACACGCAGGTTCGGCTATGCCTGGCTCGGCTGCGGAAGCGCGCCGGGATTGGGTGCCGTGGTCGCCGGAGGCATGGCGACGGGTTCCATCCAGACTGGTATGCGCCAGGTTTGCTTGATGGCCTGCCATCCCAAAACTCCTGCGCCGAGCGACGTGTTGATGGTCCCCATGAATAGGAGCCAGAGCTCCCGGGTACCCATGCCCGCGGCAGAATTGGAGCTCAAAAAGCCGGGCGCCAGCGTCGGGAGCCACAGCATGCTCAGACCCACTAGGCAGAACCCTATTGCGTTTGGCCACTTCATGTTCGGGAAAGGACTTAAGAACCCAGGTTGCCGGTTTTGCCCTCACCCAATGCGCAAACCGTGCCAGTTGGAGCCCTTTTTGTCCTAAGATCCTTATCAACAATCGATTTGCCTGTTCTCGCGCAGGCGGAATGAAGCGAAGCGACCGCAATCCGCCCGACCACCGATCTTTCCATCACGCAATCTGCAACGAAAAGATTTCCTAAGATCGCAGCATAGTGCCGTCACGCCAGCGCTCCCATAGGACAGCGCTCGCGCCGTTGCCGCCGGCCTCGGTGAGACCGGTCCCGTCTTCGCCGAGGCTTCGGGGGAAAGCCGGAATCGGCGACCCCGGCTACATAAAATGCTCAGCAAACGAGCTGTCCAAAATCCAGGAAGTCCGCCGCATACCCGCCCTTCACGCCCTTGCAGATCACGCTGACCGCGTCGTGGGAATGCAGCGATTCGAGATGGGCGCAGGCGGCCTGAAAATCCCGGATCCGCGGGTCGCCGTTCAGCTCGCGATAAAGCAGACGCGCGGCGTCCTCGACAAACTTGATATAGGCTCCGTTCAGCTCAGCGAACGCCTGCTCATCCTCGCGCTTCACCATCACCTGGGTCTCCGTCTGGAGCGCCTTGAGGCAATGGGCGTGCAAATCCTCGAGGGAGAGTTTCCGGCCGGGCGCAACCTCCACGCTGACCCGCGCCTTGCTGCGCTGGGAGTGCGGGATCGAGTAAACCCCCCGCCGGTCGCGCGCATGTTCCGCCAGCTCGGCCGAACACGGACAGGCGGACGAGTAGACAAAATCGAAATGGATGAAACGCCGGTAGCGCCCCGTGTGCGTCAACCCGGCCTCGTAGGCGACCTCGTAATACTGCCAGCCTTCCAGCCCGCTGCGCAGGCTGCGCTGCGGGATGGGATAGGAAAATGCGACCTTCAGCCGGGCCTCCTTGCTTTTGATCCGCCGCAGATAGGAGGCCAGAATCCGCCCGAGCCACTCCAGCGTGAACACGCCATCCTTGTGCTCGTAGAATGACCGCACGATCCGGCTCATGTTGATGCCCTTGAGCTCGGCCTCGAGTGAAACGGTTCCCGTCACCCGCGCCTCCACGGTCAGAACCCCGCTGCGCTTCGTGCGCACCTTGATCGGGAGGCGAAAATTCGCCACCCCCACCTGTTGAATACCCACCTTCGCCCCATCGATGGCCTCGCTGGCCGCCATCATGTCGGGCAATTCCGCGCGATACGAGGGACTGGCCTTGAAACGAGTGTCGTAGCGGCGGGGAATCCGGGGTCCGCGGGAGGCTTCGGTATGATGGAGGTAAAGTTTGGATTTGGTCTTCATGCTCGCGTTCAGCCGATGGACGGCCGCAATCGATCCTAGGGCGGCGATGCGGGATCCGCAATCGTTCCCGGATCAGCGACGACTCGCCGCACGGGAGCCGGACTTACTATTCATAAAGCCGCGCTGGTCAACCGCGGAGCAGCAGTTCCGCTTTCGGGTTGTCTCCGCTCATCCCTGGCATTGTTCTGGGCCCGGACCAAACTCCGGCGGTGGTTGTCTCCCGCCGAACCCCCGCCATGAAAGTCCGAAAAGCCCTCATCACTGCGGCCAATCCCCGGCAACGCTCCCTGCCCCTCCAGATGCTGATCGACCAGCAGGGCGAATCGAAATCCGCCCTGCAGATCATTCTCGAGGAAGCCGCCGCCGCTGGCATCGAGGAGTTTTGCGTGGTGGTCTGCCCGGGCGACGAGTCCGCCTACGCCGCCGCGAGCGGCACCCTGCGCGATCGCGTGCGCTTCGTGGTTCAGCGCGATCCGGGCGGTTACGGTCACGCCGTGCTCTGCGGGCGCGACTTTATCAGCGGGGAGGCGTTTCTGCACCTCGTCGGCGATCATCTGCACGTCGCGAATGGTCCGACGAGCTGCGCCCGGCAGCTGGTCGGCGTCGCGGAGTTCGAGGACGCGCCCGTCTCCGCCGTCCAGCCAACGCATGAGAGCCTCCTGACGGCTTACGGCACCGTGGGCGGGCGACTCGTCGGAGGTGAACGTCCCCTCTACCAGATCGAGACCGTGCTGGAAAAGCCCACGCCCACGGTGGCGGAACAGCAGTTGCTGGTTCCCGGGCTGCGGGCCGGCTACTATCTCTGTTTTTTCGGGATGCATGTGCTGCCCCCGGAGGTGTTTGACCTGTTGACGGAACAGGGCGCCGCCGCCCGCGGCCGCCCCGTCGGGCTGTCTCCGGCTTTGCACGCGCTGGCCGCGCGCCGCCGCTACCTGGCCTTCAACGTCGCCGGTCGGCGCTATGACATCGGGGCGCCGTACGGCCTGCAGTTCGCCCAGCTCGCGCTGACCCTCGCCGGCCGCGACCGCGACCGGATGCTCACGCAACTCGTGGAACTGCTCGCGACCCGCTAGCAGCCGGTCGGACGTTGAGCCCATCCGGCTGCAAAATGCAAATTCCCATGAGCCTTCGCGTCACCGACATCATCGAGGCCGAGGCGCCGGAAACCCGGGACCTCGCCATCGCCCGCTGGTGCGACGGCCGTCCGACGGCCGAGCTTTTGCGCGCCTGCGGCGAACTCGAACTCTACCGCCGGCGGCAAACCAACCTGTACCGCCGCGTCCGCGCCCTGTTTTTCCTGGCGGCCATCCATCGCTACCACCTCCCGGCGCGACCCGATTTCCCGCGCACCGGCCGGGTGCCCTATGCCGGCTTCAGCCGGGTGCTCGAGCGGCGTTTCGAGGAGGCCATCACCGGGTTTCTGCGCGCCCAGGAGGCACAGGGCGCCAACGAAACCCTTTCCAGCGCCCTGGCCGCCGCCTACCACGCGCTCGGTTTCCAAACCCTCGCCGATCAGGTGCGGCACACCGTCCGGGCGACGCGGGGCAACGCGTGGATTTTCCGCCTCGGCCATCCGCTGGACCAGCCGCTGCGCGTGCGGCCCGAGCTGGTGCGCGCGGGCGGCGGCGACACGCCTCACCCGGTCCTGCGCGAACGCACTCCCGTGCGGATGGACCTGACCCACTGCGGCTGGAGCGACATCTTTTTCCTCGGCATGGATTTCCCCGAGGGCGCCCGGGTGCTCAATGTTTCCATCGATTTGGGCTTGCATGGCCGCGATGCCGCGCCGCGCCCGCCGGTCGAGGCGTATTTCCGCATCATCGACGAGCCGGTCATCCGTCTGGCAAGCGTCGATCTTGAAGCGGCGGCGGAAGTGCGAGAACTCGATGAGGTGTTCGACTTCGGCCGCGACTATCTCGGCTTGTTGAAAGCTGCGATCATCGCCGCCGGACTCGTGCCTCCGGGCATCGAACGCTCCGGGGCGAAGCTCGCGGATTTGCTGGGCGTCATGTGCGGATCCGGCCGGGGCTTCGAGCTGGTCAGCAACGTCAATCGCATCCCCAAGGGGTCCCGGCTCGCCGTGTCCACCAACCTGCTCGGCGCGCTCATCAGCGCCTGCATGCGCGCCACAAGCCAGATCCGGACGCTAACGGGACCGATGGAGGAGCCCGAGCGGCGCATGGTGGCCGCGCGGGCGATTCTGGGGGAATGGCTCGGCGGATCCGGCGGCGGCTGGCAGGATTCCGGCGGCGTCTGGCCCGGCATCAAGCTCATTGAAGGCGTCACCGCGCAACCGGACGACGTCGAGCACGGGTTCAGCCGTGGCTGCCTCCTGCCCCGCCATACGTTGCTCGGGCCGGACCGCATCCCGGCGGCGGCGCGCGAACGGCTGCAGGACTCCCTCGTTCTCGTGCACGGCGGCATGGCGCAGAATGTCGGCCCGATTCTCGAGATGGTGACGGAAAAATACCTGCTGCGCAGCGAGGCCGAGTGGGCCGCGCGGCACCAGGCCGTCGCCACGCTTGACGAAATCCTCCGCCAGCTCGCCGCGGGGGAGGTGCGGGCGCTGGGCCGCTCGCTGACGGCCAATTTTTTCGGCCCGCTTCAGACCATCATCCCGTGGGTGAGCAACCTCTACACCGAGCGCCTGATCCAGCGCACGCAGGCCGCGTTCGGCGACGATTTCTGGGGGTTCTGGATGCTCGGCGGCATGTCGGGCGGCGGCATGGGCTTCATTTTCGCGCCGGCCCGCCGGCGGGAGGGCCAGGAGCGGCTGCAGGAGATCATGCTGGCGGCCAAGCGCGAGCTGGAGACCGCGCTGCCGTTTGCAATGGATCCGGTGGTCTATGATTTCGCCATCAACGAACACGGCTCCGTGGCCGCGCTGCTGACCGGCGCGGACGCGCTGCTGCCGGCCGGCTACTACCAGCAGTCCGTGCCGCGCTGCCTGCGGCAGGAGGCGCGCCACCTCACGCCGCGTGAGCGCACCGATTTGCAGCAATTCACGCAGGCGGCGCGCCACCAGCCGGAATTTGCCGCCGTCCTGCCGTCGTTGCTCGACCGGCTGCTGCCGTCGGCCGAGGCCGCCGCGGATGCCGGCCGGCTCGACGCCCTGCTGGATGAAAACGGATTTGACCGGGTCCAGCATGAACAGATCCGCGCTGACCTGCGCGGCGGGCGGATCGGGCTGGCGATGAACCGCCTCCCGCCCACGGCCAAGATAGAAGACGTGCCGGCCGAGTCCCTGTTCGACGCCTCGGCCGCCTCGCCGGATTTCCGCCGCCCGGGCGAAGCCGCGTTGCGGGCGGGCGAAGTGGCCGTTGTCACCTACGCCGCCGGAGTGGGCAGCCGCTGGACGCAGGGAGCCGGGGTCGTCAAGGGACTCCATCCCTTCGCGAAGCTCGCCGGCCGTCACCGGAATTTCATCGACGTCCACCTCGCCAAGACGAAAAAGACTTCGCGGACCTTCGGCACGGTCATCCCTCACGTTTTCACCACGAGCTACCTGACGCACGCGCCGATCGAACGGTACCTGCGCGAGACGGCCGGCGACGCGCTCGAACGCTCCGTATGGCTCTCGCCTGGACGCTCGATCGGCTTGCGGCTCGTGCCGACGGTGCGCGATCTGCAGTTTGCCTGGCAGGAGACGGCGCAGCAAAAGCTCGACGAACAGAAGGAGAAAATGCGCGAAAGCGTGCGCGCCGCGCTGACGGCCTGGGCCCGGCAAACCGGCGAAGCCGGCGACTACACCGATAATCTGCCGGGGCAGTGCCTGCACCCGGTCGGCCATTGGTTCGAGATTCCGAATCTGCTCAAGAACGGCGTGCTGGCGCGTCTGCTGGCGGCGCAGCCGGGATTGCGCACTCTCCTCGTGCACAACGTCGACACGCTCGGCGCAACGCCGGATCCCGCGATGCTCGGCTGGTTCCGGGCCTCCGGCGCCACCCTCGGCTGGGAGGTGATCCCCAAACGGGTGGAAGACCATGGCGGCGGTCTTGGTCGGATCGACGGTCGCGTGCGCATGGTGGAGGGCCTGGCGCTGCCCCGCGAGGAGGACGAGTTTGCGCTCACCTATTACAGCACGAACACCTGCTGGGTGGATATCGACCGGCTGCTCGCGCTGTTCGGGTTAGGCCGCGGTGAGCTGGCCGACTCAGCAAAAACGGCCGCCGCCGTGCGATCGCTCGCGGCGCGCATGCCGACTTACGTGACGCTGAAGGAGGTCAAGAAGCGCTGGGGCCACGGGCAGGAAGACGTGTACCCCGTGGCGCAGTTTGAGAAACTCTGGGGCGACATGACGGCGCTGGCGGAATGCACAAACGCCTTTGCCGTTGTCCCGCGCGCCCGCGGCCAGCAGTTGAAGGACCAGGCCCAGCTCGATGTCTGGCAGCGCGACGGCTCCGCGGCCTGCATCGAGACGCTCGGCGACTGGTAGGGGTGCGCAAGGATGCGCGGTCGCGCATCCTTTTGGAATCCGCTGCGCGGATTCGCCCTATTGAACTTCGCATCATATAATGATTTCCAGGGGTGGAGCGACTTGTCCACAAGACGCTTTGGACGCATGGGGGACTGCCGAGCCCCACCTCGGCTCAGCGCGTTGGGGACAACGCGCACCATCTGGGCGGAGGACGGATCCACCGACTGCCGCTGATCACGAAAGATGCCAACCTCTCCGATTCCGCGGTGGTCCTACGATTTGGTGATTCCATGGCCTGCGGCCGCCCGACCTTGGGATCTCCGGCAAGCAAAGAGCCGACGTCGGGGCCTGTCGCTGTCGCGTTTCAATTCTCCCTCTGCGAGCCCGATTGGCCTTTCCGGAAGTAGTTCTCGCTTTCCGCCACGAGGTTTCGAACTGCTTCCGGAGCGATTCCATGGGTCAAGTGGATATTGAGGAAGTTCGTCAGAAAATCCTCGATTGAGATCCATTTGCCTTCGACCTGGATCTGCTTGGTCCAGGCGCAGACCACCTGTAAATTCTCCTGCAATTCCCGGATCTTTTCGGTTGAGTGCCGCAGGTCGGCGAGCGCCTTGGTGAGTTCCGCGTTGATTTGCTGGCGTTTGTCCAGCGTCCGCTTGAGCTGCCCGACCACCAGACCGATCACCGTAAAGGCAACCCAACAGATGAACCCATTCCAGTAGCTGAAAAAGGCGACCGAGTAATGATGACCGCTAAGCCGGTCGACAAGCCACCAGGCAATCCCGCTAAGAAACGCCATGCCAAAGCCGCCTGACGGGCTGATATACCACGCACACAACGCGACTGGAATGAAATAGAAGACAAAGAAAAGAAACTCATCGCCGGTGACATAGTCGATATAGCTGACCAGCAGGAGCAGCCCGAGACTCAAAACCACGATCTTCAAAGTATCACCTTTACCGACAATGACGTCTGCAGGCATCAGGAGGTTGCAGGCACGCTTGAAAATAGCGGGCCCGAGCGCCGATTCACGAAGGCGCGGACGCTGATGACAGTCAATCTCTTAGTCGGCTCCATGCAGTCCTGGCCGGGCTCAAAGCAAGGCTGACCAACTTCCGACGGATCGGGATTGTCGGGGCGGGTTTCTTGGTCTCTGCTCCAGTTCGTTTATGGACCAAGTCAACATCGGCATGATCGGCGGCGGCACCGTGGGCAGCGGCGTGTTTCACGCCCTCCAGCAGAATGCAGACCTCATGGCCGCCCGCATCGGCCTCCGGCTCGGCATCGGCAAGGTCGCAGTCAAGGCATTCGACGAACCGCGCCCCTATCCGATTTCGCCGTCGGTTATGACGCTGAACTGGCGCGAGGTGGTCGAGGATCCCGCCGTACAGGTGGTGATCGAACTGGTCGGCGGCACCGGCATCGCCAGGACGATGATTCTCGCGGCGCTCGAACGGGGCAAGCCGGTCGTCACCGCGAATAAAGCCCTGCTTTCCGCCCACGGCCCGGAACTGTTCGCCGCGGCCCGCAAATTTGGGACCAATCTCTACTACGAGGCCAGTGTCGCCGGCGGCATCCCCATCATCAAGGTCGTGCGCGAGAGCCTGGTCGGCAACCGGTTCGACCGGATCTACGGCATCGTCAACGGCACCTGCAACTACATCCTCACCCGGATGAAGCGGGAAGGCGCCTCCTTTGCCGACGTGCTCGCCGACGCCCAGCGGCACGGTTACGCCGAGGCCGATCCGACGCTCGACATCGACGGTCACGATGCAGCCCACAAGATCGGCATCCTCGCCTCGCTGGCCCATGGGTTCTGGGTGAACCACCACGACATCCACGTCGAAGGCATCCGGCAGCTCACCCCGCTCGACATCCGTTTTGCCGGCCAGCTCGGGTACACCATCAAGCTGCTCGGCATCGTAAAGACGGTCGCGCCGGCCGGTCGCGCCGGGAAGAAGGCCTCACCCGCCGCCAGCCGCATCAGCGTCTCGGTCAGTCCAACGCTGGTGCCCGACCATCATGTGCTGGCGAGCGTCAACGACGTCTTCAACGCGGTCTTCATCTCGGGCTCCCCCATCGGCGACACACTTTATTACGGGCGCGGCGCGGGCAAGGATGCCACCGCCAGCGCGGTCCTGAGCGATCTGGCCGACGCCGCGCTTGATCGGCGCCACGGCACGCCGCAGCGCGTGCCGGCCTTCGTCCCGCATGCCACCAAGGGCAGCGTTGTTCCGCTGGCGGAGACCTCCTCGCGCTTCTATCTCCGCCTCGACGTGATGGACCGCCCGGGCGTGATCGCAAAAATCTCGGCCATCCTCAGCACCGGCGGCATCAGCATCTCGTCGATCATCCAGCCGGAAGGGCACGAAGGAGAGACGGTGCCGTTGATCCTGATGACGCATACCGCGAATCGCGCCGCGATGGAACAGTGCTGCGCCGCCATCGCGAGGATCCCCGCGGCGAAAGGCCCCTCGCGGCTCCTGCCCGTCGAAGATTTCGACTAGGAATCCGCCGCGGCGGATTCCTACGTTTCCTGCCGCAGCACCGCGAGCGGTGGATGATCGCAGTCTCCGCGGCTGGCCAGCAACCCGGTGACAACCGTCACGGTCGTGACCGCGCCGACGGCTACCAACAGCAGCAATGGGGACGGGGCAAAACGCGTTTCGAAGACGAAGTGGACCAACAGCCAGTCCGCACCGACGGCCAGCAGGCTGCCGGTGGCCGATGCCAGCAGGCCGAGCACACTGTACTCGGCGAGCATGATCCTTTGCACCTGCCGGCGCGTGGCGCCGAGCGTGCGCAGCAGCACACTTTCCCGCACCCTTTGGAATCGGCCCGTTAGCACCGCTCCCGCCATCACGACCACGCCCGTCAGCGCCACGAACAGCGCCATGAACTGCACGACCAGCGCCACCTTGGCGAAAATCGCATCCAGCGTCTGCAGCACGAGGCCCAGGTCGATGGCGGATACATTCGGAAACGCGCGCACCACCGCCTGCTGCAGGGCCGCCGAATGCGCGGGGGAACGCGCCCGCGTCGCGACGACGAAGAATTTCGGCGCGGCCTCGAGCACTCCTTCGGGAAACACCACGAAGAAATTGGCCTGCATCCGCTGCCATTCCACCGTTCGGAGGCTCCCCACCCGGGTGCGGATGGGCACGCCCTGAACGTCAAAGGTGATCTCGTCTCCGATCTGCACCTGCAGCTCCTTCGCCAGCCCCTGTTCGACCGAGACCGGCACCACATCCGTTCCCGCGCCCATGCGGCCCACGAACGATCCCGCGACGATTCTCTCCGTTTCCGCGAGCGTCCCCCGGTAGGTGCAGCGATACTCGCGGCGCAGCGCCCAGCCGCCCCGGCCCGGCGCCCGATCGCGCGACAACTCCTCCACGGGCCGGCCTTTCAGCGCGCTGATCCGCATGGTGACGATCGGCGCCTCCTGCCGAACGGACGCGCCCCCTGCCTGCAGCGCCGCCTCGACGCCGGCCAGCTGGTCGTCCTGGACATCAAAGAAGAGCAGGTTCGGCCGATCCTCGCCCGTGGAACCGCGAAACTCCGCCAGCAGCGACGCTCGCGTCAGGTACAGCGTCAGGACCAGAAACGTGCCCAGACCGAGCGACACCAACAGGAGGACCGTGCGATTGTTCGGCCGGTACAGGTTGGCCAATCCCTGCCGCCAGACGTAGGGCAGCCGCCGGGGAACCCACCGCCGCGCCGCCCAGGCGAGGACCCGGGCAACCCCGGTGAGCACGCCCAACGTGGCCGCCAGCCCCAGGGCAAAACCGAGACCGCGCTGCCATCGGTTGGCCTGCCACCAGGCGCACCCAAAAACCGCCAGCGCGATGAGGCCGTACAAGATCCCCCGCCAAGGATCGCGCCTGGGGACATCCTCGCCATAACCCGTGCGCAGCGCGCGCAGGGGCGACACCCGCCGGATGGACAACAGCGGCAGCAAGGTGAAGAGCAGGCAGACTCCAAGTCCGGCGCCCACCCCGCCGCCCACCGCTGGCCAGGAGACGAACACCGGCGCATCAACCGGGAGAAAACTCCGAAAAACCGCCGGCAGCGCCAGCTGCGCGGCAAGCCCGAGCAGGGCGCCCAGGGCCGCCCCCAGCAAGCCGAGTCCCAGCCCCTGGCACAGGTACACCGCGAAGCTGCGGCGAGCCGTGGCGCCGAGGCAGCGGAGCACGGCGATGGTCGCCACCTTTTGCTGCACATAAACCTGCATCGCACTCGCCACCCCGATCGCGCCCAGCAGCAGGGCGATAAAACCAACCAGGTTCAGAAAGGACTCCACGTTGTCCAGCTCCCGCCCGAGGTCGCGCTTCCGCTGCTCAACCGTGTCGAAACCGAGCTGCAGCCCGCGAAACCGCTCGCGCAGCTGGCGGACCAGGGCTTCAACGTCGAAGCCGGGGGGAAATCTGAAATAGGTGCGGTAGCGCACCAGGCTGCCCGTCTGCACCAGGTGGGTCCGCTCGAGCGCGCGCAACGGGAGGTAGACCCGCGGCGCGAGCATCGCCACAGCGGGCGATTCCCCGGGGATCTTCTGCAACGCTCCCGCGATGGTGAATGTCGCCTCCCCCACCCGGATGGGATCACCCACCTGCAGGCCAAACTGCGTCATCAGCGTATCCTCGACTACGGCGGCTTCGCCGGCGCCGAGTTGCTTGAGCGCCTCCGCCGGCGCCGTCACGGCCTCGCCGTAGAACGGAAAGCCGCCCTCGAGCGCACGCACCTGCGCGATCCGCGTCTGGCCCCCGCGGGTCGGGAACACGATCATCGACGAAAACGCGGTTTCGCGCGCCTGCTCGCCACCCAGACCGTCCAGGAAGGCGCGCGCCTCTGCCGGCAGCTTCTGCCGCGAAGTCACCGCCAGATCGGCGCCGAGCAGGGTCTTGGACTGGTCCGCCACGGCCTGCCGGAGGTTGTCGCGGAATGAGCCAATGGCAACGAGAGCGGCGACGCCCAGCACGATGGAAAGCGAGAACAGCGCCAGCCGCCGCCGGCTGGCGCGGGAATCCCGCCACGCCATCTTTAAGACAAAGCTCATAGACTGCCCACGGAACACGCAGAAGTATTCACAAGACGAAACGCTCATGCTCAACCTTGGGAAAATGCCCAAAGTTGACCAACAAGCCGACCTTCAGACCCGTGGCATTAAGATAGTTAATGACCTGCGCCCGATGTTCATCCACCATTCCAGAGACTGCCTTGATCTCGACAAGGATACAGTCGTAGCAAACGCAGTCGGCTTCGTAATGTTTGCTCAGAGGCTGCCCCTTATAACTCAGCGGTAGCACCACATGGAGTTTCGCCGGAAAGCCCTGTAGTCTAAACTCAATCTCCAGACATTCCTGGTCGACGGCTTCCAGGAACCCGCAGCCTTTCTCTTTGTACACTTCAAAGCAGGCCCCGAGTATCTGGTAGGTTTCTGCCTCGTGGATCAATTTGCTCACTTGCGATCCTTTCCGTGCCTTCCGTGTGTTCCGTGGGCCCTCAAATCTTCCCGTCGTCCACCACGGCGCCGCCGCGCAGCCGGATGGTTCGCGAACAGCACCTCGCCAGATCGAAATTGTGCGTCACCAGCACGAGCGTGGTGCCGCGCTCCCGGTTGAGTCCGAAGACCAGGTCCATCATCGCCTGCGCCGTTTCATCGTCGAGGTTGCCCGTCGGCTCGTCGCAAAACAGGATCTTCGGCCGGTTGACGAAGGCGCGCGCCAGCGAAACACGTTGCTGTTCGCCGCCGGAAAGCTGCAGCGGGTAGTGTCCCAGCCGGTCACTGAGGCCCACGCGCTCCAGCAACGCGCGCGCCTCCGCCAGACCGTCGCCCGGGCCACCCTCCACTGGCGCGAAGCCGGCGCCGGCGCTCCGCCGGATGTCGGTCCGCAGCTCCAGCGGGACCAGGACGTTTTCCAGGGCCGTGAGGGTGGGAATCAGCTGGAAGTTCTGGAAGACGAAGCCAACAACGGCATTGCGCAGGAGCGCGCGCCCGTCCTCGGTCAGGCGGCCCAGATTCGCACCCTGGAGGGTGACGGTCCCCGCCGTCGGTTCGTCGAGCCCGGCACACAGGCCGAGCAGGGTTGTCTTGCCGCTGCCGGAAGGGCCCACCACCGCCAGCGTGTCGCCCGCCGCCACCTCCAGCGTCACGTCCCGCAGCACGGTCAACGGGCCCGCCGCCGTGACGTAGGTCTTTGTCAGCCGCTCGACTTTCAGCATCGTCTGATCATTCATTTGTTCACCACGAAAGACACGAAAAACACGAAAGAGAACCAAGCCACGGCAAAGTGCAAAATCCAATCAACCTGCCCCTGAACCGCCCGCGGGGCCGTCGATTGCCTAGAGGCTGTCCAAAAAGTCGGTTGAATCCGATTCTGCGGAACATCCGTAGGGGCGCAGCAAGCCTGCGCCCCTACGGTTCTTGCCGGACATTTCGGACAGCCTCTAGTGTAGTGTCACCGAAGTTCATTACATATTGCTGCGACCTTGCCGAGGATGGAATCGGCCGTGGCGGTCCAGCGGAACGGCTTCGGGCGGGCATTATGACGG
>Ga0074045_10002270_pt1 | contig 17870 bp, 13 predicted proteins | sample BogForMeECP23OM2_FD_94442 | JGI IMG/M metagenome (GOLD analysis project Ga0074045, IMG submission 94442) | Bog forest soil microbial communities from Calvert Island, British Columbia, Canada - Bog Forest MetaG ECP23OM2 | ecosystem: Environmental > Terrestrial > Soil > Wetlands ...
AACTGGCAGAACGGATGCAATCCCGAGGTGTCCGCCTGCGCGGATGCGAGAAGACCCGCGCAATATTGTGGAGCCACAAGGTCGACGCTGTGCCTGACGGCGAATGGCACAAGGAATACGGAGACCTGGTTCTTGCAGTTCGAGTCGTGGGCGACATCGACGACGCGATTGACCATGTGCATCGCTTTGGCTCCGGACACACGGAGACGATTGTCACGGCCGACCAGACCACAGCCGAGCGGTTTCTCCAGGAAGTGGATGCAGCCGGCGTCTATCACAACGCCTCGACGCGGTTCGCCGACGGATACCGATATGGATTCGGAGCTGAGGTTGGAGTCAGTACCAGCAAACTGCATGCTCGTGGCCCGGTGGGCCTGGCAGGGTTGACGACCTATAAGTACGTCCTGCGTGGCCAAGGCCAGATAGTCCGCGACTATCATGGCAAGAATGCTCGGGCATTCCGACATGCGCGGCTCCCGGTATGACTGCACGAGGGAAGATTGGGATCCGTAACCCTGGACACAAAGTATGACTTCCAGGTCGCGGGTGGGTTCCGATTTCGAACGAACGCGAGAGCGACCTGCTGAGCGGATGGTCTCTTCTGGGGCTATACATCAAGCAGCGGGGAGCGCAAACTGGCATGCCATTTGGGCTGAGGGGAGAATGGTCGGACTGAGGTAACGAGCCCAAAGGATTACCCACGCTCCTCACAACTGGCATCGGGCCATGCGCTGTCGTTTGGCCGCGACGAGATGCCATGCGGCCGTCTGGGGATGCATCGGCCCAGAGCCGGGCTGTGAAGAAGCGTCAAAGGATCGCAGCCGATTTTAGAACCCGGGCCGGTCCCCGACCACGCCGAAGCTGCGCTCCAGCGCGAGGCCAGCGCGCCCCAGCGTGCCCTCGTCAAAGAGCCGCCCGATCAGGGTGACGCCGTGGGGGACGCGACGCGGCGGCGAGAAGGTCGGCAACGGCCTGGCGGGGTCTGGCGCCCAGTCGCTGCGTGCCTCGGAGACCTCGACAAAGCCCGCGCGCAGTGTGAGCGAGGGATGCCCGGTGAAGTTGGTAATGGTGAGCATTTCGTCGCGCAGCGAAGGCACGAGAAGCAGGTCCACCTGGGAGAAGACGCGGGCCATCTCGGTCGCCACCTTGCGCCGGAACCGATCGGCTTGTACGAAGTCCACGGCTGAAAGAAACCGCGCTTGGCGGAAAGTGTTGGGCCAAGCGTCGGGCACCTGAACCTTAAGCTGATTCACCTCGCGACTGAGCGTCAGTTCCTCGAAGGCGGCTGCCGCTTCGGCGAACAGGATCAGGTCGAGCGAGTCATAGGGCCAGTCGGGAATGGCTACCTCCACCGGAACCATCCCCAGCTTCTTGACGGCCTCCAGGGCGGCGCGGTCCACGTCAGTGGCGGGGCTCTGCTTCATCCATCCGGGGAAGTAGCCTACGCGCAACCCCTGCACACTCGCGCCTGCATCGAAGTCAAGGCTGCTGGGTACGCTCGACAGGTCGCCCGCGTCGGACCCGGAGATGGCCTTCAGCACCAGCATTGCATCCTCGACACTGCGGGTCATAGGGCCGAGCTTGTCGAGCGACCAGCATAGCGTCATCGCACCGGTACGCGGCACACGGCCGTAGGTTGGCCGCAATCCGGTAACTCCGCAGCGCATGGACGGACTTACGATGCTGCCGCCCGTTTCACTTCCGATCGCGAAACCCACCAATCCCGCTGCAGTGGCGGCGCCAGGGCCTGCGCTTGAGCCCGACGACCCTTCCTCCAGCAACCACGGGTTCATCGTTTGGCCGCCGAACCAGATGTCGTTGAGCGCCAGCGCACCCAAACTCAGTTTGGCGACCAGCACTGCGCCCGCTTCGTGCAGACGTTTCACGACAGTTGCGTCCGCCGTGGGCACACGGTTCCGGAATGGCTCGGCGCCATACGTGGTAGGGATGCCAGCGGTATCAAGAAGATCTTTGGCACCCCAGGGGATGCCGTGCAGCGGCCCCCGGTACATGCCCGCAGCAATTTCCAGATCGGCAGCCTTGGCTTGGGCGAGCGCCAATTCACTGGTGAGCGTGATGACGCAGCGCAGTCTAGGATTGAATTGCTCCAGTCGCCCCAGATAGACAAGCGTTAGCCGCTCTGAGCTAAGCTGTCGTTCCTCGATCCAGCGCGAGAGCTGGGTTAAAGGCGCGAAGGCAAGGTCCTCGTCGCTGGCCGGTACGGGCCCGGGATGGGTTTTGCTCCGGATAAACCGATCACGCTCCGGGCCAGCCTTTTCACCGGGCAGTACAGCGTCCCAACGCGACCAAGGCGCCAGGGTTGGTTCCAACGCCACTTTGCGCGGCCCTGTCCTTCTCTCATAGAGCGGTGCCATGGCGCTGCGCCAGTTGCCGGCTGCCAAGGCAAGTTCATCGCCGCTCAACTCCTCCTGCATCAGCTTTTCAGCTTCGGCGAAGGTGGAAGGCGACACCGCAGGCCCAACAGCCGGTGCAGTGCCGAACGCAGGTGGGGCGCCGGGAGGCAGATCGGCGGGCTTCTCGGTTTGGCTATAAGCCACGGCGGCAGCTCCCAGCAGGGCAAGAGGGGCACGGGTCAAGAATTGTCTGCGCGATTTCGACATGTCTCTCCTGAATCGGACGGGTCTCGGACCCGAAATGCACCTCATTCGCAAGATACATCACCCGACAGGCTCCCAGCTTGCCAGATCCGCGATCAGAGTCCCCCTAGGAAGCTGTCCGATCGACGAACATAATTCTCAGTAATCACGGGTCCTCGTGCAGGGCTCAGGATTAAGGTGCGCCGAAGTCAGACTCCGAAAACTCCGGACTTCTTACGGCTTCTTCGGTGGCTCATTCTTCACTGTCACGCCAGAACCTTCTCTCACCTCGTTGATTTTGCTCACAGAGAGATTGTCGAAGGACTCGGTCAGTCCGCTGGGCCAGCGCACTTCGACGGAATCAATCGTCGTCTCTCTGCCCAAGCCGAAGTGCACGCGCATATCGCTCTGTGAAATGTAGCTGGAGCCGCTCCGCACTTCATCGACGAAGAGCCGCTTGCCTGCCTTAACCGCGATGCGTGCACCAATGCCATCGCGATTTGATGTAGTGCCAATGACCTTGAAGGCGATCCAGTGATTCGGGTACTTGATCTGGTTTTCCAGCAGGCTGGGCCGGGCATTCATGTTGCTGATAACTGCCGAAATGCGACCATCGTTCCAGAGATCGCCCACCGCAAGTCCGCGCGACGACGCCGCCGCGGTGATGCCGGTTCCCGCTGAATCCGAGATATCGGCAAATGTGCCATCACCGTTGTTGTGATACAGGAGTCGGGGCTCCTTGTAGTTGCTGCCCAGGTGATACTGGTCAACCTCTGGATAGACGTGGCCGTTCACCAACAGGAGGTCGGGCCAGCCGTCGTTATCAAAGTCAAAGAACATGGTGCCCCAGCCGAGATATTTCGTGTTCAGACCGAGGCCTGAAGCGGTTGTGACGTCACTGAAGGTTCCGGATTTATCGTTGTGTAGTAGCGTCGAGGTATCGTCCGAGAAGTTCGTCTTGAAGATGTCAAGCCGCCCGTCCCCGTCGTAGTCGGCCACCGTCGAGCCCATGCCCGCCTGCTCGCGACCGTCTTCGTTATACGCTGCGCCCGCGACAACGGCCACGTCGGTGAAGGTGCCGTCATGGTTGTTGTGATACAGAATGCTCGGCGTACTGTCGCACGCGATGAAAATGTCGGGCCACCCGTCATCGTCATAGTCAAGGGTAGAGATGCTGAACGCGTAGTGGCCGTTCGTTTGGTCAATGTGCGATTTCGTGGTGACATCTTCGAAGGTGCCGTCGCCGCGATTGTGGTAGAGAATGTTCTTTGCGCCCGGCAGCCCTCGCGGGCCGCACATTACGGGAGCGCCCTTCCACATGCACGACGGCCGATCTCCAGGAGCGGGCGCGGTCGAGAGATCAAAGTCTACGTAATTTGCAACTACCAAATCGAGCTTCCCATCCCGATCGTAATCTACGAAAGCGCAGCCCGTGCCCCACGCCTTTCCCGTTCCAGCCACGCCCGCCTTGTCACTCACATCTTTGAAGACGCCATGATCGTTGTGGTAGAGGTGGTTCTTGCCGTAGTAGGTGACGTAGAGGTCTTCCCAGCCATCGTTATCGTAGTCGCCGACACAGACTCCCTGGCCCCAGCCGCTCGCGGCGAGTCCCGATTTTGCGGTCACATCGGTGAAGGTGCCGTCATGGTTGTTGTGGTAGAGATGATTCGTCGGCCCCTTACCGGTTTTGGCCGCTTCCAGAGTTGTGCCGTTGACGATGAAGATGTCGGGCCAGCCATCATTGTCGTAGTCGAAGATGGCGACACCGGTTCCGGTGGTCTCAATGATGTACTTCTTGCTGTCGAGGCCGCCGAAGATTTCCGACATTGTCAGCCCGGCCTTCTCCGCGATATCAACGAAGTTGGCGATTGGCCGTGCTGGCGAAGGTGTCGGCTTCACGGCCTGTTGCGTGAATGCACGGTTTGCAACAAACAGGACAAAGAGAAGGAGGGCTTTTCGGACAACGAGCTGCCAGAAAGGACGATGACCTGGGGCCGAAAGCATGCTGACCTCGGATGCTAGGTCGCGGCTGCATAAGAGTCAAGGGGGAGGACCTTACGAATGGATCACCTGTCGCTCATCGGACAGCGGCTCCCAGTACTAACTCTTCTATACGGGATAACTCCTGGAACATCTCTGGGACGGCCGCATTGACCCGCTCCATTCGCCTCGGTGGATTCTGCGGACTCGGCTTCGCATCGGACATTCAGCGCCAGACCACCTTTCTTCGCGCTCGCCTGTGAAAATTTGCCTGGATGGCTGACGCCTGAAACGGTTCACCAATTCAAGCTTGGCAGCGCTTATTGTGCTGCCAACGTGACGTACATGCGACCGAGGTAGAGTCTCGTTTCTCCGTTTTCGACCACAAACTTCAGTGGCACAGGATGGGCCAACTTTACATCCTTGGTTGCATCCGCAGTGAGCAACTCGTTGGCGGCAACGTCGAGGATATGGAATTTGCCGTCAGCATTGAAGCCCATGCCGTATTCCCCTGGGGGAAGTGTTTTGGCAGCCAGCGTCAGCGGTTTCTCCGTGATGAAGAAGCCCACATACTTCTGCCTGATGTCGGACGAATATCCCGAGGTATCCACAAGCCCGGCGAGGACCAAGAAACCATCCGAGTACTTGAGCGCCGACGAGTTGCGCGCCTGCACCGTAACGCTAAGGCCGCGGAAGAAGTAGCTGGTTGGCAGAACCTTGGTAAGATCGGCGCCAGTTACGATTGTCGGGGCGGACGAGGGTGTTTGGGCTGCAACAGGAATGGGCATACCAATTAGCAAGAATGCGATCAGAAATTTCTGCATCTTCGTATACATTTGATGCCACCTTTGGAGAGATTCACCAAGCAGCTTCGCTGGACGATGTGGAGATCATTATCGCCGGGTCAAGCCATCATAATGCACCGTTCTCAGATTTGTGGAGATTGAAGGCGGGTGTCCGAATTTCTGCAATCCCGCGCGACCTCGTGTGGCAATCGGTGCTTGAGCTGGGTTTCCGTTTTGGATTTTCAATGACAGAGTAGCGCACACCAGGTTGTCTGAGTTGGGGCCATACTGGCGCGACTTTATTCCCGGTATCTTTAAAGTTGGTCCGCGCAAGCGGTGGCCGAAAGCCATTCCGAGGAGTCGGCCCTTTCCTGTGTCTCCCATGGCTCGGAGCTCTTCCCGACCAGCGCACCACCGGCTAAGCGGGCACGGTGTTATCCTGTCGAGGTTACCCCACAAGTAAGACTGTAACCTGTCATGTCAGACTCAAACATTCCTGAATCCCAATCCACCGCCGAAGCTGACGAGTCATTCGACGACATTCTTTCCCGGTACGAGCGGAACCATTCGCGCAAGGCTGAAGATGGCAGTACACAGCTGAAGGGGACGGTGCTCGCCGTTTCCAGTGAGTCGGTTCTTCTCGATATTGGCTTCAAGAGCGAAGGAATCCTCCCGCTGGCGGCATTCCAGAGCTCTGGCGAAACCGTAAAACCTGGCGATACGCTGGCAGTCTCGGTCAAGGGCCGCGATCCAGATGGTTACTACGAACTTTCCCGCTCCAAGGTCGAGCGGCCGGTGGACTGGTCATCGCTGGAGCAGGCATTCGCCGCCAAGGCAACGATCGTCGGTACGGTAACAGGTGTGGTCAAGGGCGGCCTATGCGTGGATGTGGGAGTGCGGGCATTTATGCCAGCCTCGCGCAGCGGAGCGCGCGACCACGCCGAAATGGAGAAGTTGGTAGGTCAGGAAATCCGCTGCCGCATCACCAAGCTCGACGTCACGGACGAAGACCTGGTGGTGGACCGCCGCGCCATCGCCGAAGAGGAAGAGCGCTCCGCAAAAGAGCGCCTGTTTTCTGAGGTCAAGGAAGGCGAAACGGTACGCGGCGAGGTTCGCAGTCTCACCGATTATGGCGCTTTTGTCGATCTCGGCGGAGTGGATGGCTTGCTGCATGTCAGTGACATCGCCTGGGGGCGCATCAACAAGCCGGCGGACCTGCTCTCCCTGGGACAGCAGATCGAAGTCAAGGTTATCAAGATCGATTCCGAGAAGCGGCGCATTTCGCTGGGCATGAAGCAGCTTCAGCCGCATCCATGGGATTCTGTGGCCGAAAAGTACAAAACTGGCGAGCGCGTGCGTGGGACTGTGACGCGTGTAGTTGACTTCGGAGCGTTTGTAGAACTGGAGCCGGGCATTGAAGGACTGATCCACGCTTCGGCGATGTCGTGGGCCAAGAAGGTGAGGACGCCGGGCGACCTAGTGAAGCCGGGCGAGGCCGTCGAAGCGGTGATTCTGGGGGTGAACGTGGGCGAACGCCGCATGTCCCTGGGTCTCAAGCAGGCGCTGGGAGATCCGTGGGCCGATGTGGCACAGAGGTTTGCGGTAGGTTCGGCGATCGAAGGGCCAGTGATCAGCCTAACCAAGTTTGGTGCCTTTGTGCAGCTTTCCGAAGGCGTCGAAGGTATGATTCACGTCAGCGACATCAGGGCGGAGAAACGCATTAATCACCCGCAAGAAACGCTGAAAGTTGGACAATTGATCAAGGCTCAGGTGCTCGCAGTCGATGAACAGAAGCGACTTTTGCGGCTGGGCATGAAGCAACTGGTTCCCACCAGCCTGGATGAGTACATGGCCGAACACAAAGAAGGCGATGTGATCACGGGCCGCATGATCGAGGTTTCGGACGGACACGCGGGCGTGGAACTGGGTGAAGGCATCCGGGGCACGTGCCGAATCGTCGCGGAGCGTCCGGCGAAGAAAGAGAGGCAGGTCGAACCGAAGCCGGATCTGTCATCTCTGAGTTCTATGCTGAAGGAACGCTGGAAGGGCGGCGGCTCGGCCGGCGAATCCAAGCCCGAGGCCGTCCGCGTTGGGCAGATTCGCAGCTTTAGGATTGCGAAGCTGGATCGGGCTACGAAGAAGATCGAATTGGAGTTGGTGTAATTGGTTTCGACGGATTCACGTCTGGGAACGAGAGGTCTTTGTATTCCTGCAAGATGATTGCTGTATAACTTACAACGCGCGCACTGTCGCCGTCGACCATGCCGGTCGTCTTTACGCCTTAGCCATTACCGCGGGTGACGGTTGTGTATTTTTATCTGGGCTGCGGTGCCGTCTTCTTCGGCTTGCCGCCGCTATCCACGTCGAACTCGTTTTATTTTATTCTTTCCCAGGCGGAGTGGAAGGCGCATCCCGCAGGGTGCGGATTGACCTTCGCCAACGACAACATTTATGACACGACGAGTGGCTGCGGTGCCACCGGGCGCCGGGACGATCTACAAGCTACCTGCTGTTGGCCGATGTTTCAGATGGCAATGATTTCGCGAGGGGTGGCAACATTCCCATTTGTCCGGACCGGACAGAGACACCCGAACGGCACGAATTCTTTCCCCTGGTGAGACGTATGAAGAAGTTGCTATTGCTTACGATAGCTCTCCTGTGTGCCGTTCTTCCGTCGCGGGCTCAGTCGCTCATCTTCGATGACGAGTTTAATGAGACCAAGCTCAGTTCAAAATGGTTTGCACTCAATGTCTACAGCGATGTAAACAGCGAGGAGGAATGTTACCAACCTTCTCAGATTACGGTCGGCGGTGGACACCTCACGGAAACAGCCATTGCCCAGTCGGTCACCTGCAATGGCCACGCATTGCACTATAAGTCTGGAGCGGTGGTTTGGGCATCACCACTTACTTTTCTTTATGGGACAGTTGAGTTCAAAGCGAAGTTTGCTGGATGCATAGGGTGTTGGCCAGCAGTCTGGCTTCTTGGTTATCTGTGCCAGCCGAGCGCACCGACTATCTACAACGCCAGTACCTGTAATTGGCCGAACCCTGGGGCAGACGAAATCGACATCACAGAAATTCTGCACTCTAATTTCACATCGGTGAACCAGCAGATTCACACCGCCAGCCACAACAACGGTTGCTCTCCATCGACTGCTGATGTCAGCCAGAACTATCATACATATGATCTAGAATGGTCGACTGGCCTGCTAAAGTGGTACATCGACGGTGAGCTGACTTGCACGATTAAGCAGAGCTACGTCCCCGACCATCAGATGTATTTGATTATGAATCTGGCTGTGGGCGGCAGTGGCGGAAGCGTCACCAATGCGACTCTGCTATCCGGCAGCTCTGTAAAGTATGTGCGCGTCTATCAGCCACCATGCACCACAATTCCCTGTCCGTATACTGCTATCCAACTGCCGGTGAACGGTCATGCCGCTATACAGTGAACGCTGGCGCCGCCGAGTGGCGCTTTTTCGACCTTGCTCAACCCTGTATGCGAATTGACTGGCGTACTCACCAGCCACCGCTTCAACAGTCGGATGACCGCACGTGTTCCAACATCAGGTCTCCCCGCTGAACTGCTGCTGGTAAGCAGGGGCGGTAGTGCTGGTCCGCCCCTGCGGGGGAGAGCTGCAATCGTCCTTCTGGTGGTCGAACCGAAAGCGGTTAAGCCGGCACGGCAATCATCCCGCCCATGGGCGTGCTACATACATCACGTAACCCGAAACGATCGGGAGGTCAGGGTCCATAGTCGTTTTCGGCCTGCCAACAAGTCACGCTTCCGGACGGGTACACGGGAATCTGCTCGTCCGTCATGATCTGCGGAACGCCTGCTGGCAGATTGATTTCAAAATACGGGTAGGGAGTGCTCTTGGGGTTCGTATTCCCTTCTAGCACCGCGACCTCATTCATCCACCAGCGGCACCAGTTGGCCTGTCCCCAACTCGCCTGCACGTTGTCGTTGGGACTGTTAGGGTCAACCTCAACGTAGCTATAGAGCCACAATCCGACGGGCCAGGGTGGAGGTGTGTTCATGGGATAGATTGACACGGTGAATTCGTAAACGTTGATAGGGGTGCCTTTTACATGCAGCGTAACGCTGGCAAAGTAGATCGGCAGACCAGTTAGAATGTGGACGTCCTGCTGGGCAACGCCGCGGATCGCAAGCAGCAGGCCAAGTGAAACCACCAACGATAGTTTCGTCAGCCCCTTGACCTTCGGACCGCTGGCAGCGGCAGCCACCACCGGCAAAGAAAACAGTTGTACCAGAGCCTTCGTCATTTTGCTCTTCCTCCTTTTGGACTTAAATTTCGAGCGACCGAAAATGCCGGTATAAAGGCCTCGGATCGTACTAAGTACACGTGCAAGAACGCGACGAGTGGGTTGCGCCGGCAATGCACTGGCGGTCACTTTCGAGTCATCTTTGGGTCAATTTTGCTAAACGACGGCGGATGCCGAAACCACAGTAGCCTTCGCCCAATGGATCTAGCTTAGCTAGCATTAGACCCACCGCCCAACCCGCGTTCTGGACAATCTCTTTGGGTACGGCAATGGTTTCACCGTTTGGCTCCCCGAATGTACCGAAGCTATGTTCAATCCCGACCGCAAGAGGGGTGCTCGTTGTGGTCCCTCCCGTAGGTTGGAAGCGCCACCGACCCGGCCCTTGCTACTAATTGCAGTTTGCTTGTCATACAACAGCCCTCCTTTCAGCTAGCCTCTGTCGAGTAAAGCGCGAAATGAGGGTCAAAACCGCCAACGGGGATAGCTATTGGGCCGGCTGCTAGCTATAGCTAGGAGCGTGTCTGAGTAATCAAAAATTGCCAGCGTCATCTACAACCTATTGTGGTTCCCTGCTGTATGCACCGCAATATGTGACCAGAAAACCTATTACTCGGACACGCTGCTAGTGTCGGGTTTGTGTCATTGGGGTCGCCTGCTATCGCAAGCGACTGCATGAACTGGCACGGTGGGGAATCCCTGACCGGGAGGAAGGTGCCCAGAAAATTGCGGGGACATGTCACGGTGGAAGACCAGCGGCTACACAGTTCCTACCACCGGTCGGTTTTCGCAGTACATCCGCGAAGGCCGTAACTGACTGAAGACGCTGGAGGCGCGGGTGGGAATCGAACCCACGAATAAAGGTTTTGCAGACCCTTTCTCATCATAGCTAAGTCTTTCCACCTCAACGGCTAATTCCAAGACTCGAACCGTTTTGTCCGCTTTCTCTCCGCTTTAGCGAAGGCAGAAGCCGGTGGGTGATGCGCTCAGGACGGCAGCCAAACGGAGGTCAGTAAGTCATGAGATCAAGAAACCAAGGTCGGCGAGAATCCCGTGAATCGCGGCAGGCATGAACACCCATGCCGTATCTGCGCGCACGCACAGCCAACGTGGAGACGGAAGAAGTCATGAGCCCTTTCCGTGACAACGTCAGGGCGAAAAAGAAAAGAAAGGGCCGCGTGAGCATAGAATCCAATGGAGGAGAGATAAAGCCGAGGAGGAAGCCGTCGTTGTGGCGCTCTGCTGGTGTCAGAGACGCTTGCCATCACCAGATGGTCTGGATGGTTGACGAGCGCATGCGGGCATCCCGGCTCAAAACCGGTACACCGTGAAATTTGGCCGTGGCGGCAATAACGCGGTCGAAGATCGGGAAGATCCTGGCGGGAGACTTCCACCATCTTCATGGCGATGTTTTCATCGAGCGGAACATGCTGCAGAACAGCCCTTGGATCGGCAGTCGCAGCGTGAAGGTCGGTCAAGGCGTTTGCCGGAATCCGTCCCTTCTCAATGAGGTAGACCATTTCGGCTATGCTGATGGCGGAGACGCCGATATGGTCACCCTTGGCGATCGTGTCGTCGATGAAGGCGGAAGCCGCGTTCCCGAGGCGCGGATCGGAGAATAGATACCAAATGGTTGCGTGGGTATCGGCGATTGCAACGATCATCAGAAATCGGAACGGGGAAAATTCGCGAAAATCTCTGCCCGGTTCTGATCAATATCCTCGGCCGACGGCCCAGGCCCGTACTTCGCGAGAAGTCCGCGCAAGGAGTGCGTCGGTTCTTTCCGGGGACTGACTTCAGGCGCCTCGGCGAGAATCTTGTCGATGGCCTCGCGCACAAGCTCATCCGCCGAAAGGCCTTTTTCCTGCGCCAGGGCAATGAGCTTGGCCTCTTTCTGAGGCTCTAATGGTAAAGTGATGGTCATTCAGCCTGTCCCTTCCATGATCATGCGCTGATACTTTACACGAAAACAACATAAATCACGAAATAATCATTCCAAGAATCATTTGATTTTGGTACTCTAGTTTTCAGTTTCCCAAGTTCGTCGTCCTGCCCGACAGCGCCCTTGACTGGCTGTCCACCAACTCACGGCCGGACCCGACTCTTTACACCCCCGACACGCCCACGAGTTGCGCCAGTGCCTGCCAGTGCCGTGGATGGGGCTTCTCCGAAGCCGGCGATCAGCGCACAAGATATCGACACTCCGAGCACTGACGGAAGGCGAATTCCTGAAGGTAGAAAAGGCGGCAACTGATGCCATACGGTCGGACCTTAACGTCTCGGATGCGTCGTAAGTTCCATAAGATTTCTCCCAAACACCCGATTGAAGTGATAGATTTGTTCAACAGTTCCGCATAGGGACAGTGTCCATGGCGATTCCGCTTTCCAACGAAATCAGAGCTTTGCTCGATGGCCCCAACTTCGCTCATCTCGCCACCATCATGCCTGACGGCTCACCGCAGAGCGTGCCCGTGTGGGTCGGCCGTGACGGTGACCACGTTCTGATCTGTACCGGGGAAGGTTCACTTAAAGCGAAGAACACTCGACGCGATCCGCGTGTCTCGCTCTCCATCGTCGATTTCCACGACCCGTATCAGGAGGCCCAGCTTCGTGGTCGTGTGGTCGAGCGCCGTCCTGATGGCGACTTCAAATACATGGACCCCATCTCGCACAAGTACATTGGCAAGCCGTTCCCTTTTCGCAGCTCCGAGGGAAGAGTAGCGCTCGTGATCGAATTCGAGAAGGCGCGTTATACCAAGCTCCCTTTTGAACATACGCCGCCCCAGTAGTGCGGCTCTCTCCCGGCTGGCCTACGAGGCAGAAGAGTCCTCGTTCGATATCAACCGGCCGAAGCCTCATCTGGAGATGTGATGCGAGAGAGAAGCAAGTATCTACCCACCAATCAAAGAGGTCTGCTCCAGGGCTGAGATCCCAAAAGCAAATCCGGCGAACAGTGATCCACGAATTGTGCCTGTCCCTAACGAAAATCCAGTGCGCCTTGTTGCGGGTGTCATTCCCCAAAGCCAACCGCAGGAGGCGCCTATGGCGGGTGGACAGTCTGGAAGCAAGCGGCAACATCGCGACTATTTTCCGCGATACGGGCTGCTAGGCCCGCGCAATGGACATTGTGCGCGCCGAATGCGACCGCGCATACCGCGCCGGGTTCATCTACCAAAGATGCCGTGCGCAGCGTACGATATGGAACGTGGCCACTTCAAATGCGCTTTCGGCGATTGCGGTACTGATATCGCTTGTTGCAGTCACGTTCTCTGGGCTTCAGTGGAAGGAGAGCCATAACCAGTTGCTTTTGTCTATGAAGCCGTCAGTCGATTTCGAGACGCTAGACGATACTGAGGACTTTCCGGTTGGCATAAGCATTCGTAATTCAGGGCCGGGGCCAGCGACCATAAAATCCATCACCTACTATGCCTACTATGCAGACAAGAAGGAGGTCGGTGATGTGGATAAGGTGCTGGACTATGCAAACTTGGAAAACATTCCAGTTTATGAACTTGAGGAAGGTGATACGCTCGCAGTTGGAGAGCAGCATTTGCTTTTGGGATATATGACCAAGCCACGCCACAAGGACGAGGAAAAGCAGTTAGGCAAGCTCGTCGATTTCATCGACCACCATCTAGCAGTTGACGTGCAATTCTGCCCTGCCGTGTCCGGCGAGTGTTACACCAAGTGCTCTACAAAAGGCTGGTGCAAATAAATTGAGCGCTCGGAGGCAGAACGGCTAACCCCTTTAGGAGCTACTCCGCCGTGAAACGTCACATGGATTTGGTTCGCGATTTGCTGCTTCACATATTTCAGATCATTCAACCAAGGAAGTAGCGTACCATCTCGGCTTGTTGATTGAAGAAAACTTTGTAGATGGTGCTGTTACTTAACCGTCCGTAGTAGGCCGTGTTGACAAAGCGTATAGACTTAGTGCCTTGGGTTTGCCGTGCATGCCGTAGAGACCCCAAGGGTTTGGTGGGCACTTCTCACCGTCGCTGGCCTAACCGGTCTTGCTCTCCCTCGACTTTGACGCCTCTCTTCGTGCGAACGCTTCTGCGCGAAGGCCTGTGATCCGCAGCATGGAACTCAACGGTGAGCTTGACCGCTTGACCGATGGGTGTATAAACGGTGCATGTTACGACGCTCGCTGTTGCTGACGAGCCTTTGCGGTTTGCTCGCCTTCATCTCTCCCCTAGTCTTCGCACAGCAAAAGCCAAATGTCGCGGGAGACTATATAGGATCGCTCGGTCCTCTCCATCTGAAGCTGCACCTGAAGATCGACACGGAGGGCGCTTTAAACGGAACTTTGGACAGTCCTGATCAGGGTGCGTCGGGCATTCCATGCGCTGATTTTCATTTTGACGGACGGTCTCTAAGCTTCGCTGTGCCGGCCGTGAACGGTACATGGAAGGGAACTGTGGGCAACCAGGGTGCGTTGCTGATCGGTATATGGAACCAGGGCAGTCCGGTGCCGTTGAATTTCAGCCGCGACACGTTTGTATTCGCGGCCAAACCCTCTGCGGTCGATGGGATTTGGTTGGGAACATTGAGAGACGGCTCTGAATCGCTGCGAATACAGCTCATCGTCAAAAGCGACATCACGGGCAAAGAGTTCTGTTCCAACGACAGTCTGGATCAGCGCGCAATGGGACTAGAGTGTGCGAACATTCTTCTCGAAGGAAACAAGTTCTCTTTTGACATTCCTGTCGTTAGCGGCCACTGGAGCGGAACGCTTTCCGCTGATGGCAAGGCACTAACCGGTACATGGAATCAAGGACGCCCGTTGTCATTGAACTTCGAAAGACAAACGGTCGCGATTTCACTCCCGCCTGTCCATCCTCCCACCTACGATACGGCCATGGCTCCCGTGCCGGCAGCCCAGTTGCAGGCTGTTTTGAGCAAAGACCTATCGCAGGCGCTAACGAGCGGGGCACTCGCCCCGTCGACAGGGGCAGGTGTCACCATCGGAATTGTAGACCATGGTGAAAGACAGGTCTTTAGCTATGGAACAGCTAAGCCGGATTCCATCTTTGAAATTGGCTCGATCACGAAGACCTTCACCGGACTGTTGCTGGCGCAGATGGTCGCGCAAGGAAAAGTGAAGTTCGATGAACCAGTACGGCAGTTGCTACCAGATGGAACGGTAGCCAAGCCCGCCGGGAACGAAATCACGTTACTTGACTTAGCTACGCAGCACTCTGGATTGCCGCGGATGCCGGACAACTTCAAACCCCCCGACGGCAGCAATCCGTATGCCGACTATCGGGCGGCCGATCTGTACGCCTTCCTGACAAAACACGGAGTCGCAAAACCGGCGGACGCTACCTTCCTTTATAGCAATCTTGGTTTTGCGCTACTTGGGCAGGCTTTGGCCGTGCGCGCCGGCACTACCTATCCCCAGTTACTTCAGGAAGAGATTACCGGCCCACTTGGGATGAAGGATACAATCGTTGCACTTTCAGCTGAACAACAACTCAGGTTCATCGCCGGTTACGACGGGGCGCATCATCCTGCTCATGCCTGGGATCTGGTTGCATTTGCAGGGGCGGGAGCGATTCGTTCAACCGCCGACGACATGCTCACGTACCTGCAAGCAAACCTGCATCCGGACAAGCTTCCTTCCGGTGCTACCAAGACGCCAAATGGTGAGACGCTTCCGGCGGCGCTTGCCCAATCTCACGAGCTTCGCGCAGACGCCATGGCAGGCATGCGTATTGCACTTGCGTGGCTGTACGCTCCCGTTACCGGAGGCTATTGGCATGATGGCGAAACGGCCGGATACAGCAGTTTAGCAGCCTTCAATCCGAAGGCCGATCATGCCGTAGTCGTTCTAGTGAATACGGCCGGAGACTTTGCTGATCGCCTCGGCCAGCATATCGGTCAGAGATTGGCTGGCAAGCCAGCTATTTCACTCGGCACCGGTAACGACAAAGACGCCTATGATCGGGCCATTGAGGACTACAGCCAGGCCATTCGCCTGGATCCAAAATCTGCGAATGCGTTCGATGGCCGCGGCTCAGCTTACTACAACAAAGGGGACTACGAGCGCGCTATTGAGGACTTCAACGAGGCTATTCGCCTGAATCCGCAATCTGCGAGTGCCTTGAATGGCCGTGGCGCTTCTTACTTCGCGAAAGGTGACTACAACCGCGCCATTCAGGACTACAACGAGGCCATTGGCCTCGATCCAAGAACTCCGCGCGCGCTTCTGAACCGGGGCCTGGTAAATCTCTATGCAGGTCACTTCTCCGACGCGCAGCAGGATTTTAGCCAGAATTACCGGTTGGATCAGACAGATCTGTACGGTGTCATCTGGCTTTACCTGTCGCGTCTCAAGGCTGGAGCGGATGGAAAAGATGAATTGAAAATGAATATTGCGGGCTTGGACTTGTCAAAATGGCCGGGGCCGCTGATCCAACTTTATCTTGGTCAAAACACGCCGGACGATGCCTTCCGGGCGGCTGGCGGAGACAGCGACCAGAAGTGTGAATATAGCTTCTACGTGGGTGAGTATCGCGCACTGCGCGGCGAGCACCCGGAAGCTCTGGCTCTCTTTCGCAGCGCCAGCGACGGGTGTCCAAAGGACTTTATTGAGTACGTTCCGGCCGTCATTGAACTGAACAATTTGGAGAAGCAGAAGTGAACGGGCAACCCTCTAATCAAAAGGCGAAGGCAACGGCGACACACCCGAGTGGATAAAGGACGCCGACCGTGATTTCGCCGTCTTCGATCAGTTCCGCGATGTTGGCAGGAACAAAGAAGTACCGGCGGAGTTCTTCTTGGCTGCATTCTTGTCTACGCTGCCGGTTCTATTGCGGGCGGTAGGCTTGCGGCGATCTGCCAAGGCAGCAACTCCTCGATGTGAGTGATGGGGTGGTCGGAGATGCGCGTCAGCACCTCTCGCAGGTACGCTTCCGGATCAAGTCCGTTGAGTTTCGCCGAGCCGATCAAACTGTAGATGGCCGCGGCGCGCTCGCCACCGGTGTCCGATCCCGCAAAGAGATAGTTCTTCCGGCCCAGAGCCACGGCACGCAAGGCGCGTTCTGCGGCGTTGTTGTCGATCTCAATGCGTCCATCATCGCCATAGCGCACCAGCGCCTCCCAGCGCGAGAGCGCGTAGCGAATCGCCGCGGTGGTGTCGGATTTCCGCGACAGCTTGGTCAAGCTTTCTCCCAACCCACGGAGCGTCTTTTTCCACAGCCTTTCGCCGCCTAAAATAGTGGCAATGTTTGGAGATTTCTTCCGTTCGCTGAAGACCCGGGAAGAGCGGCTCGCCCAGTCGTGGCCCTGGGAGCTGACACGCTGCAACTCGCGGTGTTTCCGCTATTCGTTGAGGGTGCATTGTCGCCCGCAGACGCCGTGCTCGACGCTGTTGTAGCCGTGGTGTTGATCCGGTTGCTGGGCTGGCACTGGGCCTTCCTGCCGGCACTGATGATCGAGGCCCTTCCCGGTGCGGATCTGTTTCCGACATGGACCGCTGCGGTATTCTTCGTGACTCGGCAACTGCACCGTCCGGGCGAACCAGTCGTCCTGCCGCCAGAGTCGCCCGTCGGCCCTACCCGCCCGTAGTCGGGAAAGTTTCTAAACGTGGTGGTTGGCTGCGGTGAACATACGGCGTCTGAGCGTATTTTGTAGGTACTGATACACCGTTTCCCAGCCCGCGCAGCCGCAGGACAGATGTCCCCCTTTTTTCCACAGCAATTACGCACCGCTGTTTCATAAGATTTGTGACGCACCTCACATGACTATGGTGCAAGTTGGAGCGACAGCCTGTTCCCCCGGCGTGGACTGAACCCTTCCAATTGTGCCCAGTGGCCGCTTGGTTGACGCTTGGTTCGGGAGCGTCCCAAAAGTGCGTTGACGGCAAATCCTGCATTGTCTCCGCTCTCGTAATCAATCGCAACCGCTACCTTGTGACGACCATCACTGACAGCGACCTGTGATTGCTGTGATAGTTAATGTTTCGTCAGCATTGATTTTTCCTCTTGCCCGTAGTGGGCTGTCAGAGGGATGCAGCACAAGCGAGCCAAACCCCTGATGCCCACTACGGGCTCTTCGTCTCTAAACACTCTTCAGTGATGCCAGCGCACGACAGGGGCTTGCGGCCTGAAGATACTTGATACTGCGGACTCAGTTGAAGAGTTGAAGGGGGTGTAGATGGTAGCGACGTGCGCGAATCCGGAGTGCGGTCATGAGTTCCGCCGGCTGAGCCGAGGGCG
>Ga0074045_10002271_pt1 | contig 17864 bp, 17 predicted proteins | sample BogForMeECP23OM2_FD_94442 | JGI IMG/M metagenome (GOLD analysis project Ga0074045, IMG submission 94442) | Bog forest soil microbial communities from Calvert Island, British Columbia, Canada - Bog Forest MetaG ECP23OM2 | ecosystem: Environmental > Terrestrial > Soil > Wetlands ...
CGCCGCAGAACCAGCCCGGCCACGCCGGAAACTGGCTCCGCCGCTATAAGGATCTGCCGCCCGCGCAGCAGCGCCGCGCGCTCGAAAACGATCCGCAGTTTCGGAAGCTTCCGCCGCAACAGCAAGCCCGGTTGCGAAACCGGTTGCAGCATTTTTCCAGCCTGCCTCCGCAGCAGCAGGAACGCGTGCTCAATCGCATGGAAACCTGGGAGCACCTCACTCCTAATCAGAAGCAGCAGGCGCGCCAGCTCTTTCAGCAGTTCAGGCAGTTGCCGCCCGACCGCCGCCAGGCCGTCAACCGGGCGATCCGCAGCATGCGCGGCCTGACGCCCGGACAGCGCGACCAGCTCATCAACTCCGACCAGTACAGGAACGCGTTCTCACCGCAGGAACGCAGCATCCTCAGCGCAGCTTCCCACCTTCCGCTCGCCCCCGGCGACGGACTGCACGCCGAACCACCCGAAGAATAATTGGATGAGCTCCGACAAAGCCAAGGGATCTCCCCACGAGCCCGGATAAAGATGGGCAAATTCTTGTGCCTACCGGCCAAAGTTGTACAGATATATCGATTTGCCGACTATCTCCTGTGGCGTGCGGCCCTTCAGCCAGGCGAACGAACCATTTTTCGCGTACTCCAGGGTAAGGTACCGCACGCTGACGGCCACATAGCCATGAGTAGTGGGGACGTCAGCCGAGAGTATGGAATATGGAGGCAGACCAGCCTTCTCAAGGGGAGCAGTGCCGAAGTACTTTATTGACACGCGGTCAACTCCAAGTTCTCTCAGCCGTCGGCTAAGACGATACAGATCCTGTCCCCAATCCAGATCTGATTCAGCTAAGATCCTTTCCGGGTGCGCGCCGGCAAACTGGTTAAAGTATGCCAAATAATCCGGACGCGCCATCCACGAATCAGCCATAACCCAGACCACAAGCATAACCGGCAAGACCAAAATCGCACGGGACGTCCGCCTTGCCAAAACGAAGAACTCGGACATCGCATAACCACCGATCACCGCCAGTGGCGGGTAAATCGGCAAGATATGACGCACGCCGAGATCGATCCTGGACCTCATGCACACAAGCATGATGGCGACAGGAAAAATCACGGTGAGGTGCTGTTGCCACGTGCTTGACCTGAAGCCGCGCACGATCGCCAAGATGCCACAGCCAGCAAGAATCAGAAAACCGATCGGAGTTTTGACTCCGACGACGACTGGAAAGAAGTACCACCAACCCGTGCGACGATACTCGCCAAACAAGTACGAGTCGTGGCCGGCCGCATTGTGAGATGCCACTTCGTTGATGCCCCAGCCGAATTGAGTGAGCGGAATCGGAGCTTCGATTGCCTTGTAGGCGAGGCTCCGAAGAAGTGGCCTTTTCGCGAACACACGGTCAATAGTCGGGTGGACTCCCCTGTTGCCCGATATCGGTACGCAAGAGAAACGGTACCCCGCCCACAACAGCACGAACGCAACGCCAGACACGATCAGCGCTCGCAGCAACAGACGGCGCCATCGGACTACCCTAAGTGCGGCGCCCCGCTTTCTCAGAGCGACGTAAACGAAGGCACAGAGGAGGCACGACCCGAGAAATACGATGCTGGAGAACTTGCAGAGGAAAGCGAGTGCCAGCGACCCGCCCAGGAGGATGAGTCTCGGCCACGCGGGATCCTCCAGGCACCGTATGAGCGCGTATAGCGCTATCGCTACCGATGCGGCGCACGCCATATCGAGCGTAGCCAAGCCCGCATGCCCAAGAATGGGGGGAAGGTTCACGAACAACAGAACCGCCCAAATAGCCGCTGCCCTACTGAACCAGCGGCGAGCCCAGACGAAAATAGAAAAGCACGCCAGAGCGAGAAAAGGCAGGTTGCCGCTTCGCGCAGATGCGAGATTGCTCCTGTAATTCCCAGCCGAATACAAGATCGCATTCCCTTCGTCTTTCGCGTCTGGCAGAGAGAATGACCGCAGCCCTTTAAAATACGGTCCGAGTGCGACAGCCACACGCGCCAGCGGCGGGTGCTGACGTTCGATGGTGTAGGTTCCCTTGTCAAGCCACTCCATGCCGCTCGCGATGTGGTAAGGCTCGTCGTAGATGGCAGAGAGGGCAGTCCAACTACCCTCAACTCCAACAACAGCCACCCCAATCAGAATGAGGACTCCTATCGTCCACGGCCAATCACGCGGTAACAGCAACGCCTGAATCAGTTCGTCGGACCGAAGACGCTTTCCCATGCCCAACATCTTAACCCGATGCGCTTGCTGCGATTCCTGGGGTCCCTTTGCTGGTGGAAAGTCGGCCGTCCCTCCGCCCTATGACTCATCGCGCAGTAACGGTGTTAGCTTAGAAAAGGGGTTTCAGCCCCCGAGGAACAGCCGATCGTGAATCCGGTTTACAGAAAAGCACCCCCGCGTCCGAGCGCTGAAGCGCAGCGCCGTCTAGCCTACTTCAACGAGCGGCGTGATGCGATCGTCTCGACCATCCGCGAACTGGTCGAAATCGAATCTCCCAGCGACAACAAAGCCGCCGTAGATCGCATCGCGGAGGCCGTCGCGCAGAAATTTTCCCGGCTCGGCGGCAACGTCGATATCCGCATCCATCCGGCGAAAGACTTTGGCAATCACCTGCAAATCGACTTCGACGTCGCTGGCAAGTCCGCGGCGAAGCCGGTGCTGCTGCTCGGACATTACGACACCGTATACCCGCTAGGCACACTCGCCGCCATGCCATGCCGCGCCGTGGGCAATAAGCTGACTGGCCCCGGCGTCCTCGATATGAAATCCGGCATCGCCCTGATGCTCCACGCGCTTGCGGCCTTGCAAGACTGGCATAAAGAAGACTGGCATGGCGGATTGCCGCGCCCGGTGACCGTGCTTCTGGTTTCCGACGAGGAAGTGGGCAGCGACTCGTCGCGGCCGATCACCGAGTCGCTGGCGAAAAAAGCTGCGGCCGTGCTCGTGCTCGAGCCTGCCTACGGATTCGAGGGCGCCGTAAAAACCGCGCGCAAAGGAGTCGGCGATTACCTCGTCAAAGTTACCGGCAAATCGTCTCATGCCGGCCTTGATTTCCAGAAAGGCGTGAACGCGATTCTTGAGTTGGCGCGTCAGATCGAAAAAATTTCCAGCTTCACCGATCTGAAGAAAGGCTTGACGGTCAACGTCGGCGTCGTGAGCGGCGGATCGCGAACCAACGTGGTTCCGGCCGAAGCGGCGGCGCAGGTCGATGTTCGCATCGCGCGCACAAAAGATGCGGCCGGAATCGATAAGAAGATGCGCAGCCTGCGCTCCTTCAATCGCAAATGCAAAATCGAGATCACGGGAGGAATCAATCGTCCGCCCATGGAACGCACAGCCGGAGTGGCAGCGTTGTACGCGCAAGCCGCTGCCATCGCGCACGAACTGGGATGGAAGCTGGGCGAGGCCGCGGTGGGCGGCGGCTCCGATGGAAATTTCACCGCAGGTCTGGGAATCCCAACCCTGGACGGCCTCGGCGCCGTGGGTGACGGAGCGCACGCCGCGCACGAGCACATCCTGATCTCGGAGTTGCCGCGCCGGGCCGCGCTCATTGCTGGACTTATTGAGCGGGCCTGACCAGTTCGGGCATAAAGCAGGCTTGCGGTCCGGTGCAAGCCATGAAAGTGATTGGAGTTCTTTGACTCCGGATCGAGGGAAGCCTAGAATTTCCACAGCGGTTGCTCGGCGCAATCGAGTGGGAACCCGGAGGATCTATGGGTGAGGGACTGTTTTCGCCGTGGCATATTCTGTTGATTATTGCCATCGCGCTGCTGCTGTTCGGGCCGAGTAAGCTTGCCGACTTAGGCAAAGGGCTGGGCGAAGGCATCCGGAATTTTAAGTCGTCGATAAAAGAGCCGGATGACAAGGGAAAAGAACCGCCCAAGCCCCAATCGGGTTCTCCCACTTAATGCTTTTTCCTGAGTCACGCGCAAGCGTGCGCGCGCAACATGCGATACACCAGCGCTACCGGTAGTCCGACCACGTTGCTGTAATCCCCTTCGATGCGAGGAATCCAGCGTGAAGCGAGGCCTTGAATCGCATAGGCTCCTGCTTTGTCCATAGGCTCGCCGCTGGCGACGTAGCCGGCGATATCCTTGTCCGTAATTTTACTCATGGTAACGAGCGTAGTTTCACTGGCAACCGATGGCTGGCCGCTGACCACCAAACACACTCCCGTAATCACCTGATGCTCGCGTCCTGAAAGCAGGCGCAACATGCGCGCGGCGTCCGCGGCATCGGAGGGCTTGCCGAGAAGTTGGCCATCGACGACAACTACGGTGTCGGCTCCGAGTACGAAATCATGCGGACGTTGACGCGCAACCGCGAGCGCCTTCCCACGCGCCAGGCGTTCGGCACAGTCTCTGGCGCCTTCTCCGGGCAGCGGGTCTTCTGCGATATGCGCAGGCTGCACTTCGAAAGTGATTCCGGCGTTACGCAGCAATTCCTGTCGACGCTGGGAGGCGGAGGCGAGCACTAGCATGGGAATCATTCTAGCCTGCGCATTGATTGTTGATTGTGTCAGCGGTTCGCGGACAAGAGTGTCCGCGCTACACGACTACTCCAGCGCTTCGGGCTCTATCGAAATGTTCTTCTCGCCTTTGGCGCGCTTTTCCCAGTATTTTCTTACCCAGGCTTCGTAGCTCTTGCCGGCAGCGGTGTCGCGTCCGGTGAAGGCGATGGCGGCGATTTCGGAATAGGGGATGGCTGGGCGCTCGTTGCTGGTCGCCAGCATCAGACGAACGACGGAGGTCGCGAGCGTTGGGCCGATGCGGCGATCGAAAAGATAACCGGTGGTCTGGGAGCCGTCTGTATCTTTGTCTTTATTTTTGCGGGTGATGGTTACGTCGCCGCGATAGTCGAATGCTTTCTCGATGACCGCTCGAATATCGGCTTCAGTGGCGAGTTGCGGGATCCATCCTTGGAGATTTTCGCGTTCGAATCCGGGGACGACTTCGAGTTCGTCGGTGGCGCGAGGCTGGGCAAGGGCTTGCGCGCTGTGGGGGAGCGCAGGGTCGTGCCCATGTTCTCGACCGCTCATGCGCGGCTTTCTTCCGCTTGCTGAGCGGCAGCGGCAACGTCAATCGGCGCGTCGATCTGGTCGTTAATCTGAACGAGAGGATTGTAGGAGTGCACCGGGCGCGTCTCGCGATCGAGATCGGTGAGCGCGTCTTTGTCGGGATAGAGCGAGAAGGTCGCCTTGACCGTGTCCGCGAATCCACGCAGCGATCCGAAGGTATCGTCGACCGACGAAGGTTCGTAGCCGCAATGCACCATGCAGTTGGCGCACTGCGGATTGCCCGACTCGGTGCCGTAGCTTGCCCACTCCGTTGTTTCCATTAATTCTTTGTACGACTCGGCGTAGCCGTCCTGCAGCAGGTAACAGGGTTTCTGCCATCCGAAAATGTTGTAGGTCGGCATACCCCAGGGCGTGCATTTGTAGTTGCGCTTGCCCATCAGGTACTCGAGAAAGAGCGGCGACTGGTTGAAGCGCCACGTCTTCTTGCGATTCGAAAGCATGGTGCGAAAAAGGCGGCGGGTGCGGGCGCGTCCCATGAAGTGTTTCTGGTCGGGCGCCTTGTCGTAGGAATATCCGGGCGAAACCATCATGCTCTCGACGCCGACGTCCATCATCTCATCGAAGAAGTTGCGCACGCTGTTGGGATCGGCGCCATCGAACAGAGTGGTGTTGGTGGTCACGCGGAAGCCAGCTTTAATGGCCGCGCGCATGCCATCGAGGGCGAGTTCGTATCCACCTTCGCGGCACACGGAAAAATCGTGGTGCTCCTTCTGTCCGTCCACGTGAACGGAGAAGCTCAGGTACTTGCTGGGCCTGAACAGATGCAGTTTTTCTTTCAGCAGCAGCGCGTTGGTGCAGAGATAGATATATTTTTTGCGCGCGAGCAGCCCTTCGACAATTCTGTCAATCTGCGGATGCATCAACGGCTCGCCGCCGGGGAGGGAGACCATCGGCGCTCCGCACTCATCGACCGCTTTGAAGCAGTCTTCCGGGGAGAGATCTTTTTTCAGGATGTGGGTGGGGTACTGGATCTTGCCGCATCCGGCACAAGCCAGGTTGCAGCGGAACAGCGGCTCGAGCATGAGCACGAGCGGATAGCGCTTGCGTCCGGCCAGCTTCTGGCGCAGAACGTAGGAAGCCACTGTCCACATCTGGGATACGGGAACTGCCATTGCTTGTCTTTCCCCTGGAGGATTTCCTTCTATGATACCGGATTTTGGTGTTGTCGGTCGCTGTTCGCTGTTCGTCATTCGCTGTTCGGAACCCGGCGAACTGCCTGCGCCTTTATTGAGGAATTCAGCTTTGGCGGGTGGCCCGGACTAGCGCAGTCGTTTGAACTCACGAGGGTGCCCGTCCAAGCTTCGCTTGGGCGGGGCCGTTGACCTTTTTCATCACAAACGCGATGTACGAGCCATCACAGACCTGCTCCCCAATCGGTGCGAAGATACCTCGACAGTGCACCATCGAGAACTGTGCCAGTCTCCAGAGACGAACGCATTTCCGGACGCAAACTTTTCACCGCTATTTGACAACATATGGCCCCGGTCAGCACCCCGCAAGTGCACGCCAAACAGCAAAATTCAATGCTAAGTTCTATGTTTTGAATATCTTGCCTATAACTACCGTACTATCATCAACTTAACTCATTTTGGGGTAGGGGGGGGGTACCCCCCACAAATTTCTGAATTCTTACCGTGCCCTATCCAAGACCCAAGATGGAACTGGTCCTAGATTTTCTCGAAGAAGTGGGCGGTTTTCTTGCCGGCTTCCTCGGTGTAGTAGACGGTCACGTGGGCGGTTTTCTCGGTGCCTTTTCCGATGTCCTTGCCTGCGTCTTTCGCGGCGCGGTCGGACAGCTTGAATGTGTGCTCCGTACCGTCCTCGGTCTTGACCGCCATGGTCTTGCCGGCGCGATCGATATGGGTGATGGTTCCGTCCACCGACTTGATGCCTTCTTTGCCGACTTTATCGACCTCGACCGCTGTCTTATCGGCGCCCTTTTCGCTGTAGTGCGCCACTACTTCCGTGTCTTCCTTGAGTCCGTGAAAGGCGTCTTTGGCACCCATCCCGGTTGCCTCGGCACCGTGGACGGTGGTCTTGTCGACAAACTTGATGCTGTGCTCGGTGCCATCCTTGGCCTTGACGACCATCGTCTTGGTGGCTGAATCCAGTTTGGTAATGGTGCCATGGACGGCACTGACCACGTCCTGCGCGGCCCAGCCAAGCGCACTCAACAGCAGAAGCGCGAGAGATGCCCGGACAATGTTTTTGCTTTTCATTTTTTCCAGTCTCCTTGAAGATTTGGTCGGAATTTCCTTTTTGAGCCCGTAAGCAGGCTAACTCATGCTGCGGTTTCGCGCTAGAGCAGCCGAGGCGAACTGGGGCGGCTCGCTAACGACTAACGACCAGCGACCAGCGACTGCCTCCCGCTTCTCGCGTAAACTGGTCTTACCTACTTGAACAAGATCAAACATTTTGTCCACGCTTACGGCGAGTGGATCAAGCACGTACTTGCGCCTCTGGGGCCGTGGGGGATGCTGGCGTTTGCGGCGGTGGATGGCTCCTTTCTGGGCATGCCGCTGGATGCGATTTTCGTGGGCTACGTTTACCACGACCGCTCGCGGTTCCTGATGTACGTGCTGCTGGGCTCGGCCGGGTCGGCGCTCGGAAGCATCGTTCTCTACGTCATCGGGTATATGGGTGGCGAGGTGTTGTTGCGCAAGCGGCTTTCGCCGGAGCGGTTCGAGAAGATTCACGAATCCTTCGATCGACATGAATTCTGGGCGCTGATGTTTCCGGCGATGTTGCCGCCGCCAGCGCCGTTCAAGATTGTGGTGCTGGCGGCGGCGGCGTTTGAAATGAACTTCGCGCATTTTCTGCTGGCGATTTTTTTGGGACGGTTCGTGCGCTTTCTGATTGAGGCGCTGTTGACGCTCTGGTTCGGTCCGCAGATTGTGACGCTGGCCGGGAACCTTTTCGCGCACCACTTCGTCGGGATTCTGGTGGGAGCCGGAGTGTTGCTGGTGGCGTGGCTGATCTGGCGGCGGGCGAAGCGGCAGAGCACGGACAATAAAAACGCACCGACGGATTGCCGCCCAGGGATCGAACCGACATCATTGTGATTCGCAGCTACCGGCGTGGACGGCGGAGAGAACGTCCGCGGACCAAAGAGGAAGAGGTGGCTTGCCGGCGGCATTCTGCTCTGCGGCTGCCCGGTTGTAGAGCACGAGCAGGCATCGCGGATCGAGCATGGTGCCGATCAGGGCTGGTCGGCCAAAGCGCTTCTCGACCATCACCGACATCTTGTAGCCGACGGTATACCACGGGCCCTGGACGCCGAAGAACGACCCGGCCTTCTCTCCGATGGCATCGCTGCTGGCGAACTTGGCGTTCAGAATGTCGAGGAAGAACTGGTTCACGGCGTGGAGATCGTCGTTGAACTCGCCCATGTCCTGTTCCCAGCGGGCATGCTCCTGGGGCGAGCTGGCAGCGTGCGGGTCGACGTCGGGCCCTCCGGCGGCAGCGAGCATGGCAAAGCCCTCGCCGAAACTGCCCATCCAGTCAGCCGCCGTGTGAGCAGGCTCGGACAAGGCGGCGATCTTGCCGTCGTAGATGGGACCGACGCTGCCAAGACCGATGTGGTGCAGCTCATGGGTCACGTTGTTCTCGAACTTCTCGCGGCTCACCTCCGGGTCGAGATACAGGAAAATTGTGGGGTCGGAGGAAAGGTCCCAGACGAAGCTGTTGATCCCCGGCTTGATGGTGGGATACGCCTTCGCGCGGAGGGTGGCGTCGGCAGGCAGATAGGCGAGAACCCGGGTGGCGTCCTCGCGCAGATCGGCTTTCTTCCAGCGATCGAGGGTGCTCGAAAGCGCGGCGGCACGCGGCAGAAGGTCGGCGGAGAGGACGAAGCGTTTGAAGTCTTCGTCGGTGAAGGCGACGGTGGGGTCGTGGAACCTCTCCCCGATCGCTTTCTCGCGCTGCTTGAGACGCTGGTAGGGAGCGGTAGCGAACAATTTCTGCCACTCGGAGTCGGCGACGGGCCTGCCCTGATTGCGAAGCGCGAGGATCGCCAGCACTTGGTCCGCTTCACTCGTGTCGAGGGTCAACTGAACCCTGTCAACGGCGGCGACTGGGAGCGAGAAGGTAAGCAGGAGCAGGACCACCGGCAGCCGAACACGCATGAGAATCTCCCTGCGAGTTGGACGGCGAAGGTTGGAGGAAGTTAGCGCAGTCTTCTCCGCGCCTCGAACAGGTTCTCAACGAATTGGTCGGACCTGAATTTCAATAGGAATCTAAGCGGCTGCGGTTCCGTGCGGCTTGTAGGAGCGGGCGACCACGGCGGCGACTGCGGGCACGCCAAACATGACTGCGGTGAAGAGCAGGTCGCCGGCGACTCCGCGGCGGAAGAACGGCAGGCCGGCGGCGTAGCAAGTCATCAGACCCGACAGGGTCTTCGGATACATTCCCCAGGATGCCCAGACGGCGAAATTACTGACCACGAAGAAAGAAACGGAACTGGCCAGCGCGGCTCCGCCGACCCGCAGCCAATTGGCGTTTTCGCGCAGCCGGGCGCCGAGCAGGAGAATCGCCGCATACCACGCCCAGGTCACGAAATGGTCCCAGGTGAGGGGATACGAGTAGGCGATTCTGGTGAGGATGACGTCAGTAGCAGCCAGCAGCGCCAAGGGCACCCAGAGCTGGCGCCGCGGGCCGCGAGCGCCAAAGTAGAGCAGCGCCGCCGCTATCGGAGTAAAGGCCAGGGGATGGGGCATAAAGCGAACCGCGACCGCAAAAAGAACAAAAACATAAGCCAGCATAATCACCTCGTCGGGAGCCAGTTAAGATTGTTGCGCGAGCGGATGCTGCCGGTCAAGGGAAGGCGAAATTTCCAGGGGGTGGCGGAGTTTCCGGTGGGGCGTTGTACGATCGTTGTACGATGGTTGTTCGATCGAGGGGATTGCTCCGAACATGAAGGGCAAAGTCGTCGTCATCACGGGCGCGACGTCGGGTATCGGCCAAGTTGCGGCGGAGAACCTGGCCAGCATGGGCGCGCGCATTGTTCAGATAGCGCGCGATCGCGGCCGCGGCCAGGAGGCTCTGAAGCGGCTCTCGGAGCGCGCTCCCGAGGTTGCGCACGGCATCTTCTATGCGGATCTCTCGCGGCTCAGCGACATGAAACGGGTCGCATCGGAGATCGCCCAGGCCGAACCGCGCATCGATGTGCTGATCAACAATGCCGGCGCCATGTTCGGTTCCCGGCAACTTACCGAAGAAGGCCTGGAACGTACGTTCGCTTTGAATCACATGTCCTACTTCGTCCTGACGCACGGCTTGCGGGATCGTTTAGTGGCGTCGGCGCCAGCCCGGGTGGTGAATACGGCGTCGGATGCGCACCATGTTGGCGCGCTCGACTTGAACGATTTGCAGTCGGCCGAGGCATTTCGCGGGCGCAACTTTTTGCAAGGGCTGCGTTACGGAGGGCCGGGCTTCAAGGTCTATGGCCGCTCGAAGCTGTGCAATATTCTTTTCACGCGCGAACTCGCGCGACGGCTCGCGGGCACCGGCGTGACCGCCAACTGCCTGCATCCTGGCTTTGTCGCCACCCGTTTCGGCGATCAGAGTGGCGGCCTGACTTCCTCTATCATCGGAATCGCCAAGCGCTTTGCGCTTTCTCCGCAACAGGGCGCGGAAACGTTGACCTACCTGGCATCGTCACCCGAGGTGGCCAGCGTGACGGGCGTATATTTCCACCAGTGCCGGCCTATCGCACCCAATCCGGAAGCGCAAGACGACGCGATGGCGCAACGCCTTTGGGAAGAAAGCACCCGGCTGGCGGACTTGGAGAACTAGGCGCGATCGTCCTCATCTACCTTTGCCGGGTGGCCGTTCTCGTGTACTCATCCCGAAGCGTTCCTCCACAACTTGCAGATCGCGAGTCAGGAGCACCGTCGCGCCAAGGATGGCGCGCGCATCGCGTCCGGGATAGTCGTAGCGGAGGTCGCGAAAGCGGACTACGTAGGCGGCGCGAGGGTTGTCGACGGGATCGCTCTCGATGGGTTCGGTTTCAGTTAGGGGATACTGGGCCCAACTCAGGTACACGCGTCCGAGGTAGGTTTTTTTTGCGGCTAGAGTGACCGGTGTTTCTTCGGGCTTGTAGCGAATCAGCATCTGGGCTTCGGGATCGACCTCGGGCGAGAGCGAATCGACGTCCATGGTGGCGAAGAAAGCGGGCGTTTCTACCACGCCATGCCAGCGAAAAGGATTAGTCCAGTAGGGGTACGCGGAAACGCGGATGGCGTCCGCCCCCCGGTAATTGCGCGTTTGGAGCGCGGCTACGGCGCGGCGATGCTCGTAGTCGGACAATCCCCAATACGCGACGACGGCGAGCAGAGCGACGGTCGCGGCCAGTCTGCCGGTTGGCATGGCGTCTTTCCTGAGAGCGCCGATCTCCTCGTTGATGAGCGAAAAAAATGCGGGGAGAATCAGTCCGAGGGTGAGCGCGATCAGGAGAACGGGCTCGACGATGAAGACGATGTCCCAGGAAATCCAGCGTTCGGAAAACGGCCAGAAGGGACGCACTCCGTAGTTGGTGGTGAAGTCGAGGAGAATGTGGCTGAGGCCGGCGAGGCAGGCGTAGGCGAAGAGCAATCCCCAGCGCGGGGGAAGGTTGGGATTGCGGGTTTTGCGGCCGCGCAGGCGCCAGATGAGATAGATGAACGCAACGACCAATGCGGCTACCAGCGGCACGCCCAGGAAAGAATGAGTGAAGCCGCGGTGATGGTTTAAGCCGAAGGCAGAGCCACCGAAACGGCTGAGGACGTCGAGGTCGGGGGCTTCGGCGGCGAGGGTCAACGTGGCGGTGGCCAGCGCGGTCTTGCGGTTGAGTCCGGCGCGGCCCATGGTGGCGCCGAATAAGAAGTGAGTGACGGGTTCCATGAGAGGGTAGAGGTTAGAGGTCAGATTGCAGATGTGGAGACCGATGTTACTTCTGCAATCTGACCTCTCACCTCTGGCCTATCACCTCGTTTGCGAACGTCGAACTCGCGCTGATCAGGGGCGTGGCCCACTCGCTGATGGGACGTACCGCACCGCAATCCAGGCATTTGGTGACCGCAAATTGCGTCGCACAGTGAGGGCAGACAGCCTGAGTCTGGAAAGTGTCGAATGGCTGACCGCAGCGCCCGCATTTCCAGTAGTCGCCGATTGGTGGCCCGGTTTTGCACGCCGGACAAGCGAACCCCTGCCGGCGCGGCAACTTGGCGAAACGTAACAGGACCTGCGCGTGCCGCAGTCCGCCCCAGCAATTCATCAGCATGAAGGCGGCGATCGCTCCCAGCCAAATGTCATGCGCCCAGAAGGCGAGACCGATGAAAGCGACGACTCCCAGGAAGCCGAGGATCGTGGCTACCATCAGGCTTCGAGCGCGCCCTAGCACAAACCAGAGCAGCGACCTAAAGATCTGGCCACCGTCCAGGGGATAAATGGGCAGAATGTTGAAAATCAGCAGGCCGACATCAATATAAAAGACAGCGTGAATCAACGTCCGCAAGTCGGGGACGGCCGTGTACCAACCCAACAAAAAGCTCATGCGCCCGGTGCCCATGAGGATGGGAATCAGCACCACATTCACCAGCGGCCCGGCAGCGATGCTCCAGAGCGTAGCGCCGGGCCGTGGCGGAGGGTCCACATAGGCCACGCCACCGAGGGGCCAGAGCACGATTTGGTTCGCCTGTCCCCCAACCTGCCGACAGGCCAGCGAGTGGCCAAACTCATGGAGCGTCACAATCAGAAACAGGGCGAGATACTCTAGTACGTTCCAGGTGATCGAGGAATACCGTCCCTTTCGGAGCTGGATTTCGTACGCCGCCACGAGAAACCAGGACCAATGCAGGAACACATCAATTCCCGCGAAATTAAACAAGCGAATCGCTCCCTGGCGAGAGGTTGGCATTTGCGAGTTATAACACAGTGGCACGAAGCTGACGGTTTAGGGGAACCCATGGTCCGCTGCGCTGCCGAGACGGGGCAAGCCCCGTCTCTACTGCACAGTCATGCGGGTACCACCAGCGACAAGGCGTCTGGGACCATCGTCATACGAGCGGGCAAGCGGCCTAGCAGTTCGCCGTCGGCTTCGACATAGACGCGGTCGGCGCCGGCGGATGGCAACTGGCACACGATCTCCGAGCAGGATACGAGATCGATGCCCGCAATGTTAGGCCGCCATCCGAACAGCGCCCCGGCCACATACTGCAGATAGGCATTGCGGCTGGCGGTGCGACACATGACGGCGCGCAGATCGCTGCAGTCGAGCGAAGCTCCGGGAACCAGTTCGCGCAGGACGTTTCCGAAAAAGCGGATTCTTACCGCCAGGAGTTCAGTCAGCAAGGCGCGCTGGCGCTGCCCGCTTCCGTTGGCATACTCGACCTCGAACCGGCGCATGCGATGAGTCGCCCACAAATGCCAGCCTTTGAGGTAGTAAGCCGTCATGCCCGAGCGGTTCTTGAGTTGCGCCGTCAGTTTGTAGAACAGGTGCGCGTCCACGCCGATTCCGGCGGCAACGGTGAAGTAGCACGCGGCGGATTGGCCGTTGAAATCCTCGTACTCGATTCGGCCGAGAGGAATGCGGCGGAGCTTGCTCTTGCCGTCGACCGCGGCTTGAGCCGCGGCGCCCGGGCGGAGCGGGATTCCGAGGTCGTGGGCGAGAGCATTGGCGGTGCCGAACGGGAGAATGGCGAGTGCGACGGGCGTGCCCGCCAATCCCTGAATGACATCGTGGATGGTGCCATCGCCCCCGCAGGCAAAGACGGTGTCACTGCCGCCCGCCACCGCACAGCGGGCGTTGTCGGCCGCTTCCTGGCTGGAGCGGCAAACCGTAAGCTCAGTGCGAACCCCAGCTGACTGGATGATGCCAATGGCATGGTGCAGTTCCGAGTCGCGCTTTCTTCCACGGCGGCCAGAGTTGGGATTGAACAGAATGGTGGCTTTGCGCATGACGTCGGCTAGCTCTGCTTCGAGTTTAACGCATGCCCCACTCCCACATGCCGAAGGTGGAGCGGGCGTTTGCTTCCGGGACCAGTCTGGACTATGCTTGCGCGCAAAGTTTTTGGGGCGTTCTTTCTATTCAGGATTGCAATCTTTTGGATGACTTCACGAGGAGCTCTTTATGAAACTGACAGCTCGCACCTCGCTTCGTCGCACAACTGTTTTGTGCCTTACGATCATCTTGAGTTCCACGGTCTTTCTTAGTCTCACGATCAGTGCCGCCGCTCAGGCTCACGCCATGGGGACAATGAGGCCGGTCACGATAATGGCCGGCCTTGGCGATTTGCATCATCCGGTTTCGACCGGAAACGCGGGAGCACAGGAGTTCTTCGATCAGGGATTGCGCCTGACTTACGCCTTCAACCATGACGAGGCCGCGCGCTCATTTAAGAAAGCGACGGAACTGGATCCGAAGCTGGCCATGGCTTACTGGGGGATTGCGGAGGCGGTGGGACCGAACTACAACGATCCGGCGAGCGAAGACCGCTTCAAGCAGGCGCATGAGGCGATTCAAAAAGCGGTGGATCTGAGCGGCAATGCCTCCGACGCCGAACGCGGCTACATTTTGGCGATGGCGAAACGCTTTCCGGCGGATCCGAAGTCCGATCATCGGAAGGCGGCGGAAGATTACCGTGACGCGATGCGGGAAGTCGTAAAGAAACATCCCGACGATCTTGATGCGGCGGTGTTGTTCGCAGAATCGGGGATGAACCTCCATCCGTGGGGACTGTGGCATCGTGACGGGACGCCCGAGGAAGGCACGGAGGAGATCGTCGCGACCCTGGAATCGGTGATTAAACGCGATCCCAACCACCTGGGCGCTCTTCATTACTACATTCACACCGTGGAGGCGTCGAAATCTCCGGAACGGGCTTTGGCTGCGGCAAATCGCCTGGCTGCGCTGGCGCCGGCTGCGGGACACATCGTGCATATGCCGGCGCACATCTACATCCGCACGGGAGATTACGCAGCGGCGGTGAAAACCAACCAGGAAGCGGCGGCGGTCGATCGAGCGTACATCGAGAGCAGCGGCGTGCAGGGCATTTACCCGATGATGTACTACAGCCACAATCTGCATTTCATCGCGATGTGCTCGGCCATGACGGGAGACTATGCGGAATCGCGCAAAGCGGCGGAGATGCTCGCGGCCCATGTGGAACCGGCGGTGAAGGACATGCCTCCGCTCGAAGGCTTCATGACGATCCCGATGGCGGTGAATGTGCGCTTCCACAAGTGGGACGCGATCCTCGCAATGAAGCCGCCCGATGCGGAGATGAAGACTACGGTTGGTTTCTGGCACTTTGCGCACGGGATGGCGCTGGCGGGAAAAGGCAGGGTCGGGGAAGCCGAAGCGGAATACAAAATCGTGGCCGACGCTGAGAAAGCGACACCGCCGGATGCAATTTTCGTGATGCCCGTCAACAACAAGACCAAAGATATTCTGAAGATTGCGGAGAACGTTTTAGGGGCGCAGGTGGCGCTGGCGAAAAAGGACAACGCGGCCGCCGTGAGTATGCTTCGTGAAGCTATCGCCGTGCAAGATACGCTGAAGTACGACGAGCCTCAGGATTGGTTCTATCCGGTGCGGGAGTCGCTAGGCGGAGTGTTGCTGATGAGCGGCGATGCCAAAGGTGCGGAGCAGGTCTTCCGCGAAGACCTGGCGATCAATCTTCGGAATCCACGGTCGTTGTTTGGCTTGCATCGGGCGCTGAAAGCGCAGGATCGAAATTCCGATGCCTGGTTTGTGGAGCAGGAGTTTCGCAAGGCGTGGAAGGGCGGAGTAGAAGAGTTGAAGGTGGAGGATCTGGTGTAGTGGATTCTCTGTCGGGATCGCTAGACTTGATCAGATGTTCCCAATCAAAAAGATTTGTCATTCTGAGCGAAGCGATGCGAGTCCGCCGCGACCGTGTGCACTCTCTCCCTCGGCAACATGTCCCAGATTTCCCGTTCCCCGAATCCTTTCGCCTCTAACCCGCCTTCTTCTTCTTCTCCTCCTGCTCGCGCACTTCTCCCTCATGGGACAGTTGCATGCCCTTGAGATCCACTTCGAGAGAGAGCCCGGTCAGGTCGGCGCTGTTGGCAATTCGGAACAGAGCTTCGGAAATTCGGCTGATTGCCTCCCGCACCAGGCGTTCGTGCTGCTGTGCATCGGTGACGTACGGCAGCATACTCATCTGGGTAATGGCGTTCCGAATGTGGTGGTTCAGGAAAGCGAGTTCCAGGGTTCTCCGGATTGATCGTTTACGGCGCTGTTCGAGAACGACGGTCACCAGGGCGGTAACGATAACCGCTTCCACTACCGCTGCGGTCGTCGCGCTTACATACCACGACATGTTTCCATACCACCGCACAGCGTTGAGTGCGACTCCAATGAAAGCCGCCACAACGCCTATGATGCTTGCCGTGACTAGAGATTGGAAGAGAGACGCCGAACTGAATCTAAACGCATTCGTGTGGTGCTCGTAGAGGTGGGCCAGTTCATGCTGATAGGTCTTCATGACGAACTCCGCGTCACAAACATACCTTTTTGCTCTAGGATACCATTGGTCGCTAGTCTTGCCGGTAGTGTCATGTGAGATTACCCGCCCGGCGCGCCTTCGTAATTTGAATCAGTAAATCTGTACGCGAAAAGTGGGGAGGGGGCGATTGTGTAGTTGTGCCTACACAATGTCTGACTACCAAATATTCGCTCAGGGCAAGCGCCCACTCCCTCCCACCACAGCACGCTAATCGATTCCAAAATTCAAGTCTGTTCAATATTGCTCAGATTACGGTAAGGGTGCAGTTTGAGTAAACTACACCCCTACCTACATTAGCCCCGCCGTGACAAGGCAGGTATGCGGCCCGACCGTGCGGGAGAAGACGCTGAGTGACGACGCCTGTCGGCGAAAGCGGCCCGCCGCGCATCCCCCGGAAGCGCGCGGTTCTGTAGATGTCCTCCCCCGTCTAAACGTGCGATGATGTTTCCGGCTTCAAAAGGAGCATTTCCCCATGGCTAACGGATCCCCCCAGAATTTTTCCAATCACACGCGTCTTGATCCGCCGTTCCACTTTTTCATCTTGCCCGTATTTGCCATCACGCTAATCGTGACTATCGTCCATCTGGTCCGAAGGCCAGGGCTGCATTCGGCGTGGCTGGTGGTCGTCATGATCGCGGCCATGGCTGTCATCTTCAAGATCCGGCTTTATTCTCTTAAGGTGCAAGACCGGGTCATCCGGCTGGAAGAAAGATTGCGGCTCGCGTCCTTACTCGACGCCGCCGTTCGTCCCCGCATCGCAGAATTGACGGAATCGCAACTCGTCGCCCTGCGCTTCGCTTCCGACGCGGAACTTCCGGCGCTCGCCGCCCGCGCCCTGAACGAAAAGCTCGCCGCCGCCGATATCAAGAAAGCCGTCCGGCAGTGGCGTCCCGACTATTGGAGAGTATGAACTCCAGTGTCGTTTGGTTGTGCAATGTTGGTAGACGCTGCCGGTCGTGCGGCCGCAAAGGATAGGATCGAGCTCGGATCAAAAATTCTGTAAGTTGTATTTCGGGGGCGATATGAGAGTGAGATTCGCAGTGGCAGCGGCGGTGATGAGTCTCGCGCTGAGTGTCGCAGCCCAGAAGGAGATGCACATGGTCCATGCCAAAGGTTCTTTCGACATCAAGATGACTCCCGCCGAACCAACCGACTTCGAGAAGGCGAACGACATTACTCGGGTCACATCCGACAAGACTTGGCACGGTGACTTCGAAGGCGTCAGCCATGGAGAAATGATCACCGGCTCGACCGCGAGCACCGGCTCCA
>Ga0074045_10002272_pt1 | contig 17860 bp, 21 predicted proteins | sample BogForMeECP23OM2_FD_94442 | JGI IMG/M metagenome (GOLD analysis project Ga0074045, IMG submission 94442) | Bog forest soil microbial communities from Calvert Island, British Columbia, Canada - Bog Forest MetaG ECP23OM2 | ecosystem: Environmental > Terrestrial > Soil > Wetlands ...
CCAAGCCGACTCTCCATGAATCACATAAATTACTGTAGGTATAGACTCTTTTTACTATGCACCGGCTCAACGGTGACTCGTTTCACGTGCAAACGCGAAATAATTGACGACACGCCCTAGTATGTACCATCGAAAGCTGGCCGACCGAGCCGAGGATGCCTTCGAACGCAGTTGACACATTCACCGACCCCGACGACTACGTGGCATCGGTCCGCGGAATGCCGGTCGAGGTGACGGTAACCGGACACGGGCGTTTCACCGCGAAAAGCGTCAGTATCGACCTGCACGGCCTTTGGATAATGCGGTTCTCCGACAACCTGCCGAGGATTGTCCACGCGGCCCCTACGACCGGGCGGGGCTTCGTCTCATTCCGCACTCAGCCTGGGCCGAGCCTGATCGCCGGCGGTCTGGAAATGCTTCCATCCCACATCATCTGGCGCGGCCGGGATCAGAGCTTCTTTCAGCAGTCATCCGGGTTCGCTTCTAGTGGCTCCATGTCACTGCCGGAGGAGGAGATGGTTTCCGTCGGGGCAACGATCGTCGGACACGACCTGACGGCGCCCGATGACTCGCGGATATTCACTCCACTGGCATCGGCGATGGCAAGGCTACGACGGCTACACGCGGCGGCCGGGCGCCTGGCGGAAGACGCCCCCGAAATGTGAGCGGAGGCGTCAACCGATGGAGTGGAGGACCCGACGACTCGTCCAAACTAACCGGTTGCACCGTGTGTGGATTGATCGCTTGCTCGAACCCGAAGCGACAGATCACTTCAACTCCTCTGCCTGGCGCTCCAATGGAACAGGAGTTAAACCAGACAGCCGTGCACGATCCCCAAAGACCGAGAAACGATGAACCAGGCTGCAACCCTGTTCCTCAGCACCTTTACCACGCTGCTGGCGATCATCAATCCGCTCGAGTCGCTGCCGGTGTTTTTCAAGCTGCTGGACGGCAAGGACGCGCAGACGCATCGGCGGGTGGCGTGGCGGGCCTGCAGCTGTGCCACGCTCCTGCTATTTTTCTTCCTGGTTTTCGGCACTTTGCTGTTGAACATCTTCGAGGTGCCGCTCAGCATGGTGCGGATCGTCGGCGACATCGTCTTGATGCGGATCGGCTTCTCGCTGTTCATGCCGTCGGGTTCCAGCACCCTGATTCCCGCCGACTCCGCGGGCGGGGACGGGAACGTGGCCTTCGTCCCGCTGGCGATGCCGCTGATGTTCGGCCCGGGGCGATCGCCACCGTGCTCGGTATGGCGTCGCTTGTCCGGCACCCGCTGACGCATCTGCCACTGGCCGCGATCGTTGCCGCCATCCTGTTGACGATGATTGCGACCTATCTGTCCTCGCCTATGCCCACACGATCCTGGGCCGCATCATAGGGAGGAATACTAAAGGAGATCGGTCCGGTTCCGTCGACCATGGAGCCCGAACTCGAGGCGGGGTTCCTCGGCCCGGTGATCCTCGGCAATTTCCGCGAAAGCTTTGCGAATTATATCCGCAATGGAGAAACGCTTGTTTGCGTCCAGGCCTTGACCGATGAGCGGGTCGAGCTGGCGGTCGACACGCTGAAACTGTACGCTCCGCTCGAGGTCAAGGTTGTTCCGAGCGCGGAGAGTGCCAGCCCGTGACGCCCATCTTGCTAAGCGCGCCCTAACGATCGGGCACCTAAACCGTGACGCCATTACGCCACGGCTGCCGGCTGAACCGCGACATTACTTGAGTCGCTTGTCGCGAAGAAATTTCGGGTGATGCTTGCTGGACCATCGATCGAAAGGTCGGACCAGCATGCGCGAGTTTTACGATTATGTCTGGCGGTCATCGGCGTCACAACAGATCGTCCTGATCATCTTGGCGATCATGGCTGCTCTGCTGGCGATGGCGCTGCTCGAACTGCAGCGTCATATTGTGAATATCCTCGCCGGGCATGAGGAAGCTGAGCGTCTGGCTTGGCTGTGCGGGGCTTATTCGATTGCGGCGCTCGGCATCAGCGGCCTCAAATGTACCGTGAATATCAAAAGCGCAGGCCTCGGGGAGGCGATGATCCGGTCTCTGCGCGAGGTAATCTTCCGCAATGGCCCGCCTCTTAGCCCAGACGAAACCCCCGGCGAAACAGCAAAAGACCAATCGGGGACATTCGTTACGATGACCGCCACCGAGGCGGAAGCGGTCTGGAAGTTTGTCGGAGATTGCATTTCGACGCCGATCGTGCAGGCGGGGACTCTGCTCAGCGTGCTCGGTTACATGCTCTATACCGAGCCTCGTCTCGGACTGGTCGTCTTGCTGATCGCCGTGCCGCAGATCTTTCTCGTCCCGGTAATCCAGCGCCGCATCAATGTACAGGTCAGAGAGCGTGTGCGCACGTTGCGTCACGCCGGCGACTTGATCGTCGGTGACATGCAAACTGTCCGCGGATCCGCCAACTCTCTCAAGAGCGAGGTCGGCAGAGCGTTCGAGACGATCTACGGTGTGCGGCTCCGCGTGTTCCAGCTCAAGTTCGGGTTGAAATTTCTGGTCGGCGGGCTGCAGTCGGTCGGCGTCTTCGCCCCGCTGTTTGTCGGTGGGATCATGGTTCTCAATGGAAAGACCGAAATCGGTATCGTCGTCGCCTTCATCAGCGGGCTCGATCGCGTCCTCGACCCGTGGCGCGAGCTGATTGCGTTCGTGCGGTCAACCTCGGCCGCGAAGGTCCAATTCGACCTGATCGAGAGCACCTTGGGCAGGAAGCTGTGAAATCGCCGTGGGGCGAAATCGCCGGTCTTGGTCGCGGGATGCCGGATCGAGCGGCCTTGACAACGCGCCATATTTTTGCTAAAATAATAACATGCTTACCTCAAAAAGCAACCCCGCGGGTGCCGGGGCGAAATGTCAAGAAATTGTCAAAATTCCCCTGCTAGGGCTTCAATCAGCCGTCCGAGCTGAGTCGTAAGTATATGATAACGTATGAGTTTTCTGGAGCTAGCCCGGCTCCGATGCGATTTTTACCCATGTTTTCCCTGAGCGGCAGGGGAAAGGGAGGTGGCGGCGCTACCCGGTTAGCACCGCCCGACCGCGGGTCCGGGTTTAGTGCCGACGGCGCAATGCAGCGGGTGGGCCATGAACAGCAGGCCCTCGGCCTCGGCCCGATCGCGCTCGGCATGCCAGATCGGCAACTCGTCCGGCGATAGCAGCGACAGGATGTGGTCTTCGCGATTGCGCCAGATCGGACCACCCGGGCGGTCGAGCGTCACCATCGACGGAAGCACACCAGATCGACAAACCCCGCCTCGCGCATCCGCCGATAGAGGCTGCGGTCAGCGACGCCGCCCGGGGCGACGGAATGCGGCGGCGTCTCGACCTTGCCTCGGATCGCCTCGGGCAGCGCCAGGTTCCACCATTGCCGCATGTCGAGCGCCCGCACGACGAGCCCGACCCTGCCGCCGGGCCGGACGACCCGCAACGCCTCGGCGATCGCTCGACGGGCATCGCATTCCTCGAAAACCGTGACCGAGTAGACGCAATCATAAGAAGCGTCCTCGAACGGCAGCGCCTCGGCGTTGCCTTGGCGGAATTCGATCAAGCCGGCGAGCCCGTCTGCTTCCGCCAATTGCGCGGCTTCGCGCAGCAGAAACGGGCTTACGTCGGCCGCGGTGATCGGGTTGGCGGTGCCCAGCCCCTGCGCCAGCAGCCGGACGAGCGATCCCGCACCACAGCCGATTTCGAGAATGGCCTCGCCGGGCCGAGGTGCCACCACGTCGATCAGGGTCCGGAACATCGCCCGGTAGCTCGGCATCCGTGCTCGATCTTCGAGCGAGGCGACGCCGCCCAGATTTGGGCCGCCGGTGGTCACGACGGTGAAATGTTCCGCCAGGCGCGGGATGGCCGGCGCCCATTGCGACGGGGCGAGAAAGAACGGCAGCAGGATCAGCGCCGGCCCGGCACCCTCGACCCGGTAGGAAATGCCGGCGTGGGTTCCTTCCGCCGGTGCCGCGGAATGCGGTACGTCGGCACTGCACCCATTCGCGCCGAGACGGCCGAGGAAGGCGATCATCCGTTCGGCGATCTCTTCGGTGCGCTCGGCGACGGCGTCACTCCAGCTGCCCGGCGCCTCGTAACCGGCGAGGACGGAACGCTCGGCGGCCGGCAGACGCGCGACCGCGCGTGCGGTGGCTTCGGCCGCCGGCCCGCGCTCGCCCGAGATCATCAGAATGCGATCGGCGACATCGGCAAAGGGTGCGGGATCGAGACGGCTCGGCACGCACAGCAAGATGCCGGCGAGCCGTTCGGGATATTCCACCGTCATGCCCGAGATGTCGCGCGGGATCGGGGTCCCGAAATGCGCGGCGCCGAGGCCGAGGTGATCCATCAGCGCGACCAGCCGTTCGGTCGGCGACAAATCGGCTTCTTGCGACACCCACGCCTCCCGCGCCAGGGCGTTGGACGAGAGGGGGACCGTAACGTGGCAACCTCGCGCGATCAACCCGACGGATCATCTCGCCGTCGACCGCCCATCGGCGCCGATGACGCTGGTCGCGTCCGCATAGACATCGGCGCATCCGGCCTCTTCGCTGCACAGCCGGATCTTGGCGACATTCCGTTGGACCGACAGCAGGATGATATCGCTTCCTTCCGGGATCGGCAGGCAGTCGGGCTCGCGGAGCGGCGAGGCGTAGTCATGCCGGGCGAGGGAGCGAAGGACTTCCGCGAGCTCGGCCCTCGTCCTGCAGGCAAAAGTAAATTTGACATGATATGTCCCCGGAAGCGCCGCTGACCCGGCCGGCGCTTTATCCGCCGCCGCCGGCGGATAGGCACGCAAATAGGCGGTGCGCGCCTCGCTGGCGCGTTTGAAGCACGCGACGACCTCGCTTCCTATCGGTGTCGGAGGTTCGCCCTGCACGGCGACGCCGCAGGACTGCGGATAATCCTTCAACCATCGCCGCTGATCGGCCAGCAAGGCCGCCTTTTGCGCGCCATCGACTCGCGCCAATGCCTCGTCCCAGGCGCGCCGGCGCTGATCTGCGATCGCCGTCAGACCCGGGTCGCTGCAGATGACGAACTCGGCCGCGACCGTCGCCTTTGTGCAATCGAAGGCGCGGGCGTTGCCGCCGCCTGTGACGAGAAGAAGAATGATCGCGATGCGTATTCGCAAGCGCCGATCAAATCCTTTCTACGAACCGCGAGCCGATCTGCTGTCGAGCGGCCGCGTCGGACTGAGTGCGGCCGGTAACGCGCAAGCCAGAGCGAGCGTCACCACCGCGGCGAGACCGGCAATGATGTAGACGAGTTGGAGCGAGGACGCGATCGCATTGCTCAAATGGGCGAGTTCCGCTGTGCTCAGGCTGTGACGCAACCCGGGATCCAAGAGTCGGTTGACCGAATCGGCGGCCTCGGGAGCACGACTGTGGAGGCCGAAATTCAGCACCGCCCCGAATACCGCCGCCCCGACCGATTGGCCGACGATGCGCATGAACATGTATGAAGAGGTTGCCACTCCGCGCTCGGTCCAGCCGACGCTGGCCTGGATCGCAACCACGAAGGCGGTGTTGCAGAACCCCATTCCGATCCCGATTACGAAGGAGCCGGCCACCGCCCAGGCGAGCCCGCGTAAGGGGTCGAGTGCGACGAGCAGCAAAGCGCCCGCGACCAGCGACAAGCCGCCGATGACTGCGGCGCGACGGTATGACGTGCGGACCATCAATCGGCCCGCCGCGAAGCTCGCGAAGGCCCAGCTCATCGAGCTGGCGCCGAGCGCCAGACCGGCCGACAGAACGCTTCCCCCCATCGCCCAACCGCCGAGATTGCCGAGCGCAATCACCCGGTTTCGCCAAAGAGCGGCCGGGAAAATCGGTTCCGCCGCGCGGTTCTCGTTTGCGGCGAGCGCGATCAGCGCGAGCGCGCCGCCCGCCGTGAAGACGAGGATCGTCGCTCCGCTCAAGCTCTGGGCCTCGATCAAGACCAGCATCAGTGCGCCGGTCCCCAAGGTCAGCAGCGCCGAGCCCGCATAGTCAATGCGATGCCGCCGCACCTCGGGTCGCTCGGGCAGAAACCGGTTGAGCATCGCAAAGCTCGCCACACCGATCGGCACGTTGATCCAGAAGACGAAGGACCAGCTCACATGCTCGACAAGAAAGGCGCCGAGCGGCGGCCCGAAGATCGCGGCGAGGCCGAAGACGCCCGAGAGATACCCTTGGATCCGCGCCCGCTCGGCCGGCGTGTAAATGTCGCCGACAATGGTGGTGGCGATCGGCTGGATCGCGCCGGCGCCTTGCAGAGCGCGGAAGAAGATCAGCGGGCCCATCCCCCAGGCGAGGCCGCATAACAGGGAGGCTGCCAGAAACACGCTGGTGCCGGCGAAGAACACCGGCTTGCGGCCATCGAGATCGGCCAGCCGGCCGTAGATCGGGATCGACACCGCCTGGGTCAGCAAAAAGGCGGCGAACGCCCAGCTGAACAGGTGAAAGCCCCCGAGGTCCGCGACGATCGTCGGCATGGCGGTGGCGACGATCGAGCCCTCTGTCGCGGTCAGCACGATCGCCATCATTGCGGCGGCCAACACCAGCCTGCGGGACGCTGCCGCCTCGACTGGCGAGTTTTCGCTGGTGGAGCTTCGTTCGACCAAGCGCACCCTCCAGGAGCACGACGGCACCGATCTCTGCAATCTAAGAGAGACCGGCGTCAAGGGCGAGGTAGGGCTGCGGTCGAGAGGGTATAAGAGCTTCGATACCGGCGCGGGAACCTCTTCAAATTCGCGGCGTTACTTCAGTCGGCTTCGACCCTTGGTTTCTGGAGGTTACGATGAGGAATGGGACGCGATATCGGGTAGCCGGTTTGCTTCTGGTGATGCTGATGCTGTCGGGTGCCGGCTCGATCCTTTCGGCCTGCGGCACCGTCGCAGGGGCGGGCCAGGACGTTTCGACGATCGGCAACGCGGTCACCAGCGGGGCCGAGCAGACAAAGCGAGCGACCGGTCTCCCCTAACGACGGCGCCGCGAGCCTCGCCTTCAGTGGGCGAGGATCTGGCTCAGGAACAGCTTGGTGCGGTCGCTCTGAGGGTTGGTGAAGAACTCCTTTGGCGGCCCGCGCTCGACGATCTCGCCGCGGTCCATGAAGACCATGGTGTCGGCGACGGTGCGCGCGAAGCCCATCTCGTGGGTGACGCAGACCATCGTCATGCCTTCTTGGGCGAGCTCGATCATCACATCGAGCACTTCCTTGATCATCTCCGGGTCGAGTGCGGAGGTCGGCTCGTCGAACAGCATGATCTCGGGTCTCATGCACAGTGAACGGGCGATCGCGACCCGCTGCTGCTGGCCCCCCGAGAGCTGGCCCGGGTATTTGTCGGCCTGCTCGGGGATGCGCACGCGCTGGAGATAGAGCCGGGCGGTGTCCTCGGCCTCTTTCCTCGGCAGTTTGCGCACCCAGATCGGCGCGAGGGTCAGGTTCTGCAGCACGGTCAGATGCGGGAACAGGTTGAATTGTTGGAACACCATGCCGACCTCGCGACGGATCGCCTCGATGTTCTTGACGTCCGCGGTCAGCTCGATCCCGGCGACGACGATCTGGCCCTGCTGATGCTCCTCGAGCCGGTTGATGCAGCGGATCATCGTCGACTTCCCCGACCCCGACGGCCCACAGACGACGACACGCTCGCCCTTTTTGACCTCGAGGTTGATGTCCCGGAGTACGTGAAACTCACCGAACCATTTGTCGACATTGCGCAATTCTATGATCGGCTCGCCGGTCCGCGCCTCCACCGCCCCCTCGGTCATCCAGCCCTCCACGCCTTCTAGCGTTGCCGGCCTTTATTGAACTCACGCTCGAGCATCTGGCTGTAGCGCGACATGAAAAAGCAGAAGGTCCAATAGATCGCTGCGGTGAAGACGTAAGCCTCGATATAGAAGCCTTGCCAATTCGCGTCGGTCAACGCGGCATTGGCCGCCCCGAGCAAGTCGAACAAGCCGATGATGGTGACGAGCGTAGTGTTCTTGAAGCCACCGATGAAACTGTTGACCAGGGGCGGAATGACCATCGCCAGTGCCTGCGGCAGAATAATCAGGCGGGTCCGGCGCCAATACCCGAGGCCGAGCGAATCGGCGGCCTCGTATTGTCCGCGAGGGATCGCCTGCAGACCACCGCGGATGATTTCGGCGAGATAGGCGGCGGCGAAGAGAATGACGGCGACCTGGGCGCGGAGCAGCTTGTCTATTGTCATGCCGGCCGGCAGAAAGAGCGGCAACATCACCGAGGCCATGAACAGGACGGTGATCAGCGGGACGCCGCGGACGAGCTCGATATAGCCGACGCAGATTCCTCGCACCGCCGGCAGCTGCGACCGCCGCCCGAGTGCCAACAGGATTGCCAGCGGGAAAGCGAACACCATCCCGACTGTCGCGAGGATCAGGGTCAGCGGCAGCCCATTCCACAACGAGGTCTCGACATAGGTCATGCCGAGAACCCCGCCCCACATCAGCACCCCGACGGCGATGAGCCCGGCGAGCCAGAGGACCGCGAGACGACGGCCCCACAGCCGCCGATCGCAGCTGGCCAGGATCATCGCGATAAAGATCACGACGGTAAAAAGCGGCCGCCAGTGCTCTGCGTAGGGGAAGCGGCCAAACAGGATGAAGCGGCCCTTTTCCGCGATGAAGGCCCAGCAGGCGCCGCCGGCGCGGCAAGCGCGGCCGGTCTCGGCGTGCCAGACCGCATCGATGAAGGCCCAGCGGATCACCGGCGGGATGATCACCGCCACCAGGTAGAGCGCGGCCAGGGTCAGGATCGTGTTGGGAATGCTGTTGAACAGATTGACGCGCAGCCAGGCGATCGGACCAGCCGTAACCGGACGCGGCCGTTCGACGGGCAGCGGCACCTCTTGGGTGACGTCGACGTCAGCCATCGCCTAGCGCTCGACCAGCGCAACGGAGCGGTTGTAGAGGTTCATGAACAGCGAGATCAGCAGGCTGATCACGAGGTAGACGGCCATGATCATCGCGATGCCCTCGACCGCCTGGCCGGTCTGGTTCATCGTCGTGCCGGCGATCGAGACGAGATCGGGATAGCCGATGGCGACGGCGAGCGAGCTGTTCTTGGTCAGGCTCAGATACTCGCTCGTCATCGGCGGAACGATGACCCGCAACGCCTGCGGCAGCACGATCAGCCGCATGCGCTGACTCGGCCTGAGACCAAGTGCCGACGCCGCCTCGCTCTGCCCCCAGCTGACTGCGAGAATGCCGGCGCGCACGATCTCGGCAATAAAGCTGCCGGTATAGACGGTGAGGCCGATCAGCAGCGCCGCGAATTCCGGGGAAATCGCACCGCCGCCGACAAAGTTGAACCCTTTGAGCTCGGGCCAATCGAGCACGAGCGGCATGCCGGCGGCGAGAAACACCGATAGCGGCAGACCGACAATCAGCGCGAGGCCTACCCACCCGCTCGGAAATCGTGCTCCGGTCAAGGCCTGCCGACGCTTCGACCAGCGGCTTACTCCGATCGCCCCGACGATGCCGAAGGCAAGCGCCAGCAGCATCCAATGATGTACCGGATCGGCAGCCGGAACCGGATAAACGAACCCCCGATTGCTGACAAGGACGCCTGGCAGCAGCTCCCAGGCCTGGCGCGGCGCCGGTGCGCTCACCCGTAGCATCGCCCACCAGAAGAACAGCTGCAGCAGCAGCGGGATGTTGCGGAAGGTTTCGACGTAGACTTGCGCGAGCTTGCGGATCAGCCAATTGCTCGACAGTCGCGCGATCCCCATTACGGTGCCGAGGATTGTCGCCAGCACGATGCCGAGGGCCGAGACGTAGAGCGTATTCAGCAGCCCGACGAGAAAGGCTCGCGCGTAGGTATCGGCCGGTGAATAGGCGATCAGCGACTCGCCGATGCCAAAGGCGGCTTCGCGATCGAGAAACCCAAAGCCGCTTGCGATGTTCTGGCGTCGCAGGTTGACGAGCGTGTTGTGAACGAGAAAGCCGACGAGGGCGACGACGATGCCGACAAACAGGATTTGGTAGATGACTTCGCGGATTCGGGGGTCGTTCCAGCGAGCGGCCCGGTGCGGGCGTGAACCGCCGGTCGCCGTCTGGGTCGCCATTAGCCGTTCCGCGCCGCCGCGGGTCGCTGCCCTTTCAGCTCAGCGGATCGGCATCGCATACATCAGGCCACCATGCGTCCACAGATCATTGAGGCCACGCTCGAATTTGAGCTCGGTATCCTTGCCGAGGTTGCGGTCGAAGATCTCGCCGTAATTGCCGACGAGCTTGATCTCGTTATAGGCCCATTTCTCGTCGAGCCCCAGCGCCTTGCCCATGCCCGGAGTGACGCCGAGCATACGCTTGATGCCGGGATCGTCGCTCTTTAGCTTGTCGTCGACATTTTTCGAATTAATCCCCTTCTCCTCCGCCTCGATCAGCGCATAGACGACCCAGCGGACGATGTCGTCCCACTGGTCGTCACCGTGGCGGACGACTGGGGCCAGAGGCTCCTTCGAGATGCGCTCGGGCAGGATCACGTAATCGTCCGGGTTCGGCGCTTGGGCCAGGCGGGTTGCATTGAGGGCCGACGAATCTCCGGTAAGGACATCGCAGCGCCCTGAAAAAAAGGCCGCTCGGAGTTCGTCGGCCTTCTCGATGACGACCGGCTTGAAATCCATCTTGTTACTGCGGAAGTAATCGGCGAGGTTGAGCTCGGTCGTCGTCCCGGGTGAAACGCAGATCGTCGCCCCGTTCAGCTCTTTGGCACTCTTGACGCCGAGCTTCTTCGCCACCAGAAAGCCCTGGCCGTCATAGAACACGACCGGCGCAAAATTCAGCCCCAGTTCGGTGTCGCGCTGCAAGGTGTCGGTCGTGTTGTTGGACAGGACGTCGACTTCGCCCGATTGCAGTGCCGTAAAGCGCTGCTGCGCGGTCAACGGCACATAGTTGACCTTGTCGGCGGCACCGAAGATCGCCGCCGACAATGCCCTGCACACATCGACATCGAAGCCGGACCAGCGGCCCTGGCTGTCGGGTGCGGCAAACCCGGCGATGCCGGTCGGCACGCCGCAGCTTACCTGTCCGGCCTGTTTGACCTTGTCGAGCGTCGGGCCCGCCTGCGCCGCACCGCCGAGGGCGGCCGCAAAAGCGGCGGCCACAAGCGACATCGCCCCTAACTGTTTGGTTGTCATCAAGGCCCCTATCCGCCGCTACCGGCGCCTATCCCACGGCGGTAATTATCCACCGCTCGTTGCAACGGATGTTAGCACGGCATCGCTCCCGTGGGCAACGGACCGCTGCCGCGTCGATCCCGCCACGATCGCAGAAAGTCTCGGCGCCGTTCAGGCCAAGGAGCCGGAAGTCATACACACCGCGGTGGCAAGCAAGGAGTGAATGGTGTCGGCCTCTTCCGAGTTGGCGTTGAGGTGTGTGAACCCGCGTTGGAGCCGGCGGCAGAGATCGGATGGGGTTGCCGCCCCCCGCGGCAAACTTGGATCTCGGCGCGACCAGAATCGCTTCGACTGATCCCAGAACCCGATACGGTCGAGAAAACGCACGCCGAAATAGTAAGCGTCCAGATCGCTGTCACCGCTATCTTTGAACCCGTCACCGTCGACCGATTCCGTCAGGCACCAATCCAGCATGGCCGCGATTTCGGCGCGCACAGCCTCCTTCTGGTTCGAAGTCATGTGCGGCCAACCAAAACAGAAGATGGTGGCGATGTCGTAATTGTTATGATTGCTGTATTGCGTATCGGCGTCGGGCCTCCAGCCCATCGGGTAACGAAGCGGCTTGATCGCCAGCGTCGTATCGATCACCAGCGGCCAGTTTGCGATGTTACCGGACTGATAATTAACGATATGGAAGGTGAAAGACAGGTCCTGGACCATCACCAGACGATCGGAGAAGCGATACCACGGGCCCCAATAGCCGGTTCGCGGGTGCTGCGTCTGCTTGAGATAATCTCCATACAGGGCTTCCAACTCATCCGAAATCGTGAAGCCCAGAGCAGGGGTTTCTTTGAGCGTGTCCCTCAGCTCGTCCTTAAAGATCAGCTGCGAGAGCGCGCTCTGTACCGCGCCGAGCTCGTCCCGCTCGTTTCTCCCGTTCGCTCTGATGTCGGTTGTCTGCAGGCGATAGAGATAGTCGAGCACCGCCGTGGCATCCTCTAACCGCTGCATAAAAAGCAAGGGCTTGAGGCTGCTCGCATCCAGCCCCGCTGTTTGCAGGGCGTCGACGGTCGGCTCGAGTTTTCGATACCACTCCTCATAGCAAGAGCCCCATGACCCATCGTCGCCCTGCGTTGCCTCCGCCTGGCCGATATCGGCAAGACCGGTGGTCAGATCGGCGAGCCGCCGCTCCGGCCGGTCCCAATCGTCGCGGTAGTTGAGGAGCCATTGCACCTCGAGCATGATCTGCTCGGGACAGCCCATCGGGTGGCCGCTCTCCTGCAGCTTGTTCAGCTGGTCCGCCAGCGGCGCGAGCTTTTGCTTCAGCGCGCGCCGCCGATCCGAATAGGCCGGATTTCGGGCGGAGAACTCTCCGACGATCTGAGCGAGGACATCGTCCCGATCAATGAACCGGTTGGTATTTCCGGAGGTCATGTAGCGCTCTCCCAGCCGCTGCTCCCGCCGACGCGCCCGGTCACGCCCGCTATGCAGCGCGGCGCATATCCTCGATGATTCGCGCGGCAGCGAGCGCCGGGTCGTCGCTTTTGACGATCGGGCGACCGACGACGAGGTAATCCGCCCCCGCGGCGATCGCCTGCGCGGGAGTTCCCGGGCGCTTGTGGTCGTCGGCCGAGGTGCCCGCCAGCCTTACCCCCGGTGTCGCGATCAGCAGATTTTGCGAGCCCGCGAGCTGGCGGATCCGGTCGGGGTTGTCGTGCGGCGCGGCGATAATGCCATCGCAGCCGCACGCGATCGATCGCTGCACGCGCAGCCGGATCAACTCTTCGACGGAGCACAGATAACCGAGATCGCGCAGCCCATCCTGATCGACGCTGGTCAACACGGTGATGGCAAGGATCTTCAACCGCGAATCCCCCCGTCCCTCGACCGCGGCTTTCATGATCTCGCCGTCGCCATGGACAGTGACGAAGCTGACGCCCCGTTCCGACGCCCGCGCGACCCCCTGTTTCACGGTCTCGCCGATGTCGAACATCTTGGCATCGAGGAAGACTTTCTTGCCGCGCTTGATCAGCTCGTCGAGCAGGCCGTCGAACCCGGCGGCGAATTGCAGCCACAAGCCGACTTTGAAAAACGAAACCAACCCGTCCAACTCACCGACCAGTTCGCGAGCCTCGCCGATGCTCGGCACGTCGAGCGCGACGATCAGACGCTCTTCAATCCTTTCGGGGACCTCGCGGGGGAGCGACATTCGGGGATTCACCTGTTAACCGACGCCTCGGTCAGCCGATCGGATGGCCGGCGGCGCCGAAGCGGGCACGCAATTCGTATTTCAGCACCTTGCCTGCGGGGTTGCGTGGCAGGGCCGCGACGATCTCCAGCCGTTGCGGCAGCTTGTAGCGCGCCAGCCGGTCGGTCCCGAAGGCGCGAAGCTCCTCCAGCTCCAAGACCGTGCCGTGCTTGAGCGCGGCGACTGCGACCACCGCCTCACCCCACCGCTCGTCGGGCAGCCCGATCACCGCGATCTCGGCGATGGCGGGATGGTCGTACAGCGCGCTTTCCACTTCGGCGGGATAGACGTTTTCGCCGCCGGTGATCACCATGTCCTTGAGCCGGTCGGCGATATAGAGAAACCCGTCTTCATCCAGGTAGCCGATATCGCCTGTGTGGAACCAGCCCTCGGTGTCGATCGCCGCCGCCGTCGCCTCGGGATTGTTCCAGTAACCTTTCATGATGTTCGGCCCGCGCGCGATCACCTCGCCATTGACGCGCGGTTCCTTGATCTCGCGGCCGTTGGGGTCGACCAACCGCATTTCGCAAAACAACGGGGTGCGGCCGGCCGAACCGAGTTTCGCCATCCCCCATTCCGGCGCCAAGAAGGTCACGAACGGTGCGGCCTCCGTCATCCCGTAGCCCTGATTGATCGGCACGCCGCGCTCGGCGTAGAGCCGCATCAACGGCTCCGGCACCGGCGCGCCGCCGCAGACAATGTTGTCCAGACTGGACAGGTCGGCCGTGGCGAAGCCCGGCTGCTGGCTGATGAATAGCAGCATCGCCGGCACACCGAACAGGGTGTTCGCTCGATACCGCGCAATGTCATCCAGGCACCGCGCCGCGTCGAAGCTCCGGTGCAAAACGATATGTCCGCCTTTTTGCCAGATGTTCAGCGAACACACGTTCAGCCCGCCGATGTGAAACAGTGGCGCCACGAGCAGGGAGATGTCGCTCTCCTTCACGTCGAACGCATGCATCGCGTTGATATTGTTCCACCAGATGTTGCCGTGCGTCAGCATCGCGCCCTTGGGCCGCCCGGTCGTTCCGCTGGTGTACATGATGACCGCCGTGTCGTCCTCGGCCACCGCCGTGCCGGAGCCGATTGGCGCGTGCGCCTCGACCAGCGCCTGGACCGCCGGCCAGCCCTCGGCCGGCTGGTCAGCGGAAAAGAAGCGACGGCACGGCAACTCCGCCCGGATCGGGTCGATCACCGGCCGGTGTGGTGCGTCGACGATCAGGGTGTGCACGCCGGCGTCGCCGAGGATGTATCTGAGTTCCGGTCCGGTGAGGCGGAAGTTCAATGGCACAAAGATGGCGCCCAGGCGGGCCGCGGCGAACAAGGTCTCGAAGAACACGGGCTGGTTAAGGCCGAGGAAACCGACGCGGTCGCCCAGGCACACGCCATTGGCGCGCAAGGCGCCGGCGAGCCGGTCGATGCGCTTCTGAAGCTGGCCATAGGTCCAGGTCGTGTCCTCGAACGTCAGGGCGGCGCGGCGCGGGGTGCGCAGCGCCCGCTGAAACATCCAGTTGCCAAGCCCGATGTCGGGAGTCATGACCGTTTCCTTACGTGAGTCCGACATTCACCGCCAAGTGGCATGATCGCGGTCGAGCCTAGCGCGGCATGATCCCGATAGCCATGCCCCCTCGGGGCACCCCCTCTCTCGTGGCGCCGCGATGATCCTGTTGCTTTGCGGTCGGGAGCTGTGCCCCGCCGCCGACCAAAGCGGACAATCGCTTGCTCAATGCTCGGGGCATCCCATGACTTTTTTGCGGCCGGAGCTGTTGGACGCGGCGGCGTCCGCGCGCGATGTACTCTCCGAAATGCCAGTCATTGGTGGGAGGCTTGTGAAATGGCGTGGACTTCGGACGACGCCGAAAGGCATACGCACAAGGCGACAACGTGGGCGCTGAAGGAGCTTTGGGCGAGGGTCGCAAACGAAAGCCTGGAACGAACTGGCGACGAAGGCCGCGCGATCCGGGAAGCGAACGCCGTCGTCGCGCGGCAGGCGGAAGGCACCTACTAACCAAGATTCCTCGCCGGCGGTCACTCCCGTCACCAACGACGAATGTTACTTCATGGAGCACTGGCGTAATTCGGGTAACTTGACGCCGATGTCCGCTATCCCGCCCTTCTTCTTGAGCACTAGCGAGAGCATGTACGCACCATATAGGATTATCGCACGCCCGTCGCGCTAGTCGAGTGCGGCGCGGTCGCACACAACTAATGTCCGGGTTGAGCGGGGCGTTCGCCTTCGCCCAAGCGCGGGACCACGTGATGATGCGATATGTGACGGTCGGGCTATCAGTGCTGGCGGGTGTAGCCTTGTTCGAGGTGGCGCTGATCCCCGCTGTCGCGATTGGCGGCGCTGCGATATTGGCGCCAAACTACCTGCGGCGCCGGCGCCGGCGAGTTGAGCCGATTGCCGACGGCGTCGCGCGCCCGCCGGTCGAGCCGTCGGCCCCCGTGCCGCAGCGGCAAAAGGTCCAATCGCGGCTCCCGATCGCGCAACGGCTCGCCGTCGGGTCGGCGCTCGCCAAGACGATCACCTTTCGGGTTGTCGTGACGACTATCGACTTTACCAGCAATTACGTGGTGACCGGCAGCCTCGCCACCGCGGCCGGTCTGTCGACCTTGGGGCTCGCCATCGGCCCCGCCCTCTACTTTGCGCACGAAACCGCTTGGAATTATTTTGCGACGTCCGGAACCGATGTCGCCTTGCCCCAAGGTTTTGTCATCAGCCGGCGATTGGCCAAGACGATAACCTTTCGCATGATTGGGACCGCCGTTGACTTTACCGTAAACTATTTGGGGACCGGCGACCGCGCCACGGCGGCGGTGTTGACGGCCTTTGGCTTTGTCGTCGGTCCGTTTGTTTATCTCGGTCACGAAATGGCGTGGGATTATTTCGCTGCGCCGAGACAGCGCCGGGTCGAACCGCCACGGACGGCAAACCTGGTGCCGGTGATCGGCCCACCGCTCGTCGCTGCGTAGACAGCTAATATTCGGGAGCAGCTTGCGACCGGCTTGCCGCGCCGCAGCCCCTCTCACCCTGCCCCTCCCCATTTTTGAAAACAGTCAGCGAGCGAGGAGCAACCATTCGTCGAAGCTGGAAGGGGACGACGCCAGCGAATGACGGGATTCTACCCTGAGCGGCCCTTCAGCCGCAGGTACCTTCCGTCTGATTTTTTACGACTAGGTCCGGCCACTTCGGCATCTGTGCCAGTCATGCGATGGGCGCCGGCGCTTGCGGCACCGTCCGCCAGAATTCGGGGTCGTGGCCGAAGAAGATGCGCGCGCCGCCCCGTTCCAGCGCCCCCAGCCGGTCGAGCGAGGCCAGCATCGCCTCGCGGTCGTGCGTGTTGCGCGGCAGGCGGCGCTCGCGCAGCGTTTGGCAGAAATAGCAGGCATCCGCCGCGAGCACGACCTCGCCGCTCTTAAGCCGCAGCCGCAGCGACTGGTGCCCCGGTGTGTGCCCGTGCGTCGGCAGGCACACCACCGAGCCGTCGCCGAACACGTCGTGCTCGCCATCGACCAGGCGCGATTTATGGCCGAGGTCGAAATCGCGCGGGTTGAAGCCGCGCCGCGCGGCGGTGTCGGGGTCCGTGCCGGCATCCCACTCGCGGCGCTGCACCAGCATTGTCGCGTTGGGGATCAGCGCGTTGCCGCCGACATGGTCGAAATGAAAATGCGAGTTGATGACGAGGTCGATCTTGTTGGGATCGCGGTCGATCGCTTTAAGCCGCGCGCTCACCTCCTCGCCGGGCTGAAAGCCGATCCGGAAGAGCCCGGCGAGCCGCGCGCCGAGCCGCCCGGCGGGATCGTGCTGGCAATCGGGGTGCAGCCCGGTGTCGAACAGCGCCCGCCCCTTGGGATGCTCGATCACAAGACCGGGATCGGCAGGGTGATGTCGCCCTCGCCGCCCTCCATCAGATGGGCGAACTCGCCGGTCACTGTGCCGCAAGTGAAGGCGTAGAGCTCGACCGTCATCGCCGCCTCAGATCCGCTGCTTAGCTCAGGGCCATCCCCAAGGTCCCCACTCCCATGCCTCCTGGTTCATTACCGCGGTCATTTGGTTCTCATCAGCGAGCCGCTGAGCGAACATCTCCTGACGGTATGCGTCCCAGTTCTGCTGCGTGCCGAAATAGACGCATTTGCAGACAAGCGGATCGGCGTATTGGTAGATCGGGGTCCCGTTCACTACGCGAGTGACGAATTTGTTGGGCGGCAGGCTTCTCATCGCCGCTATACGCTGTGGCGTATCCGCTACCCTGATCTGAAATCCAGCCGCCGCGAGCAGGTCCTCCTTTTGCGAGACTTGTTGTTGCGGGCTCGCGCAACCGACGACACCGAGCATCAGCCCCGCCACCGCACAAATTACAGCTAATTTCATCTCAGCCACACTCCCCTGGGCCCGCCCTGGCGACCCTATCGGATCACCGCCGCCTGGCGCAACGACACTAAGAGATCTCCCCGCCGCAGCGGCGGGGCTAGCCGATGATGGCCGATCGCGACTAA
>Ga0074045_10002273_pt1 | contig 17857 bp, 15 predicted proteins | sample BogForMeECP23OM2_FD_94442 | JGI IMG/M metagenome (GOLD analysis project Ga0074045, IMG submission 94442) | Bog forest soil microbial communities from Calvert Island, British Columbia, Canada - Bog Forest MetaG ECP23OM2 | ecosystem: Environmental > Terrestrial > Soil > Wetlands ...
CCGTGCCGGTGAGGCCCTCATCGACGGTCCGCTCAATCTCCACGACCTGCTCGCGGTTCTCGGCGAAAAGTACACCCAGGCCTACCTCGTCAACGCCATTCAGGAGGTTTACCGCCTGCAGGGCGTTAACATCAACGACAAGCACATCGAAACCATTTCCCGGCAGATGATGCGCTGGGTCAAGGTCGAAGACGTCGGCGACACTACCTTCCTCCTCGAAGAACAGGTGGACAAATTCCGCTTCCGCGAAGAGAACGACCGCGTGATCGCCCAGGATGGCCGCCCCGCAACCGGGCGCCCCTTGCTCCTTGGCATCACCAAGGCTTCGCTCTCGACCGACTCCTTCATCTCGGCCGCCAGCTTCCAGGAGACCACTCGCGTCCTCACGGAAGCCGCCGTTGCCGGCAAGGTCGATTATCTCCGCGGCCTCAAGGAAAACGTCATCATGGGCCGGCTCATTCCTGCCGGCACTGGTCTCGAACATTACCGCAGCATTCAGTTGCTTACCGAAATGCCCGCGCCGGCGCCCGTCGAAGAGCTTCCCGAAGCGGCCGAATTTGCCGCCGCGGACGAAGCCGCTGGCCTGGACTTCCTGGGTGGCGCCAAGGAAGCCGACCCCGAAACCGACGCCGCCACCGAGGGCCAGGATTAATCGGACACCGGCGAGTTCTCGCCGCGCATTTCAAAACGCACCAACGGCGCCGCGGTCTCACTCGCGGCGCCGTCTTTTTTGTCTCGTGCTGCTCGCAGTTTTCTCCGCCTCCCCCTTAACCAGTTGATTGCCGTCCTTTGGTACAGGTGAGCATCAGGTACCACCCCGCGCGTATCTCCTTGCGGCGCTTCTATCCCCCTTCTTAAGATGGTGCCAGATGTGTCGCGACGCTATGCCGGTTCCTTGCGATTCATAAACGCACATGCCTGCTCCCCCGAACGCTGCCGATGAGACGAAGGGCTCTCCGGAGAGAGAACCCCGTAACCCCGCTGGGGCGCGTATGGAAGACTTTGAGAAGCGCCAAACCGAACTCTGGCGCCTCACCTTTTTGCTCCTCCTGATTGTCACCATCGTTTTTGCCTGGCTCTCCTGGGGCACCTTGCGCACCGAAAAATCCCATCTCGAAGCCTTAGCTTATACGGTTGGGCTGGTGGTGCTGGTTGTTCTCTTCGGCGCCTACATTTGGAAGAAAACTAAGGAAATTGCGGAGTTAAAAGGGCTCGTCCGCGGCCTCGACCAGAAAGGCGCCGGCTTCCCCAGCGACCGCCAGATGCAACAGCTCTTTGAGATGATTTCCAAATCCCAGCAGGGTTTCCGCGATCTCATCGACTCCTTCGACGATCTTCTCCTCGCCCTTAGTCTCGATGGCGAAATCCGCGCTGCCAACCGCAGCTTCTCCAATCTCGTCGGCCGCCCCTTCCAGGAAATCATCGGTTGCCATCTCATGGAGTTCGTCGAGGACGTTAACGAAACTTCCCCGGAATCCATTGCCCAGGCGATGTCCCGGTTTCTCGAACGCCGCCACTGGACCGGTGTCGTTCAGGTTCGCGTCAAGCGCACCAACGCCACCTATTTCTTCGATTGCGTCGCTCACGCCATGCTCCGCGATGACAAGGTCCACGGCCTCACCATTCTCGCCCGCGACATCACCGCCATCCGCCGCAGCGAAGCCCGCTTCACGGAACTCTTTGAATCTCTCCAGGAAGGCATCTACATCGTTACCCCCGAGGATCAGATCCTCGAGGTGAATCCCGCGCTCGTCCGCATGTTGGGCTACGACTCTAAGGAAGCTCTCCTCGGCAAGCACGTCAGCGACATCTTCATCGACCAGGAGCAGCGCAACTCCCTTGCTAACGAAATCAATCATCAGCCCTCTCCTCAGGGCCACGAGATCACACTTCGCCGCAAGGATGGCCAGCCTCTCCTTTGCTTGAACACCGCCACCGTCGTTCGCGATACCAGCGGCCGCGTCGTCCGCTATCAGGGGGCCATAGTTGATATCACCGAGCGCCGCGCCATTGAAAAGCGCCTTCACAAGGAACAGGAATTCGCTCGCCGCCTCGTTGACAGCTTCCCCGACTTGATCTTCGTGGTGGATGCCAACAAGCGCTACACCTTTGCCAGCCCCAGGGTCGAGGAAGTCCTCGGTTATAAAGACTCCGAGACCATCGGCAAAGCCCTCGGCGAGCGCACCCATCGGGACGAACGCGCCGCCCTGCTTGCTGTCTTGGACGATGTGCTCGCCGGACGCCGCAGCTTTGCTTCCATCGAGGTCCAGGTGCGCCACAAACAAGGCCAGTGGCGCCGCCTTCGCTGCCACTTCAGCCCGCTCTTCGATGAACACGGCAAGATCGAGGGCGTGGTCATCTCTGGCCGCGACGTTACCGAGCTCAAGCGCCTCGAAGAGCAGCTCATCCAGGCTGAAAAACTCGCCGCCATGGGCCAGATGCTCGCCGGCGTCGCTCACGAACTGAACAATCCTCTCACCGCCATTCTCGGCGTCAGCGAATTGCTCCGCGATCGCCAGGGCGTCGACGATAGCACCAAGCGCCAGCTCGAAATGACTCACCGTCAGGCCCGCCGCGCCGCGCGCATCGTGCAGAACCTTTTGGAATTCTCGCGCCCCGCTTCTCCGCAGAAAAAGGTGCTCGACCTCAACAACATCGTAGACCGCACCCTGCAGTTGCACGAGCATTCCCTTCGCCGCAACAGCATTGAAGTCGACTTCCGTCCCTTCCCCGGCCTTCCGCCCATCACCGGTGACGCCAACCAGCTCATTCAGGTCTTCCTCAATCTCATCAGCAATGCGGAACAGGCCATTCGTGAAGTTCGCAAGTCCGGCCGCATCCAGATTCGCCTGGGCCAATCCCTGAATCGCGTCTTTGCCACCGTTCAGGATGACGGCGTCGGCATCCAGCCGGAAGCCTTGGCCAAACTCTTTGATCCCTTCTTCACCACCAAGCGTCCCGGTGGCGGCACCGGTCTTGGCCTCAGCATCTGCATGTCCATCCTCCGCGAACATGGCGGCAACATTGAAGCCGAATCGCTGCCCGCTGGTGGCGCTGCCTTCACTGTTTCTTTCCCGCCCTCGCCCCAGGGTCCCGGGGTCAGTGCCCCTCGCGAACACGATTCGGGTTCTGGCACCGGCGAAATCAAGATGAAATCGCTCTCGTTCTTGCAGAATCGCTCGATTCTTGTCCTCGACGATGAAGAGAGCATCCGCATGCTCCTCTCCGAAAGTCTCGCCGCCTACGGCCTCAAGGTCGCATGCGCCGCTACCGCGGAAGAAGCACTCAACCTGATTCTCGCTAACAAGTTCGACGCCATTCTTTGTGATTTGAAACTGGCCGGCTCCGGCCCCAACGCCGATGGCTATGGTGTCGCCCAGCGTCTCCGAATCGCCGCTGGTCCCAGCCGCCCGGAAATCATCTTCATGTCCGGAGACGTCATCGATGAAGGGTCCGGCCGTAGCGGCTTGCGCGGCGACCACGCCCTGCAGAAGCCCTTCCGTATTTCGGATGTCTTGAGTGTTCTTATGACCGTGCTCAACGACGCCCCGGCGGGACCGGAGAACGCCTAGCACTCGCTGCTCTATTTCTTCGTGCTGCCGGGGATGTCATCCACGCCAAAATCCCACACAAACAGATTCATTCCGTCCGGCAGCATTTCCGCCAGGACATATTCGCCCGGTGGCAGCGGCGCGCTCAGCGTGAACCGGTAAACCGACGGCGCAATCTCCCAGCGCTGTACCGGAATCACGTCCTGTTTCCTGCTCACTTGCTCCCCAAACAGCGAGCTGATCGATTCCAGTTGCCGCTCATTGTGCGCCACTTTCGTCCGAAGCAACTCCACGTCCGGCCCCGATTCCCCTGCACGGCCGCTCCTCTCTACTCTTCCTGACACATGCTCGGAATCTTGCGGCGCTTCACGTAAGTAAAACTCCGGCCGCGTCGATTTCAAGCGTAGCCCCGCGCGCGCCCCGGCTATAATCAAGTGCTGTTTCCCGGGGACGATCGGGACCGGCGACAATATTTGCTCGATCACGCGTTTCTTTTCTGTCTTCAGCCCCGAACCCACCTGGTCCAAAATTCGCACGGACTTTCCCTCAACTACAAACATCCCTTCGCCCGACGGCAGAAACGCGCCGTCTCCCACCGTCAGGCTCGCGTCAATGTCCGTCACATTGTCCATTCGCGCCGCTTCTTCCTGCTTGTGCACCTTCTCGACTATCGCCGACGACGATTTCTCCGCCTCCGCTTCCTCCTTGGCAGTCGCATCCCAATCCACCATGGACGCCGGTAACTCCTCCCAATCTCCGCGCTCCAGGCTGTAGTACCTCACCCGCTCGCCGTCCTTCTGATATTCCCGGATGATCTGGTACGTGCCGTCCTTCAAGACAAGCTTCTTCCCGCGCGGCAGTCTGGCCGCCACCGCCTCGTTCTGTTCAGTTTTTGGTTCTTGGGAAGAGCCTGACACCGAGTGGCCGGACAATGTGGCAACACCCAGCAGAAGCCCAATAAAAGGAAGGCACCACCAGCAGGCGGAATGGCGTGGACCGGCCATCAGAAAACCCCGGTTGGCGCATCTCACGCCTCAAAAACCAGCGCGCGCCACCTGAATTTCAGCATAGCGCGCCCTCCGCAGCCCCGCAAGCCGCCTAACGCGCTCCCCATACTGAGGCAATTCGCTGGCTAACCCGCAGCCCCGCCCTTTCTTTCCATGTACCTCACTGCGAGCGCTTCTGCATCCAAAAAACGACATCCTTCACCCTGGAGGTTCCATGTCTATTCGACCTGTGAAGCGTCTCATCCGCGCCAAGCCCACTCTGGAAGGTGCCGGTGTGCACCTCCGCCGTGCCTTCGGATTTGGCAACACTTCTGAGTTCGATCCTTTTCTTCTCCTCGACGATTTCCGCAACGATGTTCCCGAGGACTACCTCGCCGGTTTCCCCTGGCACCCTCACCGCGGTATCGAGACCATCACCTACGTCCTCGCTGGCACCGTCGAGCACGGCGACAGCATTGGCAACCACGGCGCCATCTCCGCCGGAGACGTCCAGTGGATGACCGCTGGCAGCGGCATCATTCACCAGGAAATGCCCAAGGGCGATGAAGCTGGCCGCATGCACGGCTTCCAGCTTTGGGCCAATCTCCCTTCTTCTCTCAAGATGACTCCGCCTCGCTACCAGGAAGTGAAAGCACAGGACGTTGCCCAGGTCACTGACGACGACGGCACACACGTTCGCATCATCTGCGGGAAATTCTGGGGCGCCACCGGTCCCGTTGACGGCATCGCCGCCGACCCCATGTATCTTGATATCTCCGTCGCTGCCGGCCGCCGCAAAACTCTGCCCATCGAAACCACGCGTCACGCCTTCGCTTATGTCTTTGCTGGCTCCGGAAAATTCTGCAATGCTTCCGATCCCCTCGCCGTGCCTACGGAACCCGTCTCCTGGGCCGACACGGCTCCTCCCTCTGCTGCTGACAACCGTTCGCTTGTCCTCTTTGATCGTGGCGACGAGCTTATGGTCCAGGCCGGTGATGATGGCCTTCGCTTCCTGCTCGTTTCCGGCAAGCCCCTCAAAGAACCTGTCGCCTGGTATGGCCCCATTGTGATGAACACTCAGGACGAACTCCGCCAGGCCTTCCAGGAGCTCGACCAGGGCAACTTCCTCAAACCCCATCCTCACAAGTAATCCCGCGATTCGCGCACGACGCGCTCTCCTCTTCGTGCGGGTCCAGCACCGCTGGACCCCACCTACTGAGTAACACGTAATATACTGACATTTCTGAAATTCTGTGCTATCGTGCCGGCATGGGATTTCCGGCGGGAGTACGGCGCGGCTACTACCCGCTGCCCCGACCGGCTCCCCTGGCCTTCGCCTCGAAAATTGCTCGCGAAGGCACGCGACTTGGCTGACAATTTTGGTTCCGTAAGATTGGTCCCGATTCACGACTTCCTCCTGAACAAAAGCTTTCGGAACAGACACAAGTCTGAACCCTGCAGCTGTAGACAGGTCAAGCAATCCGGGGAGTGCATGTTTGCAATGTAACCACAATGCATCGATCCAGGCTTTTCCAAATTGGGACGCCACATTCAAAAGATTCGCTTTCTGTTGGAACTTTTCGGCATTCTTTGCGTAAGCAGAAGATGATGGAGTTGTGGCAATGCGAGCTTCCCGATCGCGCTCTGGAAGGAAGAAGGCAGCGGCTTCCAGCGCAATGCGCCCGTGGATGCATCGAGCGCATACAGATTGCTATCCGCGCTGCCCCAAAATACTATCACTCGCTAGTCATACAGCCATTCAGGACCCGTACCCAAGGCGGTTGGCAATGAAAGCTAAGGTTTTGGTAACAATAATAGGGATTGTTGCAGCCATGCTCGTTGTGCTTCTTGTGTGCGCCGCGTGGCAAGTCGCAGACAAGTACCCAAGGAATGTCGCACAGACCAAGGCAGGTCCGATTGAATATACACTGCTGGGGCAAGGTCCAGTAGTCCTGAGACTTACTGGCTCGATGGATGACTGCGAATCCTCCGGCGGAAATGAAGCTTTGTTGGCGGCAGGTTTTTCGATCCTCACACCCTCCCGGCCAGGCTATGGGAAAACTCCGTTATCGGTAGGAGGGACCGCACCAGAAGCCGCGGAAGCGATGGCCGCTCTCATGGACAGATTGGGCATTTCGAGCGCAGACGTGATTGCGGAATCCTCCGGAGGGCCAACAGCGATCTATCTGGCAGCCCGACATCCTGAGCGGGTTCGCAAATTGGTCCTAGAAGAGGCCGTCTCGAAATACATGAAGGATGTAGATCCAAAAGGCTTTGAAACCCGAAAGAAGTTCTACGATTCGCAATATGGCTACATGAGATATATTTTAAAAATCCTTGCGAGGGTGGCGCCAAGATCCCTGGCGCGTGTCACGATGAGTATCTTCGGAACGCATGATCCGGATGAGGCTGTGAAACGGATGAGCAAGGCAGATATTGACGGGTTATGCAGCTTCTACCTTCGGTGGCAATCTTCCTGGGGGCAAGCGGCTTCCAACGATATGGAACAGGCCGCGGAGGATGCAGTACTGAACTCGACTAAAGCGCCAACCCTGATTGTGCACAGTCGGGGTGACGCGGCGATCCCATTTGCGGTAGCGGAGTATTCCCATGCGAATATCGCTGGATCCGAGCTATGGGAGGCGCCAACCTGGAGTCACATGATATCGGGCCCCGAAGCCGCTATCGTTGACACGAAGGTCGTTGAGTTTCTTAAGAAGTAAGAGCCGACGATAACCATGGACGCGGAACTATTGAGCGTCACATAATAGTTACAACGGAAACAGTTCCGCCTGCTCCCAAAAGGCGCAGACCAGGGTGGGGCGGCGGCGCACACGATGCAACGCCTGGCGTGCGTGCTCGCTCAACTGTCCGAACGTCGCCGGACAGAAGTTGGGCAGCTCGTGCTGCTTCCAATAGGACCACAGGTACTCGACCGGATTCAGCTCCGGCGCGTAGGCGGGAAGGAACTCCAGCCATAGTCGGCCCCGTTGTTGCCGCACAAACTCCCACACCGCGTGGCTGTGGTGAGCGGGCAGGCCGTCCCAAACGATCAGCAGCTTGCTGGGAATGTGCCGCAGCAGATGGGCCAGGAAGAGGATAATCTGCGGCGAGGGGATCGCGCCGGGAAACAGCCGAAAGTAGAAGTTCCACCACGTCACTCCCGCCATTGCCGAAAGCGTCTTCCAGTTGAAGTGATAATGCAGCACCGGGGTCTGCCCGCGCGGTGCCCAGGTGCGGCAGCAGTGGGGCCGCTCGCTTAGTCCGCTTTCATCGATGAAAACGATTGCCCGGCCTTCGTTTTGGATTTTTTTTTAATCTCCGGCCAGCGCTTCTGCTTCCACTGCCGAATCTTGTCCTCATCCCGCTCCAGCGCTCGGCCCACCGGCCGCTGGCAACTCCAGCCCAACTGCCGCAGGATGCGCCAGGCGTGCCCGGCGGCATAACGAATCCCGCATTCCTGCTCGATGAGGTGGGCCACACGCGCCGAGGTCCACAGGCTAGTGCCGTACCCCAGCGCCTCCGGCCCGCGCTTGAGGCCGCGCTCGATGCGCCGCATGTCCTCGGCACGCAGACGCGGCTTGCGGCCCGCACGGCCCGCCTTCTTCAGTCCCTTGCGCCCTTTCGTGCGCAAGATCTCCGCCCACTCGCTGACTGACTGCCGGTGCGCTCCCACTCGCCGCGCCACCTCCGACTGGCTCAGTCCCTGCTTGAGCAGATCGGCAGCCTGCAACCGCCTCCGCTCCAGAGCTTCAAAATCGCGCCGTACTCCCGCCGGAAATCCCATGCCAGCACGATAGCACAGAATTCCAGAAATGTCAGTATATTATGTGATGCTCAATAGGCACGATGTGAAGTCCAATCGCACCCCGCTACTCGTCTCCCGCCCGTTGTGGCACAGTCACTCCTGACTGTGCTCTTGGGTTTTTCCAGTTTTGAAGCGCAGGGCAAGTCATCGAGACCTGCGGACTCTCTGGACGCTTCCCACTGAACAATTCGCGCTCAATGCGTTGCCTTCCTGACGTTGCCCCTCGGCCTGTTCCTCTCGCTCGTAAATCCTTTGGGGCTGGTTCCGGGGGAAACAAGCCAACACGCTGCGTACCGCCCAGGTCTGAACGCTCGCCTTCCGGCGCACACTCAGACACCTGCCGCGAAAATCGCAGCCGCATCGTTCTGTATCTGTGAATGGGGGAAACTCTGGGAGGGAAACTCGCTTAACCGAATACTGCCAACCGCATTCCTGATTCAACCGAGGGTGGGAATAGCCCAGCGGATGCGTCGAAAAGGAGCGTTCTCGAACCCAACCCGCCGCCGCTTAGTGCGTGCAGCGCGGGAACAACGTCACCAGCACCATCAAATCCGAAAGCGTGAAAAGCCATTGGTCCGCTCGGGCGCCTGCTGCTTCCGCCGCCCTTGCAATAAACCCCAGATGCCGGCTGCGCGCGAAATTGTGCAGGTGTTCCACACAAATCCCCGTCAGGCTGGCAACTTCCGCCTCCGTAAAGATCTTCTGGCTTGACTTGACCTTAACCAAGACTCGCCTCTCAATTTCTCCGTCGCTCTCGTAGCCTTTCACCTGATGAGATGCTGCAACGAGATTACGAGTTGCTAATTTCTCCTGCAATAGTAGGTCCGTTTTATTGGCCCAGAACGAACTCACTAGTACCTTTCCCTAACTGCGCGTAAAAACCTGCTTTTTCCTCGTTTTTCCGCTTCCCAAACGAGTTCGCTCGTCTGGCAAAAGCGATGGCCGCCAGTATGCAAAAATGTACTATTTCTGGGTATTCTCTACAGCTTTCGGGAGGTGCGCCGCTATTTCCTTTATTTGCTTCGTATGCCGCAACTCATGCCAGGCAATCATTTCAAACCATTCATATACATTCAGCATCCCCAGAAAGGCGTGCTCCCACCGGTAAACGCTCAAATCCCGCTGTTGTGTTTCTTCCAGGAAAGACAGCGTGCGCTCGCGCGCGGCTCGCAACTCCGCCAGCATCTCTTCCTTGTGTCCCAGAAGGCCACGGTCCAGAGGAATCGGCGTCTTCCGCCGGATCAGCCGCGCTTCCACCAGCCAGAGAGGCAGGTGAAACCGTTTTAGGAAGGGAATCTCTTTTGGTGTTTTCTGAGTAATGCGATCTGCGCCGCCCACCACCGCGCGCTCTACCATAACCAGATGCGCCACAGTTTCCGCGGCGGACCACTCCTCTGCTCTTGGCTTGCGGCTCCATTGTTCTGGGGGAATCGTGTCGGCAGCGCGAAAAAAAGTTGTTTGCGCCCGCGCGAGTTTCTCCACGATTGGCTGGATCGAAGGCACTCCCACACTCTACCAAGAATTCTCTAGAGCGAAGCCCCGCCCGCTTGCTCGAAGGCATGCGCCAGTTGCAACACTTTGGCCTCCCCAAATGCCGGCCCGAACACCTGCAATCCCACCGGCAGCTTGCCGCCGATCCTGCCGCATGGCACGCTGATCCCCGGCAGCCCCGCCAACGACCCCGTAACCGTATATATATCAGCAAGATACATTTGCAGCGGGTCGTTCACGCGTTCCCCTAGCTTAAACGCTGGAACCGGCGACGTCGGGGTCACAATCGCATCCACCTTCTGGAATGCCTCTCGGAAATCTTGCGCGATCAGCGCCCGCACCTTCTGCCCTTTCAGGTAATAAGCATCGTAGTAGCCTGCCGAAAGCACGTACGTTCCCAGCACAATCCGCCGCTTCACTTCCGCTCCAAAACCCGCGCCCCGGGTCTTGCGGTACATCGAAATCAGCGAATCCCCCTCCACGCGCGGGCCAAAGCGCACTCCGTCATAACGCGCCAGATTGGAACTCGCCTCCGCCGTCGCTATGATGTAGTACGTCGCAATCGCATAGTCCGTGTGCGGCAGGTGGATGTCCATCAACTCGCAGCCCATTCTCCGCAGCAGCGCAATCCCTGCTTCCACCTTTTCCCTTACTCCGGGGTCCATCCCTGCACCAAAATACTCTTTTGGGATACCGATTTTCATTCTTTTGACAGGTTTTCGGAGTCCCGCCGCATAATCTTCCACCGGCGCCGTCGTCGAAGTGGAATCGTTGGGGTCGCGCCCTGCAATGATCTGCAACATCTGCGCCACATCGGCCACGTTGTGCGCGAATGGACCAATGCGATCCAGCGACGACGCAAACGCAATCAACCCATATCGCGACACCCGCCCATAGCTCCCCATCATCGCCGGGATCCCGCAGAGCGCGCCCGGTTGCCGTATGGACCCGCCCGTGTCCGTACCCAGCGCCGCTACCGCCAGGTCCGCCGCCACCGCCGCCGCCGAGCCGCCGCTGGACCCGCCCGGCACGCGATCCAGCGCCACGGGATTCTTCACCGGGCCATAGGCCGAATTCTCTGTTGAACTGCCCATCGCGAATTCGTCGCAATTCGTTTTGCCTAGAATCACCGCTCCCGCAGCCTCCAGCCGGATCACGGCCGTCGCGTCATACGGAGGTATGTAGTTGTCCAGGATCTTGGAACTGCAGGTGGTGCGCACACCGCGCGTGCTGATCGTATCCTTAATAGCAATGGGCACACCCGCCAGCGGCGGCAGCGGCTTGCCCGCCGCAACCATCGCGTCCACGCGGTCCGCTTGAGCGTAAGCGCGCTTCTCGCACAGCGTCAGGAACGCGTTAATCTCTGGATTGCGCGCCGCGATCCGCTTGTAATGCTCCGCGGCAATCTCCCGCGCCGAAGCCTTCTTCGCCGCAATCGCTTCCCTTACCTCACCAATCGTCCTCATCGTCGCCACTGATCACCCATCCCAAACTTGTCATCCCATCCCAAATTTGTCATCCCGAGCGTAGCGAGGGATCTGCTTTTCCACTCGCTTGCCCTGAGCTGCGAGGGGCCACTATCTCTCAATCACCTTTGGCACACGGAAATACGGCGGCGCCGGGTCGGGCGCATGCTCCAGCACATCGTCCGCAACCGCGCACGGCACCACCAGGTCCTCGCGCAAGGTCGCGTCCGCCGTCTGATCATCCGCCAACACCTGCGCCATCGGCTCGACCTTGCTGGTGTCCAGTTCGTTCAGCTTCCCGATATATTCCAGAATCTCGTCAATCTGCGCGCGGTAGGTCTCCAGCTCCGCCTCGCCCAAATCCAGGTAGGCCAAATCCGCCACCCGCAACACATCTTCCCGGCTGATCTTCACGCTATGCTCCGCTTCAACTGCACAAGTCGAACCTCGAATTCTAGCACACGCTTCCTTCGCCTTAGCCTGAGACCATCTCCGCGCTTTTCCGGGGATACTTGGTCGAGACGTAGTTGTCCACGAGCTTCTGAAACGCCGCGGCCAGCTCGTCGTAGGTGCCTTCGAGCGTCACGTCCTTCTTCCCGTCAATGTATACCGGGCAACGCGGCGCTTCCCCTGTCCCGGGAAGGCTGATGCCGATATTCGCGGCCTTCGATTCGCCGGGGCCGTTCACGATGCAGCCCATCACCGCCAGCGTCATCGTTTCCACGCCCTCATACTGCGTCTTCCACACCGGCATCATGTCGCGGATATAGCCCTGAACGCTCTCCGCTAACTCCTGAAAGGTGGTGCTAGTGGTGCGCCCGCAACCCGGGCAAGCTGTCACGCTCGGCGCGAACGACCGCATCCCCAGTGCTTGCAGCAGCTCGCAGCACGCGTACACTTCCTCGCGGCGATCCCCGCCCGGCCGCGGCGTCAGCGAAATGCGAATAGTATCCCCGATGCCTTCGTATAACAGCACGCCCAGCGACGCCGCCGACCACACCATCCCCTTCATGCCCATGCCCGCTTCCGTCAAACCCAAATGCAGCGGCTGCTGCGTCTTCGCGGAAAGATCGCGGTACACGGTGATCAGGTCGCGAGGCCGCGAAGTCTTGCACGAAATGATGATCTGGTCGTTGCGCAAGCCGCTTTCCAGCGCCAGTTGCGTGGACTCCAGCGCGGAAAGCACCATGCAATCATTGATAATCTCTTCGCTCTCCTTGCCCAGGTTCTTGTCGGTGTTTTCCTGCATCTTGCGCATCACCAGCTCCTGGTTCAGGGAGCCGCCATTCACGCCGATGCGCACGGGCTTGCCGCGGTCTACGGCCACTCTGCAAATGGTGGCAAATTGCTCGTCGCGCCGCTGGCCTGCGCCGACGTTGCCGGGATTAATACGATATTTATCCAGCGCTGCCGCGCAGTCCGGATATTTGGTCAGCAAAACGTGCCCGTTGTAATGGAAGTCGCCGATGATGGGCACGTTGCAGCCCGCGTCCAGCAGGCGCTGCTTGATCTCCGCCACCGCTGCCGCCGCTTCCGGAACGTTCACCGTCCAGCGGACCAACTCGCTGCCCGCCTCGGCCAGCTCCAGCGTCTGCTGCAGCGTCGTCTTCACGTCCGCGGTGTCCGTGTTGGTCATGGACTGTACGACGATGGGCGCGCCACCACCCACCATGATGCGGCCCACCTTCACGCCATAAGTTTTCCTGCGCGGGTGCCGCAGCGCGTTGGCATCAAAGCCCGAAATCTGGTTCAACATATCCATCTATTTTACCAGCCTGCCCGTATCTGTGTCCTGTAGTAGGGTCGGCGGGTCCACATTCTTCGCGTATTTGGCGAAGGGTGGGTCTTGGGTTCCTCTTGCTTGTGTAGCGGCCGTCTTCTTATCCTGCTTGCCCCAATCCGCGAGTGGAGCAAGCGCGAAGGACCGTCCGCTCCCGGGTTTCCCTGTAGGGGCGCAGGACTCTTTACCCTGAGCTGCGAAGGGCTGCGCCCCAAGTCCGCACCATCACCTGATCTTGAGGCCCTCCCTGCTTCCGATAGCCTCAAACCTCCTACTGGACTTGTCCGGCGTTCCCTGATAGGTTCTCCTCGCAGCGGCTCTCCTATCCAATATAAAGTTTCCTACGCGTGCGCTATGCGAGTTCTGGCGAGAGCTGCTGCTTCCCTTGCTCCGGTTTCAACTGCGCAAGAGCAACTCCGGGGCAAAAAGTGGAAGAAGCAGGCCACCGCCGATTTGTTCAGCAAGCTTTAGGCGTCGCGCCAGGGAAGTTGGTTTTTTCCAGACGAACGGAGGTTAAAAGAATGGGAGGTCTGATCCCGTTGGGAGACGCGTCCCGACGCCCCAGTCGGTTCCCCGTTATCACGGTCGTCATCATCCTGGTGAACGCGTTCGTTTTCATCCTCGAACTAATGGGTGGCGAGCCATTCGTGACCAAATGGTCGCTGATCCCTGCCGAGATTGTCCAGGGGCATCACTTGGTCACCATCCTGACTGCGATGTTCATGCACGGCAGTTGGTCGCACATCATAGGCAACATGGTGTTCCTCATGGCCTTTGGTCCCGAGATCGAAGATGCGATGAATCCATTGCGCTACGCCGCGTTCTACCTGCTCGGTGGGACGGCGGCTTCCTTGGCCCAGATCGCGGTCAGCCCTCATTCCACGGTTCCTAGCCTGGGCGCCAGCGGGGCGATTGCCGCCGTGATGGGCGCGTTCCTGATTACCTACCCTCGCGACGAGATTCGCACGCTGCTATTCTTCTTCATATTTGTGCGCGTCACATTTATTCCTGCGGCGCTCTTGATTGGTTTGTGGTTCCTCTCACAGCTCTGGGATGCCGGCGCCGTCGCAACAGTCCAGACGGGTGGAGTGGCTTATATGGCTCACGTTGGCGGGTTCATCTTCGGAGTCATCACAGCGCGTCTTTTCGAGGGTGCAAGCCGGCCCGGCGACGAAACCTAGTGTAAATCGATGTTCTTACACGTTGACGCGGTGTGGCTCGGTCTGAATGGATTGATTTGATGACGTCGCGGATTCGGAGAGGAGACTATTTCAGGCCATCCAGCAAAGGGTCTAAGTGGCGGAGGAGTATGCGGTGCCCGATGTTTCCTGTGAGGGGAACCTCTTCTGCTCGCCACGCATCACTTCCACCTCGAAAGCGAATCCGGCATTGAGCAAAACGCTGGGCGGAGTTAGGATGCGTCTCATCGGGCTCATTGCGGTTTGACGGGAGGAACTACCATGGCAGTGAAAGTGAAACGCATCACGTTGTGGCGGAAAGATCTCGAGAACAAGGCCGGGACCCTGGCCGGCACGCTGGAACCCCTGGCCAAGGCAGGAGCGGACCTGCAGATTGTCATGGGGTACCGCTATCCGGGCGAAAACGCCAAGGCAGTGGTGGAGCTGCATCCGATTGGGAGCAAGAAGGCCACGCAAGCAGCGCAGGGAGCGGGGCTGGCCGCTTCGACTATTCCCGTTCTTTACGTCGAGGGCGATAACCGGCCCGGTTTGGGACACAGCATTACGCAAGCGATTGCCGAGGCGGGCGTCAATCTGGATTTCCTGGTGGCGCAAGTGATCGGCAGAAAGTATGCGGCCGTGATCGGCTTCGAGAACGACGCCGATGCGATTAAGGCCAGCGCCTTGATCAAAAAGGCGGCCGCGAAGAAAAAATAAATAGACGAGGAATCGCCCGCGGGACAATTCAGTGCAAGGTACTTGACCAGGGCTTCACTACTTGTGGTAGATTGCGCGCATGATCGCGAAAAACACTCTTGCGCGATTGACGGTCCTCTCGGCATTGCTCCTGTGCATGCTGGCTATGTTTGGGCGTACGAAAGACAAGGAGCCTGCGCCACGCTTCCATGCCAAAACCATGGATGGGCAGAATTTCACCAACGAATCGATCAAAGGAAAAGTGGTGCTGTTCGAGTTCTGGACGACCTGGTGCGGCTATTGTGTGGGCGAAGCGCCGTTCGTGGACCACATCGCGCAGGAGTACAAAGACAAGGGATTCATCGTGCTGGCGGTGAATGTAGGCGAATCCAAGAAGACAGTGAAAAAGTACCTCGAGGGTCACCCGCGCTCCTGCCCGATCGTGTTGATGGAAGACACCAACCTGGCCGCGATGTACGCCGCGACGGTGTATCCCATTTATGTGCTGATTGATCGCGAGGGATACATTGCCGGGACGCAACGCGGCGCGGCGGGTGAAATGGCCTTGCGGCGATTCGTGACGCGCGCCGGGATCGGCAGCGACTCCGACACAGAGAACTAGTGCCGTTCCAACTTGTTCCAACAAATCCCTTCGAGAATGCTCTCTCCGTGTTCGCGTCAGATGCTTGGACCGTCATTTGGCCCAAATAGTTGGAACGGCACTAGAGCGAGCCGCGCAGGCCGAGGGCCACAGGCCCCACTTCCAACGGTGGCGCATCTCCATTGATGGGGCTGGCGGTATAAGTGTCCGCCAAACCCGACCAGGCTAGGGCGCACTGGGGATCAATCCGTGTGGCCTGCAAGAAGAAAGCGCCAGCGCGCTTGCTGGTGGCGGAGGACAGTTGGTTCCAAAAGTGCCTGCCGCGCATGTACAGGTCATAGGCTTCCGCGTTGCGCGACTGGCGTCGAGCGAGGGCCGTGAGTCGCTCAGGGGATAGCCGCAGGCGGACCTGCTCGCCAATGATGCGGCTAATTTCCTGTTGGAACTCCAGGATGCGCTGGAAGCGAAGTCCTACGTCCGCATGTCGCTGAACCACGAGTTCACAAAAAGCGATATAGAGTCCGGCGAAACCCTAAGAAACAGCAATGTGGCGCCAGACAGGAGCCCGCAGTGGCCCGAATGCAAAAACCGACCGACGCTTCTCCTAATGGAAACTTTTGCACAGAAACTACTCGAGGGCGGCGGAGACCTTGCGGGCTATAAGACCAAAGCCTTTTGCGCCGGCATTTTTTTTCAGGGAGTTCAGTTGTACCTGCGCGGCTGCGGCGTGCCCTGATTTTTTCTCCAACTCAGCAAGAGCCAGACGGCATTCAAATTCCATACCTATATATCCACGCCCGCGCACCTGTTTGAGTGTTTCTTCCAGCTTTGGACGAGCAGACTCCGGATTGTCCAAAGCGATCAGTACCCATGCAGATGCCAGAGCAAACTGAAGGCGAGCGAGCAGATTCTGGCTCTTTGCTGCAAGTGGCTCGGCGTGCTCCATTTCCAGCTTTGCATCTGCTACTTTGCTTTGCGCCAGAAGTGCCTGGATCAGTCCGATGTACGCGGTCAGTTCGTCGTCGGCTTGTTTTTCTTTTTGAAACTGTTCTTTCCATTTGCGAAGCGCTGTTTCGGCATCGGCTGGGTGTCCTTCTTCCATCGAGAGCGCGGCTAAAGCGACCTGAGTTTCTGCTTCAACTTGTTTTTCACCAGTCTGGACTGCAAAGGCCAGTGATTCTTCGTAGGACTTTCTGGCGGCTACAAGATCGCCGCGATCCCTGCGGACGTCACCAAGTCCAGAGTGCACGTAGGCAAGTGTGCTTTTGTCGCTGACCTCAGTCGCAGTTGCCTTAGCTTGGTTATAGGTGGTTTCTGCGTTGTCCAGATTTCCTTGGAGCCTCGATAGATCACCAAGGTCGTTGAGCACCAGCGCCAAACCGCTCTTGTCTTCTACGGCCTGATAACCAGGAATCGACTCCTCGAACATTTTCTTCGCTTCACTCAGCCGACCTTCCTGAAGGAAAACATCTCCGATGTTGTTCGAAGTTGCGGCGAGCCCTTCTGCTCCTCCGTTTTGGCGAAACTGCTTCGCCGCTTCGCGCCACATGGATTCCGCTTTGTGAAGATCGCCTTGCTGGTAATAGTTAGCAGCCATATCATTCAGTGTTCTGGCTTCATTATTCCGGTCGCCTGCAGAGGCATAGCTCTCTTTGGCCCTCTCGCAATCGCTAATTGTCTCCTCGGTAGAAACGCCAAGCGCGACACCCTGCTGACATAAAATCCCGTATGCCCGAGCTACCATCAGATGAGAACCAAGAGCAGTACCTTTCGCGACGGCACGCTTGGCAGCGGCTTGCGCCGCGGCAATATTCTGAGTGACCTGTGCCGACGCCTCCACCAAATCGATACGCGGATCGTCTCCCGCAGGTGCTGGAAGTTGGCGCAATATTTTCAAAGTAGCGAGGGCGTCTTCAGGTTTCAACTGATACTGAGCCCCTGCAAGGTACAGTCCATATTCGAGGCTGTCCGGGTGCAATTGGAAAAGCGAACGATAAACCTCCACGGCCTTCGGCCAGTTGCTCAACAATTCCCAGTAAGAAGCCTCGATCAGCAATTGCTCTCCCTTTGGCAGGTGTCCAGAAAGGTCCCGAGCGCGCTTGGCCTCTTCCTTAGCTCTCGATCCGTATCCCAGATGGGCCCAGGCGTCGGACAGAGCGGAATGGGCAAGTGGATAGTTGGGGTCCGCAGCAACCGCCTTAACCAGCAGGTCCCGAGCGGCAACGAAATCGAAATCCCACAGTTTTGCTTTTCCCTCTGAGTAGTATCGAATTGCCGTTTGATTGGAAGGCAGCGAAGCC
>Ga0074045_10002276_pt1 | contig 17842 bp, 18 predicted proteins | sample BogForMeECP23OM2_FD_94442 | JGI IMG/M metagenome (GOLD analysis project Ga0074045, IMG submission 94442) | Bog forest soil microbial communities from Calvert Island, British Columbia, Canada - Bog Forest MetaG ECP23OM2 | ecosystem: Environmental > Terrestrial > Soil > Wetlands ...
CATATTCGAACCGCTCTCAGTCAAGAAACAAATAATAAAATCCGCAAATGAAGCAGCATCCATGATACTCAAGATTGACGATGTCATCGCTTCAGGCAAAATGAAGAGCCCACCGATGCCTCCAGGTGGAATGGGCGGCGGCATGGGGGGAATGGGCGGTATGGGCGGAATGCCCTACTAAGGAGAGAACAAAATACGTCAGAACAAAAAATAATTGTTGGACCACCGAAAATTACTCGCTTCGAGAAAGCAAGAATTGTTGGAGCTAGGGCTCTTCAAATCTCGATGGGAGCACCGATTTTGGTGGATGCGAGTGAAAATACTAACCCAATCGATATAGCGTTGAAAGAACTTGATGCATCAATTCTTCCGATAACCATTAGGCGAACATTGCCCGATGGAACATTCCAAGACATACCTTTGAAATGGCTAGCTTAAGATTCTATTTTTTCTTTTTTCTTTTAATTTTTGCAGTTTTGTCTGTGCTTCATACAATGTGTTGGTAATTTGATTCCAGTGGGCTCCCTGCCAGTAGATTTGTCCGCAGTTTGGGCACTTCCAGAATTTATCGTAGTAAGCATAGGTATTCTTCTGAAGCTCGCCTGAAAGCTGCTCTTTCGGGGTATTTTTAAGCTTGGTGTTGCAGATGGGGCAATATGATTTTTCCATATCAACTTCCAAGGTCAACCCGCATTTATCTGCAACTTCGGCCAATCTTTCAGATTCAGATTTGCCTTCAACAAAAAAAGCTTCAACCCCAATCGCGGATGCACGTCGGTAAAGCTCCAAATCTTTAGTTAGCAAAATGCGGCTTTCCTTCTTCGACAAGCCCAAAAGCTCGTTATCGTTCAGTTTAACGTTGTAGGTAACGTCTTGACCTAGCATGCGTAGCCAACGTGAAAGTTTCCCCAGCATGCTATCAGCTAAGAACTTCAAGGGGAGCCTCTCCGAAGAAGAGAGCCAATTCCCGCCTTTGCGACTATTTCGCCCTCATCAAAAACAAGAAGTCCCCCGACGAAGGTTTTCTCCGGCTTACCTTGCACTTCCCATCCATCAAAGGGGGAAAATTTTGCTTTAGACTTAAATTTTGAAGTATCAATCTCAAATTTAGCGTTGAAATCCACAACCGCTAAATCCGCACTCTTTCCCTGCTCCAAACGACCACGGTCGCTCAAACCGAAAATATCAGCTGGATTCTCTGCCAAAAGTAACATAGCTTGCTTCAGAGACAAACGGTTCTTCCTAACTGCCGTCAACATAAGAGGCAACATTGTTTCTAAGCCTGGAACACCTACTTTGACGTCCCAAACGCTGCTTGCAGCTTTCTCTTCCACAGTATGTGGTGCGTGGTCGGACCCTAAAGAATCAATCCAACCTACCTCCAGACCCTTCCAGAGCCCTTCAACCTGATCAGCGCTTCGAAGCGGCGGCGCCATGATCAACATTTGACCTACTCGTCCCAAATCAGCTGTTGATAGCAAAAGATGGTTTGGAGTAACTTCACAAGTTACTTTCCGACCCGCTTTCTTTGCTTCCTCAATCGCGTCCAAGCCGTTTTTCGTCGAAACATGACAAAAATGGAGGCGCACACTGGTCGGTTCACTTATTTTCAGCAAGCGTTCGATGGCTTTAGATTCAACGACCTCAGAGTGAGCATTTTGGAAAGCCGAGACGCTAACTTTTTTGGCTTGCTTGAGTCTGGTTTCGTTTGCCTTGAGCAAGGCTTTGTCTTCGGCGTGTACTGCTACAACCTCACCTAACGGCGCAACTTCCCTGAAGGCGTCCAGTAACTCTTCGTCATCATCAATATTCAATCCACCCACTTGGGATCCCATGAAAAGCTTAAAGCCGACCGCTCCTTCGAAAACTATGTCCTGGACTTCGGCAAGCTTCTTTGGAAATTCAGAGTAAAACCCAACGTTTACCAGAATTCTTCTTTGAGCCAACGCCATCCGGTTCCTCAGCGCATCAACACTCATTGTTACGGGTTCATTGTTAGGCATATCGAGAACTGTTGTGAAACCTCCAGCTGCTGCGGCGGCGGTGCCAGTGTAGAAATCTTCTTTGTACGCTTTCCCTTCGTCGCGCAGGTGCACGTGTTCGTCTATTAAGCCAGGCAGGACAAGGTGGCTTTTTAAGTTGGTTTTTTCGTCGGCGCTGGGCATTTGGGTTTCTTTGCCGATTTTGAAGATTTTGCCTTCTTCGATGGCTATGCTGCAGTCAACGATTTGCCCGTTCAGGTAGGCTTTGGCGTTGTTAAGGACAGAATCAACAATCACTTGGTTCACGGTTTAGTGAATAGCGGCTGGTTTGGTTAAAAGCTTCTCTTGGGAAGCTGCAACGAAAAGGAACGTTAGGAATCAAGCAAAACCCTTAACTTTCTTTTCCGCGGAGATAACTGTTGATTGAAAAGGGGCTTGGTTGTCTTTTCAGGGAAGTCAGAGGGTGTGTTTTCAAAACTATTTCTTCTCATATTGAAACTTGCAGTCTATTCGAAATCTGAGTTCCTGACCATGACCGCTCTCGCCCTTTACGGCTTAATCACTGGCGTCGCGAGTGTTCCCAGAAAAAGAGCAAGCGCGATGAAAAGCCTTCTTCGTTACGGCGTTTCGGTATTTCAGCATGGATTGGGCTCACAAAAGCAGGGTTCAGCGTGCCGATAAAGGCATAGCTCAAAAACCAAATGAATCTGAAGAAAGCCAGTTTGGAAATTAAAGCGAAAACAGGCAGCCTTTTACTTTTCTTCTTCGAGTTCAACTCGGCATTCGTCGCAAATGTTCTGCCCGTTTCGTTCTTTAAGGGTGTCAGTATAAATGTTACAGCGGTCGCAGTACCCTGACAGGGGAATTTCCTCGCCTTCTTCGGTGCGGGCTGCGCCTTCGATGCGTGTTCTCTCTTGGATTATCTCGATAAGCTCAGGCATCACACCTAAGACATCTTTGGCAGTGATTATGCCGACAAGATTGCCCTTGTAGATCACTCCGAGCCTCCTGATATCCAGCCGGTTCATCCTTCGGGCAGCTTCACTAATTGTTGCTTCAGGTTCAATAGTAACCAAGGGGGTAGTCATGATTTCCTTTGCTTTCACCGTGTCTGGCTTAATGTTCTTCGCCAACACCCTAACGACCAAATCCCGCTCCGTGATTATACCGATTGATTGTCCAGCCTTGTTGGTAACAATTACGCATCCTAAATCGTTCTGGTCCATGGCTGCGGCGGCGAGGTTTGAAGCTGCGTTTTCATTCATCGTGACGACTGGGCTGCTCATTACATCTCTAACCAGCATTTTTGTTCTTAACCCTATTTCGGACATTGCAATTCTTCCAACAATTTTAGCAGGCTTAACTTCCAATGCAACAATAAAGGGACGCATAATTTAAGATTTGCTTAGGCTCAAAAATTGCTCTGTGAAGTTTATTAGCCACTTCCGCGGATAGGACATAATGCCCAACAGGGAACTATTTATGCTGACAACCAACAATGAAAAACTTATAAAAATCTCAGTTATGGGTGAAATTGCCAGCCCAACCATCAGGTCAGTCTACACAGTGTCTGCAACGGGGCAACCTCATGTGCTGCCAAGCGTCGGCGGCATCACCTACAATCTAAGAGTCGGCGACCTAGCCTGCGGTTGGGAAGCTGACCACGTTGAGCCAGGCGTAAGCGCAGAGAACAAGGAAAACGATTCACGATCAGGAGTCGCAGCTAACACAGCATTCAACGTGTTGTCTTGTGTGGGAAACGAAGCAATAGTAGTAAACGGTGACGGCAAAGGCGCAAGAGGCGTTGTCACGGGGAAGCACGGCGGGATCGAGCATGTGCTAATTGATTTTCCTTCAGGAATTTTGGATAAGCTTGTGCTTGGAGACAAGATCCTTGTGAAAGCCTTCGGCACGGGTTTAAAACTAGTCGATTTTCCAGAAATCAAAGTCTTCAACATGGACCCAGCTTTGCTTGCCGCATGGGATCCTCAGCCGAAAGAGAACAAGCTTTTGGTTCCTGTCACGCATGTTGTTCCAGCCGCTGTTATGGGTTCAGGGTTAGGGGCAAACCAAGTTAATTCGGGAGATTACGACATTCAAATGTTTGATAAAGCAGTTGTTGACCAATACAAATTGGAAACGCTGAGGCTTGGTGATTTGGTAGCGATCGTTGACGCAGACCACTCGTTCGGGAGGATTTACCGTCAAGGCGCAGTTTCGGTGGGTGTGGTGATTCATTCGAATTGTGTCACAGCTGGGCATGGTCCTGGAGTTACGACGTTGATGACGTCGCCAGACGGAAAAATTGTTCCTTTGATAAATCGGGAAGCGAACGTCGCTTCGCTCTTAAAATTAAGAGCAGATATATAAGATAGTTTAATGCATAATGTGAAAAATAGAAGAGAAAGAGGTAAAAATAATTGCCATCTAAACGAAAAAGCCGAGGAAGATCAAAAGGAAGTAAAGGAAGCGGAAGCCTTGTACAATGCGCAAATTGCGGGGCACAGGTGCCACGTGACAAGGCAAAGAGATCTACTCGCCGCGTATCGTTTGTAGAGCCTCAACTAGCCAAAGAACTTCGACAAAAAGGCACATTTTTAGCTTCATGGGTTGACACAAAATATTACTGCATATCATGCGCGGTTCACCGTGGAATAGTCAACGTTAGAGCCGAAAGCGAACGCCACTCAAAAGCCCGAAGAAGATACTAAGCAACTGATACTGCTTTTTTCTTTAATTCTTTATACACATACAATGCTCTCTGTATAACTGTAAAGTTTGAAAGCACCGCTATCAAGGCTATACCGTAGCCTAAGGCGGGCAACCAAAAAAACGCCGCTACGCTGGCAGCGGCTAAAATCAACATCCGTTCTGCCCGTTCAGCCAATCCGACTGACTCCATCTTTAATCCTACAGCCTCAGCCCTTGCACGACTGTAACTTACCAGCAAAGAACCCACCAAAGCCGCCAGAACCCAAAGAGGACCCCAAAAAGCATGCCAAGCAGCGTTGCATAATCCAGCGATCAATATGGCAGCGAAAACGATTGCATCGGCGTACCTGTCGAGAACTGAGTCGAAGAACCCGCCGAAAACCGTCACCTGTTGGAAGGTTCGTGCGATGATTCCGTCAAGAGTGTCGCAGAATCCTGAAGCCAAGAGAAAAGCCGTTGCAAGCGGCAAAAGCCAAGGGTGATTTTGAGCTAGACCGTAGCCAGCGGCGGATGCGAAAGCGAGAATGAAGCCGATTAGACTCACCTTGTTGGGAGTTAAACCTATTTTGTGAGCGGCTTGCGCTTCTGATGTCAGCATTTGCTGAACTTTTTTCTTTAGTTTCGTCAGCAATGGGTTTCTCAACTTGGGATGGGTGTTAAAGCTGATTATGGGTTGGCTGTAGAAAAGCCTTTCCCGTTTTCTACCAAACCAAACCCAACTTTCTCTTATTTTTTGAATTTCGCTCCTCACAAAAATTTTGTAAGTTTACGTGGCGCCGTCCAATCTTACTTTGACTTTTGCTCTTTTTCTTTCTTCTTAACTTTTTGTTTTTGAATTGTTGTCTTTGGTAGACGAGGGAAAAGAATAGATGCTCTGGCACGAATTATCTTTCTTGTTTCAACAGTCACTCGTGATGTTGCAATCAGTCTTTCCAGCTCAATTTTGCTTTCTTCGAGTCTCTCTGCGAATTCAGCTTCAGAAATTCTGCCTTCTAACCGTAGCCTGTGCATCTCTTCTATGTAGGAAGACAAACGGGCAAATTGGTCGTCAAGTGCCGTTTCTTTGAAGGCTTCTACTTCAGGCATTACTCTTTTGACGTACTTGAATAACAGAGGCACCTGAAGCATTATGGAGACAAAGGCAACTCCGAAAACCATTGTGTCTATAGTATGCAGGTCTGCCGTGGAAATAATCGCTGATGTAGTAATAGTTGCTGCAAGCGCGATTGAAAGTGCGCCTCTGACGCCGCCAAGCATCGCGACGTTGCTCCAAACTGACGTCATTTTCCCGCTGATCTTCCTGTAGAAAGCAAGTATAGGATACACGGTGGCGGCCCTAGATACGGTTACAGCTGCGAAAGCTGCCAAGATAACCAGGATTGATTGAGGAAAACTGATGATGTTTGCTTGGAAGCCAATTAGAAGGAAAGCTATTGAGATGCCGATAAAAGCAGCAATCTGCCAAAAGATCTCTACCGCTTCTCTTGTCGCAGGTTCCATGGCAGTTCGAATCGTAAAGTTGCCAAAGTATAATCCAGCAACTGCAACCGCGATTAATCCGGAGGCACCGATACCAGACGCAAACGCGTATGACCCGTACACAACTGCAATCGTTAGAATAGTTTCGGCAACTCGGTCTTCAATTAGACTTGAGAGGACCTCCCCCGCAAAAGCCACGCCTAGCCCGATCAAAACCCCGGCGCCTAGGGTAAACCCAAAGTTTGAAAGAGAACTCAACACGTTTATTTTTTGAAGACTGAGCGTTGAAAGAATAATGGTGAAGACAATGATTGCGGTTGCGTCGTTAAAGGTTGCCTCTGTGTCCAGAAGGGTCGCCAGCTTGGAAGGAACTTTGACATGACGGAAGACTTCCAAAACAGTCACCACATCAGTGGGTGCAATTAAGGCAGCGAACAAAAAAGAGACATAAATTGACAGGCCGACCACTTTCCATAAAATCAAGCCTGTTACGGTGGTTGCTATAAGAACGCCGATTGTTGCAAGAGCCAACGATGGTTTTATTACGCTTTTCAAGTCGCTACCACGGATGTGAATCATAGCCTCAAATATGAGTGGCGGAACAATTAGTCCAACGTACAGTCCGCCTCCGCCGCCTTGAATTAGCAGGTCATAAAGCGACCGAATCTGGGAGGTTATGCTTTGTATTTGCCCCTGAATCGGGCTTCCCTGAAGCGACATTAGCCCGAAAACTATTGTTATGAGGACGCCTGTTAAAACCAGAATCAGAGTGTAGGGCATTTTGGCTTTTATTGAAATAAGCGCAGCTATGAAAGTTAGTAGCAAGAATGCGGAAAGTACCAACTCTATGCTTGCCACTGAATGCCTTCACCGTCAGCCCTAAGCAATTTTGAGTTAAGCCTTTTATTGTTCAGCGCTTAATCAAGCTCTCTCTGCATAATTCAGGTTATAAATAAACCGTTTTAGGTTTTTGTCTCACATCACAAAGTTAAATAGCTGAATTCCTTAAGTTAGGAATTTGCGAGTGACGGTAATGCTAGACATCAAGCTTATCCGAGAGAACCCGGAACTTGTCAAGTCCAATTTGGCAAAACGCGGCAACCCTGAATGCCTCCAAATGCTAAAGGATTTAATTGGTATTGACAATGAATGGCGACAAAACCTCACTAAATTAAACGAGATGCGCCACATACGAAAACAGGTAACCATTGAAATCGCAAAACTGAAAAAAGCAGGCAAGGAAGCTGACGAGGAAATTCAAAAGGCGCAAGATGTTGACGAAAAAATCGGGATTGTTGAAAAACAGGTTTCAGAGCAAGAGCTGAAGACCCATGATTACCTTATGCGACTCCCGAACCTGCTGGAGGACAGTGTCCCATTCGGCAAAGACGACAAAGATAATGTGCAGGTTAAAACTTGGGGAATAATCCCGACATTTGCTTTTCCAGTAAAGAACCACATTGACCTAGCTGTGGCATTGGACCAGATTGATATGGAAAGGGCTGGGAAAGTTTCCGGCTCAAGATTCTTTTACCTCAAGAACCAAGTTGCCATACTTGATATGGCGTTGATGAGCCTTGCAATTGAAGAGTTAACCAAGAAGGGCTACTCGGCAATTATTCCGCCCTGCTTAATGACGCGTGAAGCTTATGAAGGGGTGACGGCGATGGGAGACTTTGCAGACGTGCTCTACAAAGTGGAAAATGAAGACCTGTATTTGATTGCGACTTCTGAGCATCCGATGGCTGCAATGTACATGAATGAAGTGCTCAAAGAACAGGATATGCCCATAAAACTCGCGGGAATAAGTAGCTGCTTTAGGAAGGAGGCAGGCGCCCACGGAAAAGACACACGGGGAATTTTCCGCACCCATCAGTTTAACAAAATTGAGCAGTTCATCTTTTGCAAGCCAGAAGACTCAGCCAAACTGCATGAAGAGCTGCTTTTGAATGCTGAGGAGCTGCTTCAGAAGCTTGAGTTGCCGTACCGTGTCGTGAATGTTTGCACGGGCGACATTGGGACAGTTGCAGCCAAAAAATACGATATTGAAGCGTGGATGCCGGCGCAGAACGGTTACCGAGAAGTTGTTTCGTGCAGCAATTGCACTGATTACCAAGCAAGACGGTTAGGCGTAAAATATCGGGAAAAGGAAGGCGCGGCGCCTAAAGCGTTTGTGCACACCTTGAACTCCACGGCTGTGGCTACGGGAAGAACCATAGTTGCATTGCTGGAAAACAATCAACTAGCAGACGGCACGATAAACATACCAGTTGCTTTGCGAAAATACATGGGTAACAGAGAAAAAATAGACAAGAAACGGTAAACCTTTTAATATTTCTATGAGAATGTTGACTGCGCGTTCGGAGAAATAGCTTTGTCTTCAAAAACGAGACATGTAAAAGATAAGTGGCGTGGAAAAGCATGGTACATGGTTGTTGCACCATCCTTCTTTGGAAACGTTGAGTTAGGCTCCATTCCAGCTGAAGATCCAAAACTGCTGATCGGAAGAGTTGTCGAAGCCACACTGTACGACATAACTGCTGATTTTTCACATCACTATTTGAAAATGTTCTTCCAAGTTAACGAGATCGACGCGAAAACCGCAAAGACACTCTTCAAGGGTCATGAGTACTCGCGGGACTACCTCCGCAGCTTAGTCAGAAGAAGAACAACCAAAGTTGATTCATTAATCAACCTAACCACAAAAGACGGATACAAACTCAGAATCGCCGTTTCGGCACTGACACTTTCAAGAATAAAAACGTCACAGGAAAAGATAATCCGCAAGATAATGGACAAAACAATCCATGAAAAAGCCGAAGCATTATCCCTTGACCAGTTCGTCCAAGAAATGGTTCTCGGCAAAATCGCTTCAGACATCTACAATCAAGCCAAAGAAGTGGCACCACTCCGGCATGTCGGCATAAGGAAATCTAAACTCTTAGCGGCACCTCAGATCGAAGGGAAGGCGAAAGAGACCCCAACCGGGCCCGCAGAGCCTGAAGAAGTAGCCCAAGCATAAGCAACCCATTATTTCCTATTTAACCGTCGATCCATAACAAGTTTCTAAATTCAAGATTTATACTGGAGCTTTTCCTTCAAGATGCTGTCCCACACGTAGAGGCTAAAGCTTTTAGCTAACACAACTTGTCTGCGCGAGATCTTAAAGAGGGAACGGCAACAATTCGTTTTTTGGTTGTTGTTGTTGATGTTGTTGTTGAACTTTTCATTTTGAATTGTTCAAAAAACTGACGAGGCCTAAAACCATAACATTGCTGAGCGGCGGAAAAAGCGGTTTTTTCTATCCTTCTCTAAATCGATTTTTTCAAAAGCCTATCTTAGGGCAAAATACTTTAGAAACCTTAATCTAGAAACTTCTAAACGAAAGCAGGAAGCATCATCTTGTCGGCAAAAGCAGGAGTTCACGAAAAAGGTACTTTCACTATACAAGACGCTATTGACAACATTAAGAAGGACCCAGATTACTCAAAAGCCGGCGCAATAGGCCTTTTCATAGGGGTGGTGAGAGGCGACACCTTTGAGGGACAGAAGGTCGAAAAGCTGCATCTTGAAGCTTACGAAGAAAAAGCCGACCACGTCCTCGGCAAAATATGCGATGACTTAAACAAAAAGCCCGGGATAGTTAACGTTCAAATTCACCATTTACTAGGCGAATTCAAAGTTGGGGACGACTTAGTTTACGTTGCCGTATCAGGTTCCCATCGACCGGAAGTTTTCAGCGTTCTGCGTGAAGCTGTTGAGAGGTACAAAAGCGAAGCGCCGATCTTCAAAAAAGAACGAGTAGTCACCGAAAAAGGATCCAGCGAATACTGGGTCTCAGAGAAACATACCCATTGACCGTGGTGCAGTAGTTTATGATTACAGCGCTAGCAGGCGGGGTTGGAGCGGCAAGGTTTCTAACTGGCTTAACTGCGCTTGTGAAAGAAGAGGATTTGTCGGTGATTGTCAATACTGGCGACGACATAGAGATGTTCGGCTTACACATTTCACCCGACATAGACATTGTACAATATACCTTAGCAGGCATTGTCGATAATGAGAAAGGCTGGGGAATAAAAGACGACACTTTCCAGTGCCTCGAAACGCTAAGAAAAATGGGTTTAGAAACATGGTTTAGCATCGGAGACAGGGATTTCGCCACGCACATTATTAGAACAAACCTGCTAAAGAAAGGCTTCACACTTTCTAAGGTTACTGAAGAAATTGGCCGCTGTTTAGGAGTCAAAGCTTACATAATGCCGATGACGGATGACAAGTTTGAAACTTGGATAAAAGTTGCGGAAGGGCTGATACATTTCGAAGAATATTTTGTCAAGAGACAAGCCAAAGACAACGTATTAGGCGTTGAGTTCGTCGGCTCATCTCAAGCGAAACCCGCACCCAAAACCGTTGATTCAATATTGAACGCGAAGATGGTTATAATTTGCCCTAGCAACCCAATAGTCAGCATAGGAAGCATGCTGTCGATTGACGGCATCAAAGACGCATTGAGGAAGACAAACGCAAAGATTGTCGGAGTCAGCCCCATAGTTGACGGCGCCCCAATCAAAGGTCCCGCAGACAAACTGATGCGTAGTTTAGGCCTTGAAGTTTCAGCTTTTTCGGTTGCGAAACTCTACGAGGATTTTCTTGACACATTTGTAATCGACGCCAGGGATATTGATGAAAAGAGCAAAGTTGAGCAACTCGGAATCGAAGTGAAAGTGACAGATACCGTGATGAAGTCTCTAAAAGATAAAATTAGGTTAGCAAAGGCCGTATTAGAAACCTAATTTTTCTCTATAGAATAAGTTGTTCTCTATATACTATTTGCACAGTACAAATAAGCGGAAAAACTGATGGTTTCTTGAAAGTCCCATGCAGAAGAAAAAAGCAAGAAAGCAGCGTCCAAATCAAGAAATGCCATGGTACTTCAACCATGTCTAAGCATGGCTACTACAGCGAGAATTTGAGGGGGAAAACTTGAAGAGCAAAATAAATGGGAAAAAACAAGCGAAGGCTAAAAACGCCGATCTCATGGATTGGCTTTTAGCAATTGACGCCTGCGTACCATGAAAAGCCAAAAAAGCGGACATTAAGAAAGAAAGACATGTGTATTGAAAACTTCGGCAATTATTTACGGGCGCAATAAACGATAAGGGTTATATCTGCAACTGTTTCAATATTTAACCGGTGTTAAGTGTGGAGAGAAAAAGTTACGATTGGTTTGAGCAACGCCGTAAAACCAGAGGACTAGAACTTGCGCATGACCAGATAACAAAGGCGTTCGACACGGTAACGTGGCTTCATAAAGCAATGAAGAGCTTTTCAGAGAAGAATTTCAAAGAAGCACAAAAATACATAGACAACCTCTACAAGACTGAGGAAGGCGTTGACGCGCTTCGAACAGATGTTTTCATGGAGTTATCCAAAGGAGCCGCGCTAGTTGCAGATTACCGTGAAGACTTGTTGCATCTGGTCAAACGGCTTGACACTTTGGCCGACCATACTAAAGACGCCGCGCGATGTCTTGAGATGCTTTCAGGCGCAGACATCCCACAGGAACTCAGCGACAAAACAGTGGTCATGACGGGAAAGCTTGTGGAGACAGCTCAAACGCTTAGAAGCAGCATAGAAAAGATTTCGTCGAACCCAACTGAAGCAATTAATGAAGCCAAGAAGGTCGGCGAGATTGAGCACGCAATTGACGTTGAATACCTTAAGTGCAAAAGCCTGTTTGTGAAATACGGTGTGAACATAAACGTCGGAGCCATGGTGATATTCGATGACCTCATTGAATTCATTGAGCAAGCCGCAGATATGTGCGCAGACACCGCAGACTACATCCTAGTGCTCTCAAGTAGAGAATAAGAACGCCGTGAACCTTTTCTGATTCTTTAGTCCTGTTTTGTGAAATTGCTCATCGTTTGGATTACAATACTTTGCCTGGGAAAAAAGAAGCTGAAAATCTAAACTTTAGTGGCGGGCCCGCTGGGATTTGAACCCAGGATTCCCGGCTCCGCAGGCCGATGCCTTGTCCGTACTAGACTACGAGCCCAAGCTTTTGCACCCAAAAATTTGGGGCAGAATAGTAAATACTTTGCTTAGACTTAAAAATAGTGGTGATTCGCAGTTTAGTTATTTTTTTCGGGAAAACTATTTTGAACTGGGTTCCTGCTCCAACTGCTTTCAAAACCCACCGTTCCTCCCTGGCTTCCATCAATCGTTTAACAACGGCTAACCCGAATGCTTGACCTTTAGATTTGGTTGTCACAAGCGGCTGGAAAAGTTTCGGTTTTACCTCATAGGAGATACCGATGCCCGTGTCTGAGATCGTTACGTTGACACTGTTCTTCTCTTGGAAGGCTTTGATTTTCAGGTTACCGCCGTTTGGCATCGCTCGGGTGGCGTTTGTAACTAGGTTTACGAGGATCCGTTTTTAGAATGCAGAATCGGCTTGCACTTGAGGGGTTGCTTTTGTATTCCTGGGCAACTTGATGTTTCCGGGCACTTGACTGTTGGGATCAGTTGTAGTATGAATGTGTGCAGGTCAACATTCCCCAATTCGGGTTTGAGGGGTCTGGCGAAATCTTGCAGGTCAGAAATAATCTTGCTAATGTAGTCTGTTTGTTCCTGCAATGTGCGTAGACTTTCTTGAACGTTCACTTTGCGTGGGCTGTCTGGCAAAGTATCTATTTCCTGCTTCATCAAAAACAGCTCTCCAGTAATCGCCTGAAGTGGTTGCGAATGTCGTAGCTGATCATGCCTGCAGTTTGAAAAAATCAGTTTTTGCTGATAGCCCTTTTCAGAGCTGCAATAACATTCTGCTTCCCCATGGTAAGCACGTACGGACCTAAACGCGGACCTTGGGGTGCTCCCATCAGAATCTGATACAGTATCTTAAAGAAGCTGCCAGGTTGAACTCCGTTGTTTTTTGCAGCGCTGAAGATGGCGTTTTGGATTTTGTCTGGTTCAACTTCAGTTTCAAGGTTGGCTGTAAGTTCGGCGACTGCTTTTTTCTCTTCCGGCTTCAGCGTCACGTCTGTTTCTTTGATTTCTTCAAAGTCCCCGATCCAGTTCAAAGCGTATTCAACGCGTTGCTTCAAGTTACCGTCTAATGGTTGGCCTTTCTGGAGGTAACTATAGCTTTGAAGTTTCTCTGCGACATAGTTTTCCAGACACTCTTCAGGCGCCATCTTAACGAGGAATGCCATCAGATTGTAGGGCACATGAATGGTTAGCTTTGATGGTGGCTTCGCAACATAGCAATACTCAAACAAGCCTCTAAGCTTCACTACTTCTTTTTCGGCAGCCTGTTTTCTTCCGAAGTAAACATCTTCAAGGAAGTCAAGCTCATTCATGTACGCTGGAATATCCGAAACATCCAAATTCCGTGTACCGACAAACCTTTTCAGCATAAGAAGTAGTAACGATTGGGGGGAACCGTAGCGGAACCAAACTTGAGGCGTGAAAACATTCCCTGCTGATTTCGAGATTTTTTTTCCACCTTTATCAAGAAACATCTCATACCTTGCGTGGGAAGGCGGTTCAAAAGAGAGAACTTCACGGCATATTCGATCGTTGATATTCACTGAGTCTGCGATGTCTTTTCCGTATGCTTCAAAACGTATATCTAACGCTTTCCAGCGGGCCGCGAACTCGCCTTTCCAAGTAAGCTTTCCCTCGCCTTTCGATATATCTGCTTCGCCTTCGTGCCCGCAGCCTTCGATGAGTCTGCCGCGGATTTCAAGGCCCTCGCATTTGTAGAGAACTTTATCGGTTTCTGATTCGAACCTGTAGGCTTTTGTGGTGTAGATGCGACCGCAGTTGCTACAGACAGGGAAGAATGGTAGAACTTCGGTGTAGCGTTCTTGACCGACTTCCTCTTTAACGATTTCGCCGACTTTCTTAGCGTTTAACAAGATGGTTCTTATTTCGTTAAGAAGTAATCCTTTCTCATAGACTTCTTTTGCAGAGAAGTAACGGTACTCTATCCCGCATTTGTCTAATGACTCCAAAAGAAGCGAGCTCATGTGTTTGCCGTAGCTTTCATGGCAACCGAAAGGGTCAGGAATGCTGGAAACAGGGTAACCAAGATATTGCTCCAAATCCAGCGATAGCCCTACTGGAACCTTGCGCAAGCCATCTTTGTCATCGCAGTAAGCAATCAACTCAGAGTTGAAGCCTAAATTCTGCAGGGCAAGCGTGACAGTGTAGGAGCGTGCTGCGTCTCCTAGGCTACCGATATGTGGGAACCCTGAGGCGCCAAGACCCATCTCTGTGCGGAGTCTACTCATGTTTCTGCCAAGCTCGCGCTCACGGTCGATTACTTTTTTGGCCATCATGTCGTACCATGTTCCGCGCCCGATGACTTCTTCAGACATAACTTTGAGCCTTATGCCAATTGACTGCACAAGGACATAGAAAAATGTTTAGAGCCGAAAAATGGCTTAAGGAGTCTTTTTTCGCATAGCTGAAGCGATTGCAATAGCGCCGAGGGCAAGCAACAACAAAGCTATCGAGTAGATCCAACTGTACCCCCACAGGAACCATGCGCCACCCAAAGCCATGAGAAGCACACCCATTTGAATCGTGCTGTATGCGGAGCGTTCGTACTTTTGAGTGCTTTGAGCTCTCATAGCTGCAAGAACCAAGATCCAAACTCCGAACAGAATAAAGATCAGTTGGAAAATGTTCGCCCAGTTATGAGTTACGTTAGTCGGATAGAGGAGTATGGCGACCACTACTATTATGAAGAAAACGCCAATGGTTAGTAGCTGCCGCCTACTTTCAGACATGTCTTTGTCATCCTACGAAATTGTTGCGCCGCATTCGGGACAGAACTTTGAGCTTGCAGGAATTGAGTGACCGCATTTGGGGCAGTTGATTGTGGCTTGTGATGGAGGAGTAAGTGAGGATCCGCATTCGGGACAGAACTTTGATGTAGCTGGAACATGTGCACCGCACTTGGGGCATATCACAAGGGCTGCTGTGGGGGCTTGCGCTTGAACTTGACCTGCTGAATTCATAATTTGCGGTATGAGCACCATGCCTGTGCCTAGGCCTGCTCCGCCGCCACCGCCTCCTTGACCAAGAGACGCAGCTGCGCTCTTCACCGTTTCCATTCGTAAGACTGTATCGGCTGGAGTGCTACCGGTTTTAAGCCAAAACAGCCGTTCTCGGTATTCTGGCGTTGTGTCGATACCTTCGAATCGGAGGTCTGTTAGTTCGATGCCTAAGCGTTTGAAGTAGTCTAAGACTGAGTTTTTGACAATTATCGAGGTTTCTTGAATTTTGGTAAAAACAGTGATTAAGTCGTAGTGCGAGAGTTCCGCGATTATCTTTTCGTTTAGGAAACCCCGAAGGAAGTTGTTAACGTCATCCGTTGTGTAAGCGTTCTGTCCACCGACCACTTCATTCACAAACAGCGAGGCGTCTTCAATTTTGAAGAGAAACTGCCCGAACACTTTCAGCGGAGCTAACTCTGTGGTTTGTGCGCTTGTACCCCACTTGCCGTTGAAAACTTTAGTCGCAATGTAGAGGACCATTGCTTTGAACGGCTTGTTAGCGCCGAATCCTGCTATGCGCGTCAGCAATCCTGTAAGCAATGGTAAATTAAGTGTTGTCAGTGTGTGCCTGCCGGCGCCAAAAACATCGTAGGCTTTGCCGTCCCGGAAGAACACTGCCATTTCATACTCGTGAACAATGAGTTGGGCTCCCCAGGTTATGTCTTCGACTGGGTACCTGTAGATTATTTCGTCGGAATTTGCATTGGAACTTGCCCATTCTATAACTTGCGGCATTTTAGCTCACTCCCATAATTACTTCGTTACGTTGATCAAACGTGTTCTCTAAACTGTCAAGCTTGTCAGTCACGTTTTGAACTCGAGTTTTCAGGTTCGAGGTTGCGCCGCTGGAAAGGTCAGCTTTGAAAGCGTCAATTTCCGTTGTCAAAGCGACTATTCCATCCAGAAGCTTATTGTCGAAAGCTATCATGTTATCGAGGTTGTCTTCTCTTACTTTTACAGCGTCAAAAAAGCCGCTGTACCCATAGGACGCATGATTAATTTTCTCGACAACGCGATCCATCTTGGCTAGTAGCCGATCCATGTCTGTCAAGACATCGAAGTAGCGGCGATCAGCCAGCTTCTGTTCAATGTCTCTCAGATCGGTCTTTTCAATTGATAGTTTCATGTACAAGTGATTCCTGATGAGCTTGTCGCTTTCACGACGTATTTCTTTTTCTTTATAACCGCGGAAACCGGGAACAAAAGCGGCTATACGCTCGGGAAGGTTCATTTGACCTTTAACTTTAGATAATACATCGCTATTATCGCTCATTTTCACATCTCTGCCTATTTTTAATATTGGTTGATAATATAGGGTCGCTTTTAAAGTTTATCAGAAACGCGATGCTCGAAATACTGATGCGGGATAGCAGCCTTTTAAGTTTGTGCTGTACCTGAGTGCTCACGTTTCAAAATTTCCCTCGCCACGATTACGCCGGAAGCTGAAGCTTGAATTAACCCTCGTGTGACTCCTGCACCATCTCCTATGGTGAACATGTTCTGGATTTTGGTTTCCAAAGCATTGGAAAGTTGCAGATGGGAAGAGTAAAACTTGACTTCTATACCGTAGAGCAAAGTGTCCCGCGAGTGGATCCCAGGGGCTATGACGTCTAAGGCTTGAAGCATCTCGCGGATGTCTACTAAGTATCGGTAGGGTAATACGAAGCTTAAGTCGCCTGGAGTAGCGTTTTTCAAAGTTGGGGTGACCACGCTTCTCGCTAAACGTTCAGGTGTCGAACGGCGTCCAACAACTAAATCGCCTAGGCGTTGAACCATTACGCCTCCGCTTAAGAGGTTTGAAAGCCTAGCAACGTATTTGCCGTATGCAATTGGCTCTTTGAAAGGCTCCGTAAACGAGGTGCTTACGAGGATAGCGAAGTTGGTGTTATCGGTTTTTCTTTCCGCGTAGCTTCCGCCGTTAACAGTTAACACGCCGTCGTAGGATTCCGTGGTGACTTCGCCGTAGGGCGAGACACAGAAGGTTCGGACTTGGTCGTCAAATTGCTTTGAGTAATAGACGAGTTTTGGCTCATAAAGCGTCTTAGTTAAGTTTTCCATTACCGAGGCTAAAACTTCAACGCGCACGCCGATGTCAACGGGGTTGTTCACAGTTTTCAATCCGCGAACCTGAGCTTCAGTTTGAAGCCATTCTGCGCCGCTCCTGCCAGGAGCAATTATTACATATTTGCCGAAGATTTTTTCGCCATCAACCGTTTCCACACCTTGGATCAGATGGTTCTCGGTGATAAGCGCTTTAACCTCTGATTTTGGGTGAAAAGTGATTTTCCCATTGAGTTCTTTGCGCATTCGATGAAGGGTTTCACTACATTTGTCCGTGCCCATGTGACGGACTTCTTGCCTGATAAGCTTTAATCCGGCAAGGGAGGCATTACGTTCGATTTCATCTACTTTTTCGCTATCGCCGCCGTAAACTCGATCGCTTGCCCCAAATTTCAGGTAGATACTGTCGACATATTTAACGAGCGCCTGAAGTTCTTTAGTTGAAACGTACTGATTTAGCCAGCCGCCGACCTCTGTTGACAAAGTAAGTTTTCCGTCACTGTAGGCGCCTGCACCGCCCCAGCCTGAAAGAACTGAGCA
>Ga0074045_10002277_pt1 | contig 17838 bp, 11 predicted proteins | sample BogForMeECP23OM2_FD_94442 | JGI IMG/M metagenome (GOLD analysis project Ga0074045, IMG submission 94442) | Bog forest soil microbial communities from Calvert Island, British Columbia, Canada - Bog Forest MetaG ECP23OM2 | ecosystem: Environmental > Terrestrial > Soil > Wetlands ...
GCCCAGAACGTAGTCCGGCCGGCCAAAACGCTCGTAAAGACGATCGCCAAGCATGGCGCGGGCCCCGTCGATGGTCTCCTCGGAGGGCTGGCCGATGAGAATGAGCGTGCCGTGCCATCGGTCTTTGAGCTGCGCGAGCAACCGGCCCGCGCCCAGAAGCGACGTGATGTGGATGTCGTGCCCGCAGGCGTGCATCGCGGGTGCATCCTTGCCTTCGAGTGTCTTGCCGTGCTCGGAACTCGCGTAGGTCAGGCCAGTCTCTTCCTGGATGGGCAACGCATCCAGATCGGTGCGCACCAACACCGTGGGGCCGGGACCGTTCTTCATCACCGACACCACCCCGTATGCGCGTAAGCCATCGGGATACATGCCGACATGCTCAGTGACTTCGTATCCGGCCTTGCGTAACTCGGCTGCGAGGAAGGCCGAGGTCTGGACCTCATAATGGGAAAGTTCGGGGTGCTTGTGCAGATTCTTGTAGGTGGCGACAAGGCTTGGCAGTTGGGCATCGACCAACGCGGCCAGTTCCGGCGATGTCTGACCCACTGCGGGCAACGTAACGGCGAGTAGCAGAACACCGGCAGCTTTCATTCGGAATCCCCTTTTTCGGCTTGAAGCCATGATCCCCTATTCTTCCATAAGCCGTGACGAACGGCCGGTTTACGAAACCAGCGTGGTCCTGAGGCAAGGCCGCGCCCGCAGTCCAGGCTGCGCAACTTGCCGAAAATGCCCGTCCCAAATCGCGCCCATCTCGGCGGATCGACAGTAGGGGGGTGTCGATGGCTTCGCCACCGAACTTTCGTCTACTCTGATAGGTGGCCGTCGTGATTCAAGCTCCAGAACCGGTCGCAGTGCTCGACTGTCTTCTCATCGCAGATGACCTGACGGGTGCCTGCGATGCGGCCGTTCCTTTCGCAATGCGCGGGCTCCGGACGGTAGTGCCGATTGGGGCGGGTGCCGGACTCGCGGACTCGACCGTCATAGCCATCAGCACAGAAAGCCGAGACCTCGAACTTGCGGCTGCCCGAGACGCGGTCGCAGCCGCGCGTCTGCCGGTTGTTTCGGCGTCGATTCTCTTCAAGAAGATCGATTCCGTCTTGCGCGGCCATGCGGGCGTGGAAATCGACGCGGCTCTCACAGCCTTCGGTTGCGATGCCGCTCTGGTCTGCCCGGCTTTTCCGCGGATGAATCGCATCGTCGAAGCGGGATACTTGCGCATCTCCGGCGATGCGGATTTTGCGCCAATCGAAGTCGCCTCTCAACTTCGCGCACAAGGGTTGCAGGGATGCGTGCACACCGGGCACGAAGGCATCCCGCAGGCAGTCTCTTGCGGCGTGCGTGCGGTTGTGCTCGATGCGGCTTGCGATGAGGATCTGGATCGGATCGCCGCGGCGGGTCTGGCGCTCGATTGCCGCGTCCTGTGGGTTGGATCGGCGGGCCTCTCGTCGGCGCTGGCACGCACATTGTCAGTCCGGCCGCGACCTTGTCGTCCAGCGGCGCCCAAGGGCCCAGTACTGTTCTGCATCGGATCGGATCACCGGGTGACACTTGCGCAGCAGGCGGCTCTCGTGGACCGACGCCGCGCACTGTTGGTCCACGCGGAGCTGACCAACGCGGAGTGCATTGAAGCCGCGCTGGGGCGCGGCCAGCACGTGGTGCTGCGCATCCCGAACGGTAAGGTTCCCCCGGACAGGTTGCAGGAACTGGTCGCCAGCGCTCCCGCTTCCGCGCTGGTGCTCTCCGGTGGCAATACAGCTTCGCTGTTCTGCCGGGCTGCCGGAGTGCAGGCGATCGAACTCCTCGATGAGATCCTCCCCGGAGTTCCTTCTGGTGTGATCCGCGGCGGCGAGTTCGATGGACTTTCGGCAGCCACCAAGTCCGGCGGATTTGGGCCTCCGGATGCTCTAATTCAAGTAGCGGACTATTTCACATGCCGGAACCAATGAAGCTGCCTGTCATTGCATTGACCATGGGCGATCCATCCGGAATCGGCCCCGAAATCGTTGTCAAGGCTCTGGCCGACCGGCAACTCGCGCCGCTGGCCCGCTGGATAGTGGTGGGAGACGCCCGCGTGCTGGAACGGGCGGAACTGGTTACCGGCCAGAAGCTGCAAGCGGCGGAACTGCGCGATGTGAGGGCTCTCACCGGCATTGAGGAGTTCACGTTCGGCCAGCTGGACGCCCGTTGTGGAGTCGCGGCGGTGGAGTACGTCCGCATCGCCACCGAACTGTGTCTTCGCGGAGAGGCTGACGCAATGGTGACGGCGCCCCTCAACAAGGAAGCCGTAACGCTCTCCGGCCGCCGGTTTTCCGGTCACACGGAGTATATTGCGGAGGTCTGTGGCGCTACCGAGTCGCGTATGTTGCTTTCGAGCGAACGGTTTTCCACTGTGCATGTTACGACACACGTTTCACTGCGGCAGGCGTGTGACCTGGACGCGCCGCGCATTCTCCGCACTATCGAGCTGGGGAATCAAGCCATGAAGCTGCTCGGGTTCGCGCGGCCGCGCATTGCGGTGTGCGGATTGAATCCCCACGCCGGCGAGCACGCGCTGTTCGGCGACGAGGAGGAGCGCTTCATCGCGCCGGCCATCGCGGCGGCCTGCCGTCAGGGTGTCCTATGCAGCGGCCCGCATGCGGGCGACACGGTATTTCTCCAGGCATCCCGCGGCGCATACGATCTGGTAGTTGCGATGTACCACGATCAAGGCCACATTCCGATGAAGCTAATCGACTTCGAAGGGACGGTCAATATCTCTCTCGGCATTCCGATCATCCGCACATCCGTGGATCACGGCACGGCGTTCGATATTGCCGGCAGGAACCAGGCCGATCCGCGCAGCATGAAGCAGGCTATGCGTGTGGCCGCGCGCATGGCTTCGACGAGGCGGGCCGCTACAATATCGCCCTGAAACCTCGACGCATTGCTGAAAGTTCCAACCAGGCGACGCGAGAGCGATAATTGGCTTCTCCTCCTCAGTCTCGTCGCCTTGCGTCGGGTCGCTGGAGGCTGCGATCATTACTGTGAATGCGAGTCGAAAGGTCCCAGTCATGCTTCAGCGTCTACTAATTCTTGCCACCCTGCTCGGCGGCTGGGTCTGTTTGTTCTCAGGAACGCCCGCCTGGCAGCCTGGCGCAGGGCATCCGACCCTGCCTCTCTGGCCAAATGGTGCACCGGGCGCTCCGCCGAACCCAGTACCGGAGGTCGATACTACAACTGCGAAGGACAGACTCGTCGCGGGCAAGCCGGTCATCCGACTCGGCAACGTTTCAAGTCCCACTCTCACGCTATACGCCCCACGGGACAAGAACACGGGCGCCGCCGTGGTTGTCTTTCCGGGAGGCGGTTACCGCATCCTGGCCATTGACCTGGAAGGGACCGAGGTGTGCGACTGGCTCAACTCCGCCGGCATCGCCTGCGTCCTTGTGAAATACCGCGTGCCCGACTCGGGGCCTTACCCAAAGTCGTCCGCTGCCTTGCAGGATGCGCAGCGCGCCATGGGGATCGTGCGCTCGCATGCGAGCGAGTGGCGTATAGACCCGCACCGCATCGGTGTCCTTGGCTTTTCCGTCGGCGCCCATCTGGCCGCCGCGCTCAGTACTCACTTTGATCGACGACTCTACGATTCGATTGATGCCGCGGATACTCTGAGCTGCCGTCCCGACTTCGCCGTGATCGTCTATCCGGGATATTTGGCACTCTCGGAGAAGAACTTCGCTCCCAATGCCGACATTCAACCGACTGACCAAACCCTGCCTTCGTTTATGGTTCAGGCCGAGGACGATCCTGTCCACGCCGAAAATGCAGTGGTCTATTTCCTCGCGCTAAAGAATGCGAAAGTCCCGGCGGAACTGCACATTTATGCCGAGGGTGGACACGGATATGGCCTGCGCCGTACCGCGCTCCCGGTGACCACGTGGCCACTGAGCGTGGAGACGTGGCTCCGCACGCTGCATATCCTGCCCGACCTCGCCGGGTCCGTGTCACCTGCAAAATAGCCGCAGTAGGACTGTCGGCTGAGGGCACTCTAGCCGGCGGTTGCAACGCCTTATCAGCCGGCGCTTTCAACACCGGGTGCCAGTGGCCGGCTCCTTCGAGGTGCCAGGGTGGTATACCGACGGACGGTGCAGCCTGCGTCAAAGCTCACACGGGCGGGGCACCGGATTGCCGCGCGAGGGCTGGCATTCCGGCCGCAAAACTATTGAAAACATGTGGCGTCGCATCGACATGGGAGGGTGGCAGGCGGCGTGCTTGAATGCAGGGGGACGCGGACGCGGCGCGATTCCGTGAGTTCGCTCGCCGCCATGAGACAATTGAGAAAAGTGCCAAAAAAGGAAATGAAAGTCCGGATCCCACGGGCGGTGGGACTGGCGCGGTTCTTTCTCAGCCCGGTGGGGCGCTGGGTGGTGATCGGGCTGTCGGTCGCATTCATCGTGGCGCTGGGCGTCTTCATCCACTTCTATTCCCTGTACGCGCAGTTGATGGATGAAAAGCTGCGGCTGGGAGTGTTCGCTAACACGGCCAAGATCTTCGCCACCCCGCAGTCGGTGGCGGTAGGGGACGAGCTCGGGCCGGAGGACATCGCGGCGGATCTGCGCCGCAGCGGCTACGGCGAATCGCGGTCCAACCCGGACGGATACTACCGGCTGCATCCGAACGCGATCGAGATCTTCCCCGGGCCGGATTCGTATTTCGACCAGGAAGCCGGGCTGATTAAGTTCTCCGGGCGACGGATTTCCTCGATCATTTCTTTGCAGGACAACACGGCTCGCAACGAATACCGGCTGGAGCCGCAGCTCATCACCGCGCTGTCCGGCCCGAACCGCGAGAAGCGGCGGTTGGTGAAGTTCGCCGATATTCCCAGGGTGCTGGTAGACGCCGTGACTTCGGCCGAGGATAAACACTTCTTCCAGCACTCGGGCTTCGACCCGTCGCGCATCATCAAGGCGGCGTACGTGGACCTGAAGCAGGGCAGAAAAGAGCAGGGGGCGTCCACACTCAGCCAGCAGTTGGCGCGCATGTTGTGGCTGGACCAGGACAAGCGATGGAAGCGGAAGCTGGCCGAGATGATGATCACGCTCGAGCTGGAACAGCGGCTGAGCAAGGAAGAGATCTTCGAAGACTACGCCAACGACATTTACCTCGGATCGCGCGGCTCGTTCCGCATCCACGGCTTCGGCGAGGCGTCGGAAGCGTTTCTCGGTAAGGACCTGAGCCAGATCACGCTGCCGGAAGCCGCCGAGCTGGCCGGCATGATCCAGAACCCGGCGCACTTCGATCCGTACCGGCATCCCGACCGCGTGAAGGAACGTCGCAACGTGGTGCTGGGCATGATGCGGCAGAACGGCTATGTGGGCGACCACGACTACGCGCTGGCGGTGGATGCGCCAGTGGTGGTTCCCAAGGGCGCGGCGCAGGCGCAGGAAGCGCCGTACTTCGTCGACATGGTGAACGACACGGTGCAGGCCAAGTTCCTCGACGCGGATCTCCAGAACAACGCCTTTCGCCTGTACACGACGCTCGACATGCGGCTGCAGAAGGCGGCGGCGGAGGCGATCCGGCTGGGGATGCAGAACGTGGACGACCAGATCAAGCGGCAGCGGCGTTTCCGGGGACAGACGCCGCCGGAGCCGCAGGTGGCGCTGGTTGCGCTCGATCCGCACACCGGCGAAGTGAGGGCGCTGGCCGGGGGGCGCAATTACGGCATGAGTCAGTTGAACCACGTGCTGGCCAAGCGGCAGCCGGGCTCGATCTTCAAGCCCTTTGTCTACGCCGCGGCGATGAACACGGCAGTCGAGGGTGGGGAGCACGTGATTACGCCGAGCACGATGGTGGACGACGAACCGACCACCTTCTGGTTCGACGGCAAGCCCTACGAACCGGACAACTTCGAGCACGAGTTTCATGGCCACGTGACGCTGCGCGACGCGCTGGCGCACTCGATGAACGTGGCGACGGTGAAGGTGGCGGAGATGGTGGGATTCGACGCAGTGGTCGAGATGGCCAACCGCGCCGGAATGAACTATCGGATTCACCCGACGCCGGCGGTGGCGCTTGGCTCGTATGAGATCACGCCGATCGAAGCGGCCGGCGCGTATACCATGTTCGCCAACCACGGCATCTACGTGAAGCCGAGCTTCCTCAACATGGTGCGGACGGACAAGGGCCAGGTGATCTACAAGGGCTCGATCGAGCAAAAGCAGGTGCTCGATCCGCGCGTCGCTTACGTGATGACCAATATGCTGGAGGAGGTGCTGCGCGGCACCGGCACCGGCGCGGGCGTCCGCAACCAGGGTTTTCTGGTGCCGGCCGCCGGCAAAACCGGGACCTCGCGCGATGGCTGGTTCGCCGGATATACGACCGAGCTGCTGTGCGTGGTGTGGGTCGGCTTCGACGACAATACAAATCTGGATCTGCAAGGTGCGCATTCGGCGGCGCCGATCTGGGGCGAGTTCATGAAGCGCGCGCTCAATTACCGGGAGTATCGCGACGCCAAGCAGTTCAGTGCGCCGGAGGGAGTGGTGAGCGTGGAGATCGATCCACAATCGGGAATGCCCGCCACGCCCGCTTGCCCGAAAACGCAGACAGAGGTTTACATAGCCGGCACGGAACCGGTGGGCACCTGTCCGCTGCACGGGGGCCGCACGGGCGTCACCAACGTGGCCGGCTGGGATACCGGCGGCGGCCAGACGGCAGCCACGGACGGCCCGGCTGCGGGCGGCTCGAAGGTGGCGCCGGCCGCGGTGGCGCGGCGCGCGGCGCGGCAGACGGCGGGCCAGGCGGCACAGCAGATTCCGCCCGCTCCGCCGCCAGGCGAGGGGCCACAAAAGCCGGAAGAGAAGAAAAGCCTCTTACACCGCCTGCTGGGTGTGTTCAAATAGGGTCAGGGGGGTCAGTGTCATGATGATGATCCTGCCGGCGGGACTGCTTCTGGCAGCCGCCTTGAGTTCCCCATCGGCGCAGACGATGCCGGTTGCATCGAGTCCGGCGGCACAGCCGCCAGCGACCGCACTTTCCAGCGAGACCCGTGGCGATGTCTTCATGGCCGAGAAGAGGTTTCGTGAGGCCATCGAAGCGTACCGGGCGGCTCCGGCGAACAGTGCCTTAGTGCAAAACAAGCTCGGCATCGCCTACCAGCAAACCAACCAGCTCGACGAAGCCCGCAAGGCATACGTGCGCTCCATCAAACTGAAGCCGGATTACATGGAAGCGTTGAACAACCTCGGCACGATCTACTATGCCCAGAAGAACTTCCGCCGCGCCATCAATTGGTACAACCGCGCGGTGAAGGTCGCGCCCGGCGAGGCGCGCGCCGCAGTGACCTACGAGAACCTGGGCCGGGCATGGTTCAACCGCAAAGACTACGACAAAGCGCGCGAATGCATGCAGACCGCCTTGCGGCTGGATCCGGATGTGTTCCAGCATCACGGCAGCGTAGGACAGATTCTCGAAGAGACCAGCATCGCGGAGCGCGCCAAGTACCACTTCTACCTGGCCAAAGTGTACGCGACGTCGGGGCGCAACGATCTGGCGTTGCAATACCTTCGCTCGGCGCTCGAAGAGGGATTCAAGGATAAGAAGACCTTGGCCGAGGAGCCGGACTTCGCCGCGCTGAAGGACCTTCCCGAGTTCAAGGAACTGATGGAGCGGCCGCCGCGTGTTCTGTAGTCCGCGGGTTGCGACCACGCTCCCGCAGATCGCTCTTGGGTTATCGCTCGCGGCGATTTCATGGGCCCAGCTGTCCTGCTCGCACCAAAAGGCCGCGCCCGGCGTGCAGCGGCTGGCGGTGCTGCGGTTTGAGAATTTGAGTTCGACCGCGGACGCCGACTGGATGGGCCGCGCCTTTGAGGAAATCCTCGACGCGGAGTTGGCGGGAGTGCCGGAACTGTACGCCATTCCGAGCACGAAATTGCTGGCGATGGATCGAGCGCTGGGTGCGAGGCCAGTCGCGGCGCCGGGCATCTCGGCGGAACAGGCGGCGGCGCTATCGGCCGGCGCCACATGCATCGGTTACGGCGATTACGCCGTTCGCAATGGCCGGGTGGAAGCGCGGCTGACCCTGGCCGACCCGCGAAGCGGCCAGATGGTTGCCACGTTCACTGCCGAAGCCGGCGATGTTGTGGCGGCAGCCACCGCGCTGGCGCGCCAGATTTCCCCCCACGCCTCGGCTTACTCGACGCGCAACGAAGCCTCAGTGCGCGCTTACATCCAGGCGCTCGAAGCCGCCGACCCGGCCGATGCGGCGTTTTGGGCGGGAGCGATTCTCGATACCGACCCGGGCTTCGGACCCGCCGCGCAACTGCTGGCTGGAATCCGGATGGAACAGGGCGACCGCGCCGGCGCGCTCGACTGTCTCAACCGCGCGCTGGCCGGCGGCACGGAGATGCCCGCCGCCGAACGGGCCCGCCTGCGGCTGGATGTTGCCACGCTGGACAATCAGCCGGCCGCGAGGCAGCAGGCGTTCGCAGCCTTGGCCGCGGCCGAGCCGGCGAATCCGGACGCCTGGATGGCGGCCGGCAATTTTGCGTTTTCCCGGCGCGATTACACCACGGCGCAAGCGGCTTTCCGCAAAGCGGCGGATCTGGACCCTCAGCCGGCGGCCCTCAACCAGGGCGCGTACGCCGCAGCTTACGCCGGCCACACGGACGAGGCTGTGGCGGCGCTGCGCCGCTACCAGGCGCTGCGGCCCGCCGATCCGAATCCGGTCGATTCGCTGGGCGATGTGCAATTGCTTGCCGGGCACCTGGGCGAGGCCGAGGCTTTCTACGTGCAAGCGGCGAAGCAGGACCCGCACTTTCAGAATGGCGGCGACTGGCTGAAAGCGGCGATGGCGCGCCTGATGGCGGGCGACCGCTCTGGCGCCGATGCTCTATCGGAAAGCTACGTACAAGCGCGCTTCGCCCCACAAGATCCGGCGGCCGACCTCTGCCGCGCTCAGTGGCGCTTCCTCAGTGGACGGCGGCGCGAGGGGTATCGCGAGTTGGAAGCCATAGCGCAGCACGAAGGAAACGCGGAGGCGCACGCGCTGGCGGCGGAGGCACACGCTCAGTTGGCAATCTGGAGCCTCTACATGGGCGATCGCGCGGCAGCGCAAACGCACGCCCAGGCAGCCGCGGGCGCGGGGCCGATCGCGGCGCTGGCCGCATTCCTGACCGAACCGCCAGCAAGCCCGGCCGAGTGGAGCGCCCGCGCGGAGAAACTGGCTCCGCGGCCCGAGCAAGCTCGCTTGCTGGGTTTCGTTCTAGCCCAGGCGTTGCTGTTGGGCAGACAGTTCGATGCGGCGTTGCCCGTGCTGCGGAGCGCTTACGAGAAGGCCGAACCCACCGATCCGCAATTGCCGGTGCTGCTCGCCTGGGCGGACCTGGAAAGCGGGCAGGCCGCGAGCGCGGCGCCACTCGTCGATCGCAATCCGATTCCCGAGCCGACGGGCATCGATGTGTTTGCGGCGTCCTGGTTCCCGCGCCTGTTCTTCCTGCGCGGCCAGGTGGCCGAAAAGCAGGGCCGGCCGGATCTGGCGCGGGCGAATTACAAGCTCTTCCTCGAACTCTCCGGCGACGTGCCGTTCCAGTGGGGCGAAGAGGAGACCGCACGGGCGAGTTCGCAGCGAATCCCGCCGGCAAGTGGAAGCGGCGATCGCTAAATCCTGCCGTCTTGTATCGCCTTACTGCGCCATTGCCGTCTCAATGTTTGGCGAGCATCGCCTGCACGTCTGTTCGCAGTGCGGCCTGGCTGGCTGGACGACTGTAGAACATATGGCCGCCGGGATACTCACGGACGGCGACACGCGCCGGGTCACCCATCACCGGCATCTGGTCCACCGTCAGCACAGAACCCATGAACGGGCAGGAGAGGTCGTTCCAACCGTGCGCGATGAGGACGCGCAACTTCGGATCGGCCGCCACCGCCTTCCTAAGGTCGGGTACGGCGCCTTCGCGCAGCGCACGGCTCTCGCGATCCCATTGCGATCCCACCTCGTAGCTGAGCGTGTGGTACCGCGCGGTGGTCTTCCAGCCCACCACGCGCGTCACGAAGTCCACCATCGCGCTAGTGGTCGGTGCGATGATGCTCTCGAGCATCGGATCGTTGACGCGCTGTTCCGGGGCGAAGGGGAACGGGTCGTAGCCGGTCACGTTTGAATCGTACACACTGCCGATCTTGCCGCTCTCGCGGAACACCTCGCGCAAATAGGCGCCGGTCTCCAGCCGTCCACCGGACCGCCGCACAAACTCCTCTTCCAGGCCGGTCATCTTGGTCACGTGCTTCACGATGCGCGGCGTCGCCTCCGGATCGGAGCGGCCCTTCAGCAAGTCGCTGGCGTACTCGCCGCGCGTGTAAGCGATTACCGGCGCCATCGCCTCCGGCGTCAGCTTGTGTTCGCGCTCGAGATGCGCCGCCGTAATCGAGGGCAGCGTCAGCATCCACGGAACCGGCGATACGTCGCCAGAGTCTTCCAGAGCCGGATTCAGATACGGCGAGACCAGGACCACGCCGTTCATCGCCACGCCGAGCTGCGCTTGCAGGTAATGCGTGATGCGCGGGCCGCGATAGCCGCCGTAGCTCTCGCCGACGTAGTACTTTCGCGAGCCCAGGCGCCCGTTCCCGACCAGCCAGTCGTATATGCTGCGCGAGAGGTAGCGAATGTCGGCGTCGGTCGAATAGAACTGTTTCTTGGCGTCGGCCGCCGGGACCAGCGACCGGCTGAAACCGGTGCCGATAGGATCGAGGAACACCAGGTCGGTGAAATCCAGCCACGTACCCGGATTGTCGGTTAACTTCGCCGGATCCGACGGGCTGTCTCCCTCCACGCCGAACTCGATGCGCTTCGGACCGATGGCGCCAAAGTTCAGAAACACGGAAGCCGCACCCGGACCGCCGTTCAGCGCGAAGGTTACCGGTCGGTCCTGGCCCTCCACTGTGTAGGCGGTAAAAACCACCTCGCCGGTCTTCTTGCCGTCGTCGTAGACCGGCAGCGTGCCGACAGTCACCGTGTAGTGCAGCGGCTTGCCATCGAGCTCGATGCTCTGCGCCACGTGTACGCCTGCGGGCAGCGGGGCCTCCTTGTCGGCAGCCTTGTCCTTATCCTTGTCCGCGTCCTTATCCTTCGCATCGGCGGAAGCTGGCGGAGGCACCGGCTTGGTCTCCTGTGCCCAGGCGCCCAGAAAGCCAAGGGCAAGCAGCAGCACGGTGGCCATGACCGCGCCGGCGCAGTGACGAACGGAATGCAGTGAAGTGAAGCTCATGTGGCTACAATATCGCAAATCGATTGTTTTGCGCGTCGCGCAGGATCAAGGACGCCCCGCGCGCTGCTGGCTGGCGCGCCGTATCGCTCGCCTACACGCTCAACGGCGTGGCGGGAACACCAGCGCTTGGCATTTCGATGCAGAACCGAATCGCCGCCTTGAGAGCCGCGATTCAGGCGCGGGCGCGTTTCCCGCCACAGTTATGCTCTGGCATACTGAAGGTCGGCTTCCATGAGTCCTTCCCCATCGTTCCCGTTCCGCGCCGCCGGCTGGCTGGCATTCGCATCCGCCGCGGCGATCGTCTTCTCCATCGCCGTATCGCAGATTCTGCTCGGCGGTGCGCTGGCCGCTTTGCTGATCTCGCGCGAACGCCTGCGGCTGCCCGCCATCAAGTGGGCTCTGGCTCTGTTTCTATTCGGCACGCTCCTGGCGTGGGTTTTCTCGGGCCATCTCGCTGCGGGCATGCCGCAGATCAAGAAGATTTACGTATTCGCGGAATTGCTGGTGGTCTTCTCGTCGGTGCGTAATGCGAAATGGATTCGCTGGCTGTTCCTGGCCTGGGCGGGCATCGCGGCATTGACGGCGTTTTGGGGGTGCGTTCAGTTCGCCGGCAAAATGCGGGAGGCGCACGCCCAGGGGATCGGTTTTTTCAGCCGCGGCTTCTACGACTTCTACGTGGCGGAGCGCATCAAGGGTTTCACCAGCCACTGGAACACGTTTTCCGCCGAGGAGATGTTCGCCCTCATTATGCTGATGGCGTTTCTGCTGTTTGCCCGCGCGCCGCGCAGTTGGATTTGGCTCAAGGCCGCGTGCGCGTGTCTGATCGCGCTGGCCGTGCTGTTGGCCGAAACGCGCGGCGTCTGGTTCGCCACCGCCGCCGCCGGCTTCTACCTGCTGTGGGTTTGGAAGCGCAAACTGGTACTGCTGGCGCCGGTGTTGATCGGGCTGGCGGTGGTCGCCTCTCCGCCCGCTATCCGCGAACGCTTCCAGTCCATCGTGCAGCCGAAGGAAGTCGACTCCAACCAGTTCCGCATCGTCGTGTGGCGCACGGGCCTGCGCATGATCGAGGCGCACCCCTGGCTGGGCCTGGGTCCGGAGCAGCCACACAAACAGTTTTGGAATTGGCTGCCGAGCGACATTCACCCTCCTTTCCCGGACGGTTACTATGGGCACCTGCACAACGTCTACCTGCAGTATGCCGCCGAGCGCGGAATACCGACCACGCTGGCGATGCTCGGGTTGCTGATTCAGATCCTGGTGAATTTCCGCCGCGGGTTGCGGAGCCTGCCGCCGGGGCGGGACGACCGCCGCTTCCTTTTGCACGGCGGCATCGCGGTGGTGCTGGCGGTACTCGCAGAAGGCTTCGTCGAATACAATCTCGGCGATAGTGAGGTGCTGACCATGTTCCTGGTGGTCACCGCCTGCGGATACCTCGCGCTCGAAAAAGACATCGACTGGGCCGTCCAGGAATAACCTTCCGGCAGCCGCCGTGGGCACGCAGGACTGCGTGCCGCGTTGAGTCCTCTCGACATTTTTGCACTCCGGGCCAAGGAAAGGTCGGCACGACTGCCGACCCTGCACGCGGGAATGCGTGCGCCACGATTGTACATGCCACGGCTATTTGAGAATGACTTTGGCGACGCCAGTGTTGTTGGCGCTGTCGGCGGCGCGCAGCGCCACCACGTGCTCGCCGGGGGCGAGGTTGGCAAGGTCGAGCGAGAATCTCTCGCGCAGCGAATCGATCACGCCATCGGCGGCATCCATCGGCACCCAACTGGCGGCGTCCACGGAGTACTCGGCACGCCGCAATGGCGACGCGGCATCCACGGCTTCCCACTCGATGTGCGCGGAGGTGCCGGTGCGCGCGGCGCTCAGCACGGTGATGGTGGGTGGCGTATTGTCGATCGTAACCGGAGCGCTGACCAATTGCGCCTCGCGCGCGCTGGCCGGCGGGTTCGCCTCGCGGTCGGAAGCGACGACGCGGAAGTAATACTGGCCGTCGGCCAGCGCATCGGCGTCGAAGGTGACTGAATTGTCGTGCAGGTCGGCCTTCAGCAGCTTCCACTCGGTTTCTTCGGCACCGCGAAAATAGACGCTGTACACCAGCCGGTCGCCATCCGGATCGTCGGCCTGCCAGACCACGGTGATTTGCTGTTGCGCGGCGCGTGGCAAGGTTTGCGGCGTTCCGCCGGCCGCGGGAGCGGAACTCGCGTCGGCCGAATCGGTGACGGTGACGCTATAGGCTGCGGCGCCTGAGGCGGCGGGTTTGGCATTCGACGAAACAGCCGCCATCTGCGTCACCACGTTGATGCCGCGGACCACCGGCGGAGAATTCTGCGGCAGGTACCCCAGCGTGACGCTGTCGATGGCAGGGGTGGCGCCGGCGGCGCCGGACATCGCGGACTTCCATTGCACGTAGCGTGCGTTGGGGCTGGCGATGCGCGAGCCGGACGCATCGCGCAGCGGCGCGGACCATTCGCTCCAGGTACGGTCGGGCTTAGCCGCATTGCCAGAGCGCGTGCGGAACTCGAGTGCGCAGCCTGCCGGCAGGCCGGCACGCCAGCTCAGGCTGCCCCAGCGCGCGACGGTGCCGGCATCGTGCACCGGCGCCTCGTATTCTCCTGCCGCGCCGGGCGTGTCGCCGAGGCGCAGAATGCGGCCCATGTTGGCAGTGGCGGCGAGAATCGAATGGTCCGCGCGCAGCAACCGCGTGGTCTGGCTTTCATTGGTCTGCGCGATCAGCGTGACGCGGCGGTCCGGCGCCAGACTGTAGACACGGCCCTCGACGTCGGTCGAAAACAAAATGTGCTCGCCCAGCGCGAGCACGTCATAGACGTTTTCTTCCTTCGAACTCCACAACGTTTCGACCGTGTTGTCGGGGTTGACGCGGTAGATCGCCGATTTTTCCACATTGCTGAGATCGATCGCGGGCGTGACTTGCGCGCCGGTTTGCGGCGTAGCCGGCGCAGGCGTTGGCGGCTGGCCCGGCGGCGCGGCGGCGGGCGGCTTGATTTCACCGCCAGGCCCGCTGGATTGCGCCTCCACTGTGATGCTGGTGGTGACCGCGGTCCCCGGTTGGCCCGCGCCTATGCTCTGTGCGGCCTGGTTGGCGGCCTGCGCCAGTTTCGCCACCGAGCCGCCCAGCGCGGCCACGTACACCGAGCCATCCGGCATGGGGACCAGGGCGCGGATTTCCGGCAGGCTGGAGTTATATAGCACGAAGGCTTTGTCCTTGGCGGAGATTCGATAAAGAAGCCCGTTGGGTTCCGTGCCGGCCAACAAGCGGCCCTGGCCATCCAGTACCAGGCCGGTCACGTGCGATTGACCAGTGTCGTAATAGAGTTCGCCCTTGCCGGCCGACGCCACGCGGAAGACCTTGCCCTGATCGCCTGTGCCGACGTAGAGCGCGCCATCCGGCCCGACCGCGAGTGACCAAATGTAGCGCGTGTGCGGCGCGAAGTACTCTGTGGCCTGGCCGTTCCGGATACGGTACACCTTTCCGTCCGGTGAGGTGCCCGCGTAGAGCGTTCCGTCGGGGGCAATCGCAAGAACGAAGACTTCGGGCTGATCGGCGGTCCACAGCAGGCTGGATGCGCCGTCGCGGCCGATGCGATACACCTTGCCGCGGTTGCCCGTGGCGGCGTAAAGCGTTCCGTCGGGCGCTTCGGCCACCGCCCAGATGACCGGCTGATCGGAACTGAAGACGGTTTCCAGCTTGGGCGCCAGCGAAAGGCGGCCATCGCGGCTGAGCGAAATGCCTTGAAACCGGCCGCGGATGAAGTCGCTCCAGGACCCCATTTCCCAAGCCGTGGTGCTGCTGGCCATGGCGACACAGGGAAGCAGGAGGGCGACGCACCAGCGGAGCCCGCGGCGCAGGCTGTCAAGCCTGCTGTATTGAGAGTCCTCTCGACATTTCTTGGCTCCGACGAAGCGGCTGTTGGCAGGTCGGGGACCTGCCCCACGTTGAGCGTTGGCAGGCGGAAGCGCCTGCCCCACTCTGATTCGGATTCCGCCAATCATGGTTTCACTTCCACTTGAACTGTTTTGACGCCGGAAATCACCATCTCTCCGCCATCGATCTCCATCGAGGCGATTTTGGAATTGCGCACCTGGGTAATGCCGGCAACGTTGTTTTGCGCGCTCGCCAGCACCAGCGCCACCGAAGCGGGCGGGGCCGGCAGGTCCGCGCCCTCCAGTTGAAACGCCGCATCGCCGCGCCAAACCCGCACGTACGCTTTATTGTTTACGTGCAAATTATTGGCGGTCGAGATCGCCTGGGCCGGGCTGCGTAGGATCGCGGTGATGGTCTGCCGGAAGTCGCTCAGGTTGGCGGTGGCCGCGTCAGAAACGGTGAAGTAAAGCGGCCCCGCTTGCGCTCCGGCGGGTACCCGGTAATCCACGGTGCGTTCCGTTTCGGCGCCATTATCGGCGGCCAGCGAGACGCGCAGCCGCACGGTCTCGCCCGGCCGCACTTCGCGGCGTGAGGCGGAAACCGAATCGATGGTCCACTCCTTCTTCTGCGTGAAGGTCTCGACTGCCAGCGAGACGCTCTTGAGCTGCAACGTGTCAAACCGGCTCTGCATCACGAAGGCCAATGGAATCGCCGCGCTCAGCGAGATCTGCTGTGCCGCGCCGGCATCGCCGGAGAACAGGTTCTGGATGCGCAGCGGCGCCGGCACGTTCTGAAACCGGATCTCGCCGCCAATGCGGATGCTGGAAGCGCCCGCCGTGCGCTCGGTCGAATCGATGGCGGAAAAAACCGCCATTTGCAGCAACAGCGGGGAAAGCAGCGGGTCGTCCACCATCTGCATGCGATAGCTGTCGATGGCGCGACCGGCGCGCGAAACGGAAATGGAAACCGGGACCAGGGCGGGCAGCTTGCCCAACTCGCCCGCAATGGCCGTGTCGCCATCCAGGTGGATGGTGCCCATCCACTCCTTCGACGTGGCCAGCTTGAACGAAGTGTTGTTGCTCGCCACCACCGAAACCACATCAGCCCGCGCAAATGGCAGCGCGGTGGGGCCCAGATCCAGAAACCGGTGGCCGAAGGCGAAGACCCGGTCGCCGTCGATCAGAGTCACCGTGCCTTGCGCGCCCACGCTGTAATCGCCCGAAAGAAGCAGCACGCTGATCATCGAGCCTGGCCGCAAGTCCGCCGGATTGCCCATCGCCGCCGCCGTTTCGCCGCCGCCCGAGATCATCTGCCGCGGTTCCAGGCCGAGTTGCCGCAACTGCGGTGTGAAGGCTTCGAGCGTGGCGCGGCTGAACCCTCCGAAGCTGAGCGGCGTGGCGATATCCACCATCCGCGCATCGCCCGCCATGGCCGGCGACGGCCTGGCGAAGCTGTGCATGAGATCGGCGTCCGCCAGCGCAACACGACTAGCCGGCCGGGCGGCAACGGCGGAAGGCCGTACCATGTCTTCGATCGGCCGGATGGCGGCAATCGGGTCCTTGGCGTAAGGAAAAGCCATGGCCACCGCGCCGGCCAATTTGCCGTCGAGATAGACCGGGCTGCCGCTCATGCCTTCCATCACGCCCGTATGGTCCAGCGGCCCACCGGAAAGCCGCGCCAAAATCAGCGATTGCTTGGGCCCGACACCATCGAGGACGCCCAGAATCTCTACCTGGAACTCCTCGACATTGCTCCCCGTGAACACCGTGCGGCCCGTCCCGTGCATGCCCGCGCGGACGTCTTTGAGTGGGAAGAAGGACGTCTGCGCCGCCAACCCCGCCGCGAGGGCGAGAACGGCCGGAATTGCGCAACGAAGCACCTCCCTATTGTAGCCGCGCCGCCCGCTGTACTCATGCGGTCTGCCGAAAGCAATTCACCTGGCCGCGGAACGCGCTCGCTTGGCGGCGACGGATTTGACGACCAGCGACTCCAACACCTTCGGGTCCACGTCGGCAAGTCTCTTGACATAAAGACATCCCTTGCCGGTGGTATGCTTGCCGAGCTTAGCGAGCAGCGTGTCAGACTCGCTGGTGCCCGTCAGGCCATAAAAGACGGTCGCGGCCTTGCGCGGCGAAAAGCCGACAAGCGGCATATCGCCCTCGCGCCCGCTCTCGTAAGTATAGTGGTAGCTGCCGAAGCCGATGATCGAGGGCCCCCACATTGCCGGCTTTTCGCCGGTCGCGTTTTGCACCAACTTGATGAGCGCCTTGGCGTCCGCGCGCTTGGTCTCGTCCGTGAGCGCCTCGATAAACGCCGCGACGCTCAGTTTGGTGGGCTTGGTTTTGTTTTCCGCCATCCCTCCTGCCTCCCCTATCCTCAGAAGACTATCCCAGACGAAGGCAAGGCGCAACTCCGCACCGGCCCGCATGGGCTGCCACTCCCGCCAAAGCCAATCGGTGCAATCGATACTTTTTATTGGAAATCCGGCGGCATGCCTCCTACAATCGAAAATGGTCCACTATCCATTTGGATCGTGAAGGCCTTTTCGCGCCCGCTTTGGGCATTCGAAGGAGAAATCATTCGTGACTCCGAAAGAAGTTTTGGAATTTGCCAAGAAGAACGATGCCAAGCAACTGGATCTGCGGTTCACCGATATTCCGAGCTTGCAGCATCACGTTTCCTACCCCATGAGCGAGCTCGACGAGA
>Ga0074045_10002279_pt1 | contig 17832 bp, 20 predicted proteins | sample BogForMeECP23OM2_FD_94442 | JGI IMG/M metagenome (GOLD analysis project Ga0074045, IMG submission 94442) | Bog forest soil microbial communities from Calvert Island, British Columbia, Canada - Bog Forest MetaG ECP23OM2 | ecosystem: Environmental > Terrestrial > Soil > Wetlands ...
CGTCCTCCTCTCAGGTTGGCGGTTGTTGTCCAGGATTGCCTCTCCGTCTGCACAACCTTTGTTCCGGAGCTATGCTCGAATAATTGAGCGAACGGAGAAAAACATCTTGACTTCACTGCGGCTTCAGGCCGTTGCGCTGCGTAAAGAAGGCCCACCGGCGGGAGCACTCGAAGCAACAGCGGCAGTCAGACCGGTGCTTTGGGCTGCAACGCGCTTTTCTCAACTCGTCCAGAGTGAGAAAATATCTAGATTCAGGTCCAGCCACCTTCATCGGCAGGCCTCCATGTGCAAGCGGGTGTAACGGTATCGGCTCGGCCCAGAGCCGGAGACAGCCGCCCATGAAGGACGAGTCTGCGGCCATTGAGATTCTGAGGTGATCCATCAAAAATGATTCCTTGCTTGTTGATTTTAAAACGGGCTTGCTTTGACCGAACGCCTGCTTCTACCGGAATTGAAGGGACCATACGGGACCCCAGCATGGGAAGATACGATGTCTCAACCATATTCCCATACTCGTCAATTTTCGCCCAAAGCCATTCACTCTCGATTCCCTCTTCAATAACCACTTCCTGGGCGGGCTCCTGTAAGGGCCGAGAGTAAATTGGCGGTCCCAATTCTTCAAAAGAGAAGCTCAGGAAGACGTGATGGCCGTCGACGTCCATGACGCGCAAGTCATCATTCTGAGACAAATCACTCATAATTACCGAAAGACGTGTGCCGTAACGTTTCTGCACCAGTTCGAGCGGTACTTCGTGGGCAATGAATTTCGAGATACCCCTGGCAGAGAGTCTTTGAATAAAGTCAGGTGATTCAAGCGATTCGAAGGTGGTCAGGACAAGGATAGGCCCGCTTCCAGTGAAAATTAACGCTGCTTTCATCGGAGCACCTCATTTCCGGCGCCTGGGGCGCGCTTCCCAAAGGCCAAGAGCAATCGATCACCGCGAGGCTGCAGTCGTGGCCCCCACCCACTATTTCCCAGACACCCGTCGGTTTTATAATTCGAGACGCTCGGGCATCCTGCAATTGCGCCGGCTGCATCCTGCTCAGCGGAGCTGTTTTTTTCGCCTCCTGCAATGCTTGCTTTGAACTTAAAGGGGAACACTAAACCAGACGGCTTGCGCACCAAGATTGGACAATGGCAGACTGGAGATGGGGTGCGATAACCTGATATGAACGCGAGGAAATGGATTTTTGAAAATGATAGGCGCTGAAGGCTACTTTGAACGGTTTGCCCGAGGATATGGATTTTGAAAAAGGACATGCGCAGGAGGCTACTTTGGACGGTTTGCCTCTTGGGATTCTGGTCGGTACGAAAGCCGTCTGGAAACAGAGCCATCGCTTTCATAGGCGTACCTCAACCATTGCAATTTAGCCTAGGCACATTTTCCGTTAAATGTCAAGAAAAAACCGGCAGCACCATCGCTTATCGCGAAACAATTGTAAAATCAGGCATTTGCTAACGGTAAGGCCGCAGACTCGGAACCCTCAAACGTTGGATCATATTTCCACTCGCAGGATCACGATAGTGTCGGCAGAAATTCTCGATGCACGAGCGTTTCGGGAAGTGGTCACCGGCACTGAAAATTTATAATAGTCCAAAGTTTCATTTTTTTTGAATCTCGCGTGATTTACCATACCTCGCAGGGTGGGGTACTTCCATGCTGCGCCGGCTTTTCCCAATCTCGACGCTCCGCGAGATGTGGAGTTTTCGCCTGAGCCCCACTTTAGACGGTGGTGGCAAGCGAGGCCATCAACTGCCGGGATGGTGGTGTATCCTGCTAAAACCGGAGCCGCTGACCTTTCTCTTGTGCTTTTGATTCGAATATGGGAAGGCTCTATGGGCCCACACGGTGTCCCGAGAGGTTTTTAGGGTGGCAGGCGACCCCGAAATGCCTCCCGAGATCCGCTGATGGTCAGGTTGAGGCATTATTCGGATTCAAATCTAAATTACCAGGTTCTTCTAAGAACAGGTTATATCCGGCTATTATGCAACCGTCCTTATCTGATTGGAAGGCTGTAAGGCCTGCATCATATAAGTTCAAAGTCCGCAGACCGGATGATATATTGGCAAAATGTTCCTCTTCGAATGAGGTGCTGATGGAATGCGCTCTCTTCTCGGGGTAGTTGTCATGAACGCATTTGAAATAATTGCTCTTTTGCTCTCCATTACAGGGCTCGCCCTCTTTGTCGCCGCCGTGCATTTGCGCTGGTTCTCCCGTTTCAGGCGGGGCTTTCTCATGACCCTCATGATCGCAATGGTAGGGACGGGGCTGACATCTTCGCTGTTGGTCGGAAGCTGGGGCTTCAAATCTGCCAAACAAATCATGTCCGAAGAAACCATCAAACATCTGGAATGGTTTGGGCGATTAGTCGAAAGAGAGCTCAACGGCGGGATAGAAAAGTCTCTGGCCCAAATGAGCGAGCTTTCCAAAATACTTGTACCGGAAATTGAGCGCGGTGCTCTTGCAGATGTGCATGACGACACTGACGATTTCATCAGGGTTAACAGGAGATTCATTCAGATCAACGTTTACGATAAGTCGGGCCGGCTTCTAACGGCAGCCAGCCTGGAAAACGGTACCGAGCCTGTCGACCGTGTGGCGGTCGCTTTTGCATTCGATGGCCGGAATTTCACTACGGATCCCTACCTTTCCACTGTTTTCGGCAAGCACGTCCTCTACCTTTGCGTTCCGATGGAGTCGCCGGCAGGGGAGGTCATCGGTGCTATGAGCACGCGACTGGATTTGGATGCGGCGCTCGGCAGCCTGATTACCTCGACGCAGTTTGGCGAAAGCGGCTACATAGTGCTGGTTAACCATGACGGATTGGTACTGGCTCATCCCGACCGGGCGAGGATCAACGAAGACGTCTCCATGTACCGGGCAGTTCAATCAGGCCTGAAAGGTGACAGCGGCTCATTGGTCGACCTGAACCGGGCAGGGCAGAAGAGACTTTTCTTCTACCGGCCGGTGAAGGGTCTAGGCACAATCAATCCCAAACCGATGGTCCTCATTTCCGAGATCGATGAGAACGAAGCCTCGTCCCCTCTCCACTCCCTGCGATTCAAGCTTGTCCTGGGCACGGGGCTGATCGGCCTTGTCTGCCTCGCTATAGCTCTACAGCTCTCTCGCTACATCAAGCGGCCATTCGAGGGCCTTCTGCACATGGTTGAGCAGGTGCAGGCCGGAGACCTTTCCGTGCGCGCCCAAGCTCACGGCCGCGATGAAATCGGGCAACTGAGCGCGGCCCTTAACGGGATGGTTGAGGGCCTTCGAGAGCGGGACAAGGTTAAGGAGATCTTCGGCCGTTACGTAACGACGCAGGTATCCGAGGAAGTTCTGAAAGGTAACGTGAATCTCGGCGGAGAGAGCCGAAGGGTCACTATTCTATTCTCGGATATTCGCGATTTTACTGCGATGGCTGAGGGGATGGAGCCAACCCAGGTTGTTGACTTTCTGAACGACTATTTTTCAGAAATGGTTGAAGCCGTTTTCGAGTATGGGGGAATTCTGGACAAGTTCATGGGAGACGGAATGTTGGCCGTATTCGGCTCGTTCGGGGATGAGCCCGATCATCCTCGCCGAGGCGTTATGGCTGCCCTTCGAATGAAAGCGCTTCTAGGGAAGATCAACGGCAAGCGCGGCATAATCGGTAAACCTCCCATCAACATCGGGGTAGGGATACACACCGATGAGGTGATCGTAGGGAACATAGGTTCCTACAGGCGGCTGGAGTACACCGTGATCGGAGACGGAGTCAACGCCACCTCGCGCCTCGAATCCCTTAATAAAGAATTCGATTCAACCATCTTGATCAGTTCCGCTACATATGAAGAGGTGAGCGACTTATTCGAGTGCCGCCTGATGCCTGAAGCTCAGATCAGGGGGAGAACCAAGGTTATGCAAGCCTATGAGGTGCTCAGTATCAAGTCATAGATAGGTTCGGAGACGATCCGCCCGGCTACCCATCCCCCGAGGTGATTGAGAACCGGCTCCCCTCACAAGGACAGGCAAAAATCCTCGGCCCGGTTCTTAACATGCTCTTGTCAGCCGATTCATCTGGCCGACTCGCAATTGAGCGGATTGCCTCGCGATTTGGGGATAGTGATGTGTCCTGTTTGAGGACCACGACCTGATGCCCGCGGGAAAGGAGGTAGGCGGCCACCATTCCCGAAATGTCCGTCCCGATGACAGCGAATTTCATTTTGGTTCCGATTCCCCTGGTCCGATGAGCGGCATGACCTTGTCGACTTCAAAAAAAACAATGGAACGAAGCCCCTCTTCTACCTCGGGCGGGTAGAACTTTCGGCGCAGGGAATGGAGAAGCTCAGTATTCGTTTCTTCCCGGACTTTTGTCAGATGAATCCTTTTTCCTTTGTATCCCGGCTCATTTTCTCTGAAAAGGTACGCAGCATGTGGGTTGGACTGCAAATTGTGGTGGGTGAGGCGATCGGGCATGATGAAGGCTAAAGTCCCGTCGTCCATGACATGGGGCCGTGCGTAGATGGCTGAATTTACCCGCCCTTCGCCGTCTGCCGTCGATAAAACCCCAAGGCCTTTTTTGTTCTCAAAGTATTCTTGCAAGTTCATGTCGATCCTCCCAATGTGAGCAAGAGTTCAGGAATATTCCTTATCCAGAGGTCTTTTCCATTTGCTGGTTAAGATAGGAACAACTCTTTCGGCTGCAATGAGCCTGAACACAAAGAGTCCACTGGAAGCAGGAAGTTTTCAGTGCCGCCCCCTTTTGGGGTCGGGTTTCCGGACTTCCATGACCTCTGGACGAAGCCTTGCGCCACAGGGGTTGAAGGCAGACAAGACCGGCTCTATATTTAGCAGCCCTAGAGCTGTTTAGGCCATTCCGCATTGTCAAGCCTTTCAACAAAGTAGCAGAAGTTGTCCCATTCAACCTCTCGCCGGCTTACCGGACAGCGCAGCCGTACCTTTTTTTCCTTCACCCCGATTACCTCCCAGTCACCGCGGCGAGAACCACCTCCAATGTGGATCTTTTGGCCGACCTCAAATGGGTATGGATGGAAAACAGTTACCGTCTCCTTGGCCATAATCTAACTCCCTGTGATTGGTCGGAGGCCCTTACCCCTTTTAGCGATGCTTTTCAGAATGGCATGCTACAGGTTGAGGCATTCCCTTATCTTATCTTCCCTGAAGCCTACAATGACCTTATCGCCTATAATAAGTGTAGGGAAAGAGCAGCTGGGGTTGATTTCCTTGATCTTCTCCAAAATGATCTTCCTTTCCTCCCCTTCGAGCTGATCCACATCGATACAGTCATACCTTACCCCACAGCCATTCAGGAACTCCTTGCAGTCTTTGCAGTGGATACAGGTACTTAAAGCGTAAAGCGTCACATCACAAGCATCCATCCTCGCACCTCTTGTTTTCGGTTTGTTTGATCCCCGATCGAGTCTGCTCCCACCCGCAATCAAAGACAGACCAACGGCTTCAGGGGTTCAGTTTTTCGGACTCCACCCTGGCAAGGTCAAGCTTTGCAGCGAGCAACTTCCTATAGAGTGACTCAACTCTTGCCGAGTTTTTAGCCATTGCAGCTTTGAGCAGGTCTCCCTCCAGTTCCGCCACTTCCAGCCGCTCATAATAATCCAGAGTCTCCTTGAGATGAGCCAGGACGATCTTGCCGGTCAGAAGGGGATGGTTATTCGTCACATTAGCATCCTTGAACCGTACTCCATGCTCCAGTTCGACTTCGAGGCCCCTTCTAAAGCTCTCGACATCAATATTCATTCCCTCCGTGTTTACCTCGGATAAGATGACACGGGCCTCATCGGGGAGAACCGCCGAATCACCCCGTGTCGTCCAGTCGCTTATGTTCAGGAGCGTGCAAACCCGTTGGACCTCTTCAAGCGTCACGTATGTAGGTATTTCCATGAAAACCCCCCTTTAGATATAAGATTAACGAATTGAAGAATGCGCTATGTTGACGCGAGTGCCTTCCCGGCTATTTCCCGCCCATAATCCTGAGCCATTTTGATTCCGCCGCCAAGATCCGCAGATTTCAGGCTCAGTGGCTCACGGACCATATTCATCTTGAAAATATGAGTCATGGTATCGAAAATACGCCCAGGCGCCTCTCCACTCCATCCAAAAGCGCCAAAGGCTCCGCCAGCCTTTCCCTCAAGATTCGCTTTTTCAGCAAGGATCAAGAATGTCTTCATAGATTGAAGCATCTCGCCATGATAAGTGGCTGATCCGAGGACAATTGCGTTGTAGTCATTAAGTGAAATGCCACCTTTGTCGAAATCGGTCACATTAAAAATGTCAATGTCATATCCTTCAAAACGCATTCCCTCGGCAATCAATTGAGCGATTTTTTGAGTCTGGTTGGTTCTTGTTGCAAAGACCACAAGCCCTCTGGGCATGACCGTTCCTCCTCTGGACTAAAACTGGTTAAGTGACAATATCGCAGGATTACATGTTATGCGCTGCCGGAACTTTTGTCTTGGCAATTCAGTCTCAACGCCGGTTGACCATCAATAAAGCATCAGGCACGGCCCATCGCTTTTTTCAGTTTACTGTCGGCAGCTCGCATCGTACTTCTGTCGTGGAACCTGCTCCTGCAAGTGGGCGAAAACACATCTTTGTGCCGCCACAAATGGGGCACCTCCAGGAATCCGTAAGGTCTTTAAACCGGACTCCCTTGGGTATTTTTCCCTTCCTGTCCCCTCTCTCAGGATCGTACAAATATCCGCATTTACTTGTTTGGCATCCCCACATTTCTTCTGGATCAGACATAATCTCACTCTGTGGCATGGCGCTGTTTTTTGGGTCTTTTGCATTAAAATTGGAAAAGAGGTGAAAACCTCGCTGGACTTTATCCTGGGTTCCTCTGCGCTCACTCCTCCTAAGTTAATTCCAGCGCGGTAGTGGCAAGAATAGTTATCCTCGAATAACCAGTCAATAGGTTGGGCTGCTTTGGAGATCATTTCTTGCAAGCCAGACTCCTCACAGGGTGTCTTGCCTGCAATCTGCGCGGGGCGTGGGGTATGTCCATGCTCCATCAGTTTTTCCTCCGACCCGTCACTATCCCATAACTTTCGCCTGAGCTCCTTTAACACGGGGAGAAACGAGAACCATCAACTGCGGGGAAGGAGGCATGTCCGGAATTGCAAAAACCAGTCTCATTAACATATGACTTGCATGTTCGATTGGGAAATCGTATGGTTTAGCTGGCTTTGGGGTTGTTCCAGAAGTTTTTTCGGGCAGGATCGGAACCGAAAATGCGGTTCGGACGCACAGCACACAACTTGATGCATTATTCCGGGTGAAATCTTTATAGGTTACTAAAACGATGTTCCGACGGCAAGGTTTGAGAGATGAAGAGCATTATCACCTAGTTCGTAGAATTGCGATCCGGAAGCACAACAAGGAGGTTGAACAATGATGTGAGATTAAAATACTTAAAGAAAGAATAGAAGAATTAGAATAAATTACTAAGCATGTGCTTAATTTCAAAAAACATCTGAACAATTATATCACTTGGAAAGGAATGTGAAAATTATGGATATAAAGAAGATAATATACACTATAAACAATAGGTTGGAGGGTTTGGTGCTTGCTATCCCTATGTTTGTAGTAGGGCTTATTTTCATGATTTTAGGTGTTAGTCTTTTTCCGGGGATAGGTATTGTGTTGGGTATTTTTGTATGGTGGATTGCATGGCGTTTTATGGTCAGTAGTTCAAGAAAAAGTCGAATTAAAGAAGCGTTGAAGAGGATCAAAGAAAAACAAGCGGCCTTGTTGTCCTCCTCGAGATCTAAATACCAAGCACCAACGCCAAAGCCGGATGTGAAAAATGAGAGTGAGACTAAATCTATAGCTACATCTGATAGACAAGAAAAGACCATCGACAATTCAGGGCATTAACAAATCAAAAAATATGATAATTCGATACTCCCTCTTTTGATGCCTCTTTTTTCTGTTTCGACGGAAAAAACAGGCAGATAATTCACCCTATGCACTTCAGGGCCAATCATTTTTTTATTACGTACAGTGGCATGAGAGAATGCCTGTTACGGCTTCGAGCTTTGCTGCTCATAATCGCAATAAGGGAGAATGGATGTTCTGGTCGAAGGTATCAGGGTGGTCCTCAAAGAAACTATTGTGAGGCGAAAACTTAGGAAAATGCTCGTAAAAGTCGGCCCAGACCAGGCGGTGTGATCCAATCGTACAGAAGGGTAGCTCATGCAAACGGTATCAAGCCCTCTTTGCTCCGGAACTGGTGGCAATGGAGCGAAGGCTTACCGATGTTCATTTTGCATTTCGGTCATTACCTATTCGGATCGTCAAATCGCCGTCTCTGACTCAAAGCGGCATACCTTCATCAACCCTGCCGGGATATCTTGTGAGTTCTACACGTTCTCGAGCTGTCCGGGTGCGATAACATTTGGTTATGCAACCGAGGAGCACACATGGTTCCCTGGATACATCTGGAGCCTGGCCCTCTGTCGACATTGCAGCACTCACCTGGGCTGGCATTATCAATCGGTTACAGAATCAGAGGAACTGACCGAATTCTGGGGAATCCTCGTCAACCAAATCCTTGCTCATCAGGGCTAAAAAACCGAAAAGTCGCTAATTAAAGCTTCTGAGCAAGCCGCAAGACATACTCCCGCTCGTCGTCACCAAACCAAGGTGGATCACCAGCCGCTGCATTCTCTTCCATATGTTTGATGTAGCCGGGATCGCAACATGGCAACGGGGATCGCTCAAAATCCCTTTGAGAAGAGCTTGTGACCAGGTATTCACGCCGAAAGGCTTTAGCGGCATGAGTTCCTCAGTTGATGGTGCACGGCGTAGAAGCCCGCCACCACCAAAAGGCCGCATTATGACGACTCCCAGGCCGAGGTCTGCTGCCAGAGGTAAAATATTATTTTCGACTTCACGCTGCTCAACGTTGTACGGAATCTGAATGGCGCCAATTCTGCCGCTTTCCATAACACGGCGGAGTTCAAGAAATGAAACAGAGCTATAGTGGGTTGCCCCGATGGCGAGAACCCTGCCCTCATATCTTAATTGCTCGATCATCTCCAGATGATTCTTCCAGTTGAGCAGATTATGGATCTGGTAGAGTTCGATACGGCCACCGAAAAACGAAAGAGAGCGTCTCGCCTGCGCCCATCCCTGTGATGCGGTATCTGCCCAGACCTTTGTAGCAATTTGGACAGCATCACGTTGCCCTTTCAGTGCCAGACCCAACACTCGCTCAGCTTCACCGTACATCGGGGAGCTATCGAAGAAATTAGCTCCTGCTTCTATTGCCGCATTCACAACAGAACAAGTGTTGGCGATGGCGGCTTCTCCTCGAACATCGAAGGTTCGCCATGTTCCCATTCCTATTGCAGGGACAAGCAAGCCGGATTTGCCAAGTAGCCGGATTTGCAAGGTGCGCTTCCTTAAAACAACTCCAGGCGATGAAAGGCATCACTGGTAATTTAATTTCTCGCAAGCCCACAAACTGATTTAGCATTCACGAAAAGAGCGACACCAGATTGGCCTCATAACGAAAGAGGTGAAAATTCCACTGGATTCCGTTACCAGGTTGCTCGGATAGAGCACCTCTCGTCGCTTTCCTTGTAAGAAGCTTTGGTGTCTAGATCAACCGATCCTTACACAGTGGTATTAACCAAATGCTTAACATATCCAAGACAGCTCTTAATCTGATCCGGTCGCAATTCCAACGTCATGGTTCCTTTGTAGTGAACAGCACGCAATCTTTGAAAGATTTTATGAAAATCGATCTTCCCTTCCCCCACCGGAAGATGGAGATCATCATCTGGCGAAGTACCTCCAAAGTTATCATGCAAGTGGATGTGTTTAATCCTGTCAAGACACTTTTCCAGAAAACCAAAGCTGGTATTTTCCTTTGAGAGAAGTTCAGCATGTCCCAGGTCCAGGGTAAGATTCAGCGGGGGGACAGCGGCAAAGACCTCGGTCAGATGATCGGCATTTTCGCTCAGATTCTCCAGACAGACAGTAATTCCACCGCTGCCGGCCCTCTCTGTCAGCCTTTTGAGAAAGCCAATTTTATAAACAATTGTCTCCTCCAGCACGAATCGGGGGTCCAGCCAGAGGTGTAACGTTAATAGCCGCATCTCTAACTCGGACATAATAGAAAGGATCCGGAGCAACTTTGGGAAATAAATCGTTTCAAGGGTATGTATATCATTGGGATCGCCTTCCCTTGGGCCATGACAAAGGTAGTAGAGACCAGTTTCTCCTGACCGGGATCGATATTCATTTTGAAGAAGGTAGAAGTTCGCGGGCTCCGGGATGCTAATTTCCGCGAACTCGAGACCCAGATTATACAGAGAAATCACGTCATCCGGGCTCCTTGCTGTGCCGCCCAAGTGGATTCTTCGACTTAAGTCGGAAAGCAAAACCGTCATCATTCAATTAACTCGATGCCCCATGCTTCCGGTAGAGTCAGGTTGGGCCTTCGTGGTTGGCGACCGAAGGTTCATCCGGCTTCGTTGTTTTCGCCACAACGAGGTAAAATGCGGGCTCGTCTCTAAACCTTATGACCTCAAAGCCATGTCGCTCCAGCAATCCTTTCGCGCCCTTTTGATCAGGCAGCATATCCAGATGAAAAGGCGTGTGTTTCTTTAGTTCGACGATGAAGTTCCTGCCCAAAGGATGACTGATAACCAATCTACCTTGTTGCCGCAGTAACCGGTAGATGTTATCCAGGCTTTTTGATTTATCCATTATATTGGAAAAACAAGCGTTGATGAAGACTACGTCCAGACTGTCGTCCGGAAGTGGCAGGTCCCTGATATCGCAGCGGTGGACTATGACCTGAGGGAATTTTTCCTTTACCCGCTGAAGCATGTTTTCTGACAGATCACAAGCATGGATCTCGGCAAGTACATACTTCAGAATAAAGGTGATGAGAATCCCGGTCCCGGTTCCCACATCCAGAACCCTTTCGCCCGATCGAAGGCCGCTTGCTTTTACGGTGGTTTTCAGTCGCTCCGGCACCCCTTCCGGGAGGGGAGCTTCAAAGAGATCCACCTTGTCGTTGAAGTACTTTTTCTGCAGTTTGTTTATCTGTTCGATTTGTTCTGGTGTGAAGCGATCAGTCATGGCGAGTTCCAACGGTCCAGTTCAGTACCTTTTGCACTCCTGGTCCTCTCCGATAGCCATTGCCGGCAAAAGATGAAGATAAATCACAATACCACACCTGTGAGGAATCGCAGGCAAAAACATCTCACTTTGGCTTTGGCACTGCCGCTATTTAGCGCAGAAAGGCAGGGACTCTTTTTTTATCGCTTCGCTCCATGAGCGAGGTTCAAAACCGGGCATTAAAACCCATCACCTTTTGCAGCATCAATGACGTCCATGCGAAACAGGGATTGAAGAGACCTTACGTATCTTTTAGCGCGCAATCTCGTTTATTGTCTTTACCGCGTCCAGTGTCTCTTCAGTGAATAAAGCCAAATCGCTTTCGGACACGAGGCCGTGGAGCTGCCACGCCGCCAGCTTGAAAAACGCCGTGCTCCGTTTGAAGTCATCAAACATAGAGGCGATCTTGCGATCTTCTTTATGGAGCAGGTCCCAGAGCGCCAGATACGCTTCATGGTTGCGACCATCTCTTTTCTGCACAATCGACTCAACGCCGGTAAGAATTCGCTCACACGCGTCGTCCAACACTCGCGCTTTCATCGATCTCATTTGCTTCCAATCTTTTTCCGGGATGGTTCTCATAGTTTATAAAGTCCTGATGTTGTTCGTTAGCGCTAACAAGCCAACATGCGGTTCACGCGCGCATCAGCCGTCGCGTGCAACGGCTGGTAGGCTTTCCGCCTCCATTTCCTCCAGGATCATGGCTGCGTCCGCGACCATTTTGACGCATGTCGTCTTGAACAGATTGCGCTCCAGCGCCTGTGTCATTCCTTCCGGCGTACTGATGTCGCAGCCGAGCAACTCGCCACAGACGACCGATGCGTTACGCCCCTGGAATCTATTCGTGAACTCCACAACACGGGCGTAGACGCCCGCACGTCCTGCGGGCGTATCGCAGTTCTCCGACGCGTGCCGAAGTCCCAGGACCATGAGCGCCCCGGTCACCGCGCCGCACGTTCCCCCCAACCGCATTCCGCCGGCGAATCCGGCTGCAATATTCATTGCCGTTTTGCGGGACAGGCCAAGCGGTTGCCCATAGACCGCCAGGATGGCTTGCGAACATGCGCACCCGCCCCGAAATAGTTGTGCCGCTCTTGAAACACTGCTCATCTGTATCCTTTCCGGCAGAGAAGCCAACATCAAAGATCACCGGCGCAAGGAACGAGCGTCCGGTGAACTGAATGGTCAGCCGGGTTGACTTTTCCCCAAATCATCACGCTCTTTGAAAACCTCTTTGGCTGCAAACAGCCCGTTAATAGCTGAAGGAAAACCGGCATAAACAGCCATTTGCATGATAACTTCAACAAGCTCTTCCCGGGTACAGCCAACGTTTAGCGCCCCACGGATATGAACCTTCAATTGAGGAACCGCAGTGCCCAGTGCCGTCAATGCAGCAACAACAGCAATTTCACGAGATTTAAGATCAAGGCCGGGACGCGAATATATGTCCCCGAATGTAAATTCGATCAGCAATCGAGCAAAGTCCGGTGCGATATCTTTCAGACTCTCAACAACTCTCTCACCAGCTTCTCCATCAACTTCTTTAAGTTTTTCCCAGCCTCGCCGGTAACGATCTTGCGTATTCATCGCTTTCCTCCAAGTAATTGCCTAACGTTCTGGATAACCAGCGCGCGCCGTAGTACCATGAGCATCATAAAGCCAAGGCTTGGCGCGCGTCCGGTTCATGGCGTGGTTATGTGTTCCCATTGGATATCTTCTTCGAAGAAGTCTGAGTCTACTTTCCAATGCCCGATTCGATACGTTCTCTTTTTAAAGTGGTCTATGGAGGCTTGGATACTTGCCCAAAATTCCATGACCATGATCCCGCACGCGGACAGCTACTCCGGGCAGGTGTCGCACGTATCCAATTTTTGAAGTTCCAGCTGATAGCGGGCGAGGAGGTCTTGCAGGTCCAGCATGCCGATAACTCCCGTCTCATTGTCTTCTATGGGAATTCGTCCGTACCCGGTCTCAAGAAATTTGAGAAGGGCCTCTGAGAGGCTGTCATCGGGGGCAACGCTCACCGGCGGCAAAACCAAATCCCGCAAAATCAGCAGGTCCTGAACCGATTCTTCAAACATCACCGTCCTGATGTCCCGCACTGACAATATTCCCGTAAGTTGGAAATCATCATTTACCACCGGGAAGACAGATTCGCGCGAAATTGTGATCAGGCGTCTCAGTTGACCAAAGGTCATGTCTTCCGGAAGAATGGTGACGGGAGCATCCGGGCGATATACGTCTCTCACTGACAAGTCTTGCAGAATATTTATTACCCGGTCGGCTCGATGTGCTGGAGAGTGGAATTTATTCAGGACCTGTTTTTCATAGAGGCCCCATCGCTGGGAGAGCAAAATTGCCACAACCGAGGTGAACATGATCGGCACAATCAGATGATAGCCCCCTGTCATTTCGCAGACCATGAGGAGGGCCCCGATGGGGGCCTTTGCAACACCGGCAAAAAATGCGGCCATGCCGACAAGGGCAAATGCACCCGGAGAGCTCACAATTCCGGGAAACCACGCGTGCGCCAGTTGCCCGACAGCCCCGCCCAGCATGGCGCCTATAAAGAGAGACGGCCCAAAAACGCCTCCACTTCCTCCGGATGATATGGTGAAAGAGGTTGCTGCAATTTTAAGAAAAGCCAGAGTGAACATGAGCACTATCGGTAGTTCACCCATCAGGGCTTGCTGAATGGTTCCATAGCCCCCGCTCAGTATCTGGGGTTGCCAAAGCGCTGTCAGCCCGACCAAAAGGCCCCCGAATGCAGGAATCAGCGCGCGTCTGACAGGGAGCTTTCGGAAGAAGCGGTCTCTTAGACCATAAAAGGTCTTCACGTACATGTATCCGAAAGGAACGCAAACCAATCCGAGAACTGCATAAAGAAGCAGTTCAAGGGCGCTGGAAAACTGTATGGAAGGAATTGCGAATATGGGCTGGTGGCCAAAGATGCCAGTAAAGATCGCATATGAAACCGAAGAGGAAATGATGCAAAGGACAACTCCCTCGCTTTCGAGGTCCTCACGGTAAAGAACTTCTACCGAGGTCAGGGCGCCTCCTAAAGGAGCGCGAAAAATAGCGCCCAACCCCCCGGCGCATCCGGCCAAGAGCATGAGCCTTCTTTCGCGGATGTTGAGCTTGAGGATGCGCCCGAGCCCCGAACCTATTCCGGATCCAATTTGCGCTATGGGTCCTTCCCGCCCGGCGCTTCCCCCTGTTGCAAGAGTAATTACTGAAGCAATTGCCTTGACAAAGGGAACACGCGCCCTGACGGCCCCTTGCTTATTGTGGAAGGCGTCGATGAAAGCATCGGTTCCATGCCCCTCTGCTTCAGGGGCCCAGGTATAGACAATCAGACCTGAAAGCAGTCCTCCGATGGCGGGGAGCAAAACGAGTAGCCATAGGTGGAGAGAGGTTGCGGCCGTGAAGGGGACCAGATGTTCTCCTGCCGGCTTTGCCATTGTATAACCGGCAAGATACTCCAGGGCAAAAAATTTAGTCCATTCCAGGAGAAAGAAAATGATGCCGGCCATGAGCCCGCTCAAGGCGCCGATGACTGCACCATAAACAAGCCAGCGGAAGAATCTGTGTTTCCCAAGTGCTTTAGAGAGAGCAGGAACCCACTTTCCCGGCGCAATCCGATCGACCCCTCTGTTGCCTGCGGCCTGATTTTCCGTTTCCAACCTCCCGGTCTCCCCATTCGGATGATTTCAAAGCAGTTTATATAACACCTTCAGGCCCAATATTCCATTTTCAGCGCAAATCTTTACATACTCCACCGCGAAACTTACCTAATACGACGGTAGAATGCGATCAGAGCGCGGAAAGGCGCTCCGCAGCAGCCCACCGCAAATGATAGACCCCACCCCGGATTTGTGCCCCACCTAAAATCACACATTACAGCGCCTTTCTCACTTGTGCTTTTTGTCTAGATCGCTCGCCTCAGTTTATTGGACGTGTTGGACGTGATTTGGGAATTGAACGCCCTGATCGGCGCTGCCGAGGGCTGCGGAATTGATCGGGTGCGCTTTGGGTCGGCCCCGCGTTTCACCCGCTCGTTCTATGGAGTGCCGGTTTAACCGTGTCTATCTACGCGCCTTAGAAAAAATTGTGGGACGTTTGAACCGGCGGGGCTCAAATCGAGCCGGAATGATTGTGCACAACGATCAGGGCCAGCGGTGCCTGCGATACGCCGCCAATTTTAGCATGTGGAGAACCTGTTCCAAGACTTGAACTGATGCTTCTATCCGATACTCGGGTCGAGATCAGGACAGTACCCCACCAAAGGTTCCTCCAGCTACCCGAGCGGAATTTGGCACGAGATTGACACCTTGACACCCATAAGGCAGACAGAAGGCAAAAACTTCGAAAGCGAATGGTGTTTTTGCCGCGCCGCAAAAGAAAGATTTGAATTTAGCCCGGATCTAAATTGACCAGGACCGGAAACGATGATTAATTTTTTCGCAAGGTTCGTTGTGGATAAGTTCGAGTTTATGCGTCACACACAAATTTAGGAGAATCAGTGATGAAGCACTCAAGGGTTTTGACTACGATTTGTTTGCTGGCTGTTAGTTTTTTTGCCTTTTCTCCCGACCTGGTGTTTTCAGCGGAGGAAAAATTACCCTGGGACGCAACCGTCGAACTGACAACCGGGTCCGTGTCGGCGGGTGTCGGCGTGAGCTGGGGCAGCGGCGTTCTAGTATATAATGGAAAGCAATACAAATTCAAAATCGACGGGCTGAGCGTGGGAAGCGTAGGCATTCAGAATGCGACAGGTCGGGGTAAGGTGTTCAATCTTAAGAAGGTGGACGACTTTGCCGGAAACTACGCGGCCGTAGCCATCGGGATGACGGTAGGCGGCGGCGCTGGATCAAAGACCATGAAAAACGAGAAAGGGGTCATTATGGACCTCATCTCAACCAACCAGGGAGTCGACTTTACATTGGGCACCCAGGGCGTCAAAATCACGCTTGAATAGGAGCACCGCAAATACCTGGTATCATGCGCCCCCTTAAGGGAAAGGGCATGTGACCGGAAAGATTGTACTTCATCTGCCATGCTTCTCCGTCGTCTTTTTAACCCTCACCGTGATTCCGCAAGGCGGGTGAGCGTTAATCAGAACCTGCGCCGCGTTGGTATAAAGGCGGAGTCGAAAACGGGCTCTGCCTTTTCGTGCAATGGGGGGAGGTTTGCGCCGGTGTGCCATCTTCGCGCATCATCCGTTGGGAATTGCCACAAGGGTGAAGCTTTTCCGCCTGAGTTGGAGGGGATGGGAAGAAACTGCCCGGCATTAACGTGGAGACCGGATGCCGGGGACCAACGGCCTGAAGTTGTGCAAGGAGGCGCAGGCAACAAGCGTTTTCCCTTTCTTTAAGGACGAGGATCAAACCGCCGTTTGGAGGGAAAGCGCTTTTTTTCTACACCAGGGAGGGCTTCCGGCGCATTTTCGAGTGAATTTCGGACTCAAAACTGTGTTTTAGCGCCTATCGCCCCACCCACATTTGGCGCATTGCTCTGGATTGATAGGGTGTACAAAGTAATTATCTTAAACCATAAAACGTCCATCTGACCTTTCGAAAACACTCCTCTCGCAGAATCAAGCCTCAGAGGATCACATTCACTGGAGGCGCGAAATATGAACCCCGGGAAACCGGTTGTCTCAATAATTGGTTTCCTCGTCTTAAGTCTGTCCTGTCCGGGACCCGGCCGGGCAGGGGAATACCCTGTCATCAAAGTCTATGGGAGACATAAGGTCTAACAGGCAAAAAAACACAGTCATGAAAAGGAGAAGGCAGTTATGACAACTCGGGCCAATCGACCGATGGCAGTTCACGGAGACGAGAGCATCAGCGCTTATGGGCCGGCTCGCTCCACGGTCAAAGGGACCCCGTTGAGCATGGATGAGCTGCGCAAGATCGACGCATACTGGCAGGCCAGCCTCTACCTGTGCCTGGGGATGTTGTACCTCAGGGACAACCCTTTGCTCAGGGAGCCGCTCAAACTCGAGCATATAAAGCCGCGGCTGCTGGGCCACTGGGGTTCGGACGCCGGCCAGTGTTTCACCTACATTCACTTCAACCGGCTGATCAACAAGTACGACCTGAACGCGATCTACATCTCCGGCCCCGGTCACGGGGCGCCGGCGGTCCTGTCCCAGGCATACCTCGAGGGGACCTACTCCGAGATATACCCGGACAAGAGTGAAGACCTGGCAGGGATGCAGCGCTTCTTCAAGCAGTTCTCCTTCCCCGGGGGCATCGGCAGTCACGCAACCCCGGAAACGCCCGGCAGTATCCACGAGGGCGGCGAGTTAGGTTACAGCCTTTCGCACGCATTTGGGACGGTCTTCGACAACCCGGACCTGATCACCCTGGTGATGGTGGGCGACGGCGAGTCCGAGACCGGCCCCCTGGCCACGAGCTGGCACAGTAACAAATTCCTCAACCCGATCACCGATGGGGCGGTGCTGCCGGTCCTGCATCTCAACGGTTATAAGATCAACAACCCCACCATCCTTGCGCGCATCAGCCACGAGGAATTGGAGGCCCTTTTCGTCGGATATGGGTATACCCCTTACTTCGTGGAGGGCAGCGAACCCGAGAGCATGCATCAGGCGATGGCCGCCACCATGGAACACTGCGTATTGGATATCCGAAAGTTCCAGGAGGAGGCGCGGCAG
>Ga0074045_10002281_pt1 | contig 17815 bp, 11 predicted proteins | sample BogForMeECP23OM2_FD_94442 | JGI IMG/M metagenome (GOLD analysis project Ga0074045, IMG submission 94442) | Bog forest soil microbial communities from Calvert Island, British Columbia, Canada - Bog Forest MetaG ECP23OM2 | ecosystem: Environmental > Terrestrial > Soil > Wetlands ...
AAGACGTTGCTCATGCCGCCAGAGGCTACACGACCTCTGCCGGAGTCAACGTCCCGAGAGTTGTTCTCGTTGGCCGGTTTTCAGCTGATTATCGTTGGCCGGATTTGGGTGATCACTGAGGCTCTATTCTGCGAGCAGATGACGGCGAAATCTCGGAATTGCGTGTGATCATAAGGCTCCGACGCATTTCGGTGGCATCTGCTTCTTCCCCAAAATTTCATCAACGGTCGTAAAGGCTTGATTTCATGGCTCGTAACTTGAGCGGCCGCAATCTCCGCTACAGCCTCTCCCCGATGATCCTGGCTCTGGTCACTTCTTCGCCGCCATCACCGGCTCCCCGACGCGCTTCGCCACCTCGAAGGTCAGCTTTTGCTTCTTCTGGTCGACGTCCACGATAAGGTGATCGCCGTGCAGCACTTCGCCATCGAGGATCTTGAGCGCTAGCGGGTCCTGTATCAGCCGCTGGATCGCCCGCTTCAACGGACGCGCGCCGTAGTTCGGATCATAGCCTTCCGTGAAGACCAGTTCCTTAGCCGCCGGCGTGAGCTCGAGACTGATCTTGCGATCGGCCAGCTGCTTTCGCAAATCCTCCAGTCGCAGGTCCACGATCTTGGTCAACTGCTCCTTGCCCAGCGGGTTGAAGATAATGACGTCGTCCACGCGGTTGAGGAACTCGGGCTTGAATTGCGCCCGCAGCGCCTCCATCACTCTGTGGTGCGCTTCGGCGATCTGCTCCGGTGTGCGAAGTCCTAGGTCCTGCAGATAGCTCGACCCAAGGTTCGAGGTCATGATGATGATGGTGTTCTTGAAATCGACCTGACGTCCTTTGCCGTCAGTCAGGCGGCCGTCATCCATGATCTGGAGGAAGACGTTGAACACTTCGGGATGCGCCTTCTCGACTTCGTCGAACAGCACCACGGCATATGGGCGCCGGCGCACAGCCTCGGTCAGCTGTCCGCCCTCGTCGTAGCCGACATAGCCCGGGGGCGCACCGATCAGCCGCGAGACGGCGTGCTTCTCCATGTACTCGGACATATCAATGCGAATCATCGCGTGCTCGTCGTCGAACAAGAATTCGGCCAGCGCTCGCGCCAGTTCGGTCTTGCCGACGCCGGTCGGCCCCAGAAAAATGAACGAGCCAATCGGCCGTCGCGGATCGCTCAGCCCTGCGCGCGACCGTCGGATCGCAGCGGAGACACGGGCCAAAGCCTCATCCTGACCGACGACGCGCTGCCGCAGGCGCTCTTCCATCGTGACCAGTTTTTTCACTTCGCCTTCCAGCATCTTCGACACCGGAATGCCAGTCCACTTGCTGACGATTTTAGCGACGTCCTCCTCGTCCACCTCTTCCTTCAGCATGCGCGACTGCTTGCCATCCATCGCCTGGCTGAGTTTCCTGACCTCAGTTTCGAGTTGCGGCAGCTCGCCGTACTTGATTTGCGCGGCGCGGTTGTAGTCGCCTTTGCGCGTGGCTTCCTGCTCCTCCAGCTTCACGCGTTCGATGCGCTCCTTCAGCTGGCGCACCTTGGCGATGGCTTCTTTCTCCTGCTTCCAGCGCGCCTTCAGCGCGTTCGCCTCTTCCCTGATGTGCGCCAGCTCTTTTTCCACGGCTGCCAGCCGTTCGCGCGAGTTGGGATCGTCTTCGCGCTTCAACGCCTGCCGCTCGATTTCGAGCTGGGTGGCACGGCGCTCGAGCTGGTCAATTTCGGTCGGCATGGAATCGATCTGGATGCGAAGCGAAGCTGCGGCTTCATCAATCAGATCGATGGCCTTGTCCGGCAGAAAACGGTCGGAGATGTAGCGGTGCGACAACGTCGCGGCTGCGACGATCGCCGAGTCCTTGATACGGACGCCATGATGGACCTCGTACTTCTCTCGCAGCCCGCGCAGGATAGCAATGGTGTCTTCCACGTTGGGCTCACCGACGAAGACGATCTGGAAACGGCGCTCCAGCGCTGGGTCTTTCTCGATGTATTTGCGATATTCGTTCAGCGTGGTTGCACCGATCGCGCGCAACTCGCCGCGCGCCAGGGCCGGCTTCAACATGTTCGAGGCGTCAATCGCGCCTTCAGCGGCGCCAGCTCCCACCAGCGTGTGCAGCTCATCGATAAAGAGAATGATCCGCCCCTGTGACTGCTCGATTTCCTTCAGCACCGCCTTGAGGCGATCTTCGAACTCGCCGCGATACTTCGCGCCCGCCAACATCGCGCCCAGGTCGAGCGAGACGACGCGCTTGTTCTTGAGCTGCTCGGGAACATCGCCGGAAACGATGCGCTGCGCCAGGCCTTCCACGATCGCGGTCTTGCCAACACCCGGCTCGCCAATCAGCACCGGATTGTTTTTCGTCCGGCGTGACAGCACCTGCACCACGCGGCGCACTTCCTCATCACGCCCGATGACCGGATCGAGCTTGCCCTGCCGCGCCAGCTCGGTCAGGTCTTTAGCGTAGCGCTCCAGCGCCTGGTACTTCGCTTCCGGATTCTGGTCGGTGACCTTCTGATTGCCTCGCACCGCGGTCAGGCCGCGCAGAATGTTATCGTAGGTCGCGCCCGCCTTCGCCAAGATCTCCTTGGCGGGATCGCGTTTCAGCTTGGTCAAGCCCAACAGCAGGTGCTCGGTGGAGACGTACTCGTCCTTGAAGTTCGACGCCTCTTTGAAGGCGTTGTCCAGCATCTGCGAGGCGGCATCGGAAAGATGTGCTTGCGTGGCGCCGCTGCCGGAAACTTTCGGCAAGCGTTCGATCTCACCCATGGCTTCGGCCTGCACTGTAGGAACATGCAGTCCCACGCGCTCCAGCAGCGGCGGCACGATGCCTTCGCGGTCTTCAATGAGCGCGGCCAGAATGTGGACCGGCTGCAACTCGGGATTGCCGTGCTCGCTGGCGAGATCATTCGCCCGCTGCATCGCCTCTTGCGCTTTTACGGTCAATTTGTCCCAACGAATTGCCATGCTGACTCCAGTTTTCAGCAGCCAGTGATTCAGTCATCAGTCAGACAGCTCTAGGGTACTCGCTTGCGGTCCGCAAAGTCTCTCAATCTTGAAATTTATACGCGAACACGAGAGCGGGATGACCACGAATAACTGGCCATTGATAAGCGTTTTTCGCCCCCGGTGAGTTCCCTCAGCAAACAAAAGGGAGGCAAGATCCCGCCTCCCTTGAACTCCCCAGTTCGTCTCCCTCCAGGAATCTCACCGAAAGGGCGAAATTTGGATCAGGCAACCTGCGATTTGCTTGGGCTCTGGGTATGGCTCTCTGGCTTCCTGCCCTCGATGGTTTTCTGGCTACCCACAGTAACCTTGATCTGCTTCGGCTTGGCTTCGGCGCGCTTCGCCAAACGGATGTTCAACACGCCATGGTCATAGCCGGCGTTGATGTCGTCGGTGTTCACGGTGCTTGGCAATGTGAACGAACGGGAAAAGCTGCCAAACCGGCGCTCGACACGACGGAAGTTCTCTTCCTTCTCTTCCTTCTCGAACTTGCGTTCACCGGAAACGGTCAGGGTATTGTTCTCGACCTTTATGTCAAGGTCTTTCTCGTCGATTCCGGGCACCTCCAGCTTCAACTGGATGCTGTGCTCGTCCTCGTAAATGTCGACCGGCGGCACAAATGCGCCAGCGGTCAGCGAGTCTTCTTGTCCGCTGTATTTCTCTTCAAATAGACGATTCATGCGGTTCTGCAACGAATACAGTTCACGAAAAGGGTCCCAACGGGTCAATATCGCCATGGTTCAATATCCTCCAGGTAAATTCTTTGGGTCTGGTACGACCTCATGAAATTAGACGCTTTAATTAGCGTAAAGGAATCATAAAATATTAGTGTTTCATTGTCAATATTTGGACAAAGAGATTAGAGCTGAATATAAACTGTTTTTTTTCAGTATATTACATCTGCCATAACACACTTTAGATAGGAAGTCTCTGGCACATTCAGCAAGACTGGGTGGTCCTGCGACTGGCAGCACTTCTGGAGAATACGGACCCGACGGCCTGCGTCGGATGCGGCAGAGCCCAGCATCTCCATAAGGTCGGCCTCGCTAACATGGAACGAACAAGAGCAAGTGACGAGGACGCCTCCGGGCCGGAGCATCTTCAGGGCGCGCAGGTTGAGCTCCTTATAGCCGCGCAGCGCGGTTGGAACGACGCGCTTGGTTTTCGCGAAGGCGGGCGGGTCCAGGACGATGGTGTCGAACTGATGTCCGGTGCCGGCATAATCCTTCAGCAGATCGAAGGCGTTGGCCTCGATCCATTCGATCTCGCCGCAGCGGTGGGCGGAGCGGTTGAGCTGCTCATTCTGCTCGGCAACCTCCAATGCGGGGCGCGACGAGTCGACTGCGGTCACTCGCTCACACACTCGCGCCAGATGCAGCGCGAACCCTCCCTGATAGGTGAAGCAGTCGAGCGCCTCGCCATGGCCAAAGCAGGCAGCGCGGGCGTAGTTCTCTCGCTGATCGAGGAAGGCCCCGGTCTTCTGCCCGCCGAGGCCATCGAAGTGAAAGCGCACACCATTCATCGTAAGGATGGTGCTTGAGCGGGTGCCGCGCAACAGTTGGGATTGCCGCTCCGGCAATTGCTCCAACTCGCGAATGTGCGGATCGACCCGCTCGACCAGGCTGCAATCGGGAAAATGCGCCGACAGAGCCTCGATGACGACCTGCCGCAATTCATCGCGGTCGAAGGCCTGCGTCAGCGCCTGCATGGAGAGAACATCGTGGTACTTGTCGAGGATGAGTCCGGGAAGCTGATCAGCCTCACTGAAGATGACGCGGTAAGAATCGGCGTCGCGCACCACGCGCTGGCGAAACTGCACGGCACCGGCGATACGCTCACGAAGCAGCGAGGGGAGCTGCGCTGGCGTGATCACGTCGCTGCTCAACAGGCGGATCGCGATCTGCGAGGCACTGCTGTAGAGGGCCGAACCCAGACTTCGCGCGCGCTGGTCCCGCACATGGACCAGCGCTCCGGCGGGAGCATCGATCGGCGGCACGAGATCGGAGCGGTAAACCCACAGATGTCCACCTTGCAGCCGGGCTGCACCACGATGATTGACGGTTATCACCGGGATCCGACCGAGCACAAGCATCCTCTCTGAAATCAAAGACTTATCTTACCTTCGCAGGGGACGAACCTGGATTAGACTATCTAGCCCAACTATGTCAAATTAATTTGACATATAGTTAATTGTACATTACATTATGTCCGATAAAGATTACTTCTAGGAGGCAGAGATTATGGACCTGTCCTACCAAGAAAAGAGCATCTTGGGATCTCTTCTGGCGGTAGTGGTGGTATACGGATATTACTTTGCTAGCGTCCTTCGCGACGCCAGCCGACCCGGGTTCGACGGCGGAAACATGGCACGTCTTGTGTTCACGGTGGTCGCGATCGTGGTGATTGAAGTGGTTTACCACATCGTGCTTGCGCTGGAGTCGAAGGTCGAGGCCAAGGACGAGCGCGACATTCTCATCGAATGCAAGGCCTATAGAAACGCCTACTTTCTGCTGGCCAGCGGCGCCTTCCTGGTGATCGCGAGCGTCATGATGGCCAGCCTGGCGGGCGACTCTGTTCCGACCAGAATCATCGTGACGCCTTTCCTCACCATCAATCTCGTGCTTTTCTTCATGGTTCTGGCCGAGCTGGCGAAGTTTCTCACCCAGTTGTTCTATTACCGGAAGGGCCTTTGAGATGCTCAAGGGACGGATCCGCAACCACATCCGCAAGTTGCGCTTCCTCGGCTCGGAGATGACCCAGCAGCAGCTGGCGGAGAAGATCGGGGTAACCAGGCAGACCGTCATAGCGATCGAAGGGGACAAGTATTCGCCATCGTTAGAGGTGGCCTTTCGCATCGCCCGGGTGTTCGAGGTGCCGCTGGAAGAGGTCTTTCAGTACGACACAACTGACGCAGGAAGCGGGGGCTCGATGTGAAGTCGGCCAGCGTCCGCCGCTACTGCGCGGCTGCCTCGTCTACGAGCGGCTCTTTTTGTGGCGATTGGGCGACAGCCTTGCCGCCCTTCGCCGCTGCCTCCGGCGGCTTGGGCGGTGGCGGAACGAAAAACAAGATCCGCTGACAGGAATCACAAGTGATGGTCTCCTCGCCGCGCATGACATCCTGAAAGACCTGCGGGCGCAGGATGACCCTGCAGACCGAGCACATCTGGTCCTCGTGGACGGCGGACAGCGCCGAGCGGCGAAGCTTAAACACGCGATCGTAGTGGCGGAGAGTGTCCTCGCTGATGTCGGCGCGAAGCACCTGGCGCTGTGCGTTGAGCTCGGCCAACTCCCTTTCATCTTCAGCGGTCTGCTGTCGCGCGTGTTCCTTTTCTTTCTCGTTCTCGAGGGTGTCGGACTTGAGCGCACCTTGCGCCTGCTGCAGCGCCTCTTTGCGGGCATCGGCAGCGACCATGATCTCGAGGACCATGTCTTCCAGTTTACGAATTTCAGAGTCGGCGTGCTCGATCTCGCTCAGCAACGCTTTGTATTCCTGGTTGGTTTTGACATTGAGCGATTGGTCGCGATACTTGCTGATCTTCTGTTGCTGGTCCTGGATCTCGGATTCATACTTGCGGCGCGCGTTTTCGTCCGCCTTCATGGAGGCCTGAACGCTCTCGACTCGGGCCTTGGAGCCGGCGAGCCTCGCCTCGATTTCCCGGACCTCCGCGGGCAGCGCCGCTACCTCCGCTTTCAGCGCGGCAATGCGGGAATCGACCCATTGCAGGTCAATCAACTTGTGCATTTCGGAATGCATGGGACCCCGGGAAACCTGCTTGGATTCTAGCACGCGAAACCCTCGCCCCGTGCCGCGCCTCGGGCTCCATGAAGTGCGTCGCTTCGCTGCTCGATCCGATCCTGATATAAACTTTCCCGTCGCCTAATTTCCATTCTCGGAGCCAACTTGAAATCACGTTGCGCCGCCTTTGTCCTTAGCCTGTTCTTCCCGGTGTTTGTATTCGCTCAAGCCGACGCCGCAGCTACAGCGCAAGAATCGCAAGCCGCCAAAGAGCTAACTATCGAGGCGATCTTCGAGGATGGTGGCATCCTTGGACGTGCCCCCGAGTCGATCAAGTGGAGTCCCGACGGCTCGAAGGTCTCCTTTGTTCAACGAGATGACGGCGGCGATCACGGCGCACTCCGTTTCGTGGACGTCACCACGGGCAAGGGGGCTGTGCTGGTTACCAGCGAGAAGCTGGCGACACTGGCGCCGTCCTCCAGTGCCCTCCAAGACGAGCGCAAGAAAGAGGCGGCGCAGCGCTATTCGATCGCCGCGTACCATTGGTCGCCCGATTCGAAGAGGCTGCTCTTCGATTCGCAGGGCCAGCTTTGGCTGTACACGCTGGACACAGGCACCGCGGTGCAGGTCACTTCCAACTCCGAGCCAACCGACGATCCTAAATTCTCACCCGATGGCAACCGCGTGGCGTACATCCGCAAGCACAACCTATATGTGCGGCCGCTGAGCGGCGGAAACGAACGGGCGCTGACCAAAGATGGCGATGACAACCTGCTCAACGGTGAGGTCGACTGGGTGTACGAGGAGGAGCTGGACACGCGCAGCAATTATTTCTGGTCGCCGGATGGGAAGCAAATCGCGTTTCTCCAGATGAACGAGAAGGAGGTGCCGACGTATCCCATCACAGACTGGACTCCGCTGCACGCGACCGTGGACCCGCAGAAGTATCCGCAACCCGGCGATCCTAATCCTGACGTACGCCTTGCAGTTGTGAGCTCCGACGGAGGCAAGCTCAAGTGGATCACCGTCAGCGGAGCCAGCACTGGCTCTCTGCCGCTGGGCGAGAATTCCAACATTCTGGTTCCGCGCTTCGGATGGGTGCGCAACGGCTTGCTCTGGGCGATGGCACTGAACCGAGTGCAGGACCGGCTTGATTTGTACTTCATCGACGTGAACAGCGGCAAGTCACAGCTGATCATGACCGAGAGCACGAATGCCTGGATCGACATGCATCATGGAGTCGATTTCCAGCTACTGCCTTCCGGCGACCGCTATCTGTGGACGAGCTGGCGCGACGGCCATAACCACATTTATCTGTATCAATTTAACAAGGAAAACCCGCTGAGCAGCGAAGCCAAGCTGGTGGCACAGCTCACACATGGCGATTGGGAGGTCGAAAGCATCGATGCTGTGGATGGGCAGCACAGCATCGTTTATTTCTCCGCCAACGAAGGCGACTGGCGGCAGAAGAACATTTTTGCGGTGGGATTGGACGGGCAAAATTTCCGCCGCGTCTCCAAGGAGAACGGTTCGCACTCCGCCGACTTCGACCCCAGCAAATCGAAATATTACGTTGACGACTACTCCAACCTCACCACGCCACCGAGCATTTCGCTGTGCACCATCGACGGCAGCTGCACTGCGTTCTGGAACGCACGCAGCGTCCAGGCCTACAAACTCCTGACGCCGAAGTTCGTGGACTTCAAGGCCGCCGACGGAACTACCACGCTGGAAGGGGTGATTCTGCTGCCGGATGGTGGACCGATGATGGCAAATGGCAAAGTTCCGCTCATCCTGAATCCTTACGGCGGACCGGGCATACAGACAGTGCGCGATGCCTGGGGCGTGATCGATTTCTTCGATCAGATCCTGGCGCGGCAGGGACTCGCCATCCTGGAAGTCGACAACCGCGGCATGGCAGGACGTGGCAAAGCCTTCGCGCTACCCATCAAGCACAATTTGGGCGAGGTCGAATTGGCCGACCAGCTTGCTGCCCTGAAGCAGGCGCTGCAACAGTTCCCGCAGCTTGATCCGAACCGGCTGGGATTCTGGGGCTGGAGCTACGGAGGATACTTCACGCTCTACGCGATGGAACACACGGACGTGTTCAAGGGCGGAGTCTCCGTGGCTCCGGTCACCGACTGGCGCAATTACGACACGATCTACACCGAACGTTACATGGGCCTGCCGAAAGACAACGCAGAGGGTTACAAGAAAAGCTCGCCTGTCAACTTTGCGGCCAACCTGCGCGGGAAATTGCTGGAAGTCCAGGGTACTGGCGACGACAACGTACACATGCAGAATACCATCCAGATGGTCAACGCCTTCATCAACGCGGGCAAACAGTTTCAGCTCATGCTATATCCGCGCAAGACACACGGCATCGCCGGAGTCCAGGCACGCGCGCACTTGTTCCACATGATCGAGAACCACCTCGAGGAGGCCCTCGCTCCTGGTAAGTTGCCCTAGCCGAGTGGCTGAGGGAGAAGCCGGGAATCGAGACGCCGGAGATTCCCCGGTCGGGGAACCTACCTCCGCCTGACCAGAGATTGCGACTTCACGGGAACCGTCTTCGACCATCCTCCGTAGCTAACTATCGCAAGCTTCCCCCGGACCGCGGGGATACGGAGGAACGCAGGGCGCACAAGGTTGGTGATCCTTACATTACAAGCATGGATGCCGTGCCGTATTTCGAGCCCTTTGGCTCCGACCCGCATTATCTTAAACCGCAGGAGAGGATGAATCTCGACGGACCTATTTCGCGACCCTGGCATTCATAGATGAACACGCATCGCGGCTGCGGGCGTCGAAGCTGTGAATGTAAAGGTCGTAGAATTCGCGCCGGATGTTATTGGAGAGCCTGATAGGCGCGATAAGAAATATGAATTGGACTCAGTTGATGCCCGCCTTTACCATCTGCGCATCGCCGGGACCCGATTTCGAGGTCACCAAGATTGATGAATGAGTCCATTGCTTGGCTACCGATACGGTTGGTAGCCTTCGGTTTTGGAGTGTCCTCGCTGCTCATGTTCGGGCGCCAGTTGCGCCAAACAGCCAATTGCGCGGATCTCTCATTGTGGAACAGCAAGGTCTCAGGTTCAGGCCAGCGGTCATGGGCATTGTGCGACTTTTGGTGACGTACGCAAAACCTCGTTGAGACTAGCAACTGGCCCGAACGAACGAAGTTCGGGTTCGAGGTCCAGAAGGGGATGGCCGCAACTTGGAGGCTGGGGTCTACCTGGTCGCGTGGTTGAGTGCCTTCGTAGCTTTATTTTTCGGCCTGCTTGCGTTGTCGCCTTGTCTTATCGTGGGAGCGTTGTTCACGATCGGAGGAATGGCCCCGGCTACTCTATGGTGTCACCGGGTTGCGCGAAGCGCCCCGATTCAAAAACCAGTCTCATGAAGTAAGGAATAGAGAGAGGACTGCGATTGAACGCAATAGCGCTGGGTGGGGGTGGCTCACTTTCCAAGGTCAGCCCTTGCCTTCAGGTATTCACGAGTGCGATTGCATCGGCATTTGCCGGCGTTGTTCCAGCACACTTGCGAAGATCTGAAAATTGTCCACCCTTTACAAGCAGGGGCAACCAAACATGACAAAACGAGTCGACAGGCGCTCTTGTCGCTTGTCGTTACTGTCGGTCGGTGCCGTAATCCTTATGGCCGCCGGAATGTTGGCAGGGCTATCAAAGCCCTGTTTTGCCGGCGATGGGCCAAAGCCGGATGCATCTGGCACAGCCACCGGGGATAAAACGACTGTCGTGGACGCTGCCGGCAATCCCTTTGTAGTTACTGAACCGACCGACAAGGCGGCTCCCGACTACGCCAAGAACAAGAAAGACTTCGAAGACTACCAGGCCCAGGCGGCCAAAGAACCTCTCGCCGTAAAACTGGCCGATGGCGTGGGTCACATCCGCGTGGCAACCAACTTCGCCTGGACATTGAATACGGGCTATTTGGTCCTGTTCATGCAGGCAGGTTTCGCACTCCTCACGTGCGGGCTGGTTCGAAAGAAAAATGCCGCGCACTTGATGATGCTGAATTTTGCGGCCTACGTTTTCGCTTTCCTGGCGTACTACGCAGTCGGATATGCGTTCCAGTTTGGGGCAGTTGCCATCAACGCCTCGCCCACCAATCTGGGCGGTATCCCCACGCTCAACAGGTTTCTGATTGGGAGTGGCCAATGGGGGTTTGTGGGGGGAAAGGGTTTTTTTCTTGTCGGTCCCGCCTACGACAGTGCCAGCAACTGTCTAACGCTGTTCGAGGTTGTGTTTATGGAGACCGCCGGCTACATCATTGTCGGCGCCGTCTGCGAGCGGATAACCTTCTGGGCTTTCCTGGTTTGTGAACTCTTCATCGGCGCGGTGCTTTACCCCATCTCCGGCTGCTGGACGTGGGGTGGGGGGTGGCTGTCACAAGTCGGTTCCACGTTAAGTCTGGGCCACGGCTATGTCGACTTTGCGGGATCGACTGTCGTCCATGCAGTAGGTGGTTTTTGTGCTATGGCGCTCGCGATTATTTTGGGTCCGCGACTCGGCAAGTATGGTGCAGGGGGAAAGATCCGCGTCTTTCCCGCCCATAACGTCGTGTACGTCGTAACCGGCACATTCATCTTGCTCTTTGGATGGATGGGATTCAACCCTGGTTCCACTCTTGGAGCTACTGACCTTCGCATCTCTGTAGTCGCAGTGAACACCAATCTGGCGGCCGTCGCAGGTTCCGCTGCTGCGATGCTTCTATGGTATTTCCTGTTCGGCAAGCCCGACGTAACAGTGGCTTGTAACGGAATGCTGGCGGGCTTAGTCGCGATCACCGCACCGTGCGCCTTTGTGTCTCCGACTTCGGCGGCAGTCATCGGTCTGCTGGCGGGATGCTTGGTTTGTGGCGGCGTTCTCCTCAACGACCGGTTTCTCAAGATCGATGATCCCTGTGGTGCGATTTCGGTACACGGGTACTGTGGGTGGTTGGGTGCCGTCTGTGTGGGCATCTTTGCCGACGGCACCTACGGCACGGGATGGAATGGCGTCGGCGCAACCTCCTACCTGGGACGGGCCGGCCAAGGAGTGACGGGTTTGCTCCACGGTGATACGCGGCAGTTCTTGTGCCAGCTCATGGGAGCAACGTTGTATGCCGCTTGGGCGTTTGGTGCGACCTACGCTGTCTTCTGGTGCGTCAACAAAGTGAAAAGCATGCGCGTGGCACCAGAAGTGGAAGAGGAAGGCCTAGACGTTCCTGAGTTTGGGATGCGGGGTTACCCGGAGGACGCGGTCGCTGCGGCTCCGTAGTAACCGCAGCGGGGCAGGCGGACGATTAGTCTCCGTTCACAGGATTTTCCGCAGAGGAAATTACGGTACGGGGGTCGACTCACATTCCCCGAATGATGGGTTTGTGATCGCATCGCATTCACCTGATGGAGTCTCGTTGTCCCGGACGTAGCATCTGAGCTCCAGATAAAAAGGCCGCAAGCCATGCCTGCGCGGTCCAGCAAGGCACATTTTTCGCGTCCGGTTTAAGCAAGAATAATCCAGATTGCCGCAATTTCCGGCGATTCTCAGAGGAGGGCAGCCGGGTTTCTCCGCAACCCAGACTGAGTTGCGGAGGGAGAGGGATTCCAACCCCGACACCTTTTCCGGTATGTGCGATCGAGATTGCGCTGTCCAGGCCACCAAGGCGGAGGGTCTGTCATGGCACCTCGGACTTCTGTTCCATTCAGATGGCAAAATCTGCGGCTTCATTGTTCCCGCAGCGTTTTCATCGGGTTCAGATTCGCCGCCCGGTAGGCCGGAGCGCTGCTAGCTACCAGCGCCACCAACAACAAAACAAGCGACACACCCATGAGCGTGAGTGGATCGAACGGTTTAACACCGAACAACAGTCCACTTACAAAGCGCGTCATCGCCAACGAGCACAAAATCCCAATCGCCAGCCCCACGCCGGCCAGCCACAGCCCTCGGCGCAGGATCATGCCCAGCACATTCCTGCGTGGTGCGCCCAGTGCGATGCGCAGGCCAATCTCCAGCGTGCGCTGCACCACGATGTGCGATAACAACCCGTAGAGGCCAACCGCCGACAGCAGCAAGGCCACCGCCGCAAAGCACGACAAAAGCACCGCCTGGAAACGCGGCTGTGCCGCCGCACGCGAGAACAAGTCATCCATGGTTCGAACGTCGTACAGTGGCACGTTTTTGTCGATCTGCGCAACCGCTGCGCGAATCGCTGGTATCAACATCGTGGGATCGACGGCTGTTCGGACAACGATCTTCGGCGAAAAGACCACCGCTTGGGCAAACGGCAGGTAATATTCTGGAGCGTTTTCCGCCTTCAGACTGCGTGCTTTTACCTCGGCTACCACGCCAATGATTTCTCGGCTGACCTCCTTCACGGTGCCGTCATCAAGTCCTGGTGTTATGTGCTTGCCGAGAGGATCCTCTCCGGGGAAGAATTTCTTGGCGAAGCCCTCGCTCACGATCACCACCGGATTGGATTTGCTATTGTCGCTGGTGCGGAACTCCCGCCCGCGCAGAAGCGGGATGTGCATCACTTGGAAGTAGTCTGGCTGGGCGAGGGAGGCTCGCGAGACGTTGCGATCCCCTGGGGGAAGCGGTCGCCCCTCAATGTTAAAGCTGATCGTCATGCCAACCGCGCTCAGAGGCAGAGGCCATCCGCCTGATGCGGATTGAACTCCCGGCAGGGCACGCAGCCGCTCCAACACCTGATTCTCGAAGTTCACCTGTTGCTGTGATGAATAGCGACTCAATGGTAAATCTAGGCTGGCGGTCAAAACGTTCTTACGATCGAAGCCGGGGTTGACCTGCAGCACGCGCACAAAGCTTCGGATCAGCAGGCCGGATGCGATCAGGAGCACCAGTCCGATTGCGGTTTGGGCGATCACCAACGCATTCTGCACGCGATGTTGTCCGCGTCCTGCGGTCGCAGTGCGGGCGCCGTCGCGCAGAGCCGTTGACGGGTCGACTCGCGAAATACGCCAAGCCGGCAGCACGCCGAACAGGAGCCCGGTGAATAGTGACACAACAGTGGCGAAGAACAGTACGGTTGCGTCCACCGACACCTCGCCCGATCGCGGCAAGTCGGAGGGAACCAGATGCACCAGCATGCGCAGCAATGACATCGAGAGCGCGATACCCGCGCCCCCTCCGCACAGCGCGAGGAATAGCGACTCCACCAGCATCTGGCGCATGATCTGCGGCCGGCTTGCGCCCAGTGCCGACCGCACTGCCACCTCCGAGCGGCGGCGCGAAGCCCGCGCCAGTAGAAGCCCTGCCACGTTCGCACACGCAATCAGCAGCACCAGCGACACTGCTGCAAACAGCAGGCGTAACGCGGGACGGATGTCGCCCACCAGATCATCCAGCTGTGGTTTCACTACCGCACCGACAAAATGCCGGTTCGTATCGGGATACTGAGCTGCAAGGTTGCGCGCGATGACCGCGAGATCCGCCTTCGCCTGTTCCATGGACACTCCGGGCTTCAGCCTTCCAATGACGCTAAGTAGATGGGCACCGCGGGAGGCCGTCATCGGCTCGCCCATGGGGTCGTAGGCATCGTCAGCTAATGATGTCCATAGCACCGGAGCCGGATTCTGGATGGGGAACTCGAATCCCTGCGGCATTAATCCGATCACCGTGTAGCTTCTGTTGTCAAGCGTGATGACGCTCCCAATGATGTCATTCGCCGACCCAAACGCCGTCTGCCACAAGCGATGGCTCAGCACGACTACGCGAGCCCCAGGCTTCTCGTCCTGGGGGCCGATGCCCCGCCCCAGAGCCGGATTTGTCCCGAGGACGTCAAAAAATTCTGCGGCTACCACATACCCGCTCAGGTGTTTCGGTTCGCCGCTTCCGGTGAGCGTGAAATCGTTGTCGTGATACGCAGCAATCCCCGTGAAGCAGTGGTTGCGCGTTCGAAAGTCGAAGAAGTCGGGATAGCTCATGGGGGCGGGTCCGGTGGAAGGACCAACCCTGCGATCATTCAGTGACCCGACAGCAGCCAGGCGATCTGGCTCGGGAAACGGTAGCGGTCGCAGAAGTACCGTGTTCACGAGGCTAAAAACTGCCGTCGTCGCTCCAATGCCCAAGGCGATGGTCAGAATTATTGTGAGCGCAAATCCCGGAGCCTTACGCATCTGCCGGATGGCGAATCGCAGGTCTTGCCAAGATTTTCCCATCAAAGTCACTCCAGGCGCAGCCTGCCATGATTTAGGTGCACCTGGCCTGCCAACCTAACTTGCTGGCATCGCAGGAGATCCATCAGGTGCAATTACAATGCTGTTCGCTTTGAGACTGGCTCGTCCAGAAGCGGACACAAAAGGAGACTTGTGAGGGTCAGGAGATGTCGGCCTGAAGAAGTTGTGAAACCGGATATGGAGGGGAGGAGAAGCGTCGCGGAAACGGAAGCGTCACAGCTCGGCGCACATGTTTTTTTGGTCCAGTTGGTTGAAAGAGTACCACCACAAGTCGGGGTTTCTGGCTCGAACGCTCGACGTTCCGATGCTTTTTCGGGCATAACGGATTCCAAGATGTGTTTTCCCCCCGCTCTCTCTTTCGTATTCAATTCAGTTGTGCGGTTGCAGAACAACCTGGGGCGTTTCAAATCGTTAGTGTGACCTTCTCGCCGACGCCGGTTTTGGGGTTGAAGCGCGGCGCAGGGTCGCGGCCGGCGAGCGCACGAATCGCCACGCAGATTGATAAGCAGATTGATAAGCAGAAGCAGCGGGTGGACGTTTGGGGAAACGCGAGTGCTCATGCCAGCGCTCACCGAGTGGCACTGGGACCTGCTTTAGCAAGATCTGGGTGGCAGCATGCTATCAGCTTTCCGGGGCGCACGAGGTGAATTCGTTGCGGGGTTCCTCTCCGATGGTGATTCTGTGGGGACACATCCCGGGTGATACAGAGTGCCGTGGTGTTCAACCGCCTCGTGGTTGCTGTCGATCGACCGTCCACAGCCGGGACATACGTCTAAGTCTCTTACGTCTGCCATTTTCAACGCCTCTACGTTTGCGACTCGCAACATCAAAGCCTAGTCCGAGGCTAGCATAATGGCAATAGACAATTGCCAGGGAAGCCTGGCGGTTGACATTCCTTAACTGTCACCTGCGCACCCGCATGCTGGTCTTCTGAAGCTCCTCCGCAAAGGTACCCAAGCTGTCGACCCAAACCTGTCCGAAACAGCTTTAAGTGACGGCCAAGCAGTTCTGGTACGCCGCGTTTACCAGCTAGCTCGACTTCTCATCAGCCAGTGGCGATGGGCTCACGTCACCTCGGCCCGGGAATAGATGAATAACTTGCGCCCTAGCGAGCTCCACCTGGAATAGCCACACAGAAAGCAAATGACAGTGCTCAAGGAGGCCGGGATCGCATGGGCTGGCTGGCAATGCATTCCGCAGGGGCTTGGCTTCGAATCGCCAGTCTGCCACCTTCCAAGGTATTTTCTGCATCTCAATGTCGAAGCCTGGACCATCAACTTTGGCTTCAGCGTGACCGACTCCTTCACGATTATCTCGTCCTCGACGATCCAGGGCTTTGACTTCGCGTTCTGGCTGCTCCCGGGCGACACTTTGACCTCCGTGGACTGGGCTGTGGGGAAATGCGAGTTCTGCTCAGACCTCGCGAGCGGCACGGCCTCCGGTCCCAATCTCACTACATCGTTCATGAAGACCAATCAGTATGGCTACAACATCTGGGCTATTCGTATCACCGGGCTGAATATTCCTGTGAGCGGTGGCTCCCCGAACGCCAACTGCCTGACCTTGGAGAACGCCATGGTGCCCAGCGGTGACCCGGTCTACTGGGATGAGAACGGCGGGCCGTCTATCGCGTACACGGACTGTATTCAAAATGGCTCGGGCTGTATTCCCTCGGAATCGTTCAACATCGTCGGCATCCCCGGGACGGGCACAACGCCTGAGCCCTGCAGCATCATCTTGTCGGGCTCTGGAATTTTGGGTCTCGCTGGAGTGCTCCGCCGGAGCATGCCGTAAGTCCTTGCCCTGTGGAAATCAGACTAACCCACTACGGGGAATTCTCGGTCATTTGGCCACAGGGGGCGTCTAACGATTGCGGATTTTGTCGGCGTCTACATTCTTTTGGCTGGTCTTGTGTTTGCTATTTCGGCGGATAACTAGCGTTAATGTGAGGATGATAGAGAACAGCGTGACCGGCGCTATCCAAGGCTCAATTGCGTGGATCATTCGTCCTCCTCTGCTTTATCAAGGATGATAGCGCCGCCGATTAGGATTCCTGCAAATATCTCCATCACCACCAGCCAAACCGTTCACTAGCGTTTTTGGGGCATTCCCCTCTCAAGGAGATACAAAGCCCGATGAGAATACCGGCTTCTCGCAATCCCTCATACGCCGCCCCTTAACCTGCGATCGTTTCACAGAGCAGCAATTCTACCGCCATCGAGCGGTTCGCTCACCGAAATTCAAACTGCACCACTACCCGACATTTGCGTGCCGCTAGGCAGGCGAATCCGCACCTCCGGCAGGGACAGGGCGGGACAGTTCGAGATGAGCGAACGGCTCAGGATTGACCGCAGCTACTTGGCTGAGGTGGAGACTGGGAAGATTGAGGCTTGCCTGAGGAATCTCGCCCTCATCGCGCAGGCGTTTGGCCTGAAGGCGTGACAGCTGCTGAAATTCTGACCAAGAAAATCGGGGGTCGAAGAATGGTTCGAGAACGGGCAGATTGTTGTGGGGGCTCCTCCCATGGATACTATCTTGGTACGGTTTAAGGCCATGGCATCGAAGGCCGCAGCAGCGGGTATCGGCACACGGGCAACCGCCGAAACGAAAGATGCTCTAGCCGCCAAAGGCTTGCTGCGGCACTCGAACGTTGCCACAACCACGGTACCCTGCGTCAAAGACGTGCCTGAAGCACACGCCATGCGGTGCAGATCATTGAGCAACGAACACTGGCGCTGATGACGAAGAGAGAGCCAGCCAGAAGCAGCAAGCCAGCCAGTCATGCAGCAAACACGCAGCAACCGAACGCTGCTGTTGAAGTTCTGCCGTCCATGTTCACGGAAGTCAAGCCTGAGCAACAGGGTGGATGGCGGAGGGAGAGGGATTCGAAC
>Ga0074045_10002282_pt1 | contig 17814 bp, 15 predicted proteins | sample BogForMeECP23OM2_FD_94442 | JGI IMG/M metagenome (GOLD analysis project Ga0074045, IMG submission 94442) | Bog forest soil microbial communities from Calvert Island, British Columbia, Canada - Bog Forest MetaG ECP23OM2 | ecosystem: Environmental > Terrestrial > Soil > Wetlands ...
CGATCGGGCGCAAGTAGGAAATTTCATCGGTAAGCAGGGTGATGTCCGCCGGCGCCAGCCGCGTCATCGTGGTCTTGCCCGCGCCGGACACGCCCGAGAACAGACAGGCCCGGCCATCGCAGATCGCACTGGCGGCGTGCAGCAGGAATCCGCCGCGCTCGGCAAGAATCAGGCTGTGCAGAATGCGCAGCACCGAATCGAGAGAATAAGGATTGGCATTTTGCCGCACGCTGCCTCTTCCGGTGCGCGGATCCCAGCGGGCGTGGAAGTCTCCGCTCCAGTATCCACGCGTCACCCTCGCGGCGGACGCGAACGTCGTCATCGGAAGCCGGGCCCGTGCTGGTGAGATCAAACTCGAGTTCAAACTGAGGAAGTGAAGAACTCAGGAACCCGTCATAGCGCTGGCGCAGCAGATCGAGAAAGCCCTCGTCGCAGGTGGACAAGGCAATCGGGATCCCTCCGATCTCGACACATGCGGCTTTTCGGGGCGCGGCCATCATAAGGCTTCCAGCTCACCGGAACCCAGCTCCGTGTCCTGTTCCGGGCTGTGAAATTCTTGCGCCGATGCTCTCCGGCGGCTGTGAAGTTTCAGAGCAAGACGCCGGGCGACGCCACAATGACAGAGCATCATGCCCAGCGCGCGGGACAATTTCACACCAAACCATTTCACGCCAAGCCCAGAGACGCCTCGCCTTTCGTCAGCCTTGCTCACCAGCCGGCCCAGCAGCGCTTCGGCAGGGAACTGAGGGTCGGAACCAGGCATGGAATCGCCGCGCAGCACGAAGCCGTTCAGTGTGCCGGGGGCGGCCAGTCGATGCAGGAAGAAGCGGCCATCACGCAGGGCGAGCACGATCTCGCCAGGCCGGACGTCCTTGAGCGAGCAACTTGCGATCTCGACCACATCGCCCGGCCAAAGAGCGGGCAGCATGCTTTCACCGTGGACTTGCAGACGCGAACGACCACTGCGACGCAAAGCATCAGCCACCAAAGCTGAGCGTTCTGCGTTCCAACTCGAGCGCGCCGTACTCGCGGTGTTTTCCAGCATCAGGAAGTTTCTTGATGACCCGGACATATGAAAGGGTTTCGCCCTCCCTGTCCCCACTTTTGATAAGAGTAAGGGCAGTGTACTACACGGCTTTCCCCGGTGCCAATGTGACTTGGGCGCAAATCGGAGAACGCGAATCAACATCCTCAATAAAATGACACGGTTCCATCTTGCCGCGCGCGCCGCAAACTTAGCGACAAACCAGCGAGCGCGAGCGGCAGCAGGACCACGCCAAACCCGGCCAGGATGGCCAGTGTGGGAGCCATCGCTGACATGGACTGCCCCTCAAGCAGCGCCCGGCGCATTCCATCGATGGCGTAAGTGAGAGGAACGGCGCGAGCGAGAAGCTCGAGCGGGCGGGGCAAGCTCTGGATCGGGAACATGGTTCCGCTCAGGAACCAGAGTCCGGAGCCGAGCAGCCAAAGCAGCGCCGAGCCTTTCTGGAACGCAACCTGAAGCGTGGCCGCAGCGATCCCCAGAGCCAGGGCGATGGCCAGAGAAAAAATCAGTACCGCAACGCACGAAAAAAAGTTGGCGTGGATCGCTGCCCGGAAAACTGCCACTCCCGCGAAAAGATAAACCAACAGATTTACCAGGTTTCCGGCAAAGGCAGAAACGGAGCTGAGGATCACGAGCTCAGCCGGAGCAGTGGATGTCGTCATGAGAACTTCCAGCGTCCCCGTCTGCTGTGCTTCCTGGACCGCGCTCAGAAAAGCTTGCGCGCTCATTACGAAGAACGTGTAGACGCCGGTGCCCACCAGAAGGAACGGGAAGTACTCGACGCCACCCGGTCGAAAGCTGGGACCGATGGCGCGGGATAGAAAATAAAAAGCCGTCAGTTCGGTGAACACTCCGACCAGGGTCACGACGAAGCCGCTGCGGTGGCGGACGGCCGTGAGCAGATCGCGCCGCAGGATGGCATGGAGCTTGTCGAGGGTCGAAGGCATAAGAAATTTGTAATTGGTAATTGGTAATTTGTAATTGTGTTTCTGTTTCTGAATATATCTTTCAGAGCGCCCTGGTCGAAATTACCAATTACCAATTACAAATCTTTCTCATCAACCTCGCCGGTCATGCGGAAGTAGAAAGCGCGCAGAGCGTCAGCGCTTTCGCCGTCGCCCACCGAGCGATCGGCGAGCACTTCGCCGCGATGCAGCAGCAGCAGGCGATCCGCGACGGCAGACGCTTCCGCGAAGTTGTGGGTGGCGAGCAGAACGCAGGTCTCTTGCCGTGCCAAGGCGCGGATCGTGGCCCAAAAGTGGGCGGTGGTGGCGGCGTCGAGGCTGCGCGTCGGTTCGTCGAGCAAGAGCACGCTGGGGCGCTTGACCAGTGCGCGCGCGATGCCCAGTCGCTGATACATGCCGCTGGAGAACTTCATAACCAGCGTGTCGGCTTGCTCTTCGAGGCCGGTATCGCGGAGAACTTCCTTGATCCTTTGCGCTCGCTCGCTGCGCGGAACTTCATCGAGGGCGGCAAAAAAATCGAGATTCTCACGAGCGGAGAGACGCGGGAAGAACGAGCGCTCCGCGGCCACGGCGATGCCGACTTGCCGCCGGACTGCACCGGCGTCGCGACGTGCATCGAGGCCGCCCACGCGAACCGATCCGGCATCGGGCAGGAGCATGGTCGAGATCAGCTTGAGGGCCGTGGTTTTTCCGCTGCCGTTCGGCCCGAGCAGCACCATGACCTCGGCGCGCGCTACCGAAAAAGAAACGTCTTTCAAGGCAATAGTTTCGCCGCCCCGCTCCCTTCCCAGCCAATTGAACAAAGCGGGACGGTGGCGAAATACCTTGCGAACGGATTGGAAGACGACGCGGTCCATGACGGGGAAACGACGAAAGTCCCGGCGAAAGTCCGAACGGCGCTTCGGACACACGCCGAAGACTCTGTATTATAGTGGCGATTCGCGATCCTTATTGATTCTGGCTTGCGGTCGCTTGTGTAAAGTCCGGAAACCGCCTCTATGACCGAACTCTTGCTTTCGTCTTCCGCGTCGAGCACCGCGCCGCAGAGAGCAGACGAATTTGAGTTCCTGTGCGCGTTGGCTGGCGCGGAACTGGCTCCGGAGCGGATCGAGCGCATTGCGAATTGGAATCGCTCCGCCCTCGACTGGAGCGAAGTTCTGCGTCTGGCTGAGCACCATGGAGTGCTTCCGCTCGCGGCGCGCAACCTGATCGAACATGCCCGTGGTCTTCCAGCGGAAGTCGAGCGCACGCTGCGATCTGCGTATGACGCGAACTTGCGGAGCAGTTTGTGGTTCACCGGCGAACTGGCGCGCATCATGCAGCACTTCGAGCGCAGGCAGTTGCGGGCGGTCCCGTACAAAGGGGCGGTGTTGGCACAATCGCTTTACTGCGATCTTGGCCTGCGAAGTTTTTCGGATCTCGACTTTCTGATTTCTTCCGCCGACTTCGAGCGAGCCAAGCAAGCTCTTGCTGAAATCGGTTATCGTCCTGCTGCGGATCTTACGCCGGCCGTCGAGCGATTGTGGCTGCGGACCGGCTACGAGCGGGCGTTTGACGGTGCCGCGGGAAAGAATCTGGTCGAACTGCAGTGGGCTTTGCTGCCGCATTTCTATGGGGTTGATCTGGGCGTGGAAGATCTGATGGCGCGCGCCGTCCGCACTGTCGTCGGTGGGTGCGAAGTGCCGTGCCTGGCTTCCGACGATTCGTTGTTGGTGCTGTGCCTGCACGCTGCCAAGCATCTTTGGACGCGTCTGATTTGGCTTTCGGATATTGCCGAGACTTTACGGACACAGTCCCAAGCCCAGACCATCGACTATTCACTGGCGTTTACCCAGGCGCGGGCGCTGGGAATCGCTCGTATTCTCGGCGTAAGTTTCTGGCTGGTGAAAAACGTGCTTCGGGCGAAGCTTCCCCAACCCGCAGAGGAAATGATTGCGGCCGATCCTCGTGTGCCCGCTCTGGGCGCCGAATTCGCCGCGCGTCTGGTTCGCGGCGCCTCCTATGATTTTGAATCTACGGAATACTTCCGGCTGATCCTGAAACTGCGGGAGCGGCGCGGCGATCGCTGGCGATATCTGTGGCGGCTGGTCTGGACGCCGGGCGTGGGCGATATTGCCGCGGTGCAATTGCCGGAAGCGCTCTTTCCCTTCTATCGGGGGGTGCGCCTGATGCGGTTGATGCGGAAACTGGTCGGGTGATGTGTAGAGACGGGGCTTGCCCCGTCTCCCTTCGCGGCAGGAGACGCGCCAAGCCGCGTCTCTACGGGAAATTTCGAAGACGCTGCCGCTAGTGCAATTCGCCGTCGCCGGGGGCTACATCTGGCGTGTCTACTTTCCGCGCGACGGCTGCGTTCCCTGGCGCCGGCGCAGGCTGAAATTCGCCAGGATCCTTGCCCGCCAGGGCGACGTTCATGAACTGCATCCAGATGGGCAGCGCGGCGCGGGCTCCGGTTTCTTTCTCGCCGAGTGATTTTTTTTCGTCGTAGCCGATCCAGACGCCGCAGGTGAGCGACGGAGAAAAGCCCACGAACCAGGCGTCGGTAAAATCGTTGGTCGTTCCCGTCTTGCCGGCCAGCGGATAAGGCATTTTGGCGGCGGCCACCGCTGTGCCATGGAGCACCACCTCCCGCAGCATCGAGGTCATGACGCGCGCGGTGCGCGAACTGACGACGTCTTTGATGTCGGAGAAATCTTCTTCCAGAATGCGGCCCTCGTAGTCGGTCACTTTGGTGATGTAGCGCGGAGCTACGCGCACGCCGTCGTTGGGAAACACGCTGAAGGCGGAGGTCTGCTCGAGCGGCGTGACTTCCGCCGAGCCCAGCGCCACCGGAAGATACGCGGGAATGTTTGAGGTAATGCCGAAGCGGTGCGCATATTCGATTACCGTCTTAATGCCGACGCGGTCGGCCAGTTTGAGCGCGGGGATGTTTCTGGACTGGGCGAGAGCGCGCCGCAGCGTGATGGTGCCCTCAAATTTGGCGTCGTAGTTGTGCGGCGAATATGGGCCGGAGACAGTTTGAAAAGTAACCGGGGCGTCCAGAATGGTGTCGTCGGGGCTGCCTCCCTGGTCGATCACGGCGGTATAGACATACGGCTTGAACGACGACCCGACCTGGCGCAGAGCCTGCGTGGCGCGGTTGAATTTTGAGAGATTGAAATCACGGCCGCCGACCATGGCTTTGATTTCTCCGGTTGCGTTATCGATGGCCACGAGCGCTCCTTCGGTCCCTGAATCCTGCTCCAGGGTGACGCGCGCTTTTCCGCCCGCATCGAGCGAAAGCACTTTGATGTAGATGATGTCGCCGGCATGGAGAATGTCGGGAAGCTTAAGCTTCGTCCATGCCAACTCGGCCTGCGAGATTGTGGCCGTGTGCTGGCCGAAGCGGACTTCGGTGTTGCCCGGCGAGACTTGTGTCACCAGCGCGTGCATGTATCCGTTGATTTCGGGCTCCGCATCCCAATCCGGATCTTCGTACTTGTCGAGCTTTTGTCCCTGCGCAATCACGTTCAGAAGCTTGCCGTGCCAACCGTGCCGTCGTTCGTAGGCAGCGAGGCCGTCGAGCAGCGCCAGGCGCGCGGATTTTTGCAGATCCATATCGAGCGATGTGTAAACGCGCAGCCCGCCTTCGTGAACCTGGTCGCTGCCATACTTCGCTTCTAGGTAGCGCCGGATTTCCTCCACATAGTGCGGAGCCAGCGAATTCGGATCCTTCTGCAAGTCGAGCAGGATCGGCTTGCTCCTGGCCTCCGCCGCTTGTGCCGCCGTGATCTTGCCATCCTCAAGCATGGCATTGAGCACGAGGTTGCGCCGTTTGAGGGCGCGTTCCGGGTGGTTGATCGGCGAGTAATATTGCGGCGCTTTGGGAAGTCCTGCGAGCAGCGCGGCTTCTTCCAGTTTGAGCTGCCGCGCCGGTTTGCTGAAATAGTATTGCGAGGCGGCCTCAAAGCCGTAGGCGCCGTGGCCGAGGAATATCTGGTTGGCGTAGAGCGTGAAGATCTGCGGCTTGGTGAACCGGCGCTCGATCTGGATGGCGAGCAGAGCCTCCTGCACCTTGCGATAAAACGAGCGGTCGGGAGAGAGAAACAGATTGCGGGCGAGCTGCATGGTGAGCGTGGACGCTCCCTGCACTCTCCCGCCGGATTCGATGTCGCGATACGCAGCGCCTACGATGCGCCAGATGTTGATGCCCGAGTGCCGGTAGAAATCCTTGTCTTCGATCGAGACCAGCGCATTGCGGAGAACCTGCGGATAATCGTCATAGCCGGCGATGACACGCCGCTGCAGCGCGAAGGTGCCGATGACTCTGCCCTGTCCGTCGTAGAGTTCGGTGACGGAACTGGGACGGTAACGTTCGAGTTCTTCGACTTGGGGCAAGTCGGTCGAATACACGAGCAGCAATCCAACTGATGCGCCGACAGCGGCTGAGAGCAGGAGGAGCAGCCCGAACAGGACGTTTCCGACCAGCTTCCGTCCGGCGATTTCCACCGAAGGAAGGTGTTGATAGATGACTTTCAAAGGGCAAGTTTCAAGGTTTCAGAGTTTCAACGTTTCAATGGTATCCCAAAGGCCAGGTTTCAAGGTTTCGGAGATGGTTTTCCCGACCTATTCCACGCAATCCTTGGCCTGTTGTGCATGCCGATCAAGCAAACAGGCTCGCAAAAGGTATCACGATGTTGCTCAGATTGTGGCCAAACACAGATGGCCAGACACTATCTGTGCGTTCGCGTATCCATCCTGAAACCAAGCTCATCAAGAACGGGGCGATAGCCGCGTGGAGAACGATGCGGACATGGAGTTGAGGGTCTACGTCGACAAGGCCGTTGGACCCGGCGAAGAGTATGGCAGTGACGATGAGCCCCCAACCGAATCCCGCGCCCGCCAGTCGCCACGGTTTTCCGAAAACACGGTTCAACAAGGACTGATACACGCCCCGGAATACCAGTTCTTCGGCGAGGCCGGGCATGATCAGGAGGAAGGCCCAGCCCTCGGCGTCCAGTTTCTTGCGAACCCCAAGAATAAAGAAGACCGCGGGCACTGCAAGAGCCAAGAGCCCAGCGAGGATCGACGGCTTCAACCAACCTGGCCGGAAGCGCGACGTCACGCCGATTGAGACTAACGAGATCCCGGGGACGAGAGCGATCAACAAGAATGGCCACGCCGTTGAGAGGAGGCACTCCTGCCAACTCCAGTGCAGGTGCTGGAAACCATCGACCCGAGGTATTTCTGTGAGGCCAACGTTCAGGACAACCAAGGATGCCACGAATAGCAATGAGCCCCAACGCCGCGTGCGGGAGTGCCAGGCGGCAATCAACACAAACGGAAGGGCGCACGCCAGCATGAGCCCCGCTTCGAGGGCGACACGACAGAGATAAGCGCGAAGCTGCACACAGGATTGTACGTAATTCAGAGTTTCAAGGTTCCCGCGAACGTCAGGGCGTTGTCGCTCTATTAAGCGAAAAAAATCGCCCGCCAAAGCGAGCGATTGGAAACTTTGAAACTTTGCAACCTTTAACCCTTCGATTCCCGGTTCTTCAATACTTCCAACGCCTTGTTGAGTTGGTCGTCCTGCAAGTTCTTCGGTTTCTCGTCTTTTTTCTCGTCGCGAGCCGCCGGCTGATCTTCGTCGGGCAATCCACCGTCGTCTTCCGTAGTGTCAGCGACCAGGACGTTCGGTGTGACGGCCACATCCTGAATGGCTTTTCCGCTCGGCGAGTAGTACTTCGCGACCGAAAGAATCAGGGCGGAGTTGTCCTGCATCTCGATCAGTTTTTGCACCGAGCCATCGCCGAAGGTTTTGTCTCCGACCACGTCGCCACGAGCGTTCTCGAGAATCGCGGCGGCCACAATCTCGGCTGGGCCCGCCGTGCCACGATTCACCAGCACGGCTACGGGAAGCTTGGTGATGTCCTTGGCGGGATCGGCGTTGAAAGCCTCGCGCGGATACTTCTGCCCCTGTAGATAAGTGATGGTGCCATGGTCAAGGAAAAGATTGGCGGTGGCGATGCCCTCAGACTCCGCGCCACTGGCGGAATTGCGCAGATCGAGTACGAGCTTCTTCGCTCCCTGCTTCTGCAGGTCGCGAATCTTGCCGGCGATCTCCTGCGACTCACTTGCGGGGAACGCATCGACGTGGATGTAACCGACGTTGTCGGCAAGCATTTTTTCGCCAACCGGCGGAATGGTGACCATATCGCGCGCGATCACAATCTTCTGCGGTTCCGCGCGCCGCGGCCGGACCACCGACACGGTGATCGTAGACCCGATCTCCCCGGACAATATGCCGTGAATCTCAGCCAGCGACATGTCGTGCGTGCTCTTGCCCTCGATGGACTCGATAATGTCGGAGTTCTCGACCCCGGCCTTGTCCGCCGGGCCTCCGGGAATGACGGCGACCACGGCAGCGTATCCGAAGCGCTTCGAGACGGTGGCGCCGATATCGGCCTTGCCGTCGCTCTTCATCGTCTTGTAGCGCTTGTACTCGGCGGGCGAGAGATAGCTGGAATTGGCGTCGAGCGACTCCAGCAGACCGTGCAGCGCGCCCTCGGTGACTCCAGCGATATTGGGCTCTTCAACGTATTCCAGTCGGATGCGGGACAGCACCTCGCTGTAGACCGAGATCTGGCGATAGGCACCATCATTCGATGATGCGCGAACATTGACAAAACCGCCCACGATGGTGAACAGCAGAATGGCCAGCGAACTGGCAATAATTGTGACCTTCAACTTCGTCGACATAATTTTGATTTTCGCTTCCCCAAGGAACTGATGCTTCATTATAGACGGTTTGATGCATAGATCGGGAAGCAAGATTGCAGGGCAAAGTCGCGGGTAACGTGAGCGGGAGCGTCTGCGTCCCGCGCTCCGGCTGCCGCGGACAGTTAAAGAGTTTGGGGAACCTTTCCAACTAAGTCACTGATTCTAATAGGCGTGCTGTACACAACCGATACTGACCGGCGAAAGAAAGCAACGGCCGCTTTTCCTGAGAACTGAGAGCTGAGAACTGAAAGCTAGGTTTGGTCGGCAACTGGATTGCGCAACTGGCCGATGCCTTCGATTGAAACTTCGATAGCATCGCCGGCGACTACCGGCCCTACACCCTGCGGTGTGCCGGTCGCGATCAGGTCGCCGGGTTCGAGCGTCATGATCTGCGAAATGTAGCGGATGAGGACGTCGAGTGGGAAAATGAAATCTTTCGTGTTGCCGGACTGGCGGAGATCGCCGTTGACTCGGGTTTCGACCTGGACGCCGGCCCAGGGGTCAATCTTAATGCCGTCGGCGACCAGGGGTCCGACGGGGCAGAAGGTGTCGAAGCCTTTGCCGCGTACCCACTGCGGTTCCTTGCTCTGCAGATCGCGGGCGGTGAAATCATTGACGCAGGTGTAGCCGAGGATGTAGGGGCGTACGTCATCGCTGGCGGCGAGCCGGTGGCAGCGGCGGGCGATCACGACTCCCAGTTCGCCCTCATAGTCGGTGCGCGCGGAAGCTTTGGGCCGAAGAATCGTTCCACCCGGCGGCAGCAGGGAAGAGGGCGGTTTGAAAAACAGCAGCGGCTCCTGCGGAACTTCGTGGCCAAGTTCGGCGGCGTGCTCGCGATAGTTGCGGCCGACGCAGACGATCTTCGAGGGGCTTACCGGCGGCAGCAGAGATGCCTGCGCGAGCGGGATGCGGTCGATGCGGCGGCTGGGAAGGCTTTCGACGTCGCCATCGCTATCCTGCGGAGCCTTGAGGAGCAGGCGAGTGATTTCGGCTTCGTCATTGTTATTGCCCGCGGCAGACTCGACCAGGCCGTAATGGGCGGAACCGTTGAGCTCGAATCGGCAGTATTTCATCAGAACAATATCTAAACATAATTTCCAGACACGCGGGGTGGAAAGATCGCGAGTGGACATTCGGTGGACGTTGGCTGAGTCTTCCGCGAATGGTGTTGGCGAGGCCGAGCTGCGCTCGGCTGGACGGGCGAGGCGCCCGTCCCCACACTAGCATTTCTTTATGGGACGGGCTCGCTGGTTGGCTCGGAGCGCTGGCTTTCGTTTCCACGCACGTCCACTGCGGAAACTGAGTAGGTATAGGTTTTGCCGGAGGCGACCGCGAAGTCGCGATACGACGGCGATTTCACCAGCTCGGAATTCAGCTTGACCGCTATTCTGACTTCGGCTCCGTTCGTTTCGGAGCGAAAGACGTTGTATCCGGCGAGATCGGCGTTCGTGACCGGCGCCCAGATGAGATCGATAAATGGTTTTTGTCCTTCGCCGGAGCACGCCGCCTGCAACCCGGCGGGTACGGAAGGCGGGAAAACGTCATGGGCGATGACGCGCACGGGCGGAGTGTCGTCTCCCTCAATCTGCACCTCGCTGTCGGGGCGTTTGACGATGCTCACTGCGGTGATGTGGTAGAGATAGGTCTTTTCCCATTCGAAGCTTGAGTCGGTGAAATGAACGGGGCCAGGCTCGATCGATGGGACTGGGACTTCGCCTGCAATCGCGTCTTTGCCGGAGCTTTCGTCGCGCCGATAGATTCGATAACGATATTGCACGCCGGGGGGGACGTTCTGTGATTGGCCTGCGCTTGTCCAGGTGAGCACTGCGCCATCGCCGGTGAGTTCGGCGTATAGATCGCTCGGCGGAGGCAGGGTCGAGACGGCGGGCACGTGCACGCGATTCGACAATCCCGCGCTGCGGGCGTTGCGGTTCAAGACCTCCACGGCGTAGGTGACTTCGGCGGACGGGTCTTGCTGGTGCGTGTTTGCGGGGAGAATGTCGGTGTAGGTCTGCGGGGCGGGGCGCGGGGCGCCTGCCTTGTGCGTTGCGTGGCGCGCGGAGCCCGACTTCTGCGGGACGGCAGATGGTGCGGGTAACGTGGTGGCGGGATTCCCGCATACGGCGATTTCAGGATCAAGGCTGCGGCAGACGAGGGTTGGACCGAGGTAGCGAACGCTCTTGCGGTCGGTGGTAAGCGTGGGCTCGCTCCAGCTCAGCGTGACGCGATTGCCTTTGCGGCTGGCGCGCAGATCCGCGGGCGGCTTGGGAAGTTCGAGCGACGGCGGCAGCGGCGGTCCGGTCTGGGCGCAACTGGCTAACAGCAGGCAGAGTGCTGTAAACGCGATGAACTTTCCAAGATGTAGCTTCATGCGGAAAAGGAAAGAGTATCAGAGGCAGAGTGCGCGCGGGCGACTCGCCCGCGCCACACGAATCGCCCGCGGCCACATTTGCAAGGCCCCTACACTTACAGAATGTAGCGCGATAAATCCTGGTCTTTCACAATCTCACTCAGCATTTTCTGCACGTAGGCTGCGTCGACCACGAACTGCTGACCTTTTTTTTCGGGCGCCTCGAAGCTGATTTCGTCGAGCACTCGCTCCATGATGGTGTGGAGACGGCGGGCTCCTATGTTTTCCGTGCCTTCATTCACGCGAAACGCGAAGCGCGCGACTTCTTCGAGGGCATCGGGCGTGAACTCCAGCTTTACGCCTTCGGTTTCGAGCAGCGCGATGTACTGGCGCGTTAGCGAAGATTTCGGTTCGGTCAGGATGCGGACGAAGTCCTCCATGGTGAGCGACTGCAGCTCCACGCGAATCGGGAAGCGGCCTTGCAGTTCGGGAATCAGGTCGCTCGGCTTCGAGACGTGGAAAGCGCCCGCGGCGATGAACAGGATGTGGTCGGTGCGCACCATGCCGTAGCGCGTGTTGACGGTGGTGCCCTCGACGATGGGGAGAATGTCGCGCTGCACGCCTTCGCGCGAAACGTCCGGACCATGGCCGCTTTCGCGGCCGGCGATCTTGTCGATTTCATCGAGGAAGATGATGCCGGAATTCTCGACGCGGTCAATGGCGACGCGCGTGACCTGCTCCATGTCGATCAGGCGCTGCTCTTCTTCCTGAATCAGGTACTCGAAGGCCTCGTTGACCTTCATCTTCCGCTTCTTGGTGCGTTGGCCGAAGATGTTGGGCAACATGTCCTTGAGGTTGACGTCCATCTCCTCGACGCCCTGGTTGGAGATGATTTCGAACGACGGAAAATTGCGCTCCCGGGTTTCGATTTCGACGGTGCGGTCGTCGAGTTTGCCTTCGCGCAACTGCTGACGCAGTTTCTCGCGGGTACGGCTGGAGGATTCGGTCAGGCTGGTGCTGGCGTCGATGACCACGCCACCCGTCGAACTGGCGGCTGAAGTGGCGTCCGAAGGACGCGTGACCGGGGGCAGAAGAATATCGAGCAGCCGCTCTTCGGCGTTCAGTTCGGCTTTATCCGCGACGTCTTCGAGTTTCTCTTCGCGGATCATTTCGATGGCGATCTCAACCAGGTCGCGAATCATGGATTCCACATCGCGGCCGACGTAGCCGACTTCCGTGAACTTGGAAGCTTCGACCTTCAGGAAGGGCGAGTTGGCCAACTTGGCGAGGCGGCGGGCGATTTCGGTTTTGCCGACGCCCGTGGGCCCGATCATGATGATGTTCTTGGGGATGACCTCTTCGGCCATTTCGGGCCCTAGCTTCTGCCGGCGCATGCGGTTGCGCAGGGCGATGGCGACGGCGCGCTTCGCGTCTTTTTGACCGACAACGTACTTGTCGAGTTCGGTGACGATTTCGCGCGGCGTCAGTTCGTCGAGCGTGACTTGTTCTTCTTCGGCGGTTCCGGGTAGATAGATGGCCATAAATAAGTGGTTCGCTGTTCGCCGTTCGCTATTCGCAACACCGTCGCCATCTTGGCGCGAACAGCGAATAGCGAACGACGAACGGCTATAGCTCCTCGATCGTTACTTTGTCATTGGTATAGATGCACATCCGGCCGGCAATCTTCATTGCTTCTTCGGCAATTTCGCGCGGCGAGAGCTTGGTGTGATCGGCCAGGGCCTGTGCTGCTGCCTGGGCAAACGGGCCGCCGGAGCCGATTGCCGCAATGCCCGTATCGGGCTCGATCACATCTCCCTGGCCGCTCAGCAGGAAGGTCGTTTCCTTATCGGTGACCAGCAGCAGGGCTTCGAGATGGCGCAGAAATTTGTCGGTGCGCCAGTCTTTCGCGAGTTCGACGGCGGCGCGGCCGATGTTGCCGTGATACTGCTCCAGCTTGGCCTCGAAACGGCTGAACAAAGTGAAAGCGTCGGCGGTCGAGCCGGCAAATCCGGCGAGAATCTTGTCCTGATAGAGACGGCGAATCTTCTTCGCCCCATGCTTGATGATCGATTCCCCGAGCGTGACCTGGCCGTCGCCAGCCATGACAACCTTGTCGTCGCGGCGGACGCAGAGGACGGTGGTGGAGCGGATTCCGCGAGGAGCGGAGGCTTCGGCGGTGCTTTCGGTGGCCGTGGCTGCTGGTGTGTTCTTCTTCATGAGCGCAATTCTTGATTATAGCAGTGGCACGACGGGAGAGTTTGCAGGTCTTGAATTTTGGAAATGAAAGTGCTTGACGCTGTATCCTAGAGCGAGAGCGCGTTGATGGCCATGGGGACGAGTCAGTTAAAGGCACGTATTCGTGTGAATTCCGCAAAGGTTAAGCGCGCTCAAAAAGTCCTGGGGGCGAAGACCGAGACGGAGGCTATCGAACGGGCGCTGGATTTGGTCATTGCGGATGCTGAGAGCAACAGACTGGTGCTTAAAGCGAACGAGCGCTTCTTCAGGAGTGGCGTTGAGGTTAAGGACGTGTATGGCAAACTGGATCGCTAGATGCGATGCCGTGAGTTGAAGCATGGAGATCGCTAAGCTGGTGCTCGAATACGTTAAGGCTCTGGCTTGGCCGGTCACCGTCCTTGCTCTGTCTTTCTATTTCCATAGCGAAATCAAGAAAGTGCTCGCCAGACTGAGAAAGGCCGTGCTGCCAGGAGGGCTGTCGGTTGACCTTCAGGAGGAAGTCCACGAGGTAAAGGAACTATCGGAAAAGGTCGAATCCGCCGCACAGCCAGAGGATCGCAAGAGAACACCCGGCATCCCCAAGACTGAGGCTAACGCACGGATGATTCAGCTCGGACTGAGGCCATCTCCGAGCGGCCTTGACCTTTCATACTATCGCGAGATCGCCGAGAGAGATCCCATTCTCGCACTCGCTGGCCTTCGGATTGAATTGGAAACATGGTTTCGAAACGTGGCTCAGGGTTCCAAGGTTGGCACTAAACCACATGACTCCATGAATAGCATCCTTGCTCGTCTTCGTGACGCAAGTGCCGTGACGCCCGACCAAGTTATGCTAGCCCGCCGAGTCCTAAGCTTCTGTAATCAAGCGATTCACGGCGGCGCGGTATCAAGAGAGCAAGCGCTCGACATAATAGGTGCAGCCAGCGTCTTGGCAGGGGATTATCTCTCGTGGCTGAGCTGGAACTTTGACGACAATTGGAAACCAAGCACTAGCTGAGCCGAGTTTGTCCCCATCGAAATTGGGAAGTCTCGCTGGATACCTCCCGCCGAATCGTGGCAGACGGGCGGGGACGACCGTCTCTCCACCGACGCAATGTAGAATTCAAGTAGCGATTTCAGTGGGAGCCATTCTCTTTTGTCGTTTCTGGACGAACTAAACCCGCAACAACGCGAAGCGGTCAAAACTACCGAGGGGCCGGTGCTGATCCTGGCCGGAGCGGGCAGCGGGAAGACGCGCGTCATCACGTTTCGCATCGCTTACCTGATCGAGAAGATGGGCGTGATGCCGGAGTCGATTCTTGCGATGACTTTCACCAACAAGGCGGCGGCCGAGATGGCGGAGCGGGTCGAAAAGCTGGTGGGCGGGCTCAGCGTTGCCAAGCCGGTGATTTCTACGTTCCACTCGTTTTGCGTGCGCGTGCTGCGGCGGGACATTGAGGCTTTGCGGATTCCCTCGACCGTGCCGGGGCAGCCTCCGATCGGGCTCACGAAAAATTTTGTCATCTACGACGAGAGCGATCAGCAGCAGGTGGTCAAGGGCGTCATGCGGCGGTTGGGGCTGGACGACAAGCAACTGACGCCGCGCAACGTGCTTTCGCGGATTTCCTGGGCCAAGAATCACATGCTTGATCCGCAGGAAGTTTATCTGCAATCGGGGGATCCTAAGACTGAAAAGATTGCCCATATTTTCGAGGAGTACCGCAAGGAGCTGCTTAAGGCGAATGCGATGGACTTCGACGATCTGCTGCTCGAAGCCATGCGCTTGCTCAAGTCGGTGGCGGCGGTGCGCGAATATTACAACCGGCGATTCCAGTACTTGTTGGTCGATGAATATCAGGACACGAACCGTCCGCAGTACGAACTGATGCGGTTGCTGGCGGGCGGCGGGCACAACGTGTGCGCGGTTGGCGATGAAGATCAGTCGATCTACTCGTGGCGTGGGGCCGACATTCGCAACATTCTGGAATTTGAGCGCGACTTTCCGGAAGCGAAAATCGTGCGGCTGGAAGAGAATTACCGCTCGACGCAGAATATTCTTGGCGCGGCGTCGGCAGTCGTTGCGAACAACGTCCGGCGCAAGGGCAAGAACCTGTGGACGGCACGGCAGGGCGGGTCGAAGATCGGGTATTACGAGGCCCCGGACGGCGAGAACGAGGCGCTGTTTGCGGCCGACACGATCAACCGCTACGTGCGTCAGGCGGGCGAAAACGGCGAAACGGCGCGCGCGGCCGTGCTCTATCGGACGAACTCGCAATCGCGATTGTTCGAAGAAGCGATGCGCCGGTATCAGTTGAAGTATCACGTAGTGGGCGGTTTTTCGTTCTACGAGCGGGCTGAGATCAAGGACTTGATCTCGTACTTGAAGGTCATCCAGAACCCGGATGATTCGGTTTCGCTGCTGCGCGTGATCAATACGCCGGTGCGCGGGATTGGCAAGACGACCATCGAGATGCTGGAGCGGCTTGCGCTTGAAACTGGATTGTCGATGTGGGGCGCGGTTAGTGAAGCGATTACGCGGCAACTGTTGCCGGCGCGGGCTTTGGCGGCGTTGAAGAGTTTTCGGGGGCTGATTGAAGATGGGCGCGCGATGCTGGCGGGAACGTTTGTGGAGCGCGTGGAGGAAACGGCTTCGGCGAAGTCGGGCGGCGATGCGGAGGCCGACGCTGCCGAGCTGCGCTCGGCTTGGACGAGCGAGACGCCCGTCCCCACACAACCTCTTTCCACACAACCTCTTTCCACACAACTTGGTGCCGACACCGATTTTGATCCTGGCAACTTCAGCTTTGATTTCACCGTCAACGATTTGGCGGAAGATGGTGCGACGGGCGAGGGCGCCCGTCCCTCCACCGATGATGAGGTTGAGGGTTTCCGCGCTCCGGGCGCTGCGGCGAACACTGCCGAGATCCTCAAATTCCTGATCGACCGCACTGGATACATCAAGCAACTGGAAGAGGAAGACACGCCGGAGGCTTTCTCGCGGATCGAGAATCTGCGCGAACTGGTGAACGCGGCCATGGACTCGCGCGATCGTGGGGAGACGCTCGATCAGTTTCTCGATCACGCTGCACTGGTCAGCGATGCCGATCAGTACGACGAGCACGCGCAGATCACGCTGATGACGCTGCACGCGGCCAAGGGACTGGAGTTTCCGCTGGTGGTTCTCGCTGGAATGGAAGAAGTCCTGTTTCCGCATTCGCGCACCATGCTCGAGCCCGATTCGATCGAAGAAGAACGGCGGCTCTGCTACGTGGGCATGACGCGCGCCATGGACACACTGATTTTGTCGCGCGCTGTTTATCGGCGTCGCTATGGAACGGACATGCCGGAGGCTAGCGTGCCGTCGCGCTTTTTGGAAGAAGTTCCGCCGCAGCTAGTCGAAGAGTTGGGCGGATCGCGGCGGCGTGGCCCTTCGTCATCACCATCTTCCTCTGCCGGCCTTTCGCGGACAAGAGCGTCCGCGCCACACATGCGGCGGGATGAGTCTACGCACTATTCCTACGAAGACGAGGACCAGAGCGCCGCCTGGAACCCGGCGCGGGTCAAGCCGAAGGCGGCGACTCCGCTCGGGAACTACAACTCCATCGACAACATTGCCGAATTTTTTGCGTCACGCGGCAAGAAGTTCAGTGTTCAGAAAATGCCGTCCGAGGAGCCCAAAGGCAGGCGGGGATTCCGTCCCGGGCAGAAGGTCAAGCATCCGAAATATGGGGAAGGGACCGTGTATCAGCGCGAAGGAGATGGGGAAGACGCCAAGATTACGGTACAATTCCCTCGCTTCGGTTTGAAGAAATTGGTGGAGCGGTACGCCCAGTTGGAGAAGGCGTAGAGGGCTGCTCGCTTCCGGCCGCTAGCTGGAAACAAGCCCCTAAAGGGGCGCTCCATTTCGAAGAGTTGCGGCATCGCTAAAGCGATGCCCTGATACGGGACCTAAACCCTGATACGAGACCTAAACAACAGAGGAAACGAACCGCAATCATGGCAAACACGAAGAAGCTAACCAAAGAAGAACGTAAGAAAACCAAGCGAGCCTCCCGCAAGAAGATCAAAGCGGAAAAGCCGAAGAAGCCCCGCGATTACGCGCGCGGATCGAAGAAGCGCAAGGTGAAAAAGCTGGCCCGCGGCCAGGCGAAACGGTAAGCCGCTCGCCGGAGCCGTGAGCAGTTGCGGGCATGGGCCAGCGCCCATGCCCGACTCCCGCTGTGAGGAGACGACGAACTCTTGTCGCAATCATCCACCGAGCCAGCCGCTGGCGTCATCCGCACTTCCAACAGCCAGGCCTTCTGTTGTAAGTCCATCGACAAACTGATCTCGGAGTCGGAGAACCCGGAACACCGGCTCAGTAAAACGCTGGGGCCCTGGTCGCTGACGGCGCTCGGCATCGGCGCCATCATCGGCTCTGGAATCTTCGTGCTTACGGGAACGGCAGCGGCCGGAGAATATTTCCAGGCGCCTTCCATTCTGCA
>Ga0074045_10002283_pt1 | contig 17811 bp, 16 predicted proteins | sample BogForMeECP23OM2_FD_94442 | JGI IMG/M metagenome (GOLD analysis project Ga0074045, IMG submission 94442) | Bog forest soil microbial communities from Calvert Island, British Columbia, Canada - Bog Forest MetaG ECP23OM2 | ecosystem: Environmental > Terrestrial > Soil > Wetlands ...
CGGGGCCACACGGCCCTTTGGCGGGGCGTTGAAGGCATTGTCCCCGGCAACTTGGTTGGATCGCTGGCGTTTTGCTGTCCAAATTGGCTTGGCGAAAAACCTAATTTGGACAGGTGTGGTCGGGGACCTGCCTCACTCTATTCGCGCTACGCTGTTTCTCATATGCGCATTCTGATCCTGGTCACCGCTCTGGCTGCGGCCGCGTGCGGGCCCGCCACCGAAGCCGGCCCCATTCCCGAGTACGCCTGCCAGGTGGTTCACACCTACCCGCACGACAATACCGCTTTCACGCAAGGGCTGTTTTACCTCAGCGGCTTCCTGTATGAAGGCACCGGAATCAACAACCAGTCGTCGATTCGGAAGGTGAAGCTGGAGACCGGCGAAGTGATCGAAAAGCGCGATCTGCCCGGACAGTATTTCGGCGAAGGCATCGTGAATTGGAAAGACCGCCTCATCGAGCTCACATGGCAGGCGCAGGAGGGCTTCATTTACGACCTCCCCACTTTCGAGGTGCGCCGAGATTTTCACTATCCGGGCGAAGGCTGGGGTCTAACCCAGGATGGCAAGCGCATCATCATGAGCGATGGCACGCCGCAGCTTCGCTTCTGGGACCCGGAGACGCTCGCGGAACTGGGCCGCGTCACGGTCACCGCCGATGGCCAGCCGGTCAAGAACCTCAACGAACTGGAGTGGGTCAAAGGCGAAGTCTATGCCAACATCTGGACGACCGACCGTATTGCCCGCATCGACCCGAATACCGGCCACGTTGTTGGCTGGATCGATTGCACTGGACTTCTCGGTCCCAACGATACCGTGGGCGGCGATGGCGCCGTGCTCAACGGCATCGCATATGACGCCGCCACCAACCGCCTCTTCGTCACCGGCAAGCTCTGGCCCAAGCTGTTCGAAATCAAACTCGTGAAGCGCAATGCCCGGTAGGCGCGCGTCAGCTAGTGGGCGGTGGCCGCCTGTTCGCTGGCGGGCTGCGGCGCCGATGCTTCCTGTGGGAAGACCGCCTTGCGCGGGTGTTTGAAGCCGGCGATGCGGGCACGCACTTCGCCGGTCGTCCCATTCAGCACAACAACCGAGCCCTCCACCAGCGCGAGCGCGCTTTGCCCATCCGGCGAGAGGCGGAAATCCAGCAGATTCTTGTCGAAGGACACCTCCGGCAGCGCCTTCTGCGTTTTGGTGTCGATCAAATGCAGGCAGTTGCGGCCGACCGCCACCAGAACGCCGCCGCCATTCAGTAGCAGAAACGCGCGCCCCTCCGCTTCCATCTGATCGGCGCCCGAGGCTGAGACCGTGTTTAGGATCTTCCACCCCCCCGTGGCGATCTTATCCACCACGGCCGAGGTGCTTGTGTTCACGATCGTCACGTCATGCGTCTGGCTGTTCAGCACGTAGACGAAAGCGCCGTCCGGCCGAACCGCGATCGACGTGTTGGCTGGCGCGACCGTGAAGATCTGGTAGGTGGCGAAGCCGTAACCGCCATTCGCGGCGGCCATGTTGTACGCCTGTCCGTAAGCAGCGGTGGCCGATGCGGCGGTCAGGGCCACCGCGCCGAGCCCCTTGGCGAACTTGATGCCACCGCGGCCGGTTGTGACCGAGGCCACTGGCTTCAGCGCATCGAGATCGAGGATGGACAACTTGCTCGATTCCGGGTGCAGCGCGAATCCAAGCTTTCCACCGGGAGCGAAGGCGAGCTCGCCGATGGCGCCGATGGGCGGTGTCCGACCCAGTTCGTGGAGCGACTGATAGTCGATCGCGGTGAGTTCGCTCCAACCGGCGACATAGAGTCGCTTCCGGTCGGGCGAGAGGCGGATGAACTGCGGCGCGAACCCGACTTTCACGACACTTGCGACCGCTGCGCCGTGGATCACGCGCAGTTCCCCATCCACCTGCTTCTCGCCTTTGACCGGAAACCCGGTGCTCAGCAGGAGCGTCTGCCCAGCCGCATCGTCCGTCATCACGCCTCTGGGATCCAGCCCCGCGTCGAGGATCGTCTCTTCCTTCATCCTCTTGACCGAAACAACGTGGATGCGGCCGTTGACGCGTTTGTCGGGCTTGCCGAAGGGCTGCCCTTTTTCGATTAAATACAGGTAATCGCCCGCCGGCGACAGCACCGGCAGACCCGGCGCGCCATCGAGTGTAATCCTTCCGATCGCAGCATGCTGCTCGACGCCGATGAACTCCAGATCCGCGGGCGTGGATGCTTCCTTTCTCTCGGTTTTTTGGGCATGGAACAGGATCGCCGTCGCCCCATCCTTTGACAACATGAAACTCGCAGGCGCCCGCGAGAGTGCGAGCCGCCCGAGCACCTCCCCGGTCGACAGGTTCATAGTGACGAGTTCGCTCGGGAGAGTTTCTTCCGGCTTCTGCGACTGATAGCCGGAGCAGGTGGCGACCAGCACTTTCCGATCGGGCGTCACGCGATAGCTGCTGAGCCCCCAGCCGAGCTCGGCCCGCGCCACAACTTGCATCGTCTTCGTGTCGATGATCGCCGCGGTCGCCTTCTCCAAGGGATGGAGGCCGAAGCGGGCGGTGGCCTTCTGCTCGCCGGGATCGAGCCGCACCAAACGCGAACCATCCGGCGTCAGCAGTATCGTGTCCAACCCGGCCTGGTCGAACATGCCAAACGTGTCCTTCCCGCCCACGGCAACCGAACCGGTCGTCTTGCCGCTCGCCAAATCCACCGCGGTGACGGTCTGCCCCGCCGAATCCAACACGTAAACTAACGGCCCTTGTGGCGGGACCGCGCTATTCTGCGCCACAGCGGATACGCCGCAAGCGAACAGAAGAAGGAATGCAATCGCGAATCGTCTCATAAGAATCTCCCTAAAACTCGACCTTCTATTCTGAAACTGCCGGAAGAAAACTCTCTACTTACTCCTGGCCATATTTTTGGATTCGTTACAAGAAAGAAGTATTTAAGACCACAAATTCTCAAATTCGTTGAAGATCTCGACATTCTCCCGTGGCAGTCGCTCACGCGATATCGGGCAGCAGGAATTCGGCGGGATTGCCCGCCGCATGCGCCACCGCGCCGGCCGCGATGTATCCGCTCCGCACCGCGCCTTCCATCGTTGCGGGCCAGCCGCTGCGGGTCCAATCGCCGGCAAGGAACAAGTTGGCAATTACGGTTACTGTGGGCGGCCGCAGTGTCTCGGTGCCGGGCGCGGCGGAAAACGTGGCGCGCTGCTCTTTGACGACGTGTGCTCGCAGCAGCTTCGCTTCTCGCACGCGCGGAAAGTACAGGCGCAGGTCGTCCAGCGCGATCTCGATGATCCGCTCGCGCGACAGATCGGTCAGATCACGCGATGCGCTGACCACCAGTTGCAGGTAGCGCCCGGCATCCTTATTGAACATCCATTGCATGGTGCGGTCGAGCAGCGCGGCGTGCGGGAGGGTGGTGATTTCGCGGTCGAACCAGAGGTGAATGCCGGTGATCGGCGAATGCTGCAGCGGCGGCGCGGGAAGCCCAACCGCCGGCAGGCGCTCGAACGGCAGCGCCGAGATGTAGTAATCCGCGGTGTGGCGCTCGCCCGCCACCACGAAACCGTCTCCAGCAATGGCTTCCACCGGCGCGCGAAAATGCATCCGCACCGAAGGCAGGCGCTGCCAAGCATCCGTCCCATAGAGTTCGGCCAGCGGCACCGCCGACACACCCATTTCGTAAGCGTCGGCACGCGCCAGGAACCCCAGCCAGAAAACCTGGAAGCCATGCGTGGCAGCCATCCGGTCCAGATCTTCGTTGATCGCGCTGACCAGCACCTGCCGCCAGAAGCGGTCGATGGCGCGCGGCGTCTGCCGCTTTTCCAGCAGCCAGTCGAGCATGCTGATGCGGTCCAGGTCCTGCCGCCGCGTGCGCTCGCGGCGAATCGCCAACAGGCCGCGTGCGATAGCGAGCTTGTCGCCCAGTCCCAGGCATTTCATTTTGGAAAATGCGCCAGCGAAGTGGAATGGCGCCGGCAGCCGTCCGCGGCGCAACACGGAAGCGCGGCCGCCCGGCTCCAGGAAGAAGAACTCGCGGTGGAAGCGAATACGGTCGCGGACGCCCAGCCGCGCATAAAAGTCGAGCAGGTTGACGCAGCTCCGCAGCAGGATGTGCTGGCAGTTGTCGATGGTCGGCGATTCGCCTTCGCCCGCCGGCACCGGATAGGACGTGGCGCGACCACCCAAGAACGGGCGCGATTCAAACAGATCGACTTCGAATCCGGCGCCGCCCAGCGCCGCCGCTGCCGCGAGGCCGGCCAGTCCGCCGCCGGCAATCAGAACATTGGGCATGTGCAGTCAGTCCACATCCACGCGATTCGCGGCTGCGACGCGTCCATACCACAGGCCGGAGTCCTTCACCGTTCGCTTCTGGTTCTGGAAGTCCACATAGGTAAGACCGAACCGCTGCGTGTACCCATGCGCCCACTCGAAGTTATCGAGCAGGCTCCAGGCATGATAGGCGCGCACTTTGGCGCCGTCCGCGATGGCGCGCGCCAGTTCCGCCAGGTGGTCGCGGTAGAACGCGATGCGCCGCACATCCGCCACGCGGCCGTTAGCGTCGGGACTGTCCATGTAACTGCCGCCGGTCTCGGTGATCTCGATGGTGGGGTGGTTGTAATCGTGCGAGAGCTGCATCACCAGGTCGTATATGCCCCGCGGCCACACTTCCAAGCCGCCGTCGGTGTGCGAGCCTTCGTTGGGCACTTCGACGTGCATCCGTGACATTGGGTCGCGGTTCGATGCGTTTGGCGGCGAGCCGCCGCTCGAATCCGAGACCACCAGGCGGCAATAGTAATGAACCCCCAGCCAATCCAGTGGGACTTTCATGATCTTCTCGTCGCCGGACCGGAATCCCATGGCGTCATAGGGCGTTTCCCCGTCGAACGCTTTGGGGTATTCGCCATGCATCGCGGGCTCGAGGAAGTAGAGATTGTGGAAGGCGTGGAATCGCGCGGCCGCGGCGCGATCGGCCGCACGATCGGTCTTTGGATAGACCGGCTCCATGCCGTGTGCGCTGCCCACCGTGGCGTTCGAGGAAGCCGCCTTGATGGCACGGAATGCCTGCCCCTGCGCGAGGTTGACGGTGTGCGCCGCTTTGAGGAACTGGTCGAAGTTGGCCTTGCCGGGTGGATTCCAACCGGTAGCATAGCCGAAGTAGGTGAAGGTCGAGGGCATATTGAAGGGAGCCCAGATGGTGATGCGATCCCCGAGGTTCCTTGCCAGAATGCCCGCGAAATCGGCATAGTACTCGGCCAGATCGCGATTCGGCCAGCCTCCGCGGTCTTCGAGCGCTTGCGGTAGCTCCCAGTGATAAATCGTACAGAAGGGCCGAATGCCCGCTTCGAGCAGGGCATCCACTAGGCGGCTGTAATAATCCAAGCCCTTTGCATTGGCCGGCCCCGTGCCCGAGGGCTGTATGCGCGGCCAGGAAGTCGAGAAGCGGTAGCTTTTCAGGTTCAGCCGTTTGAGGATGGCGATGTCTTCGCGGTAGCGATAATACTGATCGCAGGAAACGTCGGCGGTAGAGCCGTCCTGGATCTTGCCCGCCGTGAGAGAGAAGCGGTCCCAGATGGACTCGCCCTTTCCATCGGCGTTCCAGGCGCCCTCCACCTGGAAAGAGGAAGTAGCCGCTCCCCAAAGAAACGCCTCTGGGAAGCTGGCCGCATGGGTTTCAGGGTGCGTAACAGCACCCGGCCCCTGTCTCTCAGACTCTGTAACCGCCCGGGCGAACCCCCGGCCGGTCAACAGCGCACCACTTCCCGCTGCTAGCGCGCCCTGGACAAAACTCCTGCGATCCATTTCCATCCCATTCTCGCATTGGTGGAGCGTGTTTTTTGGCTTGGCCAATATCTCTTCACCTCCGCGCCACTGTGAGAGGTTTCGCACATAACTAAGGCAAGTATTGCTCCCGCACCGATTTGGCGTTGAAAATTAGGTAACCCTCCCCAAGGAGATCTTGGAATGTACACGCTGATTCGGCTCCACGACTGTGGCACCATGGAAGCCGTCGTGTTAGCCAACACGCCATCCCGGATGCGCCTGGCCATCGCCGGCCTCAAGGACGCGGTTGAACTGCGGCTTTATGGCTCGGATTGGCTCGACGAACGCGATGAGCCGGTTGAGTTCGGATTCCTGCAGGCGGAAGAGGAGCGAGGCGCCGAAGCACCCAAAGTGATGCGTGCGGCCGCCCGTTACGCCTGCTAGTTCGAGACCGATCCGTCGGCGGGCTAGGCATGCCCGGCCTGCAGAGCTTCAGCGTTGTCTCGTGCGTGGTTTTGGCCGCCGTTCGTGGTACGGCGAGGTGAAATCGCGCATTGCTCGCGAGAGCCTTAGTGCTGGTCTTCGGACTCGCGCTCGGCTTCGGCTGCAGCTTCCGGGCCCGCGGCCTGCGCTTCGGCAATCAATCTTTGCGCCTCCTCCAGCCGGGCGCGGGGCACCCGTACAGACACGCCGAGGTTCGGAAACTGAGAGCGCGACAGGACGGCTACGATTCCCGTGCCCGCCAGGACGCCGCAAATCATGTCGCCTTCCATTTCCGCATCCACGGTAGCCGAGGAGTAGACCGGCACCATGTCCAAATCGTGGGATGTGTCGAGTGCATCTTCGCTCGGAGCCTGCTCTTCGTCGTGCTCTGGATCTTGCGCCATGCCTCAAGGATATCGCAGAATGAAGAGTGGAGCCGCATTCCTCTCGAGGCTCCCGCGGAGGCGGCGCATGCCGGATCGACGCATCGCTAAGACGGAAAGAGACGGGCGGGACGAGGTGGTCAGCACCATCGCATGGTTTTTGACCGGCGCCGCAATCGGCGCCACGGTGGCCGTGCTGTTCGCTCCTAAAAGCGGCATCGAAACGCGCCGCTACCTCTCCGACAAGACGCAGAAGGGCCGGGACGCGGTAACGCAGACCAGCTCCGATCTCGTCGATGCCGGACGCGATGTCTTCGAGCGCGGCCGCAAGTTAGTGGAGGATGCTGCCGACCTGTTCGAGCGCGGCCGCCGACTGGTGCGCGGCTGACTCCCCCCACCGGTTTTCGAGGTAGGACAGATGATCGTTTCTTGTCGTCTGTCGATCTGGCCGTTCGCCCCGCAAAGACCGATGAAAGGGCGCGCCCTGACCATCGGAACACCCAGGCGCTTATCGTACCTTAGCGAGGCGCGACAGGCAACAAAAACCGATCGTCTGTCCCGCCTTCCATCGCTTCACAGAATAACCGCGCCACGCGCGGCGCATCGAACTGCTCTACTCCAACGGAGCCTTCATGGCATTGCGAGGCCCGAATCGCGGGCGATCGATAGAGCAATTCGATGCCGGCCGCCAGGGCTTCCGGGTTGTCCGGCTCGACCAGCGTGGCATGGGGCGCAACCTCCGGGATAGCTGCCGCGCGCGAGGCTACAATCGGCTTGGCGGCGGCCATCGCTTCGAGCAGCACGATGCCGAAACCCTCCTGCACGCTGGGCAGGCAAAACACCGATGCAGCACGATACGCATCCACCAACCGGCCGCGTGAAACGTCACCGAGGAAAGTGACGGCGCCTTCCAGTTGCAACTCGGCGGCAAGCTGCCGCAGCGGCGCCGCACGTGGTCCATTGCCCACGATGCGCACTGCCAATTCCGGGATGCGCCCGCGCAGCGCGTGGGCCGCCCGCAGCAGCACCTCCACCCGCTTGCGCCGGTAGAGCCGTCCCACGAACAGGACGGTGAACCTGCCGGCCGTGCCCGGCCCGATGCCGGCGGCCAGCGCCGCCCGCCATGCGGCCAAGTCGATCAATTCCGGCACCACCAGCGGCTCCCGCGTTGCGCCGTAGAGCGCGCGCACCTGCGCGGCACAGTACCGGCTGGTCACGATCACACGCGCGGCGCGCAGCACGTGCAGACGTTCGCAGCGCGCCTGCATTGCCATGGTGAGCCGCGTGAGCCCGCGCTCAAAGCGAACTTCATCGGCGATCACGCCCTTGAGCGCGGCGATGTGGCCGGCCTCGGTCGCGATCCGGTATCCATCCATGTCGAAGCCGATCGTGCGATCGAAACCGGTGGACGGCCGCAAGCCGCGGTTGAACAGCAGCCGTTCGGCCGTGTACACCGGCAAATGCGTGCGCGGCGTCTCGACGATCACTTCATGCCCCAGTTCGCCCAGCGCGCGAGCGAGCACCGCAATTCCGACGTACGTGCCGCTGCCGCGGCTGATGTCGAGCGGCGTACCGGTGAGGAAACGAATGCGCATAACTCGTGGGGCGCTTGATGTGGTGTCGCTCGAACCCGAAACATTATAATCATACGGGACACTATAGTTGGCAACTCGCGGGAAGGCAGTTTGTCTATTATCGGGCGGTCTGGATTCCTCCACCTGCCTGGCGCTGGCGCGGCGCGACGGGTTCGCCTGCTACGCGATTACGTTCGATTACGGGCAGCGGCACCGGTTCGAGCTGGAAGCGGCGGAGCGCGTGGCGGCGGCATTGGGCGTGGAGCGGCGCTTGGTGGTGAAAGTCGGCCTCGATATCTTCGGCGGATCGGCGCTGACGGCGGACCTGTCCGTGCCCAAGGCGCGCTCGCTCGATGAGATGAGCCACGGCATTCCAGTGACCTACGTGCCGGCGCGCAATACGATTTTCCTTTCCCTTGCGCTGGCCTGGGCGGAGGTACTTGGAAGCGCCGACATCTTCATCGGCGTCAATGCGCTCGATTACTCCGGCTACCCGGATTGCCGGCCGGAATACATCGAGGCCTATCGGCGGATGGCTAATCTGGCGACGCGGGCAGGCGTGGAGGGGCACACCCGTTTGACGATTCACACGCCGCTCATCGGTCTCAGCAAAGCCCAGATCGTGACTCTGGCGCGCGAGCTGGGCGTGCCGTTCGCCCTCACGCACAGTTGCTACGATCCGGGTGATGGAGGCAGGCCGTGCGGCGCCTGCGACGCCTGTCTGCTGCGGCGCAAGGGATTCGAAGAGGCCGGCATTGAAGATCGCTGAGCTGTTCTACTCGCTGCAGGGAGAAGGCACGCTGGTGGGCGTGCCTTCGGTCTTCATCCGCTCGAGCGGCTGCAACCTGCGCTGCGCATGGTGCGATACGCCGTACACGTCGTGGTCTCCGGAGGGAACCGATCTCGATCTCGACCGGATCGTGGACGAAGTGCGCGCGCACCCGGCGCGGCACGTGGTGATCACGGGTGGCGAACCGATGATCCAGGCGGAGATGGTGCCGCTCACCGAACGGCTGCGCGCCCTCGGGCTGCATATTACGATCGAGACGGCGGGCACCGTGTTTCAACCCGTGGCGTGCGACCTGATGAGCATCAGCCCGAAACTTTCCAATTCAACGCCAGACGGCGCTTTCGCCGCGCCGCACGACCGCCTGCGCACACAGCCCGCCGTACTGGCGGAGCTGATGGAGCGCTACGAATATCAACTGAAATTCGTGGTTGAGAATCCGGCGGACCTCGGCGAGATTCGCGCCCTAATCGATTCGCTGGGTGCGCCGCGGGAGCGAGTCGTCCTGATGCCCGAGGGCGTTGAGCGCGCGCGGCTGGCCGAACGCGGGCTGTGGCTTGCCGAAATCTGCAAAGAGGATGGCTTCCGGTTCAGCCCCCGCTTGCACATCGACCTATGGGGCAGCCGCCGCGGCGTTTGAGTGCGAGCGGTGGCGCGCGCAGTCTGCCGCGCAAAATTGAGATTCTTCTCCGCGCTCTTTTTTAGCCATCGCCGTCAGAGGGCGCGGGAACGAATGCCCCGGGCTCAGCAAGCCTGCCAGCCTGCGCCGCAATTGGCGCCCTGTCACCCGGGAACCGTGCACCGGGGGGATAGAGCGGTCTGCCCACTCACCAATGTGTTACTTTCAAGAATCAGGCTGGTAGACAAGCCGCGCGTCTCGCCCGCCTATTCTGTCGCCTGAAACCGAGGTCGTCTCCATGTCAAAGAAACCCGAACATACCCAACCTGTATCCGTAATCGGCGAAGGCGCCACGCTGGGCGTCATCGGCGCCGGCGTGATGGGACAGACGCTGCTGCGCGGGCTGCTCTCCGGAAAGCTGATTGCGCATGACCGCGTGTGGGCCGGCGATAAGAACCCGTCCACCTGCGAAGCTGCGTCCGAAGCGCTGGGGATCGCGGTCGAATCGGAATTTCAGGCGCGCGTCGCCGGTGCCGATCTGATTCTGCTTTGCGTGAAGCCGAACGACGCGCCGGTGGTGATGGCCGCGCTGCGCAACGCGGGACTGCGGCGCGAAACGTTGTTGATCTCGATCATGGCCGGCGTCGGCACGGACCGGCTGGAATCGCTGCTCGGCACCGAGAATCCCGTGGTGCGCGCGATGCCGAACACGCCGGCGGTAGTGGGCGAGGGGATGACCGTGATCTGCCGCGGGCGCTACGCCAGCAAGACCGACCTGCAGCGCGCGCAGGCCATTTTCGAAGCCGTGGGCCGATGCCTGCCGGTGGACGAGGTTCATTTCAATGCCGTCACCGCGCTCAGCGGCAGCGGACCGGGCTATCAGTTTCTCATCATGGAAGCACTGGCCGATGCCGGTGTGCGTGTGGGGCTGCCGCGGCAACTCGCGCTCACGCTGGTGGCACAGACGGCGCTCGGCGCGGCGCGCATGGTGCTTTCCACCGGCCGCCATCCGGCCGCGCTGCGCGACGACGTCACGACGCCGGCCGGCTGCACCATCGCCGGGCTGCTGATGCTGGAGGACGGACGCATACGCTCGGTGCTGGCGCGGGCGGTGGAAGAGGCCACCAAGACTTCGGCGCATCTCGGCGTGGGCCCCACCAAGATTTCCGAGAGCGGCCAGCGGTCGGGAGACTGAAGGACGAACGATGCCTGAAGTCGATTCCCCGAGTGGGCTCGCCGCAGACCTGATCCAAATTGAAGACCGCTGGGGTGCCCACAATTACCGCCCGCTCGACGTCGTCGTGGAACGCGCAGAAGGTGTGTGGGTACACGCCGTCGACGGGCGCCGCTACATGGATTGCCTGAGCGCCTACTCGGCGCTGAATCAGGGCCACTGCCATCCGCGCATCCTGCAGGCGATGGTGGAGCAGATGTCGCGGGTGACGCTGACATCGCGCGCGTTTCGCAACGACCAGTTGCCGCGTTTCTGCGAGGAATTGGCGCAGGTATGCGGCATGCAGATGGTGCTGCCGATGAACACCGGCGCCGAAGCGGTCGAGAGCGCCATGAAGGCCGCGCGCCGCTGGGGCTATGCCTACAAGCGCATTCCGCGCGACGAAGCGGAGATCGTCGTCTGCGAGAACAACTTCCACGGCCGCACAACCACGATTACCGGATTCTCCAGCGAGCCGCTCTACCGCGACGGCTTCGGCCCGTTTACGCCGGGCTTCGTGTCGGTGCCCTTCGGCGACATCGACGCGCTCGAAGCCGCCATCACGCCGCGCACCTGCGCGTTGCTGATCGAACCGATCCAGTGCGAAGCCGGCATCCTGATTCCACCCGATGGCTTTCTGCGGCAGGCGGCCGACCTGTGCGCGCGGGAGCGCGTGCTGCTAATGGCCGACGAGATCCAGACCGGCCTCGGCCGCACCGGCAGAATGTTCGCCTGCCAGCACGAGAACGTGGAGCCGGACGTGTACATACTCGGGAAAGCCCTCTCCGGCGGAGTCTATCCGGTATCGGCGGTGGTTTCCTCGAGCGAGATTCTGGGCGTCTTCCGGCCCGGCAGCCACGGCAGCACATATGGTGGCAATCCGCTGGCGTGTGCGGCGGCGCGCGCGGCGTTGCGCGTGATCGAGGACGAGCGGCTGGCCGATCGCTCGGCCGAATTGGGCGCGTGGCTGCTGTATGAGCTGCGCAAACTGCGCCATCCGCACATCAAGGCGATCCGCGGGCGCGGGCTGCTGATTGGCATCGAACTGCTGGTGCCTGCTCGCTCCTACTGCGAGCGGCTGAAGGATTTGGGGCTGTTGTGCAAAGAGACGCACGACTTCGTCATTCGCCTCGCCCCGCCGCTCATAATTTCGGAAGAGGATCTGGAGTGGGCAGCCGGACAACTGCGCAAGGCGTTCGCAGCATAGCGGCGGACGGGCAGATCGCGAAGTTGCGTTCGGTTCCTCGCCCGCAAGCGGGCGTTGGCAGGTTCGAACCTGCCCCACCTATTTTGGCGTGGGCGCGGCCTGGTCCAGCGCCAAATTCAGTTCGAGCACGTTCGCTCGCGGCTCGCCGAAGAGGGCGTATTGGCGGCCTTCGGTGTGTGCGTCCACCAGTTGGCGAAGCGTTTCCGGGGCCATACCGCGAGCGGCGGCTACCCGCGCCACTTGCGCCTGGGCAGACGCTGGGCTGATGTGCGGGTCCAGGCCGCTGGCCGAAGCAGTCAGCAGATCGGCGGGGACTGCGCCTGTATAGCTCGGGTTCTCGGCGCGAAACTTCTTGACGTCGTCGCGCACTCGGTCCGCCAGATGTTGATTGGTCGGCCCGTAATTGGAGCCGCCCGAGGATAAGCCGTCATACCCATCGTTGCCGGCGGCTGAAGGACGGCCGTGAAAATACTCGGGCTTGGTGAAGCGCTGGCCGATCAGTTCCGATCCGACCGTCCTTCCGTTCACGACCTTCAAGCTGCCGTTGGCCTGGTGGGGAAAGAGGATCTGCGCGAGGCCCGTCACCGCCAGCGGATACAGCAGGCCGGTCAACACGGTCAGCAGCAGCGTCGCCTTAATCGCAATCATGAGTTGTTTCATGTCGGGTCTCCTTTTACGCCAGGTGCAACAAAATCAACAGCCGGTCGATTAACCAAATGCCGGGGAAAGGCGCGATCACTCCGCCCACGCCGTAAATCAGCAGGTTGCGCCGCAACAATGAGGCCGCACTCATCGGGCGGTACTTGACGCCGCGCAGCGCCAACGGAATCAGCACCATGATGATCAGCGCATTGAAGATCACCGCCGCCAGCACGGCGCTCTCCTTATGCAGGCCCATGATATTCAACTTAGCCATTTGCGGGTAAGTCACCATGAACATGGCTGGCAAAATGGCAAAGTACTTTGCAATGTCGTTAGCGATGGAAAACGTGGTCAGCGCGCCGCGCGTCATCAGCAACTGTTTGCCGATCGCCACGATCTCGATGAGCTTGGTCGGATTGCTGTCCAGGTCCACCATGTTGCCGGCTTCCTTGGCCGCCATGGTGCCCGTGTTCATGGCCAGGCCGACGTCGGCCTGCGCCAGTGCGGGCGCGTCATTCGTTCCGTCGCCAGTCATCGCAACCAGCCGCCCGCCAGCCTGCTCCTTCTTAATCAGATCCATCTTGTCGCGCGGTGTGGCTTGCGCCAGAAAATCGTCCACACCAGCCTCGGACGCGATGGCGGATGCGGTCAGCGGATTGTCGCCGGTGATCATGACGGTGCGGATGCCCATGCGGCGCAGTTGCTCGAAGCGCTCGCGCATACCGCCCTTCACGACGTCCTTCAAATGCACCACGCCCAGAGCGCGGCCTCCATCGGCCACCACCAGCGGCGTACCGCCGGAACGGGAAATGCGATCGGTGATTTCGGTCAGCTCGTTGCAGGGCGCGCCGCCGTGCTCGGCCACGAACTCCATCACCGAATCGGTCGCGCCTTTGCGAACCTGGCGGCCATCGATGTTCACGCCGCTCATGCGCGTCTGCGCGGTAAACGGAATGAAGTGGGCCTCGTGCTCCGCCACCTCGCGCCCGCGAATGTTGTAGCGCTGCTTGGCCAGCACCACGATGGAGCGGCCCTCGGGCGTTTCGTCGGCCAGGCTGGAAAGTTGCGCCGCGTCGGCCACTTCGGCCTCCGTCACGCCGTTGAGCGGGATGAATTCCACCGCCTGCCGGTTGCCGAGCGTGATGGTGCCGGTTTTGTCCAGCAGCAGAGTATTGATGTCGCCAGCCGCTTCCACCGCTTTGCCACTCATGGCCAGCACGTTGTGTTGCATCACGCGATCCATGCCGGCGATGCCGATGGCCGAAAGCAGGCCGCCAATGGTGGTGGGGATCAGGCACACCAGCAATGAAATCAGCACCGTCACCGAGGGCGCCGTGCCGCTGCCGCTGGCTTTCACGCTGAACGCCGCGAACGGTTGCAGCGTGACCACCGCCAGCAGGAAGATCAGCGTCAGCCCGGCGATCACGATGTTGAGCGCGATTTCATTCGGCGTCTTCTGCCGCTGGGCGCCTTCCACCAGCGCGATCATGCGGTCGAGAAAGGTCTCGCCGGGGTTCGAAGTGATCTTCACCTTGATCCAGTCCGAGAGCACTTTCGTGCCGCCCGTCACCGCGCTGCGGTCGCCGCCCGATTCGCGGATCACAGGCGCACTTTCGCCCGTGATGGCGGATTCGTCCACGCTGGCGATGCCTTCGATCACGTCGCCGTCGCCGGGGATAGTCTCGCCGGCTTCCACCATCACCACGTCGCCCGCGCGCAGCATGGTCGCCGCCACCGTCTCCGTTCTGCCGTTGAGCAGCTTGCGTGCCGTGGTCTCGGTCTTGGTCTTGCGCAGCGTGTCGGCCTGCGCCTTGCCGCGGCCCTCCGCCATGGCTTCGGCGAAATTGGCGAACAGCACGGTGAACCACAGCCACAGCGTGATTTGAAAGGTGAAGCCGCCGATGGCCGCGCCCGATGCCAAGTCGCGTGCGGCCAGAATGGTGGTCAGCAACGCTCCGACTTCCACCACGAACATGACCGGGTTCTTCATCATCAGGCGCGGGTTCAGCTTGACGAACGAGTCGCCGATGGCGCGCTTGACGATCGGCGGGTCGAACAGCGGACGAGCGCGCGTCGCCTTTTTCGAAATCAACGAAGTCGAATCGCTGTTGTTGACAGGCGTTACGGTTGCGACGGGCATGTTAGCTCCACAGCCTCCCCTGCTGCATCAGAAAATGTTCCACCACCGGACCGAGCGAAAGCGCGGGGAAGAATGTCAACGCCCCCACAATCACCACCACGCCTACCAGCAGCGCCACGAACAGCGGGCCGTGCGTGGGGAATGTCCCGGCCGAAACCGGCACTTGTTTCTTGGCGGCCAGGCTCCCCGCCGCCGCCAGCAGCGGGATCAGCATCAGAAACCGCCCGAACAGCATGGCCAGTCCCAACGTGGTGTTGAGGTAAGGGGTATTAGCATTGATACCGGCAAACGCACTGCCGTTGTTGCCCACCGCAGAAGTGTAGGCGTACAGCACTTCGGAAAGTCCGTGTGGCCCGTGGTTGGCCAGGCTGTCGCCGACGGTCTTCAGGTTGATCCCCGCCGCGGCCATGCCGAGGATGGTGAACGCCAACACCATCACCGCCAGCATCATCATCTTGACTTCCTTCTGCTCGATCTTCTTGCCCAGGTACTCCGGCGTGCGGCCCACCATCAGGCCGGCGATGAACACGGCGAGAACGGCGAACAGCAACATGCCGTACAGACCTGAGCCGACGCCGCCGAAAACCACTTCGCCGAGTTCGATGTTGATCAGCGGCACCAGTCCGCCAAGCGGCGTCAGGCTGTCGTGCATGGTGTTGACCGCGCCGCAGCTTGCGTCCGTGGTGATCACGGTGAACAGCGCCGAATTGGCGATGCCGAAGCGAACTTCCTTGCCCTCCATGTTGCCGCCCGGTTGCGTGGCCGTGGCCTGCGTTTCCAGGCCCAGCTTCTCGAGCACCGGGTTGCCGGATTGTTCGGCAGGATAGACGACGAACACGCCCGCCAGGAACAGCACGGTCATCGCCCCGAGCAGCGCCCAGCCCTGGCGCGTGTCGCGCACCATCTTGCCGAAGGTGTACGTCAGCCCGCCCGGAATCACGAAGATCAGCAGTATCTGGATGAAATTCGAAAACGGGGTTGGGTTCTCATAAGGGTGGGCCGAGTTGGCGTTGGTGAACCCGCCGCCGTTGGTGCCCAGCATCTTGATGGCTTCCTGCGAAGCCGCCGGCCCCTGCGGAATCGTTTGCACCGTGCCTTCGAGCGTCATCGCCTTGGCGTACGGATGCAGGTTTTGAATCACTCCCTGCGAGCAGAGCAGCAACGCGGCCACGAATGAAATCGGCAGTAGGATGTAAACGATGGAGCGGGTGAAATCCACCCAGAAATTGCCGAGGGTCTTCGACGAATGCCGCGCGAATCCGCGCACGATTGCGATGGCGACCGCGATGCCCGCTGCCGCCGAGAAGAAGTTGTGCGTGGCCAGCGCCGCCATTTCCGTGAGGTAGCTCATCGTGGTTTCCGGCGTGTAAGCCTGCCAGTTGGTGTTGGTGGTGAAACTGGCCGCGGTGTTCCAGCCCAGGTCCGCCGCCACATTGCCCAGCCCCTGAGGATTCCACGGCAGCCACTGCTGCACGCGCATCAGGACGTAGGTCAACAGCAGGCTCGCCGCGCTGAACACCAGTACGCCGCCGGCATAGCGCTTCCAGCTCTGCTCGGCCGCTTCCTCGATTCCGCAGATACGATAAATCAAGTTCTCGATGGGCCGCAGTACCGGATGCAAGAACGTGCGCTCGCCCTCGAACACGCGGGCCATGTAAGCGCCTAGCGGTTTCACCAGCAGCAACAGCACTACGACGTAAAGCCCAATTTGAAACAGTCCGTTGGATGTCATCGGCTCTCCCTCAGAATCGTTCCGGGCGCAGCAGGGCGTAGAACAGATATACGCCGAGGCCGGCCGCCACAATCAATCCCACGATGTATTCCATAGGTTTGGCTAGAGAATGTCGCATCCTTTCGTAAATGCCCAAGCGGCAAGGAAAAACAGAATCGTCACAAGAACGAAGATCGCGTCCAGCATGGTTCCTCTATTCCACATGAATCAGCGCGACGTTGTGGCCGCCGCGCGCCAGTTCGCGCGCCAGGTTTTCTTCCCGCGTGCGCCAGAAGTGTTGCCGCGTGCCCACCAGGATTGTCGCCTGGTGGCGGAGCGCGTACTCGAAACCTTCCACCCAGCCGTGCGCCATCACCACCTCCGGCTCAACCGGGAACGAGCAGCGAGACGCCAGGTCTACCAGTTGTTCGACCAGGTGTGCGTGCTCGGTGGCCGGGCAGGCGGACGGCGCCGCATACGCTACCGAATGCACCGCCAGCAGCCGTACGCGAACGTTCAGCCCAGCCGCCAGCACGGCGGCACGCCGCAGCACCGCGTCGGCTAACGCCCATTCCGTATACGGCACGACGATCTCGAGCTCGCGCTCGCCCGGCCCCGCGTCGAGCGTGTCTGGATCGATGTTCAGCCCGCCCTGCGTCCGCATGTGCGCCTCCACCAGCCAAGAGTAGTGGGCGCGACGTAAGGAAGTCGTAAAGGAAGAATCAGTATTGAGTTAACACAGGCAACCGACGGGATGCCCCACCTGAGCCGTGGTACGGCATCCTGTCAGGCGCCCGTCCGTGGTCCCGAGTCTGCTGCACTACACTGAATAGAATGGCTGCAACTCACGACCACGTGCATCCGCTGCTCACCATGCATCGCGACATCCAGTCGGTGCTGCGGCGCGACCCCGCGGCGCGCAATGCGCTCGAGGTTTTTCTCTGCTACTCCGGCCTGCACGCCATCTGGATGTACCGCTTCGCGCACTGGCTGTGGCGGCATGGGCTGCGGTTGCCGGCGCGCCTGCTATCGCAACTGGCGCGGAACACGACCGGCATCGAAATTCACCCGGGCGCGACCATCGGCCCCGGTTTCTTCATCGACCACGGCATGGGGGTCGTGATCGGTGAGACGGCCGAGGTGGGAGCGGACGTCACGATCTACCGCGGCGTTACGCTGGGCGGCACCAGTCTGAGCCATGGCAAACGGCACCCCACGTTGGGCGACCGCGTGGTGGTGGGTGCCGGCGCCAAGCTGCTGGGCGCGATCGATGTCGGCGACGATTGCCGCATCGGAGC
>Ga0074045_10002285_pt1 | contig 17807 bp, 17 predicted proteins | sample BogForMeECP23OM2_FD_94442 | JGI IMG/M metagenome (GOLD analysis project Ga0074045, IMG submission 94442) | Bog forest soil microbial communities from Calvert Island, British Columbia, Canada - Bog Forest MetaG ECP23OM2 | ecosystem: Environmental > Terrestrial > Soil > Wetlands ...
ATCGTTGAGACAAAAAGGCGTTGATAGGTTTCACCGCGTTGGCCTTCTCTGCAACAACAGCATCGACTATATTATCGCGAGCTTGGCTATTTTGTCTCTTTCGGCTGCCGTAGTCCCGGTGTCTCCGGAACAAACGCCGGAAGAAATTGAGACAGTCATCGATAGGATAGATGTGGACTTTTTGATCGCGGAGCCGGAACTGCGACAGGGCGGTTTTCGTGATATATTGCAGTCCCCCGGATTCTTGCGTAAAGAATTTATTATCGTGAAGAGGACTATCAGAGAGTGCCCGAAGGCCGAGTATTTCAGAATCAACCCAGCATTCATCCGTTTCAGTTCCGGGACGACTGGGGCAAGCAAGGGCGTCGTGTTATCGCACGAGGCAATCATCGAACGGACCGATGCAGCTGATAAGGGTCTCTGCATAACATCACATGACACTGTACTCTGGGTGTTGTCCATGAGCCACCACTTCGTAGTCACGATTCTTTTATTCCTGCGGCGCGGTGCCACGATAGTACTCTGCGGACAGGATTATCCGAATTCGATCATTGAGGGGATCACGAAGTATCGAGGAACGTTCATCTATGCCTCGCCTTTTTACTACTGCCTTTTATCCCGAACTGATATGCTTTCGGCTGACGCTCTTCAGCATATCCGACTTGCAGTATCAACGGCCATGAAATTGCCAGATCAGGTGGCTGAGGAATTTTCTACCAAGTTCGGCATCGGGCTGACTGAAGCGTACGGAATTATCGAAGTCGGCCTACCGTTCATCCGCCTCACAGGAGGCATTGACAAGCGGGGTTCTGTGGGAAGGCCCTTGCCGGATTACACAATCGCGCTCGATAACAAAGATGCCGAAGGCATCGGTGAGATCCGTATCAAAGGTAAGGGCATATTGGACGCCTATTATTCTCCCTGGCAGGGCAGGGAGGAAATCTTGGTAGACGGATGGTTTAAAACCGGTGATCTCGGGAAAATAGACAAAGACGGTTTCCTGTTTATTGTGGGCAGAGACAAAGAGGTGATTAATTTTGTTGGCATGAAGATTTTTCCACAAGATGTTGAGTCTGTTATCAACCAGTACCCGCTTGTAAAAGAGTCTCTGGTGTACGGAACCCCACATCCGCAGTATGGCCAGCTTCCGACTGCAAAAATCGTCCTTCAGGACGGGGATGCAGGTGAAGAAGTGATCGATGATCTGAGACGTTTCTGCTATCAACGTCTAGCTCAATACAAGGTGCCGAAATATTTTGAATTTGTGGACCGTTTATCGAAGACCGCAAGCGGAAAATTAAAGCGATAAGGATAGTGCCTATCATACCGTTCGTCTCTAACGGTATCGGATACAGGAGGACTAGAATGGAAACTCTCATCCCCAAAAAACAACCGAGGAGGTTTTTGTATGCGCATATTACTTGTTAAACCGTTTCCACCACTTGCTTTGTCCAAGTATTTAATGGACTTTTTCTTGCATTTGGAACCACTGGAACTAGAAATAGTTGCGGGTGGTATTCCCCCGGAAGACGAAGTTTCGATCATGGATCTTAGTTTTGAGCGGGAACCGTTCGAAGTCTTTAAAAGGAAATTAATTTCGATGAAGCCGGACATCGTAGGATACACCGGTTTCAGCAGTCAGGCCGCGCTGGTGCGGGAACTAGCCGGTTTTGCGAAAAAGCATTTACCCTCCATTGTAAATGTGGTAGGCGGAATCCATGCGACGGTCGTTCCGGCGGATTACGCCGCTGAAGGCATTGATATTATCGTCCGAGGAGAAGGCGGGTCCGCCTTCAAGGAAATAGTAAGCCGGTTCAAGCAGGGGAAGTCTCTTTCTTTCGGTGATGCAGTCTTGTCGCCTCGCGACCCTAATTTCGTAGAGAAAGCAGCGGCTCTTCCTCCTAAATACCCGAAGGTCGAAGACATTCCCCTAGCCAGGAGGGACCTGGTGGATCGCTCAAAATATTTCATTGTATGGACGTCAACCGACGAAAAAAAATTAAAAACAATATTCCCGCGCACGGCGACCATACGCACCTCCAACGGATGCCCGTTTAACTGCTCATTCTGCGTTGTGCATCACATCATGCAGGGGCAATATCTGCAGCGGAAACCGGAAGATGTTGTCGATGAAATCGCACAACTGACGGAGGACCACATCTACTTTGTGGATGACGAGAATTTTATCAACGGCGAGCGCATGACTAAGATCGCACAACTGCTAATAGATCGCGGAATTAAAAAGAAATTTGTCAGCTGGGCGCGCAGTGACTCTATCGTGCGAGACCCAGAGGTGTTCAGGATCTGGAAAAAGGCAGGTCTGAGCATGGTGTATGTTGGCCTTGAAGCCATGGTGGGCGAGCGTCTCGAGCAATTGAATAAGCGAACCACCGTGGAAAAAAACAGGAAAGCGGTAGCAATCCTGCGCGAACTGGGGATCACTCTGCACGCGAGTTTCATGCTTGACCCTGATTTCAGTGATGAGGATTTCATAGCTTTACAAAAAGAGGTCAAGAATGTCTGCCCTGCAGAGGTCACCTTTACGGTATTTTCGCCGTCGCCAGGCACTGAACTTTGGCAAAAGCACAAGAATAATTTCATAAAAGACCCATACATATATTATGACTGCATGCACACCATTCTTCCGACACGGCTTCCTATACGGAAATTCTACCAGCGTTTTTCGGACCTGTATGGGATTGCCTTCAGAGCTAATCCCCTAAGGTTGAATAAGATTAGGTTCCCCCTTAGAGAGCTTGTGACTGTTATCAGCAGAGGGTTTAAATATGTTTTTATCTTGAGAAGGCTTTATTTGGAATACGAACCAAAAAAATGATATGATTATTTCAGGAAAAGCATTCCATGGATACGATCGACGAGCAGCGGAACTAGGGATTGGTTCCTTTACTAGACATCAATTCGATCAACCTTTTTGAGATCATTACGTTTTTCCTGATCACCCTGAATATCGTCGTGTTCATGTATGAATTTGCGATCAGAATGTCAAAAGGAGAATGTTTCATAGATTCCTATACGCTCATTCCGAAACACCTCTTTGTACCTGGTTCCGTGCTGGGAAGCGCAAGTTCGCCTTTGATGAACCTGTTTACATTCATATTCCTGCAGGCAGGGATCCTGCACACTGCAGGCAATATGCTCTACCTCTGGATATGCGAGAATAATATGGAAGAAAGTAAGGAAAGGCTCGGTTTATCATATTCTACCTTTTATGCGGTTGTATTGACGCCTATACGCATGCCTTCATGTACAAGTACTTCGCTTATACCCATGATCGGCGCTAGCGGGGCCATTTCTGGATGCTTGGTGCATATTTTTTTCTGTAGCCACACACTCGGGTGGTAACGCTCTTTTTTTTCTTTATTTATACATACGGAAAATCCTAGTCCCGATAATGACCGTCTTTTTGTTCTGGTTTTTGCTCCAGTTTTTGAATGCATTGACCGCCAGCGGTTCCCGGCGGCATAGCATGATATGCGCACGTTGCAGGGTTTATAGTCGGCATGCTTTTTGATTGGTTTGTTTAAGCGATGCGACGTGTCGTAAGGGGGAGGGGGAGAATTCGCTATCTATGATCGTTCCCTGCGAGTGTGGCGCAAAACTAAAACTTGACGACGCAAAAATATCCGACAAAGGCGTGAAAGTACGCTGCCCTCGATGTGGCACGGTGCTGACCGCGAAGAAAGCGGCTGTTGTTACGCCGGAAGTACCTGAAAAGAGAAAAATATCGACTGTCGTATCGACAGGACCGCTGGTGTTGATCGCCCACGATAGTGATGCTGTCAGGGTCTTGATCAGCAACGTACTACTGGAAGCAGGATTCAGAGTGGACACAGCGTCCGACGGTGCCGCAGCACTCAAAAAGGCGATCGAAATAAAGCCACAGGGTATAGTACTCGACGTTGGACTGCCAGGAATATACGGGTTTGAACTGTGTTCCCGTCTGAAGGAAGATCCCAATGTCGGAGCAATCAAAATCGTGCTCATATCTTCCGTATATGATATGCGCAGATACAAGCGTACCCCCGAGAGTCTTTACGGCGCTGATGATTACGTAGAAAAACACCATATCCACGATCTGCCTGAAAAATTTCGTAAACTTCTGTTATCGGAGCAGCTCCCGAAGATACCTGTGAAAAGCAAAATATCTTTTCATCATGATCTTCCTGAAATGTCACGGCCTCCTGCAAGGGAGTTTGAAGCGTCTCTGCTCAGCCCGGGTAGTCTGGTAGAGATGGGGGATGGGTTTCTGGATTTTGTTCCGCCCCCGTCGCTCCCCAATCCAAAAGAAAATTTAATCTCGCCGGAATCAATCAGCCTTGAGGCTTCCATCTTTCAGAGGGAGGAGTACGACATACCTCGAGTAGATGAAACAGATCCTGATGCCGTGGAAAAGGCAAAACGTTTTGCCAGAATCATCGTGTCCGATGTAGCTCTCTACAACCAGGAAAAGGTAGTTAGGGGGATACAAAATGGAACTTTTTATGAGTTATTAAAAAACGATATACTGGAAGGACGGAAACTGTACGAGAATCGAGTTCCTGCGGTCATCCGGCGGAACAGGGATTATTACAAAGATGCTTTTGATAATTTCATTGCAGCGACGAAGAAGAAGTTATCAATAAACGGCTAGGACGCTTCTGCTTTTGTACTTGCCAAATAAGGTAGCAACAACAACAGTTTTTTTGTTCGAAAGATAGGAGAGTGTCAAACCATGTGCGATTTAAAGGCGTTTCTCATGAAGAATGATCACGAGGAAGTGCTACTTGAAGCGGTAAACAGTCTTCGAGCCGAAGGCGGCGATGTGATTGTGAGGAATCTTTTTGGAGAAGAGAGAAGGGTGCGCGGAGAAATACGCGAGGTATCGCTTGCAAAGAACCGAGTCATTATTGAACAAACATGAGCTAACTCGCACTATCTGCCCGCGTCGTTATGGACATTAATGACCTCCCAAAAACTATAAACTGCACGTTTCATGCTGAGAATTTGAAAGAAGGACAGGCTCCCGTTCTTTGATACTATGATTCAGTTGCTTAACTCGGAGTGAGCGGAGCCCGAATTCCTTTTTCAGTTTTTCTATGTTCAAGCGATGCTGGCCAACTGCTGCAGAAAGGTCGCGTGGATTCACCACAAATATCGCGGTGGCGGTCTTATCTTTTCTATTATGCAGCGACAGTCGCATTTTATCTAATAATAGTAAGGATTCGACTAGTTGCCGGAACGCTGGATGATACGGACCCGCCAGAATAGTCCCTGGTTTTGCCATTTCTCTAGTCGGTTGCAGCCCGATCCGCGTTACTTTAATTTTTGCCTGTTCAAATAACGAAAGAGCCCGACTGCAGAGGGAAACCGCTTCATCGATTGGAAGAGGATGGTACTGCTTCGTTTTATATAGCACTTCAAGGGGTGTGTCTTTTAGTACAAGAAGAGGATAGAGCCGGACAAAATCAGGCCTGAGCCGGATGGCCGTGCAAACAGTATCCATGAAGGTATCTGCAGAATCTCCTGGCAATCCTATCATCAGTTGAAGGCCTATGGTGAAACCGTGTTCATTGATGAGATTGACGGCGTTTAATGTGTCGGCAGCAGTGTGTCCGCGCATTGCGAGGGCGAGCACGCTGTCATCCATGGACTGGACACCGAGTTCAATTGTCTGAACGTGGTTCTCTTTTAAAAACGCAAGTATTTCATGGTTTATACAGTCAGGTCGTGTGGAGAGACGGATGCTCTTGATCCGTCCCGACACGATGAATGGGCGGACCACATCAAGATATTCTTGTTGGATATGGACTGGCAACGCGGTAAAAGTTCCACCGTAGAACGCAACGTGTGCAGGTTCGTTGGCGGCGTTTGTTTTTAGAAAAAGTTCTATTTTATCAGGGATAGATGATGCAACGATTGATCTGTCCGCGCCGACGATATGCACCTGATTGCAGAACACACATTGATGCGGGCAGCCCGCGTGAATAATGAAGAAGGGAATGATCATGCTTGCGATGTTTGCATTGCTAATTAAACGGGAATTTATTAAAGCAGCTCTTATTCAAGGCAATTAGCGCGATGTTTCATTTTCAGAAAGTTTTTTCAGGGCAGCGTTCGCCGCGCACTGCTCAGCTTCTTTTTTACTCCCGCCCTCGCCTCGGCCGTAAATGATGTTTCTAATAGACAGTTCAACCTCAAATTGCTTTTGGTGATCAGGACCAGTTTCGGAAACGATTTGATATTCCGGAAGGTGTTTATGCCGCTCCTGACAAAGCTCCTGAAGCTCAGTTTTGTAGTCACGGGTAATGCGACAGTCACAGGTTTTTTTCAGTATTTCGCCAAAAAAATGAATGATAAATAATTCAGCAGCATCCGCGCCCGAATCAAGGTATATAGCAGCGATGAGTGCTTCGATCGAATTTGCAAGAAGGGATCTCTTCGTCCTGCCCCCGGTCAGTTCTTCACCTTTGCCGAGCAGGAGATATTTCCCGAGTCCGATCCTACGCCCAACCTCTGCAAGTGTGGACTCACTTACGATAACAGACCTCAGCCTGGTAAGGTCACCCTCGGTTGAGTCGGGGCAGGTCTTCATCAGGTATTCACTCACAATGAGGTTGAGGACGGCATCTCCTAGAAACTCCATACGCTCATTGTGGGCAAAGACTATGTTTTCATTTGAGTATGATTTGTGAGTCAGGGCACGTTCAAGGAGCTCCCGATTCTTGAACGTATAAAAAATATCTTGTTGGATGTCTTCTCGGATATGCACGTTATTGCCGGAACCTTTTGAATATCAGGCAGGCATTTGTGCCGCCGAATCCGAAAGAATTTGACATCACGACGTCTACTTGCGATTGTCTTGCCTTGTTCGGTACATAGTCGAGGTCACACTCAGGGTCGGGATTTTCGAGGTTTATGGTTGGTGGCAGGACACCATCACGCAGGGCAAGTATGCTTATTACGGCCTCCACACCGCCGGCTGCACCGAGCAAGTGACCGGTCATGGACTTTGTAGAACTAACTGGTATTTTGTAGGCATGATCACCGAACACAGTTTTAATGGCCGCAGTTTCATTTTCGTCATTGAACTTTGTGGAGGTGCCGTGAGCGTTGATGTATCCCATCTCGGTAGGTGCTATGCCCGCGTCTTTGATAGCCATTTTCATGCATCGTGCAGCGCCTTCACCGTTTGGTGATGGAGAGGTCATATGGTAGGCATCGCCGGTCATGCCATAGCCAACTACCTCGGCGCAAATTTTTGCGCCACGCTTCAGTGCATACTCCATATCTTCGAGAATTACGACTCCGGCTCCTTCACCCATGACGAAACCGTCGCGCTCTGCATCAAAAGGACGGCTGGCGCGCTGCGGTTCACTGTTCCTTGTGGAGAGGGCTTTCATGGCGTTGAATCCGCCAACCCCAAGCGGGCAGATGCAGGATTCTGTACCACCGGCAATCATGGCCAATGCGTCGCCGCGCTGAATAATTTTAAATGCGTCTCCGATGGAATGCGTACCGGTTGCGCAGGCCGTAACGATGCAAGAATTCGGCCCTTTGGCACCGTATCGAATGGATAATTGGCCGGATGCCATATTTACAATCAGCATGGGAATAAAGAAGGGTGATATTTTGCGATAGCCGCTTGAGAGGTATATTTTGTGATACTTTTCAATGGCAGGCAGGCCGCCCATGCCAGAGCTTACGAGGATACCGACATGTTCAGCGTTTTCGGGTGTGATGGTGAGCCCCGATTCATTCATTGCCATTTGACTCGCCGCGATCGCAAAATGGATGAAGCGGTCCATTTTCTTGATTTCCTTCGCGTCGATGTACGCTAAGGAGTCGAATCCATGGATTTCGCCTGCTATCTGAGTCGGCATGCTTTTATCTTCGAACTGCGTAATGGGGCCAATTCCCGATTTCCCATTGATCAGGGCTTTCCACGATTCATCGGTATTTAGGCCGACAGGGGTGATCATCCCCACACCGGTGACTGCAACTCTTCGCTTCAAAAGAATGTACCTCCAGCATAAAAAATCCGAAAAGCCAAAAGAACGTCTCCCTCATCTGTGAGAGCGATCTTATGGCTTCTGGGATTTTACTTGAGCAAAGATGCGGATGGCGCTCGCATCTGTCTAAATGGTTATTTCGCCTTAGCTTTGATATAATCTATTGCGTTCTGAACGGTGCCAATCTTCTCTGCATCCTCATCAGGAATTTCAATCCCGAACTCCTCTTCAAGTGCCATTACGAGCTCAACGGTATCGAGTGAATCGGCTCCAAGGTCATTCACAAATGATGCCTCTGGCTTTACATCCGCTTCCGGTACTCCAAGCTGTTCGGAAATAATTTTTTTAACCTTTGCGTCTACATCTGCCATTGTCATCCTCCTCTGGGTTGTATTCTTTAACGGATTTGCACTTATTTTAGTACAAACGGCATGCTAGTACAACATACGGTATCTGCATCACATATACATTCCACCATTCACATGGATTACCTGACCGGTTATGTAGGATGCCCATGGAGATGCTAGGAAGCGGACTGCGTTAGCCACATCCTCGGGTGTGCCCAACTTACCCATGGGTATCTGTTTCGCAAGCTCCATCCTGACATTTTCTGAAAGCGCCTGTGTCATGGCCGTGTCAATGAATCCGGGAGCGACGGCATTTGCCGTAATGCCTCGGTTCGCGTACTCCCGTGCAATTGTTTTGGTCAGGCCGATGAGCCCCGCTTTTGATGCGACATAATTGGCCTGGCCTGCATTACCCATGGCGCCTACAACTGAGGCGATGTTAATTATAGAGCCGCCTCGCTGTTTCGTCATATATTTTAATGCGGCCTTGGCGCATAAAAACGCGCCTTTTAAATTGATGCTGAGCACCAAATCCCAATCTTCATCTTTCATACGCAAAATAAGCCCGTCTCTCGTGATTCCGGCATTGTTTACAAGAAGGTCGATTTTCCCGAATTTTGCAACAACCTGCTCGACCATGGCTGTAACTTCAGCAGACGCCGCCACGTTGGCCTTGAGAGCAATTGATTTTCGGCCCTTGGACTCGATATCCCCCGCAGTCTTTTGAGCTGCTTCGAGGTTTACATCACAAATAGCTACATCGGCGCCATCAACGGCCAACGCGAGTGCGATGTCTTTTCCGATACCCTGTGCCGCTCCGGTGACGAGAGCAATTTTACCGGTAAGACTCATTCTTATTTACTCCTTAAAAGCATAGTATAAGCTCTTCGGATCTAAGATCATGTCATTTACAGTTCGCACTGCCTAGTCCTTGGTCCGTGTTATCTTTGCCCAGCGGTAAGCGCGTCGGTCATTGTTTTCTGATCTTCGACATTCAGCACTTTCACGTTTTTGGTGATACGCTTAACGAGCCCGGATAGAACCTTGCCCGGACCGATCTCGATAAAGGTTCCATACCCATCGGCGACCATGGTATGGATCGTGTCTTCCCAATAGAGGGGATGACTGATCTGTTTAATGAGTGATAGTTTGAGCTCCACAGCCGTTTGGAGAAACTTCGCATCCGCATTGTTTACGATTGGAATGCGAAGGTCATTGATGTTTACTTGTTCGAGATTCTGCGCCAGCCGCTCGCCGGCCTGTTTCATCAACGCACAATGTGAAGGTACGCTTACGGCAAGGGGTATTACTTTTTTTGCCCCCCTTTTCTTGGCGAGCTCCATAGCCTTTTCTACAGCTTTTGTCTCACCTGCGATTACTATCTGGCCTGGGGAATTATAGTTAGCAGGGGCAACTATACCATTTTTGGCAGCTTCAAGGCAAGTTTTTTCTACATCATGCCGCTCCATGCCGAGAATCGCAGCCATCATCCCTGATCCTGCAGGCACGGCCTCTTGCATGTAGCGGCCGCGCTTTTGCACCAGTACGATCGCGTCGCTGAATTTGAAGCCTCCTGCAGCGGTTATGGCTGTATATTCTCCCAGGCTGTGGCCAGCCGCTGCGGTCGCTTGAAGACCTCTCCGTTCGAGTGGCTGCAGGATAGCAATACAAGCGGTGAGCAGGGCGGGCTGAGTATTCTCTGTAAGGTTCAGTTTTTCATACGGGCCGTCCAAACAAAGTTGTACGAGGTCATATCCAAGAACGTCACTAGCGATTTCAAAAACTTCTTTTGATTCGTTAAAATTCTGAATGAATTCTTTTGCCATGCCAACATACTGTGAGCCTTGGCCGGGAAATAAAAATGCGGTTTTCATAAAGTTACAACCTCAATAAAAGCTAACGGCGACTTCTCTGTAATTTCCGTGCATAAAAAAAAGTCTTATCCTCTAAGTTCCTTGAATTTTTTGATCATCAAGGGAACGACTTCCAATACATCACCTACGATGCCATAGGTCGCCACGTTGAAGATGGGAGCGCTCGGATCTTTATTGATTGCTACAATGACATCGGATGACTGCATGCCGGCAAGGTGTTGTATCGCGCCTGATATGCCGCAAGCGATGTAGAGCTTGGGGCAGACGGTTTTTCCGGTTTGACCTACTTGGTGGGAATAGGGCATCCAGCCCGCATCCACAGCAGCCCTGGATGCTCCCACGGCGCCACCTATTGTTTTTGCTAGCTCTTCGATCAAAGCAAAATATTTCGGATCGCCGAGGCCTCGACCTCCCGATACAATGATATCAGCCTCGCATATATTGACTACCTGCGTAAGGTCTTCAACTGTTTTGATGACCTTGGTACGTATATCACCCTGCGAATTGAACTTGATGTCTATGATATCACCCTTACGCAAGGGATCAGGATCTGCTTTTTTCATGACCTTATGACGAACTGTTGCTATCTGCGGGCGGTGATTCGGGGTTACTATGGTTGCCATGATGTTTCCGCCAAAAGCGGGGCGGGTCTGCAGCAAGTTGCCATTTTCAGGATCAATATCAAGACTTGTGCAGTCTGCAGTGAGGCCGGTATGCAGCACACATGCAACTTTAGGAATAAACGAACGGCCAATGGCGGTTGCGCCGGCAAGTATGATTTCGGGTTTATGAAGTCTTGCAAGCGTGGTAAGCACAGCACTGTAGGGATCGTCATTGAAGTCCCTGAGAGCAGGATCATCTGCCACGTACACAATATCAGCGCCGTGAGCGATGAGATCTCCGGCCTTGTTTTTCACGCCATGGCCGATAAGAACGGCGGAAAGTTTGGTTTTTCTCTTATCTGCAAGCTTACGGCCTTCACCCAGAAGTTCCAATGTGACGCTGGATATGGAGCTTTTGTGCTGCTCAGCAAATACCCATAGGCCGTTGTATGACGCAAGATCCGTTGCCTCTGCTGCTATCTCTTGTTCGGTTCGTTCGATGGCCTTGAGTTCACAAGCTTCAAGACAGGCCCCACACATCGTGCAGCTTTCGGTAAGGAATGCCTTTCCATCACGCATCTCAATTGCGCCGAACGGACAGCTGGTTATGCACGCCTCACAGCCTGAACATTTTTCAAGAATGATTTTTACACTCACGGGTTACTCCTACGCAACAGTAATGCAGGATATATGATATCGATCTTTATCATCGTGAACCTTACATCCTGCATAGTGATTGTTTTATATTAGCATTTGGTCTTTCAATTTATTTGCCACCTGTTCAACCTGTTGTTCTATGGTGCCGGAAAGAATTTCTCGTTGTCCACGCGGTGTAGGTGGAAAAATTTTTACGACCTTGGTAGGTGAACCCTTAAGTCCGCATAAATTCTCATCAGCACCAATATCCTTAGCTGTCCAGGTTGTGACTTTAAAATTTTTTGCTTTCATTTTTCCTTTAAATGACGGCAGACGCGGCTCGTTAATCTCTTTTACTACGCTTATAACAACGGGAAGAGAAGTTTCGACCACGTCGAAGCCCTCTTCCATCATGCGCTCCGCTATCATCTTTCCATTCTCAATGGATTCAACCTTCTTTATGAAAGCGACGAAAGGAATGCCCAGAACATCCGCAGTCTCGGGACCGACCTGTGCAGTGTCACCGTCAATGGCCTGCTTGCCGGCTATGATAATGTCAATTGCTCCAATCTTTTTGATGCCCTTTGCCAGAGTGTAAGATGTGGCCCAGGTGTCTGAGCCTGCAAATGCACGGTCAGACAGCAGCACAACCTCATCCACACCAAGAGAAACGGCTTCTTTAAGCGCTTCTGCAGCTTGGGGCGGACCCATAGAAAGAGCAATAATCTTACCGCCATGTTTTTCGCGCAGCCGGAGAGCTTCCTCAATGGCATATGTGTCGAACGGGTTGATAATGCTCGGCACCCCGTCACGGATCAGCGTATTGGTTTCTCGGTTTATTTTTACTTCTGATGTATCGGGCACCTGTTTGATGAGGACTATTATGTTCAAGTTGTCTCCCCCTGTGCAGACCAAGGTCTAGGGCTAATTCAATTTATAATACATCACGGAAACTAAATTACAAATTCCAGATAATACCCAGTCAAAGATCACAATAACCTGATGCTTGGTTATTGGTGTGTACGTGGTTGTTTGGCGATCGGAATTTTGAACTGGTTTCATTTTTGTTTAGATAATTCCTTAATCATATCTAGAGCGATGACATTTCTCTGAATTTGATTGGTACCCTCATAGATTTGAAGGATTTTGGCGTCGCGCATCATTTTTTCTACTGGGTACTCCTTCATATACCCTGAGCCGCCCATAACCTGCACGGCATCAGTGGTCACCCGCATGGCAGTATCCGTTGCAAAAAGTTTAGCCATGGATGTTGCGCGAGAAATATCTTTTGCCCCGCTGTCGACGAAACGGGCTACGGAATACACAAGCGCGCGTGCTGCCTCGGTTTGAGTCTGCATGTCCGCGAGCATATGCTGGACCGCCTGGAATGAGGTGATCGGATGGCCGAACTGTATCCGCTGCTTTGCAAACTTGATCGCTTCATTGATGGCGCCTTGCGCTACTCCCACACCCTGTGCACCCACACCGGTACGAGAACTGTCAAGGGTCTTCATGGTAACAATGAATCCCATACCTTCTTTAGCGATAAGATTTTCTTTAGGGATGCGGCAATTATTAAAGATAAGTTCGCACGTCGCGGAAGCGCGGATACCCATCTTATTTTCTTTCTTGCCGAATGTAAAACCTGGAGTGCCTTTTTCTACAATAAAGGCCGCAGCACCGCGAGGGCCCTTTGAGCGGTCGGTAATGGCGATAACGGAATAAATTTCAGCCTCGCCCCCGTTTGTAATCCACTGCTTTGTGCCATTTAGTACATACTCGTTTCCTTCAAGTTTGGCTGTGGTCCGTATGCCGCCTGCATCGCTGCCGGCGTTGGCCTCAGTGAGCCCGAATCCAACGAGACGTTTGCCAGCTGCAATATCAGGAAGGTATTTCTTTTTCTGGGCATCGGATCCAAAGAGAAGAATAGGCGTGGTGCCGAGCGCATTAGCTGCATAACTTGTTGCGACGCCGAGGCATGCCTTGGATAATTCCTCTACGGCAATGCAAAGCTCAAGGGTATTCTTGCCGAGGCCGCCGTATTCTTCGGGAATGAACAGGCCGAAGAGATCCGACTGGGCCAGGGCTTTCATAATATCCCAGGGAAACTTATTCTGCTCATCCAGTTCGGCCCGCACGGGAACAATCTTATTCTCAGCGATTTGTTTGGCGAGGTCGCGTATCATGATCTGTTCTTCTGTCAACAAGTAGTCCATTGAACATCCTCCAAGGAATTCTAAATTGAAATCTCAAAATTCGCAACTTAATGAATCTTAATATTACCATCGCACCAAAGCAGAACCCCAAGTAAGTCCTCCACCGAATGCTTCGAGCAGAAGGAGGTGGTTATCTTTAATCCTGCCGTCCCAGACTGCCTCATCCAAAGCCATGGGAATAGATGCCGCTGAGGTATTTCCATATTTAGGGAGCGTAAGTACGACTTTTTCCATGGGCATCTTGAGCCGCTGTGCCATTGCCTGGATAATGCGCAAATTAGCCTGATGGGGGATAAGGAAGTCCAAGTCCTCATGTTTCAATTTATTGTAATCCAACGCTTCTTGCGCGACTTCTTCGAGCGCCCGCACTGCCGCTTTGAAAGTTTCGTTACCCTTCATCTTTATGAAATGCATCCGTTTGGCAATTGTATCATGCGATGCCGGGTGCAGGGAGCCGCCGCCCGGTAGAGAGAGCAGATTGCCGAGTGCTCCATCGGAGCGTAAGTGAGTGGATAGTACGCCGCGTCTTACCTGTTTACCAGTTTGCCGCTGCAATACTACTGCGCCCGCTCCATCTCCAAACAACACGCAGGTGGTGCGGTCTTCCCAGTCCGTGACTCGCGATAGGATTTCAGCGCCGACCAAAAGAATAGTTTTGCAGGTATCAGACTTGATGTATGAACTTGCTATTGAAAGACCATAAATAAAACCAGAACAGGCCGCGTAAATATCGAAGGCAGCAGCATTTTTTGCGCCGAGCTTGTTTTGAAGTATGCATCCGCAGTTCGGCATATACATATCAGGAGTAGTTGTTGCTACAATGATCATGTCCAACTCCTGCGCTGACAAGTTTGCCGCCTTCAGAGCGCGCTGCGCTGCCTCAAAGGCAAGGTCGGACGTGGCTTCATTTTTGTCTGCAATATGGCGCTGTTTGATGCCGGTCCGCTCGGTTATCCATTCGTCACTCGTATCTAAAAGTTTTTCCAGATCCTGATTGGTGACGACTTTTTTCGGTGCATACGATCCGGTCCCGACTATCCTCGCGTTTATCATTTTGCTCTCACTAGTTCCATATTTTTTTTAATATCCTCATGAATATGCTCGTTTATCTTGCTTGTGGCAAATTCGACGGCCACGCGGATGGCATTTTTTATGGCCCGGTCAGATGAACGGCCATGACTGATGATGCTGATGCCGTTGATGCCAAGAAGGGGAGCGCCGCCGTATTCCGCATAATCGAGGCGGCGTTTGAGGGCGTGAAAAGCCGGTTGCATCAGCAGATAGCCGAGCTTCCGGATCAGGTTGTTGCCGATATTTTCTTTGACGATGTATACAATGGATTCAAGTATGCCCTCGGCTGTCTTCAGCACCACATTCCCGATGAAACCATCGCAAACAACCACATCCGCATTGCCAACCAATAATTCTCGCCCTTCTACGTTACCAATAAAATTAAGCGATGTTTCGGTCAGGAGCTTGAATGCTTCCTTCGTCAATTCATTTCCCTTGGTTTCTTCTTCACCGATGGAGAGCAGGCCAACGCGGGGGTTGGGATTCTTGAGCAGATACTTTGCATACACGTCACCCATGACAGCAAACTGCAGGAGGTGGTTCGGTTTGCAATCAACGTTCGCACCCATGTCCAGAAAGATTGAAGTGCCCTTCATCGTCGAAATGGGAACCGCAATGGCCGGCCGCTCGACCCCGTCAATCGGTCCCAGTACGAAGAGCGAAGTTGCCATGGCCGCTCCGGTATGTCCCGCACTGATCACCGCCACAGCCTCGCCACTTTTGACGAGTTCGTTTGCGATGCGAATGGAGGACCTCTTTTTCCTCCGAAAAACTGTTGACGGTGAATCGAGCATGTCCACGACTTCCGTGGCATTGTGGGTCTCGATGGGGAGCGACCGTGCATCGGGATATTTTTTTAGTTCTGCCTGAATAAGTTGATCAATGCCAACGAGAATGATGCTGACGTCGAATTCCCGCGCTGCCTGTACGGCCCCGGCGACAATTGCCTGAGGCGCATTGTCTCCCCCCATGGCATCAACAGCGATTTTCATACATATCCCTTTCAATATAAAAGGCAAAGAGTCAGAACAAAATTACAGTATCATCTCTTTGCCTTTGAACATGGAACGTACTATATTTGCTGAATCTTCAAGATTTCACGACCGTTATACGTGCCGCAGGATATGCAGGCATGGTGAGGCTTTTTTACTTCCTGGCACTGTGGACAGACCGAGAGATTCGGGGCTTTGAGGTATTTATGGGTACGTCTTTTATCCCTGCGGGATTTGGATGTTCTATGTTTTGGATTAGCCATGGATCAATGATACTCCTTCTGTTTTTTTAATAAATCCTTTAATACGGAAAATGCTCCGAACGTTTCCGGTGGATTTTTTTTACAGTTGCAATCCGCTTCATTCCAGTCAGTTCCGCAGAAGCTGCAAAGACCTTTACAGTCCGGACGATGAAGCGAAACTATGGGGAGAGCGATGAGCAACTGTTCTCGAACGAGTTCAGCAGGTTCTACCTCCTCACCCTCGTAAAACTCCATGTCAAGTTCTCCCTTTACGAGCTCATGCTCGGGGGATGTCCCCAAAGAATTCAAGGGGGCAAGCTCAAGGTTAAATTCGGTATCAACGGGGAACGGGAAACTCTTCAAACACCTGCTGCATTGAAGCTGCGGGGTCGCTTTTGTACGGCCCGTTATTCTGAGAAGCCCGCCTTTCGAAGACTTGATACTCAGAAGTGCTGTAACAGCCGTGGATGCCGTTCCTTCATCGAACAGATCGAACTTAAGATCAATCTCCAATGTTAGCCCCTGCGGTGGGATGTCACTGATTTTGATAGTCATTTCTTTTGCTCCAAGGGCAATAAGCATATGATTATAAAGTGAATCCCAGTTTTTGTCAAGATAATTATGGCGGCAATGTGAAGGTATCTGATGATATGAGTTAATTTTTATCGATTCTACTATGATATGATATTATAGAAAAATACAGCTAATTTGAACTCATGACAAATAAAAAGAGCAAAACACTTTTTCATAATTTCCCCTTAGGGGCATCACCTGGAAATACCCCTATCGGGATATTAACTTTGTACTTCACCTTGTTTTATCTGAGCAACTGCGCATAAGGAGAGCAAAAATTATGGCTATGGGAATGAAGGTATTGCTCGCGATGGTCCTTTTTTCAGTTATCGGATTAACATCATCTTCGGACGGTTTTGCAGCTATTTACAAGTACACGGATAAAGACGGCATGATCCATTTTGCAGATAACCTGCAGTCTATCCCTGCACAATACCGGGGAGCAGCCAAAATAGTTAACGGTGAAGAAAAAGACGCGAACAAAGGGCAGACGAATCAAAATAAGTTGAATGCCATGGTCGAAATAAAGCAGGTCGAAAGAACAATCGCTGCGTTTTTCGAGAGACTTTTTATAGAAAAAAAAGATACAGATTCCTTCGGCAGTAGGGCAATGGTGTCCGCCATTGTTGTTTTAAGCGCCCTATTTGCACTTACTATCCTGAAGATACTCGATGCAGACCATAAAAAAACAATTGCCATTACCCGCGTTGTCATCATTTGGGGAGTATCGGTTTTTTTGTTGTTTACCCATGCGAGAGATGTTGTAACTGTTTTCAGTTTAGTGGATAGTAAAATTGAAAGCTCAAAGCAACAAGCGAAGGAAAAAGGAAAGAATGCGGCCAAGGATATAAAGCGGCTGAATTCTTTCTTAGAGCAGGTTGAAAAAACGCCTTCCTCGGACCCCGGGGAAGCAGGGCAGGAGAAAAAAGAAGAGAGATGAAATTAGTACTCATTAACTGCTTGTGACCTGTAGAGTGGTTTCAAAAACGATCCGAATCATGCGTTTCAGCTCACTTATCGAGATCGAGAGTGGCGGAATGAGCACAATGACATTCCCGAGCGGCCTGATGATGAGGCCGTTCTTGCGGCACTCCATGATGACACGGATCACAAGTTTGTTTTCCAGAGGATGGGGTTTTTTTGTCAGCCTGTCCTGAACGAGCTCGATTACGACCATGAATCCCCGCTGTATGACCTCACCCACGTGTTTGAGTTCCTTGAATCGCTGTAATTCCCAAGACAGTG
>Ga0074045_10002286_pt1 | contig 17805 bp, 16 predicted proteins | sample BogForMeECP23OM2_FD_94442 | JGI IMG/M metagenome (GOLD analysis project Ga0074045, IMG submission 94442) | Bog forest soil microbial communities from Calvert Island, British Columbia, Canada - Bog Forest MetaG ECP23OM2 | ecosystem: Environmental > Terrestrial > Soil > Wetlands ...
AGCAAAGGCGTTTAGGGAGGATTCTCAAGTGTCGACGATTATGACTTTGGAAGAAGTTGCGACCTACCTGCGTGTACACCCCTCGACCGTCTATCGGATGGCGAAGAATCATGCGATTCCGGCTTTCAAGATCGGTAGCGACTGGCGCTTTAATCGCGAGTCGATCGATGGATGGCGGGTGCGCGCGGAGAAAAGGCCAGGCGAAGTTTCATCGATGGATATGGGCTCCCAGTTCGCTCGATAGTTCGGCCGCGATTTGACCTCGAACGGGAATTCTCCCGAGGCCTGACGCCCGGGAGAACCCGTCCGCCACCAACGTGGGCTGCCTGCTCGCTTTGCGCCGCAACGGCGCTGCTAGTGTTGACGCGGATCGTTCGGTAGTGCGCGTTCAGTAAAGCCGATCACCATGCCGAAAGCCTGATCGGCGCCCAGCACCACGGTCCCGGCGCCGTCCACCGCAGGACGCATTTTGCGCTCGCGCAGGAACTCCGACGCCTTGTGCAGATCGCGCGTTTTGAAGGTCAGCGCGTGGACCCCCTCGCCGTTCTTTTCCAGGTCGCGGGCTTCCGCCGACGCCGCGTCGAGCGGTTGCGCGATCTCAACCACGGAATCCTCGCCGATCGCGACATACGCGCTATGCTTGCGTCCGGCGATCACTTCTTCATGGATCAGTTTGCCGCCGAGCACGTCAACGTATAGGCACCGTGTCGCCGGGAGATCGCGCACGACCAGCGTGATATGTGACGCACGCTCGATTCCGAGCGGATGCTGATCGCGCCAGTAGGCCGCTGACCAATCCGGCTGCATGCGAGGGTCGGGGGTGAAATCGCCGTAGAGTGCGAACTCGAGCTGCCCCGGCGTTTCCCGCGGATGGGTCCAGATGGCGGTCGCCTTGTGCGGCGGCTTCACCTGCTTGCCGACAATGTCGAAGAGGCGATAATTGTGCTCATCGAGCCGGGTCGAGATGGCCTGCACGTCGTCGACGTACCAGGCGATCGAATGGAAATGCTGGCCGAAGCGATCGTGAATTTTCTTGACCGAAGGATTTTTCAGATTCTCGACTTTGGCCGGCGACATCGGCTCCATGATCACTTCGCCGATCGCGATCAGCGAGGCGTCGCGCCCCGCCAGCTTTTCGTAGCCATGATAAAAGCGGTTGACCGCGAAGATTTCGTCATACCAGCGGTCGACCGCGGCGAGATCGTCGACCACGTGCGTCATGTGAAACAGCTTGCCGATTTTGAACATCCTGCACGCTCCCGGGCATCCGCGCCCTCGAAGAACTTCCGTTTGATGATGTCATAAAGCACACGCGGGGCGTTACGCAAACGGGATCGTTCAGCGTCCGTAGCGAGGGCTGATCACCTCGCGCTGCAATTCTGGTCGAGCAGCTCCTCCGCGTGGCCCGTGCGAGTGTGAGGTCCGGCATAGGGGTTATTGAGCACATAGTAGTGCCCGTCGTGCTCCGCATCCCCCGGCCCGATCACAGCGATGCTTTGCTTGGCCATGCAAGCCGACAAATCGGTGCCTGCGTTGGCGCACTCCCTCTGTTCTACGACTTTGAAGGGGTTATTGTCGCCGGTCAGGCCGCTGACCTTTGTGGCCTCGTATTTGTGGTCCTTTAAATTGACCGTCTTGAATTGCGGATAGTCCAGGATCGTAGGCAATTTTTTTGCCAGCTTAGGATCGACGCATGAGACGTGGATATGAAGTTGGTCCTCCCCCCGGTTGTAACATGAATTGATGGCCAACCCGGTCCACTCCGTATGCTGGCCGAGATTGTGTGAACTATGCCACCCGTCTATCCAAAGATTATCGTAGGTCTTCGATAGGATTTGGCTATCCTCGATTCCTGTGACCCGGGCGGTTGGAATAATCAGATAAGCGTGGGATTTTTTCCGGAGGTCACTGTCCTTAGCCAGGGCATACGGTTCCGCCCATTGGTGCGCCGGACAGTTTGAATCTCTGCCGGCATAACGCGCGCAGTGATTTGCGACCTTCAGCAGGTTAAATCTGTATTCCGGACACCCCGCCACGACGGGCGGGGCTTCCCGAGGTGGGGACTGCGCTCTGATCGGCGACGCAAACGACGACAGCGCGGCAACGACCAACACAAAAACTCGTTTTCCTTGATCCAGGATCATGAGGCTCCTTGCGGCATAGGATTCGTGCCCGGCTTTTACCGTCATTCGGTATTTGACTCAATCTCGCGAGGCGCATCCCAAGCGAGATCGCTACGCCCTGACGCTTCTCAAATGCGGCGATTCTGCTAAACAACGGTAGAGAGTTATGGACACGCGGTCCCGCCGGACTCCGCGAGGGAGCCGGCAGCAAAGGAGGAGTATCGATGGACTTCGGCATCTTTTACGAAATTCAGGTCGCCAGTCCGCTCAAGCATCGCGAGCGCGAGTACCAGGCGTTCCATGACGTGATGAATCAGGTCGTGCGCGCCGAGGAGATGGGCTTCACCCATTTCTGGACTGTCGAACATCATTTTCAGGTAGGCTTTGCGCACTGCTCCGCGCCCGAGGTGCTCTACGGCGCAATCTCGCAGCGCACGAGCAAAATCCGCATCGGCCACGCTGTCGTACTGCTGCCCTTCCCCTACAACCATCCGATACGTATCGCCGAACGCGTCGCCACACTCGACATCCTTAGCAACGGGCGCGCCGAAGTCGGGACCGGGCGCTCGATTACGCAGGTCGAGCTCGGCGGCTTCGGCATTCCCTACAAGGAGACGCGCGGGCGCTGGGAAGAGGCCCTGGATATCATCACTACTATCTGGAAGAGCAAGGACGGCACCTTCTCCTACAAGGGCAAGTACTTCGATATTCCGGAACGCACCGTGGTGCCGATGCCGATTCAGAAGCCTCATCCGCCGATGTGGGTCGCGTGCACGAGCGAGGACACGCACGCCCTCGCCGGGAAGCTCGGTCTCGGGCTGCTCTCTTTCACGCTGCTGGTCACGCCCGAACATCTGGGGCGGCGGGTCCGCGCCTACCGCGAAGCAATCAAGACCGCGAAACCGTATGGCGCCTTCGCCAATAATCGGGCGGGCGCGTTCTCGATGACCCATCTTGCCGATACCGACAAACAGGCGCGCGCCGAAGCCGAGGAGGCGTTCATGTCATATGTGCGCACCACGCTTGTCGCCAATGCGCCCGTGCTGGAAGCCAAAAAGACCGGAATCGATCCCAAGGAGACCGGCCGGATAAACACGGCCCTGCCCAAGGAGTACGAAGGACTCGACCCGAGCAAGGTCACCCTTGACTCGCTGATCGAGAGCGGGATGTGCATCTGCGGCGGTCCCGACACGGTGGTCCGGCAGCTCGAGCGGCTGCAGAAAGAGGCGCAGCTCGATCAGTTTCTGGCGATGATGCAGTTCTGGTCGATCCCGCACGAAAAGACCATGCACGCGATCGATCTGTTCGGCAAATACGTCATTCCGCATTTCCGTAACGCAAAAGCCAACGGAGCATAAGCGAAGCGAGCATGGGGGGTCGGCCGCATCGGCGCACCGCCCCCAACGAACCGAGGCGCTACTGCTGCTTCGCGCCACCGAAGACCCCCGTCGCCCACGAAAAGATGCCGCCAAAGACGTGCGGAAACTGTGCCCCAAGCAGCGCCAGAACTGGCACTACGCCATAAATCAGGAGCTGAATAGAGAAGCCACTGTCCCAGCTGAAACGACCCGGCGAGTTGCCCATCAGCATACTAATCACCCGGCTGCGATTGATCAGGATGAAAACCGTAAGACTGATCCCGACAACCGCTAACAGACTTATCCAACTCAGCCAGATTGTCGTATCGTGGTTCGAAAAGGGGTAGACGCTGAACGCCAGCATCATAGCGAGTACCCCGATCATCGCAACCGCAGCAAGATTAATAAGTTGGGGAAAGATCTGACGAAGGAAATCCACCACCCGCGACGCGATGAATAACCGGGCCTCGCGCAAAATGCGCTCGTCCGGATTTGGTACCTTCTGATTTCCCAGCCGCCACAGTGGCTCGACCAACTTGACGATCTCTGATGACAAGACAGCTGTTTCGCGGTTTGCTTGAAACCGCTGAAGCAGCATTTCGCCTCGCTCATGATTCCCATGAGCCGCCAAAGCTGATGACAGATGGGCTTGCGCTGCGGTAATTCGCAGAACGAGGTAGTGCGAAGCCTGATGCCTGGGCGAGAGGGAAAGGATCTTGCGGGCGCTTTCCAGACAATATTCAATTGCGCTCAGGGTCGGTTGCGATTCCGTCAGCCGAATCCATTTTTGCTCAGAGTGGTCAGGCAGCATCGAGACACGCAACTCCTCATACGCGGCGCGCGAGGGATGCCAATAGAGACGACGCAAAAGTCGATGGAGCGCGCGCCACACCGCCGCGAACCTCAACAGCAGTATCGAAAAGTACAGATAAATGAAGCCGGTCGACACGAAAAAGAGCAGATAGAAGGCCCCACCGTCCAGCGGATAGACCAACCCGCCATTGGCGAAAAAAATATACGCCAAGCCAGCCAGCAGCGGCACTAACAGCCACCACCCCGGTAACCTCCACCAGGAACGTTCGAGCGCCTCGATCACCCGCTGCTCGAGCTTGCCAACGCCCGCAAAGGATTCGACGTCGTCGAAGCCGAGAAAGGGCAACGGCACCCGACAAGTCTCAAGCATCCGCAAACGCCATAGGTCCCCGCCGATAAGACCTAGATTGGAGATACCGAGAAAGATGAGTGGCATCAGGGGCGAAACGCGATTGCCAAGGTTGGCTGACCGCACGAATGCAAACAACGCCTCAGTGGAACTTTGCGCCCAAACTGTCTTGAGATAATACCCAACGAGAAACGCACCGACGATAGTGCCGGCCAATGCAATAAGCGCAGCGGTTGGCCGGACCTTGTAGGGGCGCGCGGCTCCTAAAAGCACATTTCCTACCTTTGGAAAGCCAAAACGAGCTGCGAAAATCCTATGCAGCGCAATAGACAATGCAAACAAAGCGGCGATTAGAACCGTCACCATCGAGAGGCTCGCGACAATGATCGGAATCACCCAAACCGGCCATGGCGTTTCACTCTTACGAGGTAAGTCCAATATATCGGCCCAACCCGTGCCTCCAAAGATATGGGCGGGCAAAAGATAGAAGCCCAGACCGACCAGCAATGTTATGAGCAATGTGCCGATGAACGCGGCAATCCGCCACACGCGCTCGTCCTCTAAATCGGGGAAGACGCTCGCCTCCGTCAGAACGCAGCTCATCGATCCGGCGGGAACAAAATAGACTACGCAGGGGATCAGACAGAGTGCGGTCAGAAGCACGACTGCAACCCGGAAGCTCAGGGGATAGAACGCGCTTTTCAGGTCTGGCAGCCGTGAGACTCCTTGTTGCCCTCTGGGCACCGACACAGGTGGAGCACCGCGCTTCTCGGGCGGGTACAGCCTGACCGGCCAGAGAGTCTCACGCCCAACCACGCTCAGCCATAATTGCGGTTCACTGCGCACCCCTTCGAGTTGCTCGCGGGTAGCAATGTAAATTCCTGCTGCATCTTCCCGCGGAAACTGCCGCACGTTACGCGTAGAGAAGAAAGGGTTCCAGAGTTCGCCTTGATTCAAAAGCGGATACGTGGAAAAAACTAAGAGGCCATCCAGATCAGAAGCGAATCGAGAATGCGTGTAGAGCAAGTCGGATGACGCAGTGAAAAGCACGACGTCGGGACAATTCGCACGGACCTGCTGCGCAAGGAAAATGAGATCCTCAGAATCCGTCGCGACGATGCCAACATAGCGCGCGCGTGCCGCGCGAATCGTGTGAAGCAGGTTCTCGAGCACAAGCTGGTCGTAAACTTTCGACCGATTCGAGAACGACGGGACCACGTCTTCCTCTTGCTGGCCAGCCTCGTCTGGCAGCGGCAAATCATGCATACCAACAACCGATACCAGTGAAGCCGACTCAGCGGTATCATTGCCAGAGGCCGTGCGGACATCCGAGATGTGCAGCGGGAAGGGAAGGCTAAGGACCTTGCGAACGAAGTTAGGATTGTTAACGTTGAACTTGGGATTGCCATTGAGGTCGGGAACGTGATGGTTTCCAAAGACCGTATTTTCGTGCAAAATCACGATTGGCGGTCTTGAGCGATCCGGTTGAAACAATTTGTTTACCTGGTCGATCACCGCCGAATTAGGAATGCGCTCAGACCGGTAGTCGACGAGAGATGGCCTGGAAATAGGCTTCACGTCGGCGGGGGCTATGGCTGTCGCGGCTCCCGAAATGATGGTGACTCTCCACTGCGGCGCTGAGCCGGACCACTCCTCGAGCGTGTTACGCAACGAAGTGGCCGAACCTGAAAAACTCGGTCCGACAATTTTGATCAGGTCAGGTTCTCCGCCTAGGTGAGCTTGAACCGGAAACGGCGATACAATCTGCGACTTTGATGAAAGAGTTTTTTCGTGGGGACGTTTGTGGGAGAACTGAGGCTCCGGGCGCGAAGCTTGGCGCCCTAGAGTCGACTTCCTAAGCGCTGTACTTCCCTCGCCCGACAGCTTTCCCGAGAGCCAAACAATCTGATCGAGGGCGTCTCGCAGTGCGGTCTTATTCACCCCGCGGGTCGGACTCTCGCCTACCACAAGTAACACCAGCAGTTGTTTTGCTGGATAGCTACTATTAGCTTCGTGATCGAACAGCATCACACCCGGATCATGCTCGCTCCGCCTACGCTCCGGCGGAGCAATCTCCCAGGATGGCTTGTCAGCGCCTGGTGCGATCAGGTCGATCGGCTGCTCCAACGCGAATTCGCGTGAATCGGATTTCGCTTCGTCGAGCCATGGCAGGTCGAAACTCGCCAGCGTATACCGCGCGTCGTTCAACGCCTCGGAGAGCGCATCCAGGTCGCTGTCGAACTGACTGCGCAATGGCGGCAAATCGGGCTCCGGCAAAGTCGCTATTAAGAATCTAACGTTATAATCATCGCCAGCGGCCGCGATTCGGTCGTCCCGCGACCAAGGCTTATCGCGGTTAATCTGGCGGGGATTGGTATCGAGAAAATTCTCGAGCAGTTCGGCGGCGCTGTGTTCGGGAACTTCTTCACTAGCGGGCGCGGGCGGGAACGCGCGATGCGCTTTGGTACTTGTCGCATTGGGCACCGGTTGCGAGCGCGGCGTCAACAGCGCAGGGCCAATACCCAACGTAGCGAGCAGCGCGATTATCCAGGCCGGTCCACCAAATCCTGAGCGGCTACTTTCTGATGCCATAATTGCTTAACGCAGCCCAACGCTTCGCCGTGCTCACTAGCAAGACGATAACCTTCTGATTTAGACAGGCGTTCAAAACGATTGAACAATTTGTTCAATCGAATCGAAAAATTTAGGTAAGACCGATCGGCGACTGGCCCTGTGCCTGAGGGCGATGACTGCGGCACAAGTATCGAGGTGTAACGTATCCCCTTTCGGGAATGCTAAATTAGCAAAAGCACAAGTTGCGATGATATAGCAGCGAAAAAGCAGCCATAGTGAGCGGTGAGGGGGGCGTCTGGAGAGAGCTGAGGATTACCGCCGATCAGTGCAACACGCGGCGGAGATTGCCGATTTCGGCGCGGGCGCGGGCGATACGCAACGTCTCTTCGGCCTCCTGGTAGCCCGGATCGTAAAAGCTCATGTACTTGAGCTTCTCTTCGGCCGCCTGCACTTGAGGCGCCGCAGCGACCGGGTCGACTGCGGCGACGGGGATCGCTTCCGACGCAAGCACGGTCATCACGCCCTCTTTGACTTCGGCCAGACCGCCAGTGAGCAGATACTCGGTGGTCGAACCGTCGCCCAGCTTGAGCGTGATCACACCCGGATTCAGCGCGGTGATGAAATTGATATGATTCGGGAGCACGCCGAATTCACCCTCCGCGCCGGTCGCGATCGCCTGCTCGACCGGACCCTCATAGACGATGCCGGTGGGACTGACGAGCTTGAAGGAAAAAGTCTCGGCCATGGCTAACGAGCTTCGCCCCGGGCCAGGCGCTCCGCCTTGGCGCGCGCGTCGTCGATCGTGCCGACCAGGTAGAAGGCTTGCTCAGGCAGATCGTCGCACTTGCCGTCAAGGATCTCCTTGAAGCCGCGGACGGTTTCGGCGCGCGGCACGTACGCGCCCGGAATATTGGTGAACGGCTCCGCGACGAACATCGCCTGCGACAGAAAGCGTTCGACGCGACGCGCCCGGGCGACGACCAGACGGTCATCAGCCGACAACTCGTCCATCCCGAGAATCGCGATAATATCCTGCAGGTCCTTATAGCGCTGGAGAATCGCCTGCACCCCGCGGGCGACGGCGTAATGCTCCTCGCCGACGATCTGCGGATCGAGGATGCGCGAGGTTGAGGCCAGCGGATCGACCGCCGGGAAAATCGCCTTCTCGAAGATTTTGCGTTCGAGCGCCGTAATCGCGTCCAGATGCGCAAAGGTCGTCGCCGGCGCCGGGTCGGTGTAGTCGTCGGCGGGCACGTAGATGGCCTGCACCGAGGTGATCGCGCCCTTCTTGGTGGTCGTGATCCGCTCCTGCAATTCACCGACGTCGGTGCCCAGCGTCGGCTGATAGCCGACCGCGCTCGGCATCCGTCCGAGCAGCGCCGAGACTTCCGAGTTGGCCTGCACGAAGCGGAAGATATTATCGATGAACAGCAGCACGTCCTTGCCCTGCTCGTCGCGGAAATACTCGGCCACCGTGACGCCGGTCAGACCGACGCGGGCGCGCGCGCCGGGCGGCTCGTTCATCTGGCCGTAGACCAGCGCGGTCTTCGAGAGCACGCCCGATTCCTTGAGCTCGCGATAGAGGTCATTGCCCTCCCGCGAACGTTCACCCACGCCGGCGAACACCGAAACGCCGCCGTGCTGCTTGGCGACATTGTTGATGAGCTCCATGATCGTGACGGTCTTGCCCACGCCGGCGCCGCCGAACAGGCCGATTTTGCCGCCGCGCGAATAGGGGCAAACAAGATCGATCACCTTGATTCCGGTCTCGAGAATTTCGACCTCGGTGCCTTGATCGGCGAAGGCCGGTGGGTCACGATGGATCGGGCTCATGTGGGCCGAACTGATGGGCCCGGCCTCGTCGACCGGATCGCCGGTGACGTTCATCAGGCGGCCAAGCGTTGCCTCACCGACCGGCACCGAAATCTGCGCGCCGGTATTCATCACTTCCATCCCGCGCACCAGCCCCTCGGTCGAGTCCATCGCGATACAGCGGACGGTGTTCTCGCCAAGATGCTGCGCAACCTCGAGCACCAGATTGCCGGCGCGATCGTCGATCGAGGGATTGCTCACGCGTAATGCGGTCAGGATCGGCGGTAGCGCGCCGGCCGCGAATTCAACGTCGATAACGTTGCCGAGAACCTGATTTATGTGACCTGCTGTTTGTCCACTCATGGCGGAAATTTATACCTGAAGTTTAGTTAGGATCATCCGCGCAGGGCTTCCGCGCCGCCGACGATATCCATCAGTTCTTTGGTAATTTGCGCCTGACGCGCGCGGTTCATCTCCAGCGTCAGCCGGGAAATCATATCCACGGCGTTGTTGGTCGCCGCGTCCATCGCGGTCATCTTGGCGCCATATTCGCTCGCTTCGGCTTCCAGCAGCGCATGGAGCATCGCGGCCTCGATATAGCTGCGCACGACTACCGGGATCAGTTGGGCGGCGCTCGGCTCGACCAGATATTCCGTCGCTTCAGGAGCCGCCGCGCCGTCGGTGGGTGGTGCTTCGACCGGCAGGAGCTTCTCGTAAACCGGCCGCTGCGAAATGGCTGAGCGAAACTGGCTATAGACCACACCCGCCTCGGCGATCGCGCCCGCGCGCCAACGCTCGAGCACCACGGCGGCCAGATCACGCGCGAGCGCGACCGTCGCGAGCCGTGGCGAATTGTTCACGCGATCACCCTCGAGCGGCTGCCGCGTCCGCCGAAAATGATCGAGCGCTTTGCGGCCGACGGCGTAGAGCTTGACCTCGACCCCGTCCTGGCGCATCCGCTTCGCTTCCTGCTCGGCGACGCGCAGGAGGTTCGCGTTGTAGCCGCCGCAGAGGCCGCGATCCGACGAGATGACGATCGCCAGCGTGATCCGTGGGGCGTTTTCCGCGGGGGCCGCGACCTCGGGCGCCGACAGCAGCAACGAATCCGCCACCCGCTTCAGCGCCTCGTGATACGGGCGCGCATTAAGCAGCGCCTCCTGCGAGCGCCGCAAGCGCGCCGCCGCCACCAGTTTCATGGCGCGCGTGATCTGCTGGGTCGATTTGACCGAAGAGATCCGCCGCCGGATTGCCTTGGTTGTCGCCATCCTCTAAACGATCACCGCCCTACTGGCGGGCGGTGAAGCCCTGCGCGAATTCGGCGAGCACGGCCGTCAGCTTCTTGCGGAGATCATCGCTGATCTCGCGTTTGGCGCGGATTTCGTCGAGCAGTTCCTGGTGACGCGACTCGACCAAGGCGAACAGATCGCGCTCGAACGGTTTGATCTGCTCGACCGTAAGCTTGTCGAAATAGCCCTCGTTGGCCGCGAAGATAATCAATACTTCCTTTTCGACTGGCAGCGGCTCGTACTGATTCTGCTTGAGCATCTCGGTCAGCCGTTCGCCGCGATGGAGCAGGCGCTGGCTGGCCGGATCGAGATCCGAACCGAACTGCGCAAAGGCCGCCATCTCGCGATATTGCGCGAGATCGAGCTTGAGCGTGCCGCCGACCTGCTTCATCGCCTTGATCGAAGCCGAGAAGCCGACGCGCGACACGGAGAGACCGACGTTTACGGCCGGGCGGATACCCGAATTGAAAAGGTCCGCGTCGAGCACGATTTGCCCGTCGGTAATCGAAATGACGTTGGTCGGGATGTACGCCGAAACGTCCCCGGCCTGCGTTTCGATAATCGGCAGGGCGGTGAGCGAGCCGCTCTTGAATTCGTCGGACATCTTGGCGGCGCGTTCGAGCAGCCGCGAATGGAGGTAGAAGACGTCGCCCGGATAGGCTTCGCGTCCTGGCGGCCGGCGGAGCAGCAGCGAAAGTTGCCGGTAGGCCTGCGCGTGTTTGCTGAGATCATCGTAGATCACCAGCGCGTGGCGGCCGTTATCGCGAAAGAACTCCCCCATCGTGCATCCCGAGTAGGGCGCGATAAATTGCAGTGGCGCCGATTCGGAAGCGGTGGCGGCGACCACGGTGGTGTACTCCATCGCGCCGTGGCGATTGAGCTTCTCGACCACCTGCGCGACGGTCGAGCGCTTCTGGCCAATCGCCACGTAAATGCAATGCATGTTCTGGCCGCGCTGATTGATGATCGTGTCGATCGCGATCGCGGTTTTTCCGGTCTGGCGGTCACCGATGATCAGTTCGCGCTGGCCGCGTCCGATCTGAATCATCGAGTCGATCGCCTTGATTCCGGTGGCCAGCGGCTCCTTGACCGGCTGCCGCTTGATGATGCCCGGGGCTTTGATTTCGATCCGCCGGTTTTCGGACGAACGAATCGGCCCGCGGTCGTCGATCGGCTGGCCGAGCGCGTTGACCACGCGGCCGAGGAGGGCGTCACCGACCGGGACTTCGGCGATACGCCCGGTGCGTTTGACTTCGTCGCCCTCGCCAATCGCTTGCGGGTCGCCAAAGAGCGCCGCGCCAACGTTGTCTTCCTCGAGGTTCAGCACGATCCCGAAAATGGAATGCGGGAATTCGAGCAGCTCGCCGGCCGCCGCATTCTGCAAGCCATAGATGCGCGCGATCCCGTCACCGCACGACAACACCCGCCCGGTCTCACTCACCGCGACAGAGCCTTCGAAGCCCCGAATCTCGTTGCGCAGGATCTCGCTGATTTCCGCTGGTCTGATATCCGCCATGACGACCTTCTCGTGCGAATCGGGCTAACTGGCCAGACGCCGGGCCGCTTCCGCGAGCCGGCTGGCCAGACTGCCGTCGTAAGTTTTGCCTTCAAGCTCCGCGACGACCCCACCGATCAGGGTAGCGTCGACATTTACCGTCGGGATAATTTTCTTGTGGGCGATCGCTTCCAGGCCGCTGAGCACCTGCGCGAGTTCGTGATCGGCCGGCGTTTGCGCAAAGGTCAGGACGGCCCGCGCGCGCCCCATCAGATCGTCGAGCATCCGGCGATACGCTTCAGCCACCGCCGGCAGGTCTTCGATCCGGCCGTGCCGCGCAACGACCGCCGCAAAGGAACGCACCGGGTAGCTGAGTTCGAGCTTCTCGGCGATTTTCGCGAGCGCCTCGAGCTTGGTCGCGGGCGCAACCTCCGGCGAGGCGAACGTCACGGCGATTTCCGGCGACGCGACGATGCGCGCGAGTCTTTCCAGCTCCGCACCCCAGATCTCCAGTTGCGCGTTGTCGGTGGACAAGCCGAGCAAGGCGCGCGCGTACCGCTTGGCGACTTTCGAGCTTTTCAATTGCGCGCCTCTTCATTCAGCCGGCCGACAAAGTTCGCGAGCAGGCGGGCTTGGTCGCCAGCCTGGAAGTCGCGGCGGACAAGCTCCTTCGCCAGCCCCCCGGCCGCCGCCGCCAACGATTCGCGCAGACGGCGCTGACCGGCCTCACGCGCGGCCGCCACGCTGAGGGCGGCGTCCCGTTTGATCCGTGCGACGCTCTCGCGCCCCATCGCGCCGAGCGACTTCACCTGGTACGCCGTCTCCTCGGCCAGCTCGGCGCCGATCCGGTTCTTCTCGGCGGCCAGTCCGGCGGTTAATTCAGCCGCCTGGCGCGCAAGTTTCTGCGCCTCTTTCAAGGCGTCGCCGGCGCGGCCCAGATTCGCGCGTATATTCCGCGCGCGATTCTGAAAGAAGGCCGAGATTTGTGGCCCGCCGAAGCGCTTTACGATCCAGACGAAGAGGGCGAAATTGATAATATAAAAGACCAGAGCGTGCCACGTCCCCGGCTCTTCCGCGCCCTCGGCCGCCAGGGCCAGCGCGGGACACAACAGGACCGTCACAATCGTTGCGATTGTGAACCGCGAAAGTATCTTCATCTAACTGTTCAGGCGAACCTGTCCGCTATCCGTGATCGGCCGTTCGAGAACTCGTGCCGCGAGATCGACCGCCAGCGAACGCGCCAGCTCTTCGAGCTGCCGTCCGGCGGCCGCGAAGTCCGCTTCCATACCGGCGCGCACCTGCTCGAGCTCCGCCCGGGCTTCCGCGCGCGCCGCCTCGATCAGATGGGCAGCCTCATCCTGCGCCTCGCGGCGTTGCTTTTCGCGCTGGCTCAAGGCTTCGCGGCGCAATTCCGCGAGTTCCCGCTCGCGCTGCTCGACCGCCGCTTTCTCCTCCCGGAGCAGCCGTTCGGTCTGCTCGTTCAGATCCTTGAGACGGTGTTCACGATCACTGATCAGCCGCAGGAATGGCTTGAAAAAAAGCCATCCGAAGATAACCCAGAAGAACAGAAACGACACAACGAGGGTCCCAAAAATGCCCCAATCCGGCGGAAGGTGCATGCTAAGCGTTCATCTCCAGCGCCAGAAGGTAACTGACGCGGCTATGTTGGGCAAGACTTCGCGATGATCTTATCGCACGACGATCTTGTTGCCGATTGGGCTCGCGGGCGGGCGACCGCGCGGTCAGGCCTTTTGTCCCGCAACCTGCGCGGCCCGCTCCTCTTTGGGAAACATCGTGACTTTCCGCTCGTCGCGCGCCCCTTCAGGCGCCATCGAGCAATGGCCTTCGAAGGTCGCGCCCTCGTGGACGACCAGGACCGGCGCGGTCAGATTACCGACCACCTTGGCCGACGGGCGAATCTCGATCCGGCTGGTCGCGGTGATATCGCCGCTGACTTTGCCCGCAACCACGATTGACGCCGCTTTGATTTGGGCCGTCACCACCGCGCTCTCGCCGATCGTCAGGCTGTCTTTGGCCGCAATCTCGCCGTCGACCTGACCGTCGATTTTGGTCGGTCCGTCAAAACTCAGCTTGCCACTGATCCTCGAGCTGTTATCAAGGTAGGCCCCGGACGCGCTTGCCGCGGGCATCACCGGCCGTACGGGCGCCGCAGGTACGGGAGGCGCGACGGGAGTCGGCGGAGCGGGCGATACCGCCGCCGCTTGCTGCTGAGGTTGCGGTTGAACTTTCGGCGGCTCGGGCCGCACGTTTTTATCCGCTTCTTTGTTGAACAAAGCCATCGAGATTCGCTCCTTCTTGGCCGCGCCGACTCGGCCGCCCCCTGGCTGAGATCTCCTGGACTGGCTAAGGACAGCCGCTGCCTCCCCCACCGGTCACCACTGATCGCTATTAACCGATGGGCCTCGTTGAGTCAAACTTTTATCGAAGCGCGCTTGACTCGATGCAGCTTCTGCGTAGGTTGGATTCTGTTCACTCAAGCACTTGCCGGAGGGCTTACGATGGCTGTTATTCCCGATCAATATCTGGATTTGCTCGGCGCCAAAAAGGCTTTCGCCAATATCGCTACCGTGCTCAAGGACGGCTCGCCACAGGTCACGCCGATATGGTTCGATTACACCGGCGGCAAAATCCGGGTGAACACGGCGCGCGGCCGGGTCAAGTCCCGTACGATGCGTCCGGGGGTGAGCGTCGCCCTGGCGATCGTGGACCCCGAAAACCCGTACCGCTACCTGCAGATCCGCGGCAAAATCGCGAGCTGCACCGAAGTCGGCGCCGATGCGCATATAGATTCGCTCGCCAAGAAGTACCTTGGCCAGGATAAATATCCGTTCCGTCAGCCTGGCGAAGTACGAGTAATGTACGAGATCGAACCGGCGTCAGCTCAAGCGATGGGTTAGCCTGCGGTCGGGCCGAGCCCTCGTGCGGGCGCAGGGATCAAACCACCTGATCGAAAATGTTTCACGTGAAACATCGTGACGGTCAGGGCTTGCGGTCGCCGCCCTACAGACGCGGGCGAGGGAACGGTTTCTCCACCGTCGTGCCGCACTCGCTGCCACAGTCCGGGCAGACGTACTGGTACTTGTCGCCCTCGGGCAGCACCAGCAGCAGTCGCTTGCGCACCGGCACGGCACGCCGGCATTTGGGACAAGCCAGAAGACTCGCCTCGAAGCGCTCAAACGCGGGTTTTCTTTGCTGCGCCATGGGTCATCACTGTAAATAGCCATCGACCACGCACGCCGCAACATCGGCGGTAGGCGAAATCGAAAGCTATTTCGCGTCGTGGAAGATAATCCCCAGCGTCATCCGAAGCCCGCGATCGACCCGGCTGACCCCGTGCCGCACGTTGACCCGATACACGCCCCGAATTCCGTGGACCGGCCGGTAGCGGGTCGCGAACAGGATCGCCCCGCCCTGCTGGAGCGTGATCGCGTCGCCGCGCGACTGGGCGCGCGGCCGTTGCTCGACGAGGAGAAACTCGCCGCCGTCGAAGTCGCGGGCCGGATCGCTCAGCATGATGGTGAATTGCAGCGGAAAGACGATTTCGCCGTAAAGATCCTGATGCAGGCAATTGTAGCCGCCCGCCGTATAACGCAGGATCAGCGGCGTCGGCTTGACCTGCCCCGCGCCATGACAGTGCTCGAGGAACTCCGCCAGGCGCGGCGGGAAGCGCGGTTCGAGCCGCAGCGCCGCCATCCAGTCGTTCGCGATCGCGACCACACGGCCGTAAAGCTCCTCACGCAAGGTCGCGACGAGTGGCGGCAGCGGCGCGGCAAAGTACTTGTACTCGCCGACCCCAAAGCGCAACCGCGCCATATCGACCCGACTCCGAAAGCGCTCGCGCTGATCGTAAAGGCCCGCCAGCTCCGCGCATTCCGCGGGCGTGAGGATCGGCGCGAGCGTTGCGTACCCTCGCTCCTCGAGCGACGCGCGAAGTTGCGTCCAGTCGACTCGCGCCACCCGGCTCGCGATCGTATCTGCTGCCATATCCGATCATTCAACCCCTGATCGCGGGTCGCGTGAAAGCGGCGGCGGTAGCGATTGAGCCGGGTCGCCTCGATAGCCTAAGATTCAGCCATTGCACCGATGACCAAACTCACTCAGCCGCAGCCCCAAGTCTATCTCGAGACCTACGGGTGTCAGATGAATGTCGCGGACACGGAGACCGTGACCGCCGTGCTGCGGCGCGCCGGCTATAGCAGCGCCACGCGTCCCGAGGACGCCGACGTGATTCTGCTCAACACCTGCGCGATTCGCGAACACGCCGAAGAGCGGGTGATCGGACGCCTGAGCGATCTTGCGCGGCTCAAGCGCGAGCGCCCGGCGCTCAAGCTCGGCTTGCTCGGATGCATGGCGCAGCATAACCGGGAGACGCTGCTCGCCAAGGCGCCATGGCTCGATCTGGTCGCGGGACCGGACGCCTATCGCCGGCTCCCTGAGCTGCTCGGTCACGACGGCTTCGACCCGGCGGTCGACGTGCGGCTGGACCGCGGCGAAACCTACGCCGATCTCTCGCCCGAGTACATGGCGGGCGTGCGGGCCTACGTTACCGCGATGCGCGGATGCGATCGCTTCTGCACCTTCTGCGTCGTGCCCTACGTCCGCGGCCGCGAACGCAGTGTGCCGCCCGGCGCGATTATGCGCGAGGTGCATGCGCTGGCCGCGCGCGGCGTCAAGGAGATCGTCCTGCTGGGCCAGACCGTCAATGCCTATCGCCACGACGCTACCGATTTCGGCGCACTGCTGCGGCAGGTTGCGCGCGTCGCGGGGGTCGAGCGGATCCGCTTCACTTCGCCTCATCCGTGCGACATGACCGATTCCGTGATCGACGCGATGGCGGCGGAACCCAAGGTTCAACCGTACCTCCATCTGCCGGTGCAGTCGGGATCGGACCGGGTACTGCACGCGATGGCGCGCGGCTATACGGTCACGCACTACCTCGATCTGGTCGGACGCCTCCGCCGGACGATTCCCGCGCTCGCCCTCTCCACCGATATTATCGTCGGCTTCCACGGCGAGGAGGAAAGCGATTTCGCGGCGACGATCGCCCTGATGCGTGCGGTCGGTTACGACTCGGCGTTTTCCTTCAAATATTCGGTGCGCGAACATACCCGAGCCCATCGGCTCGGCGATTCCGTCAGCGAGGAGGAAAAGGGCCGGCGCCTCGCTGAAGTGATCGCGCTGCAGGAAATGATTTCCCTCGAGCACAACCGCGCGTTGATCGGGAGCGAATTCCCGGTGCTCGTCGAAGGACCGGCGCGGCGCGGAGCCGGGCGGCTCGCCGGCAAAACACCCCAGTTCAAAACCGCTGTGTTTCCGGACACAGCCGCGATCAAGCCGGGGAACATCGTGAACGTGCGCGTCGAATCCGCTACCGGGCATTCTCTCGCCGGCGTGATCGTTTGAAAGACCCGACCATTTTGCGACGCCTGATCATCATTTGGGTAACGACGGTTTGTGCCATCGTGCTGGGTTGCGCACTCTGGGCGGGGCGTCTGCCGGCCGCCGACAATACCCCAACGCCTTCCGCCACATCTTCCATTACTCCTGCCGCAACACCTGCCGCGAGCGCCCCGGCGGCGATGAGCGGATGGCTCGACGCGGCCAGTCTGCCCGCTATGCGCTGGCCCGACTTTCGCGATTATCAGGCCTATGTGCGCAACTTCTACGCGCAGAACGGCGGGTCGCTGGCGTGGCTACGCGACAATGAGCCAACTCCCGCCGCGCTCGCGATTATCGCGGAGCTGGAGAACGCCGACGCCAAGGGACTACGCGCCGAAGACTACGACGGTGGACGCTGGAGTGCGCGCGTCACGCAGTTGCGTCAGACGAGCCCGCCGCCCACAGACGCCGACCGCGCGAGCTTCGATCTCGCGCTCACGGTCTGTCTGATGCGCTACATCTCCGATCTGCATATCGGCCGGATCAATCCGAAGACGGTCAACTTCGCTCTGGACGTTGAACACAAAAAGTATGA
>Ga0074045_10002287_pt1 | contig 17803 bp, 17 predicted proteins | sample BogForMeECP23OM2_FD_94442 | JGI IMG/M metagenome (GOLD analysis project Ga0074045, IMG submission 94442) | Bog forest soil microbial communities from Calvert Island, British Columbia, Canada - Bog Forest MetaG ECP23OM2 | ecosystem: Environmental > Terrestrial > Soil > Wetlands ...
TCCCGGTCGAGCTCAAGAGTCGGGCGACCCCGCCGCGAGGCCCGACGCCCTCGCACGTCGTCCAGGTCCGAGCGTACTGTCTCCTTGTCGAGGAGACGACCGGGGTCGCTCCGCCGTACGGGGTGTTGCGCTACTCGGACGGGGAGTTCCGAATCCGCTGGGACGACCGGGCTCGGCACGAGCTCCTGTCGGTCCGAGCCGAGCTCCTTCGACCGTACGACGGACGGGCCACCCCCTCTCATGTCCGATGCGCTCGGTGCCCGTGGTTCTTGGTGTGCGACGTCCGGGCCGCATGAGACACCCCTCCTTCGAGCCGCCGCGTCTCGGACGGAGACGGAGAAGCGTGGGCGCGAAACCTTAACCCCCGGTCGGGCTCGGCGGGCCGATGGCCGAAGGGACGGTCGAGCGAACGTTCGCTCTCGTGAAGCCGGACGGGGTGCGCCGGGGCCTCGTCGGGGAGATCCTCACCCGATTCGAGCGGAAGGGGCTCAAGATCGTGGCCGCGAAGATGCTCTGGGTCACCCCTGAACTCGCGCAGCGCCACTACGCCGAGCACCAGGGCAAGCCGTTCTACCCGGGGCTCGTCCAGCACATCACGTCGGGGCCGGTGGTCGCGCTCGCGCTCGAGGGCCGTTCGGCGATCGCCGTCGTGCGGCTCCTCACGGGAACGACGAACCCTCAGACCGCCGCCCCCGGCACCGTGCGCGGGGACCTCGCCCTCGCGATCACTCCGAACCTCCTGCACGCCTCCGACTCGCCCGCATCGGCCGCGCGGGAGCTCGCGCTCTACTTCCCCCCCGAAGAGTACCTTGCTTACGCGCGCGTCGGCGAGGAGTACTGCTAGAGCTACTTCGATGGGGGCTACGCTCTCGAACGCCGCGAAGGCGCTCCGACGGGCCGGGCTCGTCGTCTATCCAACGGACACCCTGCTCGGCCTGGGCGCGCTCGCGAGCGACCGTCGCGCCGTGCGGAAGCTGATCGCCGCGAAGGGTCGCTCCCCCGCGCAGCCGATATCGGTCTGCGTGAGCTCGACCGAGGAGGTCGAGCGGTACGCCCTCCTCTCCCCGATGGCGCGCCGGTTCCTGCGTCGCCACCTTCCCGGTCCGTTCACGGTGCTCCTGCTCCCGTCCCCGGAAGCGTGCCGCCGGTTCGCGCCGAGCGTGGGCGGTGGCTCGACGATCGGGTTCCGGGTGCCGGACCATCCCGTGGCGCGCGAGCTCGCCCGGGTGGCCGGACCCGTCACCGCGACCTCCGCGAACCGGCACGGTGCCCCGCCGGCCCGTACCGTTGTCGAGGCCCGTCGCGCGCTCGGCGCAGCGGTGAGCGTTTACCTACCGGCGCTCCCTCCGGGTTCGGGGGACCCCTCGACCGTGGTCGACCTCATCGGGCCCGAGCCGCGCGAGATCGTGAGGAGCTGAGCGAACGAAATGGCACGATACCCGGCGGACCTGGACCGTTGGCGCGAAGCCGCCCGGATCGCGGCGAAGGCCCGCGAGCTCGGGCTCCGCCTCGCCGTCCCGGGCGCGCGCCTCGCGGACGTGGCCGAGGCCATCGAGGCGTTCATCCGGTCGGAGGGTGCCGCGCCGGCGTTCCCGGCGAACCTCTCACGCAACGACGAGGCGGCCCACTTCACCCCGGCTCCCGGCGATCCGATCACGCTCGAGGAGGGAGACCTCCTCAAGGTCGACGTCGGGGCCCACCTGGACGGAGCGATCGCCGACACGGCCGACACGATCGAGGTCGGGGGGACGCACCGACACGACCACCTGATCCGGGCCGCGAGGGAAGGCCGGGCCGCGGGGATCGCGCGCGTGCGGGCCGGGGGCCGGGTCGACGATGTCTCCCGCGCGATCGCCGAAGCAATTCGCGCCCGGGGACTGAAGCCGATCGTCGACCTCACGGGGCATTCGATCGAGCGGTACCTCTTGCACGCCGGCAAGTCGATCCCGAACGTCCCCGGGGTGAGCGCCGAACTTCTCGAGGAGGGCGAGGTGATCGCGATCGAGCCGTTCGCCACCAACGGGATGGGGTCCATCGGAAACGGGCCGTTCGGGAACATCCTTAGGTTCCGGAACGACCCGGGCGGGTCCGACCCCGCCCTCGCCGCGATGTTCGCCCGGTTCCGGACCCTTCCGTTCACCGCCCGCTGGGTGGTCTCGCCGGACGAGGTGAGCGCGCTCGGGCGGGTCCGCCGGAAGCTCCAGTCGTACCCGGTGTTCGTCGAGCGCGGCCGCGGCATGGTCGCCCAGGCCGAGCACACGGTCCTCGTCGGACCGAGCGGGGCCGAGGTCCTTTCGGGCCCCTAGTTCGTCCGCTAGCGCCGGGGGTTCTCGAACGCGGCGCGCGCGAGCGCCGCGCCGTTCACGACCGACACGAGCTTCGCGCGAGCGACCTCAAGGCTGCGCGTTCGGAGGCCGCAGTCCGGGTTCACCCAGATCCGGCTCGGGTCCCCGAGGTACGTCGCGGCCCGACCGATCCGGTCGGCCACGACCTCGGGGGCCTCGACCGCGTCCCGATGGACGTCGACGACGCCGAGGCCCACCTCCCGCCGGTCGCCGTACTCCGCGAGCAACTTCAGGACCGCGTAGCCGTCGTGCCCGGGGACGTCACGGTTCGCGAACTCCCACGCCCACTGCCGGCACCGTTTCGCCTCGAGGAGCGTCGGAAGGAGGTCCGCGTAGTTCGAGTAGCAGATGTGCATCGTGAACTCGGCGTCCAGGCCCTCGGTCGCGGCGTTGAACCCGTCGACCACGATCGCGGCCTCGTCCGGGTGCGTGCCCGCGGCCGGCTCGTCGATCTGGATCACCCGGCATCCGCGTTCGATGAGCGCGCTCAAGGTGGGCCGTACCGCCCGGCGGGCCAGGTCGACCACGAACTCCTGTTGCGCGGCCCGTCGCGCCGCCCGGCCCTTCCAGCCGGGCTGACGGGCGAGGTAGTACTCGTTGTACGACCAATCGGCCAGCGTGTACGGCCCCGTGACGGGCAGCTTCGGCTGCGCGCGTGCGTGGCCCTTCACGAACTCGAACTCGTCGATGTGGTACGGTCGGTCGAGGCGGACCTCGTCCGTCACGGCCGCCTTGAGATAGTACTTGTTGTCGAACGAGCGGACATGGCCTCCGAATCGGAACCCGTGCATCTGGCGGATCGGGTGCTCGTACATCTCGACCCGACGGGCCTCCCCATCGTAGACCCGGTCGAGCCCGGCCGTCTCGAGGAACCGTAGGCCGAACAGGGCGCCCAGGTCCCGGACCGCGTCGGGGCTGGTCTCCCTCGGTCGGCCGGCCAGCAGCGCGTCGCGGACCTCGGGCGCTTCGGAGGCGAACCCCACCCGCGCGTCCCAGCTCCGGAGCTCCTCCTTCGCGCTCTCGTCGAGCGGCTCCGACCGCTGGCCGAGGAGCTGCCAGCGCGGCTTTGCGAGGCTCCCGATCTCCTGGGTCGGGAAGAGCCCTCGCGTCACGCGGACCCCTCCGAGAGCGCCCGACGGACCGCCGGAAGGACGTGGAGCTTCCGCGTCGCCGGCTCCCACGGGAGGAGGTCGAGCGGGGCGCCGGGGCCGAGCCAGACCGTGCTCGAGCGTCGGCGAGCGTGCGCGGCGCGAACGACCCGCGCGACCTCCGCGGGGTCCTCCTCGAGGGTGGTGCGGGGGTCGACGACCCCGAGCCCCAGCCCGGTGCGCGAGGGCCCGGCGGGGATATGGTCGACCTCCGTATCGGCGAGGTCGACCCCGACGACCGACACGGGAAGCCGGTCCAGGAGCGGGAACGCCGGACGCGCGTCGGCGCCGTACGTCCAGACGATCGACGTCCCGCCGTCGAGCGCCGCCGCGACGGCGCGGTAGCCGGCGACCACTGCCTCGGCGTGCGGGCCTTCGGGGGGTCGAACGACGAGCTCGGGTTCGGAGAAGAGGAACGTGGTGAAGCCTCGCCCCCGGAGCTCCTTCACTTCGTCACCGAGGAGCCGACCGAGCCGGTGGATGAGCGAGCTATCGGTCTCGCCCGAGCGGTTGTCTAGCATCTCGGAGAATGAGTACGGGCCGGGGAGCAGGACGCGGGCCGTCTTCGGCGAGCGCAGTAGAGGCGGAGGGAGCCGGGCCGCGATGGCGCCCGGGGTCCGACCGGGCGGCGCGAGGAGGATTGGTTGGCGGTAGAACGTGTTCGTCTCGAGCCACCGCGTGAGCGGACCGACGGTGAACCCCTCCCACGTTTCGGCGAACGGACGAAAGAGGTCCGGCCAGCGGAGGTACCCCGCGGTACGCTCGTCGAAGCCGAGACGCTGCTCGAGCGCGACGACCTCCTCCTCCGCCCTCGCGAACTGTTCCTCGACCGCGTCCGCGCTCGTCCGGCCCCGGTCGAGGTCCCGGGTCGCGGTCACGAGCGCCTCGGAGCGGGGGAACGCCCCCGTGAGCCCGGTGCGGACGATCATCGATTTCCGGACCCCGAGACGGGCTTAAGGCTGACGAATTTCCGGTAGGGTGCAGAGGAAGAAAGGCGGTTGCGCGGGGGACAATCCGCCCGGGTCCTACTCGTCGAGGTTCGTCCGCACGATGCGGTCGAAGTCGGTCGGTTTCGGCGGCCAGCCTTCCGACATGTACCGGACGAACGCCTCGAGCGAGCCCTGGGTGAGCGCCTCGTTCCGGACCCGTTCGAAGCCGACCGTCGAGACGTGCCGCTCCGGCAGGGCATGCCGCGCGCGGTAGTGCGCGGGGTAGACCTCGGTGTCGTCCGGCAGGGTCAGGATCTTCTCGTGCAACGACGCGTAGAGCTGTTCGGGAGAGCCCGCTCCGAGATCGGTCCGTCCGCAGCTTCCCAGCAGGAGCGTGTCGCCGGTGAAGATCTTGTCGCGCGCGTGCAGGGTCACGTGGTCCGGGGTGTGGCCCGGGGTCTCGAGGACCACGACCTCCTCGTCCCCGAACCCGACCGCCTCCCCTTCGGAGAAGGAGCGGTGCGGGTAGCGGGCCTCGGAACGACGGCTCAGGTAGATCGGCGCGTCCGTCGCCGCGTGAAGGGCGGCGTGGCCGGCGAGGTGGTCGGCGTGCGTGTGGGTCTCGACGATGCCCACGAGGCGCCAGTTCCCCTCCGAGAGGAGGGCCCGGTACGGAGCGACGTCGCGGCCGGGGTCGATGATGATCGCTTCGCGGGCGTCCCGGTCCCCGACGAAGTAGGTGAGGCATCCGGCCTCGGGTCGGGGAATCTGGCGGAGGAACAGGTGCGCCCTCGGGTCCTCTGCCGGATAGCGGGCGAGGTCGGGGTCGGCGGTCCAGGAGTACTCCTCGATCCCCCCTTCGAGCGCCGCGGCGAGCGGGAACCCGCGGTCGTTGAGGAAACGGGCCGCGCGCCGGGCCTGGGAGCCGAAGTGGTCGTAGGCGACGATCGGCCGGTCGTGCGGAAGGGAGGCCAGTGCGGCACCGAGGGTGTCGAGCGGAACGTGTCGGTCCGCGGGAAGGTGAACGACCTTCCGCTCCTCGACGGAGCGAACGTCGAGAAGAAGGGGAGGGGTGGGGGATTCCATCATCTGTCGAAGGTCCCGGGGCGAGACGAGCAGGGCCGCTCCGCTCGTCGGAGGACGGACGAACGGGTGCGGAAGGGGATCGGGAGACGCGCTCATGGAATGGGGGAGTGCATCCGTTCGGGTACTTAACGAACGTTCGGGTCGATTCCGGGAAGCCGCCGACCGCGGCCCACGAGTCCGGCAGTTGCCGAACTCACCGGACGTCTGCGCCACAGGGCTAATAAACCGAGGTCGGGTCCGCGCCCCTCGATGACCCAGGGCTCTCCCTCCCGGGTCGACCCCGACCGTGCCGCTCGGCGGAAGGCCCGCCGCGGGGCCGCCGCGGCCGCGCGCAGCGAGGACCGGACGGACCTCCTCGGCGAGCGGGCGATCGAACTCTCGCGCTACTTCGGCGGCAAGATCGAGACGGTGCCCAAGGTGCCCGTCCGTTCCCTCGAGGACTTCGCCCTGTGGTACACGCCCGGGGTGGCCGCGGTGTCGCGCGCGATCCGGGCCGACCCCGAACGCTCGTTCGACCTCACGGGACGCTGGAACACGATCGCGATCGTCACGGATGGCTCCCGCGTGCTCGGGCTCGGCGACATCGGTCCCCAAGCGGCGCTCCCGGTGATGGAGGGGAAGGCGCTCCTGTTCAAGGTCCTCGGGGGCGTGGACGCAATCCCCATTCCCATCCAGGTCGGGTCGGCCGACGCGTTCATCGCGACGGTGGAGGCGATGGCGCCCGCGTTCGGGGGGATCAACCTCGAGGACATCGCCTCCCCGAAATGCTTCGGCATCCTGGAGGAGCTTTCGAAGCGGCTCTCGATACCGGTCTGGCACGACGACCAGCTCGGGACCGCGGCCGCGACGGTCGCGGGGCTCCTGAACGCCCTCGAGCTCACGCACCGCTCGGTGCGCACGGCGCGCACGGTCCTCTTGGGCGCCGGGGCGGCGAACCTCGTGACCGCCCGCCTCCTCCTCGCGCTCGGCCATCCGGCACGCCAGCTCACGCTCGTCGACCAGAAGGGGGTCCTGCATGCCGAGCGGGAGGACCTGGACGAGCTCGAGCTGCACAACCCGTGGAAGTACCGGATTGCCCTCGCGACGAACGGCGGCAATCGTACGGGGGACCTGGCCGCGGCGCTAGAGGGCGCGGACGTCTTGGTCGCGGCTTCCACGCCCCGACCGGGCACGGTCCGACCCGAGCACGTCCGCGCGATGGCGAAGGACCCGGTCGTCTTCGCCCTCGCGAACCCGCTGCCCGAGATATGGCCCGAGGTGGCCCGGGCGGCCGGCGCCGCGGTCGTCGCGACCGGGCGCAGCGACTTCCCGAACCAAGTCAACAACTCGCTGATCTTCCCGGCGGTCTTCCGCGGGGTCCTGGACGCGCGGGCGCGATCGATCCCGGACGAGGTGGTCCTCGCGGCGGCGAGGGAGCTCGCGCGCGGCGCCGCGCGCAAGGGGCTCTCGGCCGACCACCTATTGCCCACGATGGAGGAGCCCGAGGTGTTCCCGCGCATCGCGGCGGCGGTCGGGGACACGGCGGTGCGCCTCGGCATCGCCCGCCGCAGGCTCTCGCACGACGAGTTCCTCGCGCGGGCGCGGACGCTCATGGGACGGCCGGCGCGCCTTGTCCGAGCGCTCGCCCGCGCCCGTCTTACGCCCCCGATGCCTCGGACTCTCCCACGACGGAGGCGGACTAGATGAGCGACCACGGTGAACGAGGGAGCCGGTCGAGCGGGTCGGGCGATGCGCCGTCGCCCCCGATCCACCTCCGACCCGCCCGGGAGGCCGACCTGCCGTCCATCGTCCCGCTGCTCCTCCGACTCAAGCGGCTCAACGAGGAGTTCGACCCGCTCCTCAAGGTCCGGGACGATGCCGAGCAGCAGGCCCGCGCCATCCTCAAGGCGGACATCGCGAACCCGAAGGCGATCGTGCTCGCCGCGGAAGGGGTCGGCGCGGACCGGGACAAGGTCGTCGGGTTCGTGCGTGCCCACATCCGCGAGCGGGCGTTCTACGCGCCCGAACACGAGGGCGTGATCCTCGACATTTACCTCCTGCCGCTCTACCGCCGCCGGGGCGTGGGCGAGTTCGTGCTCGGCGAGATCACGACCGCACTCAAGGCCAAGGGAGCAGGGATCGTCACCGCTGAGTTCCCGGCCCAGAACGAGATCGCGAACCGCTTCTACACGAAGCGCGGGTTCCGGCCGATCACCGCGGTCCAGGCCCGCTCGCTGTAGACGCACTTCGGGGGACGACCGCCCGGGGCGAGGGCGCTGACCTTAAACTACCCGAAGCTCCTCGCTCGCCATGGCGAAGTCCCCGAGCCCCGCCTCGACCTCCGCCCCCAAGTTCCTCCGCCGAGGGAAGGTGAAGGAGGTCTACGAGATCTCCCCGACCGAGCTCGAGTTTCGGTTCACGAACGACATCTCGGTCTTCGACAAGCACATCCCGAGCGAGATTCCGCACAAGGGCGAGACCCTCGCCCGCACCGCCGCGTACTGGTTCGAGCTCTGCTCCCGCCTCGACATCCCGCACCACTACCTCGGGCTCGCGGGACCCACCGCCATGCGGGTGAAGCGGGTCCAGGTGGTGCCGAAGCCCGCGACCCTGGGGCCTCACCCAAAGGGGTACCTCGTGCCGCTCGAGGTGATCGTCCGCTACTACCTCGCCGGCTCGATGTGGGACCGGGTGAAGTCCGGTCAGGTCTCGGCGGAGATGCTCGGCTTCCCGAAGGGGAAGCCGCTCACCTACGGCGTGCCGCTCCCCGAGCCCCACTTCGAGGTGACGACGAAGCTCGAGCCGGTCGACCGCCTGCTCACGACCGCGGAGGCGCTCTCGCTCTCCGCGCTCGAGCCGAAGCAGCTCGACGGAATCCGGGAGACGATCCTCAAGGTCGACGCGGCGATGCAAAAAGAGGTCGGTCCGCGCGGCCTCATCCACGTCGACGGCAAGAAGGAGTTCGCGGTCGACGCGGAAGGGGTCCTCATGATCGTCGACACATTCGGGACCGCCGACGAGGACCGGTTCTGGGACCAGGCCGCCTACGACCGCGGCCGCCAGGTCGATTTCTCGAAGGAGTTCGTCCGCCAGCACTACCGCGGGACGGGCTACTACGACGCGCTCCTCAAGGCCCGGCAGGCCGGTACGCCCGAGCCGCCGATCCCGGCGCTCCCTCCGCTCCTCGTGGACGAGGTGAGCCGTCTCTATACCACGGTGTACCAACGCCTCACCGGGGAGCCGTTCGTGCCGCTCGCCCGGTCGGGATAGGCCGCAACGTTCACCGTTTCGCGACCCCTCCCGCACCCTTATCTCTCCGCGTCCCGGTCGGTCGAACGTGCCCACGAAACCGAGCCCGAAAGCCGCCGGTGCGGAGGACGCCCCTCCGGCTCCGAAGCCCGCGATCGCCCTCGAGGACCTGCCCGGGATCGGGGGGATCACCGCGGAGAAGCTGCGTGAGTCGGGCTACACCGACCTGATGGAGCTCGCCGTCGCCTCCCCGGGCGACGTCGCGGAGGCCGCGGAGATCGGCGTCGCGATCGCCCAGCGGATCATCGGCGAGGCCCGCCGGAAGGCGGACGTCGGAGGGTTCGAGAGCGGCACGACGCTGCTCGAGCGACGCAAGAAGCTCGGACGGATCACGACCAATTCGAAGGCGCTCGACGAGCTCCTCGGCGGCGGGGTCGAGACGCAGGCGATCACCGAGTTCTCCGGGGAGTTCGGGACCGGCAAGACCCAGATCGCCCACCAGGTCGCGGTCGACATCCAGCTACCGCCCGCCCAAGGGGGTCTCTTGGGCGAGGTTGTCTACATCGACACCGAGAGCACGTTCCGGCCGGAGCGCATCGTCGACATGGCGAAGGGCGTCGGCCTCGACCCGGAGGAGGCGCTCGGCCACATCCACGTCGCGCGGGCGTTCAACTCGAACCACCAGATGCTCCTCGTCCAGAAGGCGCAGGAGCTCGCCCGCGAGAAGCCAATCCGCCTGCTCGTGGTCGACTCGCTCACCGCGCACTTCCGCTCGGAGTATCTCGGGCGCGCGGAGCTCGCGCCCCGGCAGCAGCACCTCAATCGGCACCTCCACGAGCTCCTTCGCTTCTCGGACACCTACAACGCGGCGATCGTCGTCACGAACCAGGTGTCGGCCCGGCCGGACATCCTGTTCGGCGACCCGACCCGCCCGATCGGCGGGAACATCGTCGCGCACGCGGCGACGTACCGTGTCTACCTGAGGAAGTCGAAGCCTCCCAAGCGGATCGCCCGGTTGATCGATTCTCCGAACCTGCCCGAGGGCGAGGCGGTCTTCTCGCTCACGACCGAAGGGATCCGCGACTAGCGTCTCCGGGCGCGCTCGCCCGCCTTCCGCGGCGCGGTCTCCCTCGTCCCTCAGAGGTTTCGCCGTCGCTCGACGGGGAAGTAACAGCGGTAGACCCGGCCGATGACCGAGCGCGCGGGAACGGGCCCGAACCGACGGCTGTCCCGGGCCATCTCGGCCGCGTCGCCCCGGACCTCGACCGACCCTCCTGCGGGGTCGACCCGCGACACGCGCTTGACGAGCCAGCGGTTGAGGTCCTCGGGGTCCACTAAGACCACGAGCTCTCCCACCCGGGGAGGTCGGTCCCGGTAGGCGCGCCGGTCGACCAGCAACCGGTCCCCGGGAAGGAGCGTCGGGCGCATGCTATCGTCCTGCACCACGACCCTTCGGCTCCACCAGCGACGGAAACGCGACGGCGGGGGGTCGAAGGGGAGGGCCGAGCTCGCTCCGGCGGCTCCGGCATCTTTATCCACCCCCGGGGTTCGCGGGGGCATGCCCACGAGCCGCCCCTCCCTCGGATTGGTGGAACGCCTGCTGGACGCCGTGAACCCCCCCCGCGCGGTCTACGCGCACTGCGACATCCCTTGCGGTATTTACGACCCGCACGAGGCCCAGATCGCGGCGCTCACCGTCCTCCGGATGGACCAGTTGATCGGAGAGACCACGCCTCCCGCCATGGACGCGAAGCCCGAGGAGAGGACCGTCTTCATCTCCAAGATGGCGCGCTACACCGCGGTCAAGGAGCAGCACGCCGAGAAAGTGAAGCAGGAAATCCGCGTCATCTGGGGCGACTACTTCACTCCGGATCACGCGAAGCAGTTCCCGCAGACCCACGAGCTCGTCTGGAAGATCTTCAAGCAGGCCTCCAAGGCCCGTCAGGGGACCAGCCTCGCCGACGCCCAGGAGCTCCTCAAGCTTGTCCAGGAGTTCGCGGAGATCTTCTGGCAGACGAAGGGCGCGAAGACGAAGCGGCAACCGTCCATGCAGAAGTCCGGCGGCGAGCTCGTCGTTCCGGTCTCTGCCTAGGCCGCTACCGGACCCCGCTCGGGCTCCGGGTCGCCCCGGGGTCGCGCTCTAGGACCTCGGTCCGATTGAGGCTAGGCCGGAGGAGCCGGCACCGGAGGGGCCCTCGGCTCTACGGCCTTCGGGAAGCGGACGCTCTGGCCGCAGCTCGGGCAGACGTACTCGCTCAGAGCGCGGTGACGTAGCGGGGTCCGGCACTTCGGGCAAGGAATCGGCTTCGCGCTGACGTACGCGGCGAACATCTCCTGCGAGCGCCGGTCGTCGAGGCTGGTCGACCCGGAGCTTCCGGCCGTGGGGAGAGGAGGTGGGGGCGTGGCCGGTGTCGGCTCCGCGGACCGCCCCTCCCGGGTCGAGGAGAGCCGCCCGCACTGCGGGCAGACCGCGAGGCTCTCGGTGCCCGTCGACTGCAAGGCGACATGACAGTGAGGGCAGAGCGTCTTGAGACCGACCGGCGTGAACACGGGCGAGGGAGCCCGCGGAGCGCGCGGAGGCTCGGGCAGAGGAGGTGCGCTCGTGGGGGCGTCGGTCGGGGGGGGCGGCGGGGCCAGCGCCGCCCAGCGGACCAGCCGTCGGCTCGGCTCGTAGACGATCGGGCTGTCCGGCCGCGCAAGCTCGTGCGCCAGGAGTTTCTCGGCCTTACGCTCCCGCATCGATAGGGCGGCGGCGAGGCCGGGGACGCTCGTGGTCCCGAGGGATTGCACCGTGGATCGAAGACGCTCGAGCTCTTGCTGCGAAGGGCCGAAGAAGGCGACCATCGCGCGGCCTCCACCGTCCCGTAGAATGAACCTATCGCTCCATACGAACGGAAAAAGGGAGGCACCGGCGGGGCGGCCCCTGGCCTCTTGGACGGTGCCACCAAGAGACGCTGCCGCCGATGCCCGAGGCCAAAGAATGTACAACCGCGAGAGACTATATAGTTATCCGGGGGGTCGGAGCGTGAACGGTGGCGCCCTTTTCCGTGCGGCACAGGCCGTTCCGGGCCGGCGAGGGTAGTTCTTTTAGGTAGTGCGACTAGAGGGTACCTTGCTTGTTTCACTCACGGGGTGACTACTATTCACGCTCTCCTAACCGCCAGCGAGAAGACCGGAGGCGGGTCAACGGCCCCGTCCACGACCCCCCCTTCCCCCGCCGCGCCGGCGGTCCTTCTCGGGGGGAGTGAGGACACCCGGCTCCTGCTGCGCGGCATCCTGCGTCTCCACCGCCACCGGGTCCTTCTGGAGGCCCCGACGCGGGAGGGGATCGAGCGCCTGCCTCCCACGCCCGAGACCAAGGTCCTCATCCTGGACGCCGGGTCGGACGGCGACGACAAGTGGGCGGACGACCTCTCCGCCACGCTCCGGAACCGCTCCGACCTCCAAGCGCTCGTCATCCTTCCGCGCTCCGATCCGGCGCTCGAGACCCGCGCCCGGCAGGCGGGCGCGAAGGCGGTCCTCGTCCGTCCGTTCGGGATCCACGACTTCGTCCAAGCAGTGGATTCCGTCGGTGCCCAATCCCCGTCGACCTGACCCTTCCGGGGTCGCTGGCGGTAGGCCGTGTCGCGACTCCGTTCTCCCGTGCCGGCGAGCGTGACCCGGTCCCTCGTCGCCGCGGTACGGGGTCGTGTCACGACCGATACGGCCAGCATCGCGCCGTTCCGACACGACGCGTCCCACCTCACCGGTCGGCCGATCGCGGTGGTGGCCCCGGCCGACCCGGGCGACGTCGTGGAACTGGTCCGATGGGCGCGGCGCACCCATACCCCGCTCGTGCCGCGGGGCGGGGGCACCTCGCTCGGCGGGGAGTCCGTCCCCCCCGACGGAGGCGTGGTCGTCGACCTCTCGGGATGGTCCCACCTGCTCGAAGTGGACCCGAACGGTCTCTGGGCCCGGGTCGAACCGGGTCTCGTGAACCGGGACCTCCAGCGAGCCCTCCTTCCGCACGGGCTGTTCTTTCCACCCAATCCCGGGTCGTGGACGCTCTCGACGATCGGCGGGAACGTCGGGACGAACGCCTCGGGCATGCGGTCGTTCCGCTACGGCCCGACCCGCGCTTGGGTCCGCGAGGTCGAAGCGGTCCTCGGTACCGGGTCCCGGGTCCGTCTCGGCTCCCGGGTCGCCAAGCGCTCGGTCGGACCGGACCTCCTCCAGATGTTCGTCGGCAGCGAGGGCACCCTCGGGATCGCGACCGAGGTCACGGTCCGGCTGGCGCCCGTGCCAGCCGTACGGCACGGCGTGATCGTCCCGGTTCCGCGAGGCGCCGCTCTCGGCCCGTTGGTGGCCCGCCTTTCCCGAATCCCCGATAGCGGGCTTTCCGCCGTGGAGTACCTCGACCGGGGGTCGGCGGCCGCCCTTGCCGAACGACGAAAGGCCCGCTGGCCGCGAGACTCCTCCCTGCTCCTGCTCGAGGTGGAGGCGGGAGATCCGGACGAGGCCGAGCGGAGGCTCTCCCGGCTGCGCAGGACGCTTGGGGAGATGGGCGCGGGCGACGGGTTCACGGTCTTCGAGGACGCGGACGAGCTCTGGACGCTTCGCGGGGCGAGTGGCGACGTCCTCCTCGAGCGGTACGGTCTGCACGTCCGGGAGGACGTCGCGGTCCCGCTGGACCGGGTGGACGCCCTGGTCGCCGAGCTCGAACGGATCGCCCGTCGGGAACGGGTGCCGTTCTTCCTGTTCGGCCACCTCGGGGAGGGAAGTCTCCACCCGAACTACGCGGTCGGGCCGACCTCGGCGGCCGCCGAGCGGATCCGCGCGGCCGTGCTGCGGGCCTCGCGTTCCCTCGGGGGAACGATCAGCGCGGAGCACGGGATCGGGCGATTGAAGCGGTCCTTCCTGACCGAGGAGCTCGGCGCGGGCGCGGTCGCGCTCCTCGCGGCCGTGAAGCAGGCATGCGACCCCGACGGGATCCTGAATCCCGGGAAGCTCTACCCGCCCGCGACTCGGCCAGCGCGACGACCTTCTCGGTCGCCTTCGGAACGGGAAGTCGCCCGAGCTCGGACGGGGTCACCCAGCGCCGGTCGGTCCCCGTCCCCGCTCCGGGGCTCCCCCGGTGGCGGCCGGCGAAGGCGTGCAGCTCGACCGTGAAGTGACTATAGGCGTGCCGAACAGTCCCGAGCGGGACGAGGCGGCGGACGCGAAGGCCCGTCTCTTCGCGAAGCTCCCGTCGGGCCGCGGTCTCAGGCCGCTCACCGGGCTCGACCTGGCCGCCTGGGAACTCCCAGAGGCCCGGGAGGAGGCCGGACGACGGTCGACGCTGGACCAGCCACCGACCGCGGTCGGCCAGGACCACGACCGCGGCACGGACATGAGGTCGGCGTCCGCGGCCCGCCCGCCTCGGCAACGCCCCCGGGTCCGCGAGCTCACGATGCGCGCGGCATGCGAACGCGACCGGGCAGGTCGGGCACTCCGGTCGTTTCGGACGACAGACCGTTTCCCCGAGCTCCATGACCGCCTCGTTGAACTCGCCGGCGCGGGTCCGGGGTAGGACCGACGCGAGGGCCTTCTCGAGGCGCTCGTGGACGAGCGGGTCCCGCACGTTCCCTTCCTCCCGGGTCCAGCGGGCCGCGACCCGTCGCCCGTTCGCCTCGAGCGCGATCACGGGGCGACCGAACGCGATCGCCGCGACGGCTCGGGCGGTGTACGGGCCAACGCCCGGAAGGGCCTCGAGCTCGGGGACGGTGGAGGGGAATCGCCCCTGCCGTTCCTGCACGATCCAGCGGGCCGTCGCGTGCAGGTGGTGGGCGCGGGCATAGTAGCCGGCGCCCTGCCAGACCTTCAGCACCCGGCCGATGGGGGCGCGCGCGAGCGCGGGAACCGTCGGGAACGCGCTCACGAACCGCTCGAAGTACGGCGCGGCCTGAGCGACGCGGGTCTGCTGAAGGAGGACTTCCGCGACCCAGACCCGGTACGGGTCCCGGTCGCGGCGCCACGGCAGCGCCCGCCGGTGGGAACGGTACCATCGGAGGAGGGCCGGAGCGAGCGATGCCGGGAGCGACGGCGCGGTCGTCGGAGCGGAGCGCACGGACCTCGGGAGGGTCGGACGGGCCGGGGAGTTAAAGCGGAGCGGGCGTTCGACCGACCATCGTGAGCGAGCGATCGGAACCGGTCCGGGTCACGGACGCGACGTTCGAGCGCGAGGTCATCCGTTCCTCGCTTCCCGTCGTCGTCGACTTCTACGCAGATTGGTGCACCCCCTGCCGGGTCGCGGAGCCGCTGCTCCGGGACCTGAGCGCTCAGCTCGCCGGCCGCGTCAAGTTCGCGAAGGTGAACGTCGACGAGGCGGCGCTCGTCACTCGCTCGTACGGAATCCACATGATCCCGACGTACGTCTTCGTGGAGGCCGGGCAGGAGAAGGGCCGGGAGGTCGGGTCGGTGGACCTCGTCGCGTTCCGTCAGAGCGTCCGGAAGTACTTCTCGAAGGCGCGTCCTAGTGGCGGAACACACGCCAGCCCGTGAAGTACATCGAGATCCCGTAGCGCTGCGCGGTCGCCACTACCTCGGGGTCCCGGAGGCTCCCGCCCGGCTGGAGGATGGCGGCCACGCCCGCGCGTCCCGCGACCTCGACCCCGTCCGAGAACGGGAAGAACGCGTCCGAGGCGAGGACCGAGCCCTTCGCCCGGTCGCCGGCGACCTCGCAGGCGAGCTGGGCCGCCTTGACGCGCGTCGGCTGACCCGACCCGATCCCGACGGTCGACGCCCCCTGCGCGAGGACGATGGCGTTCGACTTGGCGTGCCGAACGACCCGCCAGGCGAAGTCGAGCGCGCGCAACTGCTCGGAGGACGCCTCGGGTCCCGTGACGTGCTTCAGGTCGGTGGGGACGAGCTGCCGGACGTCCACCTCCTGGAGCAGGAGGCGTCCGAGGGAGCTCTTCGCCTCCCAGCGACCGCCTTCGAGAGTGGGAGGAGCGGTGCGGACCAGCTTGACCTTCGCCCTCCGAGCGAGCGCCTCGAGCGCCGTGGGATGGAACTCGGGGGCGGCGAGCAGGTCGACGAAGACCCCTTTGAGGGTGGCCGGGTCATCCGGCCCGAGCGGTCGGTTGACGGCGATCGCGCAACCGTAGCGAGCGACCGGGTCGGTGGCGATCGCCTTTTCGAGCGCTTCTGCGAGCGTCGCCCCCGAGGCGACGCCGCACGGAGTCGCGTGCTTCACCACCGCCGCGCTCGGGGCCTCGAACTCGGCGACGGTCGCGAGGGCGGTGTCGACGTCGAGGAGGTTGGTGAACGAGAGCCCCTCCCCCTTGAGCACGGTGAACGGCCTCGGAGCGAGACCAGCCCCCGGCGGAGAAACGGCGCCGTAGACGGCGGCCTTCTGATGCGGGTTCTCGCCGTAGCGAAGACGGACCGGCGCGCGCCGGAACACCACCTCCTCCGGGAACGTCTCCGCGGTCGGGGGCGCGCGAGCGAGCCCACGGGTGATCGCCGCATCGTACGTCGTGCATCGCTCGAAGGCGCGCACAGCGAGCTGGCGCCTCGTCTCCGCGCCGACCGTGCCCCCATGGGCGCGGAGCTCCGTGAGCAGCGCGTCGTACTCCGAAGGGTCAGAGACGATCGTGACCCAGGCATGGTTCTTTGCGGCGGCCCGCGCGAGCGTGACCCCGCCGATGTCGACGAACTCCTCGAGGTCGTCCGCGTCCGGGTGTTCGGCCAGATGGCGTTCGAACGGGTAGAAGTTGACCGTCACGAGATCGAACGGGAGGAGGTGCCGCTCGGCGAGCTCCTTACGGCCGGCCTCGGTCCGAGGGGCGAGGATGCCGCCGAGGAGTCCCGGGTGCAAGGTCTTGACCCTTCCATCGAACCACGAGGCGATCCCGGTGAGCTCTTCGGCCGGCCGCGCGGGAACGTGCTCCTCGATGAGCGACCGACGGGTCCCGCCCGTCGCCCACAGTTCGACACCGAGCGCGGCGAGCCCCCGCGCAAACGCGGAGAGGCCCGACTTGTCATCAACGGACAGCAGAGCCCGCTCGATCCGGGTCCGAGACGCCTGTTCGGCCGCCACCCGCCGTACCCGGAACGGGGAGGGAGGCTAAGAGATAAGATTCGCGGAGGCGGGCGTTCGCTACGGGTCCCGCCCCACCGTCGACCAAGGCCGGCCAAGCGCAAGTATTAATACGCGACTGCCGGCTAAAATCATCGTTCCTAAGGCGAGGACGGGGGCCCACGAATCCTATGCCACACCATCATCGACCGGCCGGGGCGCACGCCGTCCGATGGTCCCGACGCACCGCCCCATCGAGTCGAAGGGCGTGGCGTCTTCGCTCCCGCCGGGCCCAGGTGTCGGCGGTGGCCGTGATCCTCGGCCTCCTGCTCATCGTCACGTTCATCGCGAACTACCTCACGACAACCCTGCCGAACACGATGGGGCAGAACGACGTGCAGCACGAGGTGCTGGTCCAGAACCAGGTTGCCCAGCTGGCCGCGCTCTTGCAGGAGACCGCCAATAGCGAGGCGGTCGGCGCTCAGGTCTCGCAACCCGTGACCCTCGGGTCGGCCGCGGCTCCCCCGTTCGCGGGCCAAGATTCTAGCACAATCGCTCCGGGGAACCTATCGGGTGGCCTCAGCGTCAACTTCACGCTGGCGGGACCGAGCGCGTACAACCCCCCTACGGGATTCGGCATCAATCCGGGGACCCTTCCCTCGGCCTGTTCTCCCGTCAACCCGACGTCTACGGTGACGTGCGGCGCCGTCAATCGCGCCATTCCGCTATCCTGGAACTTCTCCGCCGGTAATGGCGTCGCCTATACCGTCACGCTGGGGACCGGAGGGAACTTCGTGTATCTGAACTTCGCCACCAACTTCTCCACGATCACCATCTCCGGGATCTCCGGCATGCCCATCTGGGTCCAGATCCTCGGCAACAACAACACCCTCTCATTGTCCAACAATGGGGGCGGGAACAATCCGATCTCGGTGAACATCACGGGGAACTACAACACCGTCGCCTCGGGGAGCTTCCCCGGAGGCTCCAGCAAGGTCATCGTCAACGTGATTGGGGACTACGACTACA
>Ga0074045_10002288_pt1 | contig 17801 bp, 14 predicted proteins | sample BogForMeECP23OM2_FD_94442 | JGI IMG/M metagenome (GOLD analysis project Ga0074045, IMG submission 94442) | Bog forest soil microbial communities from Calvert Island, British Columbia, Canada - Bog Forest MetaG ECP23OM2 | ecosystem: Environmental > Terrestrial > Soil > Wetlands ...
AGCGCTGCGTGCTGGAAGGTGAACATATCGTCGTCGCGTACCGGGAGCGACACGGTGCGCCGGAGACGTTGATCATCGCCGAGCCGGCCCTTGCGCAGCCGGCGATTGCGGCGCTCATGCAAAGCACACCCGCGGCGCAGACTCTCGTCGTCGCCGAACAGGCATGGCCCGAGTTTGCGCAATTGCCCGCCGCAGTCGGCGTGCTCGCCGTGGTGGCCACGCCACAGCCGACCTTCGACAGGGCAGGGGACTTCTGCCTGCTGCTCGAAGACGTGCAGGATCCGGGCAACGTCGGTTCGATCCTGCGCAGCGCCGCCGCGGCCGGCGTGGCGCAGGTGTTTCTCTCGCCGTCGTGCGCCTTCGCCTGGTCACCGAAGGTGCTGCGCGCCGGCCAGGGCGCGCATTTCCACCTCGAGATTTACGAAGACGTCGATCTGCCGGCGTGGGCGCGGGCGTTTCGTGGTCGCACCCTCGCAACGCTTGCCGCGGGCGCCGCGGTGCTCTATGCGACCGATCTCCGCGGTCCGATCGCGATCGCCATCGGCAACGAAGGCAGCGGGCTGTCCGCCGCGCTGCGCGGCGCGGCAAGCTTCGCCGTGACCATCCCGATGCCAGGCGGGTTCGAATCGCTCAACGCGGCCGCGGCGGCGGCGATTTGCCTGTTCGAGTGCGTGCGCCAGCGGCGGCTTGGCTGACGCGCCCTCAATTGAGCAGGTTGCCTGAAAAGGAGGCGGATTCGCTGCAGTTCGAGCTCCCCTGGCTCCCCTTGGGCGCAGAAAAGGTGGCCTCGATACCCAGCGCCGTGGCCTTGAGCTGATCCATGTGGGCGGTGGAGTTGGTGTTATCCGTACATTGATACGTTGCGCTTGGCATCGAGTAGAGCTGGCCGTACTGCATCAGCGTGCCGGACCAGGTGCAGCTGATGCCACTCCCGTAGTTGAACGTAAAGGTTGCGGTGCCATCCCCGGGTTGCGTCACATTCAAGTTGAAGGTATCGGTGTACGCGCTCTGAGAGCTGCAGCCGCTACCCGAGTAGCCACCGCCTTGCCCGCCGATGTAGTTGCCGGCAAGCGCGATCGTGATGAGGACTTGGCGTTGAATGGGCTTGGTCACCGTGGGGGGCGTGCCCGACGTGAAGCTGTAGCTCAGCGTCCCCTGGTAGGCACTCGATGGCGTGAACGTGGCCGTGCCGACCTGCGGGTTGACGACCTTGCCCGGGACCCACGGGGCGCCAAACCATGTGCCACCGGTCGTCAAGAAGAGGCCGCCGGTGAAGCTGCTGGCATCGCTGTTGGCGTAGATGATCGCGGTGTACCAGGTGGGCACGTTGCCCTCTGAGTAGACAAAGAAAGTGGCGAAGATGACGGCGTCCGCCTGGACCAAGTTGACGCCCCAGCCCGATTCGGCAGGGTCGTACCAGATGTCGGTGTAGTCGACGGCGGCCGCCGCCTGCAGCGGGAGCATCAGCAGCGCCAGCGCCAGCGCGCCCGGCAACAATCGCTTGAGCATGGTGAACACTCCATTTGAGAAGAATTTCAGTGTAGCAGCAGGCGCGTGCATTTCGCTGTAACAGAACGTTACGTTGCGCCCGCCGACCTGGCCGCTAGAAGATGTGCCGCTGCAACCCCGCCCGGTGCAGGATGGTGCTGGCGATTTCCTCGATCGAGCGGCTGGTGGTGTCGAGGGTCGCGATGCGCTCGCGTTCCATGAGCTGCTCGGCCTCGCGCACCTCGCGGCGACAATTGTCGAGCGCCGCGTAGCGGCTTCCGGGTCGCCGCGCCTGGCGGATCTGCTGCAGCCGCTCCGGGTCGATGGTGAGGCCGAACAGGCGATCGCGATAGGGTACGATCGACGCCGGCAGTTTGCGGTCGACAAAGTCGTCCGGTGTCAGCGGAAAATTGGCGGCGAGCACACCGAACTGCAGCGCCAGGTACAGCGTCGTCGGCGTCTTGCCACAGCGCGAGACCCCGACCAGGATCACCTGCGCCTTGCCCAGGTCGCGCGTCGCCGCGCCGTCATCGTGAGTCTGGGCGAAATTGATCGCCTCCATGCGCGCGAAATAATCGGGACTGTTGGCGATGCCGTGCGAGCGTCCCGCGGCATGCGACGACTTGGCCGCAAGCTCGGCCTCGAGCGGGGCAATAAAAACCTGGAACAGGTCGAGGAACAACGCATGGGCCCGACCCAGTTGCGCGCTCATCGCCTCGTCGACGATGGAGCTGAACACCAGCGGGCGGCGGCCGCTCTCCGCACCGATCCGGTCGATGGTGGACACCGCCTCGGCGATCTTTTCCGGCGTATCGACGAACGGGATGGTGCGGCGCTGGAAATCGATCGCTTCGAATTGCGACAGCAGGCTGTTGCCGAGCACCTCGGCGGTGATGCCGGTGCGGTCGGAGACAAAGAAAACCGTGCGCCGATTCGACGTCCGGTCGCCCCCGGCCGCGTCGCCGCTCACCAGTCCTGCCAGATCGGGACGAGGCCGGCGGGCAGCGGCGGCATGTCGCCCAGGTCCACGCTGCCCTCGCCCGGCCCATGGTAATCAGAGCCCGACGAGGCGGCCAGGCCGAGCCGACGCGCGTGGCGCGCGAACTCGAGCACTTGCGTCGCGCTGTGGCTCGGCGACTGCACTTCGATGCCTGCGCCCCCGCCCGCCTGAAATTCGGTCAACAGGTCCTGCATTTCGGTCGGGCTCAAGGGATAGCGCCCGGGGTGGGCAAGCACCGCCTGCCCGCCCGCAGCGTCAATCCAGCCGATCGCCTGCGGCAAGCTCGCCCAGGTGTGCTCGACGTGGCCCGGCTTGCCGGATGCGAGGTAGCGCTGAAAGACGTCCTTGGTGCTGCGCGCGTGTCCTGCCTCGACGAGGAAGCGCGCGAAGTGGGTGCGGCTTATAAGCCGCTCGCTGGTGACCTGGCGCAGCGCGCCTTCGTAGGCGCCGGGGATGCCCACTGCGGCGAGGGCATCGCCCATGCGCCGCGCGCGCGCCGAGCGGCCGGCGCGAATGGTCTCCAGGCCCGAACAGAGGGCAGGGCAGTCCGGGTCGACGTGCAAGCCCAGCACGTGCAAAGTCACATGGCGCCAGCTTACCGACAGTTCGACACCCGGAACGAGCCGAATCCGCGCCTCCCCAGCCGCCTGCTTGGCCTCGGCGATGCCGGAGAGTTCGTCATGATCGGTCAACGCCAGCACGTCAACCCCGCGCTCGGCGGAGCGACAAACCAGCGCGCGCGGCGTGAGCAGCCCGTCGGAGTGGGTGGAATGGCAATGAAGATCGTAGCGGAGCATCGACAAACACGAAATCGCGGCCTCGCGCCCTGACGAGCCGTGCGCAGATTCGCGCTGCCGGCATTCTAGCAAACGCGCTTTTGATGAATCTGACCCTGGCCGCTCCGACGACCGTGGTCTTCCTGGCGCCGGGCGGCGCCGCGTCCAAGAGGCCGCCCTTGCGCGAAACGGTACTTTGGTCAACAATTATGCCAATGGTATTGGGTGCCGTGGGTCGAGCCCGCCCGCCCGTGCCGCGGTCTGCCTCATCACAAGCCGAGACCAACCGAGCGCAACGTGAAACTTTTCGAACGCGTCCTCAATCCGCGCGAGATCCGGCGCCGACTCAGTCTCAATCAGGAACAATTCTGGACCCAGATCGGCGTCACCCAGAGCGGCGGCTCGCGCTATGAAAGCGGGCGCGAGATGCCGAAGCCGGTGCGCGAGCTGCTCCGGCTGGTGCACGTCGAACAGGTCGACCTGTCGCAGGTCAAGCGTATCGACTTCGAGATCATCAGCTACCTCAAGGAATCGCACCCCGACCTCTACCGCAACCTGCGTCGCGCCGCGCGCAACAAGCACAAGCATCCCGACGGCGACGGCGACGGGGCCGACGAGTTGGGCGGCGAGCGGGCATCGGCAATCGTCGACGATATCGATTGAGCACCCGTCCCGGGGCGGCCGCGGGTTCGCTCCCGGTGCAACGGTCTGCAAGACCCGGCCTTGGGCGCCCTGCGCGCCACGATATTTTCCTGAGTGAGGCCGTGACCGGCTAAAATTCGCCGCGCCAAGGGAGCAAGGGGGCGCCGCAGACGCGGCGCCGCAGCACACGCGGGGAATGGTCATGGGTGAGCAGCAACGGGTGGTGGGGTTCGATCACCTGCGCATGTCCGACGTCGATCGCGTCGGCGGAAAGAACGCCTCGCTGGGCGAAATGATCAGCCAGCTCCGCGGCAGCGGGATCCGCGTGCCGGGCGGCTTCGCCACCACCGCATTCGCCTTCCGTGAATTCTTGCGCGACAACGGGCTCAAGGAGCGGGTCGATCGCGCGCTCGACGCGCTGGACGTGGACGACGTGGCCGCGCTGTCCCGCACCGGCGCGACGATCCGCGGCTGGATCGCCGCCGCGCCACTCTCCCCGGCACTGCAGGCAGAGATCGGCACCGCCTATGCAGCACTGTGCGCACCCGCGACGGCCAGGAGCGTTGCCGTCCGATCCTCGGCGACGGCCGAGGATCTGCCTGCGGCCTCCTTCGCCGGGCAACAGGATACATTTCTCAATATCAGCGGCTTGGATAATGTCCTTCAAGCTGTAAAGGAAGTCTTTGCTTCGCTCTACAACGATCGTGCCATTGCCTATCGCGTGCATCAGGGTTACGCGCACGCGGACATTGCACTCTCCGCCGGCGTGCAACACATGGTGCGCAGCGATACCGGTGCCGCGGGCGTGATGTTTTCCATCGACACCGAGTCGGGCTTCGATCAGGTCGTCTTCATCACCGCCGCCTACGGCCTGGGCGAGACGGTGGTGCAAGGCGCGGTCAACCCGGACGAGTTCTACGTCTACAAGCCGAGCGTCCTCGCCGGCAGATCGGCGGTGCTGTCGAAGAGCCTCGGCAGCAAGGCGACCAAGATGGTCTACACCAGCCACGCCACCGCCGGGCGGTCGGTCGAGACCGTCGATGTGCCACTCGCCGAGCGGCAGCGCTTCGCGCTCAGCGACGCGGAGGCCGAGGAACTCGCGCGCTACGCGATTGCAATCGAGCGCCATTACAGCCGGCCGATGGACATCGAATGGGGCCGCGACGGGGACGACGGCAAGCTCTACATCCTGCAGGCGCGACCGGAGACGGTGAAGTCGCAGGAATCCGGTGTCGAGCGCATGCGCCGCTACCGGCTGGACCAGCGCTCTGCGGTGCTCGCGAGTGGGCGCGCGATCGGGCAGAAGATCGGGCAGGGAAGGGTACGGTTGATCCAGTCGGCGCAGGAAATGGAGCGCGTTGGCGAGGGTGACGTGCTCGTCACCGACATGACCGACCCGGATTGGGAACCGATCATGAAGCGTGCCGCAGCCATCGTCACCAACCGCGGTGGCCGTACCTGCCATGCGGCGATCATCGCGCGCGAGCTCGGCATTCCTGCGGTGGTGGGCTGCGGCGATGCGACGCGCACCTTGTCCGAGGGCAGCAGCGTCACCGTATCCTGCGCCGAAGGCGATACCGGCCACGTCTATGAAGGCCTGCTCGAGATCGAGGTCATCGACGTCGCCCTCGATCGCATGCCGCCCGCGCCGACCAAGATCATGATGAATGTCGGCAACCCCGAGCTCGCGTTCGCATTCAGTCGCTTGCCCAACGAGGGTGTCGGCCTGGCGCGGCTGGAATTCATTATCGCCCGCAACGTGGGCGTGCATCCGAAGGCGCTGCTCGAGTTCGACGCCCAGCCCGCGGCGCTCAAGGCCGACATCGCGGCGCGCATCGCGGGCTATCCGGGGCCGGTCGACTTCTACGTGTCCAAGATCGCCGAGGGCGTGGCGACGATCGCTGCGGCGTTCTGGCCGAAGAAGGTGATCGTGCGTCTGTCGGATTTCAAGTCGAACGAATACTCCAATCTCCTCGGTGGCGAGCGCTACGAGCCACACGAGGAAAATCCCATGCTCGGCTTTCGCGGCGCCTCGCGCTACGTTGCGCCGGAGTTCTACGACTGCTTTGAGCTGGAGTGTCGTGCCCTCAAGCGCGTTCGCGACGACCTGGGCTTCACCAACGTCGAGGTCATGATTCCGTTCGTGCGCACGCTGGCCGAGGCGGAAGGCGTGGTCGGGCTGCTGGCTAAGAACGGCCTCAAGCGCGGTAGCAATGGCCTCAGGCTCATCATGATGTGCGAGATTCCCTCGAATGCGTTGCTTGCCGAGCGCTTCCTCGAGCACTTCGACGGTTTCTCGATCGGATCAAACGACATGACCCAGCTCACGCTGGCCATCGACCGTGATGCCGGCGGTGCAATCGCGGCGACTTTCGATGAGCGCGACGACGCGGTCAAGGCGATGCTGTCGATGGCGATCGCGGCCTGCCGCAAGGCGGGCAAGTACGCGGGCATCTGCGGCCAGGGTCCCTCCGATCACCCCGACCTCGCGCAGTGGCTGGTGGAGCAGAAGATCGAGAGCATCTCGCTCAACCCCGACACCGTCGTCGAGACCTGGCTCGCGCTGGCGAAAGCCGCGACTTCGGCCTAGCGCACAGGCAGCGAAACGATGGGACTCGGAAGCATGGCGGGGAGCGCAAGGAAACGCGTACTGGTAACCGGCGGTGCCGGATTCCTTGGCTCGCATCTTTGCGGGCGCCTGGTGAACGAGGGGCACGACGTGATCTGTGCCGACAACTTTTTCACTGGCGTGAAAGAAAACATCGTCGAGCTGATGGACAGCCCGTACTTCGAACTGGCGCGGCACGACATCGCCTTTCCCCTGCATGTCGAAGTTGACGAGATCTACAATCTCGCCTGCCCGGCATCGCCGATCCATTACCAATTCGATCCGGTGCAGACGACCAAGACCTGCGTGCACGGTTCGATCAACATGCTGGGACTTGCCAAGCGCCTGCAAGCCAGGATATTCCAGGCCTCGACGAGCGAAGTGTACGGTGATCCCGAGATCCACCCGCAGACCGAGAGCTATGTCGGACGCGTCAATCCCATCGGCGTGCGCGCCTGCTATGACGAAGGCAAGCGTTGTGCGGAAACGCTGTTCTTCGACTACCGCCGCCAGCATGGTCTCGAGATCAAGGTCGCGCGAATCTTCAATACCTACGGGCCGCGCATGCACCCTGGCGACGGACGCGTCGTTTCGACATTCATCGTGCGGGCGCTGAGAGGAGACCCGATAACGCTCTACGGTAAGGGCACCCAAACGCGTTCGTTCTGTTATGTCGACGACCTGATCGAAGGCTGCATCCGCATGATGGCGAGCGCGCCGGGTTTTACCGGTCCAGTCAACCTGGGAAGCCCCGACGAAATATCCATGCTCGAGCTGGCGGAGAGAATCCGGCAACTCACCGGCTCGCGCTCGAAAATAGACTTCGGGCCGTTGCCGGAGGACGACCCGACGCGGCGTCAACCCGATATCCGGCTTGCAGGCGAAGTGCTGGGGTGGAAGCCCACCATCGGGCTCGAAGAGGGCTTGAAGAGGACCATTCTGTACTTCGACCGGCTGCTCGGGACGTCATAGCGTGGCGCCGCGTGCAGCAGGTGCTCAACCGCCCGTGCTTTCGCGCAGCCAAGCCTGGCCATCGATGATGCAGCCGCTGTGCGACTTCGGCTGTCCGTTGAGCAGATAAAGATAGAGCGGCGCGAACTGTTCCGGCGGCGGGAGTCGGCTCGCGTCGTCACCCGGATGCGATTGTGCGCGCAATGGTGAGCGCATCGGTCCCGGGACGACACCATTTACGCGCAGGTTCGGCACTCCCTCCCACTCGTCGGCAACGATCGCAAGTAGGGCGGAAAGTCCAGCCTTGGCCACCGCGTAGGCACCCCAATACGCCTTGGGCGCCTGGCCCCGCGTATCGAGTGTGAAGATGACGCTCGCGTCGGGCGCGGCGTGCAAGAGCGGCGACAGTGCTCGCGTAAGCCCGAATGGCGCGAGCAGGTCGACGCGCAACGTCGCCAGCCATTGATCGAAAGCCTGGTGCTCGATGGGACCCAATGTACCCAACGTGACCGCAGTATGAATGATGGCGTCGGCACGGCCGTGCTGCGTTTGCAGCGCGGTAGCGACGTTGGCAAAGTCTTCCGCATTCGCCTTGGCCAGATCGAGGGGCAGAATCGACGGTTCGGGATCACCGCGAGCAACGATCTCGTCGTAGATCGCCTCCAGCTTGCGCAGTACGCGACCATGCAGCACGACGGTCGCTCCCTCGGCCGCGCATGCTAGCGCAAGCGCACGTCCAAGGCCGCCGGCGGCTCCGGTGATCACGACGACGCGGCTCTGGAGTGAGGAATTGGACATAGGGTGGGGCAGCGCGGGCGACGAAAGCAGGGCGCACGATGATAGCCGATGTGTCGTTAGCGATCTCCCCAAGCACGCAGGTTTGCCAGAGGCGGGGTCCGACTCTATAATTCGCAATTCGCTGTGGGGCTATAGCTCAGCTGGGAGAGCGCTTGCATGGCATGCAAGAGGTCAGCGGTTCGATCCCGCTTAGCTCCACCACCGGCCCTTCTCGTATTCCGCCTCGTCCCCATCGTCTAGAGGCCTAGGACATCGCCCTTTCACGGCGGTAACAGGGGTTCGAATCCCCTTGGGGACGCCACACTATTCCCACCACGGAGTGGGATGCGGTAGCAGAGCTGGAGGGTCGCTTGCTCGGGGTCGAGCTCGACCCGATCGAGGATCGACACCAGGAAGTCCTTGAGGGCGCCGCGCTCGTAGAGCCGCATCTCGTCGGCCATGTGCGCCAACATCGTGCGCACTTGGGCATCGGTGACCTTGGCCAAGGCATGGGCGGCCTCATCCTCTTTGTCCCAGGCGACGATCCGCTGCTCGACCTCGCCCCGCTGACGCTCGATCTCGTCGACCTTCCTTAGCACGGGCGCCGGTGTCTTGAGCTCGCTGGCCATTTCGAGGAGCTTGCTGCTCCGGGCGTCGAGCTTCGCGATCTCGGCCCGAGCCGCCGCGATGTCTTCGGCGTGTGTGACCGCAAATTTCTCTCGCGTCGACTTGACTGCGGCAGCTACGAACGCCGGCGACTGAAGATCCTGGGCGACGGTCTCAATGACCGCCCGGTCTACCCGCTCCGCCAGAAAGCTGCGGCTTCCCTTGCCCAGCTGGGCGCGGTAGAACCCCGATCGCGACGTGCGGTTGCCGTACCAGGGGCCGCCGGCCGGAGTTTTCAGGATTCCGGTGAGTAAGTGGGCTGCCCCACGCTGCCGGCTGCCACCGTGGCTCGCCTTCTCGATCTGCTGCAACACGGTTTCCGCGACCGCGTCGCTGACCAGCGCAGGGTGGGTGTCGCGCTGAATGAGCCACTCGCCGCGCGGGCGGCGCTTCACGCCGCCTTTGTAGCCATCGGCGGCGAATTCGTTATGCACGTTCCAGACCGTGTGGCCGGCATACGTGAGCGCGTTCCATTCCAGACCAATGAGCGACGTGGCAGGCCATTTGATCCTCAGTTGCCGCATGATGGCGGTGCGGGCAATGCCCTCGGCCCGCAGGCGCAGGTACTCGGCGACGATCGGCGCATCGTCGTTCGCTTCGAGCTTGGTCTTGGTGACCGCGGCGCCCTCACGGATTGCCCCGGTTGCGATCGTGGCGAGACGGTAGCCACGTGGGGCCCTACCGCCGGCGCGAAAGCCCTGGCGGACGTTTTCTGCCATCCCGGCAAGGCCTTTGCGTTTGCTGGTGAGGCTGTGCCACTGGTCGATGCCCATCATGAGCGACTTGAGGAGAACCGCGGTGATCGGATCCTCGTCTGGGACCGACTTGTAAACGACGCGAACACTATTCTTTTCGGCGTCGCGCTCAAACATCCAGGAGATGATCGGCTTGCGGGCGAGGCGGCTGGTGTCGAGCAGAATCACGGTGTCCCAGCCTCGGCCACGCTGGCGGATGTCTGCGACGAGTCGACGTAGGCCCGGACGATTCTCGTCCGTGCCGGATTCGACGACGTCTGTGTAATCCGAAACGACCAGCAGCCCGCGCTGGGTTGCGAGCGCTGTTAGCTCACGCCGCTGGGCGTCGATCGAGACGTCGGACCTGTCCTTGCTCGACCTCAGGTATAGGACTGCGCAATTCGATGTTCGGGAGGTCATGGGCCTCTCGCCAGCGAAGAAATAAAGAGAAGAATAATTCTACGCCAAGCGCAGCTTCGGGAACCCCTCGCGACGGCAGGACCGTGATTCGCGTCGGTCGCCGATTCATCACTAATTCCCATCCTCTGCATCGAGTGGTTTCGGCGCATGTGCTCGGGCGCGCAGGCGTTCTATGGTTTCGCGTGTTTCCCTGGGGAGCCTGGTTAGATCGAGGTGGCCTTCCTGGCGTGGCGTCTCGTTGCTTGGCGCGCGATCGGTTTGACGCGCGTCGGCAATCTTTAGCCCGAGCTCTGGCGCAAAGGCACCGCGCTTCATGCGGCTGGCCAGCACGGCGCAGTACCGGATCGGATTCTTCACCGGTGTTACCCCCATGCGTCCAGCGAGCTCATCGAGTACTTGCTGCGCCTCCGCTGAAGTCAACTTGGCAAGGCGATCTTGCAGTGCATGGTGCTGGCTGGGGGTTAGCCCTTTTGGGAAGAAGAATTCACCACCACTACCGGTGTTGACCCTGACCTCGTCGGATTCCCCGCCGCTTCCCGGTTGTGGTGGTGGTGATTCAATTGATGGTTCATTGGTGGTTCTAGGGAGGACAGCCGTGTCCCCCCCCCTGGTCACCGATGACCTCCCCCCTGGGGCCGCCTGTCCATTACCCCCCAGGACAATTTGACCAGGGGGTAGCTCATCGACTGCCAGCCGGTAGCAATTGCTGGCGCTTGACCCGTTCTTGCGCAGTCGAGGCTCGACGACCAGGAGCTGCAGGGTGTGCAGCTTACCCAGCGTTCGCCGCACCGTGCGATCGCTAAGGGTGCATTTGAGGGCCAGCGTTTTGTGGCTCGGCCAGCAGACCCCATGGTCATCTGCAATGTCGGCCAATGCCATGAGCACGAGCTTGGATGTCGGCGGCAGTGGGGTTGCCCACGCCCAGGTCATGATCCGAATGCTCACTTCAGTCGAAAATTGTGGTCAGGAATAGATCGTCGCCACGACTGCTGTTCGCCGCAACCGGCTGCAGCGGTCTCGGGAGGGTTCAGGCGTGGAACAGCGGGTTGCGGCGACAGTGAGCCGTTGCCCAAGCAGCGCGGCGGCTTCTGGTAGGAATCCAGCGCGGGCACTGCGGGCGTGCACAGCCTGGAGTGCATCGCCACCGCATTCGAGACGGTGAAGCCCTCGACCAAGACGCGTCGAGCGCGGTGTCGTCTGCTTGCAGACAAAACCGTCCAACGCAAGGCGCTTCGGGCTGATCCTGACGAGCTGAACATCGTGTCTCGCCGGTGCAGACTAAGCGCGGTGCGAATCGCTACACGTGATGCGGGAACTCCGCCGGTTGGTCTCTCGAAGCAGGGCAAAGGCGTGGCAGAGGGCTGGCGAGGGAGGCCGTTTTTTGCCGCCCCAAACTGCAGGGCAAGATAGAACGCGGCGGCACGCGCCGCGCACTAAGCCATTGTCTGCACAAGGAAAGACACGGCACGCTAAGGAATAGCTCGAGTGCCGTCGTCCATCGCAAGTGACTGAAAACACTAACGTTTGTGCGTGCCGTGCGCGCTGATCTACGCTACACTGCGACGGACGGCCAACGACAAGCGAATGCGGGGGCGAGCTCAAACGTCGATCTGTCAGGGCCTGCAGAGGATGACCGTTGCAGGGTTCGGCGACGAGAAGGTAGCGTACGCGCGATTGCCATGGCCGTTACGAAGACTTCGGGACACCGCTCCTTGGCAACCAACTGTAAAGACAATTGGGCGCCTGCCTTGGCGTCGCGTTAGAGTTCGCCGGCCTGGCAACCACAGTCCCGTGTCAACCATAAGATGAACTGGGTCGAGGTCGCCTGGATCATGATGACCGCGGCGAGTCTGACGCTCGGTGTCATCCATCTTTTCATCTGGCTCAAGCAAAGAGCGCAATACGCCAACCTGCTGTTTTTTACGCTGGCAATCTCGTCTGCGGCCTTCAGCGCATTCGAATTGGAGATGCTGCGAGCGCAATCCCCTGCGGGATACGTTGCCGCGTTCCGTTGGGCTCACGTGCCGCTCGCCACGGCGCTGCTGTCGATTGTCTGGTTCGTATATTTATATTTCGGCGCTGGAAGGCTCTGGCTCGCCTACGCGGCCTCCGGCCTCAGGCTCCTTGCTCTCGGGTTGAATTTTGTTACCGGGGTGAACCTCAACTTTCGCGAGGTCTCCTCACTGGACCAGATTGTGCTGTGGGGGGGCGCCGTCGTTTCGGGTCCGGTTGGAGTCACCAATCCGTGGTTTATCGTCGCGCCAATTGCCAACGTGTTCCTTGTTGCGTTCGTCGTCGATGCCGCCGTTACGCTCTGGCGTCGTGGCGGTGCTAGCGCGCATCGTCGCGCGGCCGTCGTCGGAGGCAGTCTCGCGTTCTTCATTACCACCGCCGGTGGTTTCGCGGTCTTGATCTCCCTAGGGGCGGTCCACGCCCCGACGATCGTCACGCCAGGAATTTTCATTGTTGTCCTGGCGATGGGTTACGAACTCGGTTGGGACGTCATTGCGGCAGCACAACTTGCGGCGCGGCTGCGCACGAGCGAGGAACGCTTTCGCGCGGTCGTCGAGTCGGTCCCGAGCGCGATCCTTCTCGTCGACGATAAAGGAATGATCACCCTCGCCAATGCACAGGCAGAGACCGTGTTCGGTTATGCGCGCGCGGAACTCGTCGCGAGGCCCGTTGAGATGCTGATTCCGGAACGCTTTCGCGCGGGGCACGCCGGTTTGCGGCAGGCGTATGCAACAGACGCGCGGGCGCGCGCGATGGGGGTCGGACGCGAGTTGGTCGCGCGCCGCAAGGACGGAAACGAGATCCCGGTAGAGGCGGCACTCAATCCGATGCAGGCCGAGGCGGGCCTGTTCGTACTGGTAGCCGTCGTCGACGTCACCGAGCGCCGGCGGATAGAGCTGGCCACGGCACGCCAGCGGGACGAACTCGCACACCTGGCGCGGGTCGCGACGTTGGGCGAGCTGTCTGGATCGCTCGCCCATGAACTCAACCAGCCGCTGACGGCTATTCTGAGCAATGCGCAGGCAGCGCAGCGGTTTCTGGAACACAGCCCGCCGCGCCTCGACAAGCTGAAGGAAATTCTCACCGACATCGTGAAAAGCGATCACCGTGCCGGAGCGGTGATTCAGCGGCTCCGATCCATGTTGAGGAAAGAGCCGGCGCAGCATCAGCCGCTTGACTTCAATAACGTGGTTGAGGAATCGCTGCGTCTGATGCGCAGTGACTTGCTGAACCGGCAGGTTGTAGTCAGCGTTGACCTCGGCGCGGCGCTGCCAGCCGTGACCGGTGACCGGAATCAGCTGCAGCAGGTGCTGCTTAACCTGGCGATCAACGGCTGCGACGCGATGGACGGCCAGCTGGTAGACCGCCATCTGCTGGTGCGAACGCGAGCGACGGGACGGGGGACCGTCGAAGTGTCGGTCGCCGACCGGGGAACCGGCGTACCGGTAGCGGACGTTGAACGCATATTCGAGCCGTTCGTAACCACCAAAGCGCATGGCATGGGACTGGGCCTTGCCATCTGCCGATCGATCATCGAGGCCCATGGGGGTCTCCTGTGGGCGACCAATAATTTGGACCGGGGAGCTACGCTGCATTGTGAATTGCCGGTGCAGAAGGACTGACGACGATGGGAGGGGCAGCGCCAACAGTCTATGTGGTCGACGATGATCCTGAGGTGTTGAAGGCGATCGAGCGGCTGCTCCAATCAGTGGGGCTCAACGTCGCAACGTTCAGCTCACCGCAGCAGTTTCTCGAGCGCCACGACCGGAACGCTCCGGGTTGCCTGGTGCTCGACCTCGCGCTGCCAGGTTTGAGCGGTCTCGACCTGCAGCGAGCGCTGGAACAGCAGGCGAGCCTTCTGCCAATTGTTTTTCTCACCGGCCGAGGAGACATCGCGTCGAGCGTCCAGGCGATGAAGCGTGGCGCGGCGGACTTTCTTACTAAGCCGGTAGACGATGCCGAGCTTATGGCCGCGATTCAGACTGCGCTGGCCAGGGACCACGAACTGCGTCGCGTGCGCATGGAGCGGGATCGCATCGCAAGATGCCTTGCAACGCTCACCGAGCGCGAGAGACAGGTTCTCGAGCGGATCGTCGCCGGGAGGCTCAATAAGCAGATTGCCGCCGAACTCGGCACGGTCGAGAAGACCATCAAATTCCATCGCGCCAACCTGATGCGCAAGATGGGTGTGCGTGTCATCGCCGATCTGGTGAAGCTGGCGGAGCGCGCGGGCGTTGGCCAGACGCCAAAGGACCTAACGTAGCACCACCCACCGGTGCCGCACCCGATACCTGGACCAAGGTCCAGTAGGATCGGCTGTCTGCGCCTGATAGCGTGCCGTCAAGATGGTGAGTGACGCACGCCTGCTGGCCATAGTGGATGACGATGCAGACGTGCGCGTTGCCCTGACGCGACTCGTTATCTCCGCCGGTTTCGCGGTCGAGACGTTCGCTTCGGGCGCAGACTTCTTGCGCTCGATCGAGGACCACGAACCGGACTGTGTTCTGCTCGACCTTCATATGCCGGAGATGACCGGATTCGATGTTCAAGGTGCGCTCGCCTCCAGGCATGCGGCGGTGCCGGTCGTCGTCATCACCGGACACGACACGCAGGAATCGCGCGCCCGGGCAGTTCTACTGGGGGCCAAGGGCTATCTCTGCAAACCTGTTGACGACGGCGCGTTGCTGGCGGCAATCAGCACTGCCATCGGTGGCGTGATGCCGTGAACTCAGCACGGAGGACGATGTGAATCGGAACGTGTCAGCCTTGCAGCAACCTGCGGGCCCGATGAGATCAGCAATGAGTCCCCGCACTCGAATCGCGGGTAGCGGCGGTGGGTCAATGCCTCTTACCTCATCAACGAAGAGCCGATAAAGGAGAAACACAATGGCAGCCGACGACAACGCCAAGATTCCGCCTCAACCCGATCTAAGCCGACGCGACCTGCTCAAGGGCGCCATTGCGAGCGCGGCGGCCGTTGGTCTTTCCGCAGCGGACCCGACCTCTGCTCAGGCCCAGGCGGCATGTAGCCCGCCTGTGAATCCGTATGGCGGCGGGCCGAGCACCGGCCTGCAATTCCCTCCGTACTACAAGCCTACGAAGTACGTCCGGAGCCGGAATAATTACTTCCCCACCAGTGAGACCATCGGGCCGGACGAGATGCGCATCTCGTTCGTCGGTAGTTGCCCCATACCGATGCGGCGCGACCAGGCCGGCACGTGCATCATGGTCGAACTGGGCAACGGCGACCGTTTTTTCTTCGACTTCGGTCCCGGGTGCATCAGGAACATCATCGCGATGGGTGTCCCGATACAGGAGATAAACGACATTTTCCTTACCCACCTGCACGTGGACCACTATCACGACCTGTCGTGGCTCATTCCTTTTGCGCCGTGGTCCGGCCGGTGGAAGATGCCGCTGCGGGTCACCGGGCCGTCGGGACGCACGCCGGAGCTCGGTACCAAGGCCATGATCGCCAGCATGAAGCAGATGCTCAAATGGCACCTGGAAGCTTTCGATACCTGCCCTATCGGGGACGGATACGAGGTCGAGGTCAACGAGTTCGACTGGAAGGACGAGTACGGCATCTGCTACCAGAAGAACGGCGTCACAATCCGCCACTGGCGGCGCTCGCACACCAAGGATGGCGCCTCGGCCTATCGTCTGGACTGGAACGGCCTTTCGTTCGTGTGGACCGGTGACGGCCGGCCCGACGAACTGACAGCCAAATACGCCAAGGGCGTCGATGTCTTTGTCACCGAGACGCAAGCGGATTTGGCCCGCATCAACCAGTACAAGTACGGACTGCCTGAAATCCTCTACAACTACACGATAGACATCCACCATACGGTTCCTTACGCAGCGGGCTACCTCTTTAAGCAGGTCAACCCGCGCTGCGCGATGCTTACCCACCTCGAGTTCGACAATGACTATCTCAACGAGATCAGCGCCGGCGTTCGCGCCCATTGGGACGGTCTTTTTCTGTATGGCGCGCCGGACGTAGTGGTCGTCAACGTGACCAAGGACGCGATCTGGCACCGTGAGGCCGCGCTGCCAGGATTCGCGGGCCAGCCCTTTCCGAACCCCACTCTCCTGTTCGGCGATCCGTTGCCCTTCGCTACGGGCATTGGCATCGTCCCGCAGCCCAAGATGCCACGCGAACAACAGCAGGAGCAACGGACGCGCGACCTTGAGATTGATCCGAAGAAGTACTATCCGCCGGACGTCTGGCGCGAACAGCTCACCAAGCTCGCCAACCCGCAGGAGGTCAATCTCATCGAGCTGGCGAAGGTGATGAATATTGATCTGAGTAAATTCAAGAAATAACGGGCTGCTCCCGGCGCTTTGCCACGCTCCGTGGCGGCAGGGTGCTCGGGAACAGGTCGGGATTGCTGCCGGTTCTTTTCTGGGCGACCACCATTTCGAGAGGAAACCATAAACTATGGGAAGCATAGAAGACAATGGCAAAGCGGTTCCCATAACGATCCTGACCGGCTTTCTTGGAGCGGGAAAGACGACGCTGCTCAATCGCATCCTGACGGGGGATCACGGCCTGCGAGTTGGGGTGCTCGTCAACGACTTCGGCTCGATTAATATCGACGCGGAACTCGTCGTGGGCGTGGACAGCAACATGATCAGCCTCGCCAACGGTTGCGTCTGCTGCCAGATTCGCGATGACTTAATCGAGTCCGTCACCGCGTTGCTCGCAAGGTCTGAGGCCGTCGAATACATCCTGCTCGAAGCGAGCGGCGTTGCCGATCCTGCCGGGATCTTTGTGACCTTCACCGATCCCGATCTCCGGGATCGGATCAGGCTGGACAGTGTCATCTGCGTGGTCGACGCGGACCAGGCGTTCGCGCACCCCGAGTACCCCCCGCTTATGGACCTCAAGCTGCGCCAGGTCGGATTTGCCGACATGTTGATTCTGAACAAAGTGGGCCTTGCCGGTCCCGAGCAGGTTAACAAGGTCAGGGCTTGGCTCGACGACCGTTTCAACCGCCTTCGTATCGTGGAAACTGATTACTGCCACGTTCCCTATGAGATTTTGTTGGGTGTTGGACGTTTCGATCCGGCTCGATCAGGCGTCAACTCGGATGCCAAGCAACAGACCTGCGCCGACCCGACCTGTAGAGGTGGCCGTCATGCACACAGCGACGACTGGCGCGACCACTCGAAGGTATTTGGCACTTGGAGCTACGAGACCGACCAGCCGCTGGCATTGGAAGCCTTGCGGGAAAATCTGCGCAAGTTGCCGGGGACCATTTATCGGGCCAAAGGGGTGGTCTACGCTGCCGATATGCCCCAGCGACGAGCAGTACTACAGGTGGTCGGCAGGCGCGTGGATATCTCCTATCAAGAGGAATGGGGCCAGCGCATGCGTCGCACGCAGATCGTAGCCATTGGTGCGCCTGGCGGCATCGACGCGGCTATGCTGGAAAAGACGTTCGCCTCGTGCATCTCGACCTGCGCGGCGTCCGCCTGATCACTGGACTCGGCGAATCGGCGTTGCTCAAAGTGCAACAGCGAATGGGACAAGACTTATTCGAGAAATGCCGTACCTAGCCGCGTTGGCGTGTAAGCCCCTCGGGCCATGCTTGCAAAGGAGATGGAAATGAATCGCACGATGCCCTTACGCTCAATCTTCATCGCCGCCATGTTGTGCCTGGTCGCAGGGGTGGCGGCCGCGCAGCAGACGAAGCCCAACGTCATTTTCATCCTCGCCGACA
>Ga0074045_10002289_pt1 | contig 17793 bp, 13 predicted proteins | sample BogForMeECP23OM2_FD_94442 | JGI IMG/M metagenome (GOLD analysis project Ga0074045, IMG submission 94442) | Bog forest soil microbial communities from Calvert Island, British Columbia, Canada - Bog Forest MetaG ECP23OM2 | ecosystem: Environmental > Terrestrial > Soil > Wetlands ...
GCCAGCTTGCGCAGCGTTCTTGTGGAAGTCCGATGTGTGGAATCGCCGGCGATCTTTTTCTCTTCCCGCTCGGCGATGGCCAGCAGATCAGGCCGGCCCGGCCGGAATCCCAGCTTGCGATAGAACCAGAACGCTCCCGACTGGATCGCTTCTTCATTGTCCTGGCCAATCTGGTAGGGATACACGGAGAAACAGGTCACGCCGGCCAGTTGATGCAACAGGTGCAACACTTTGGAATAAATCCAGGCTGTCTCGCCTTCGCGAAACGCGTAAAACGTGTTGAACCCGACTTCGATCCACTCGAAGAGCCCAATAGCTTCGAAGTAGTTGATTGGAACTCCGTTCTTCAACGTGACCCCGGCATAGTAGGCGCGCAGGGGAAGCCGCCAATCGGCATCCAGGCCCCAGATGAACAACTGCACGCCCCTGCTGACGCTGGCTTCAAAGGCGTAATTCGGATCAGCGTACGTCGTTCCCTGCAGCTCGCGATAGCGCACCGCTAGAGCGTCGCGCGCCATGTCGATGATCTGTCCGCCTTCGCTGCGAACCATCTTTCTCAACTTGAGAGGAGCGGAAGCCGACTCGTCGGCCAACGACACCTGCTTGCGTTGGAGGAGCGGTTCATCGTGGACGAAGTATCGGGATACAGGCCGGCGAGCCAGAGTCCGGCTTGCCGATGAGCCGCTCAGATCCCACGCGAGATTGACACCCAGCGCATCGTACAAATTTGCGCGATCCAACCGCGAAATGGGCAGGCGCTCGAAGCTGCGCAGCAACCATTCCAGTTCGTTTTCCTTGTCGCCAGCCGCCGCCTCCATCCACCGCGAATACGGAGTATCCGCTTCGACATACGAGTCGTCGGACAGCAAAGGCATGAACTGGGGAAGAATGGTCGCCATGTGGCGATACTGTTCATCGATGTCCCACTCGGCGTGGATGGCCTGGCCATGGCGCTCCACCAGCCAGCTCGCCAGCTCGTACGTCCACGCATTGGTGATTGTCGTGCCGGCGATGCCAGAGACCGACTCGTCATTCAATGCTGCGGCGCCGGCAGGCGACGCATCGAGCTTGGCCACTTGCGCCTCGACACTTGCAAGAAGCTCATCGGCGAGTCGGAGCACTCTTGCACTCTGGGGAAAGGCGCGGAGAAAAAGCAGGGTGTCGTGGAATCGAACCAGCACTTCCACGCTGGGAAGCTTCGCTCCCCTCAGTTCGCCGAGCAGGCGTTCGCACTTCTCCGCGCAGCCCGGCCCGTAAGCACGCCTCATGGACTCGAGCTGTTCAAGTCGGACAGCAAGGGGGTTCCGCAATCGCGATCCTCCGGACGACTTTGGCAAGTCGCCCGCTAGTGTATCGTGCGCGGGAAATGAGCGACGGGAAACTGGCCGTTTTGCGCCGCGTCTGAAGCATGCCTGACAACCAAAACAAATCGCCGTTCGACTAAAGGTATTCTGGCGCGCTGCCGATGTGTATTGCAGCCATGTCGAACCCGGCTGAATCCGTTTTTCCCACCATTCGGCTTCCCATCGCCCCCGACCGCAGGACGCAGGACCGGGTCAATACCAGTTTGCCAATACGCATCCTCCTCGTCGATGGCAATCCGGTGTGTTATTTCGCGGTATGCAGAAACCTGGGTCGCGGCGGTATTGGATTTGAGACTACCGCCCAACTCGAGGTGGGAAAGGTCGTCGAATTCGAGTTCGTTCAAGTGGTCGACGAAGCCGTTCGCTATTGCGTCCGAATCCTCTTTCGCGAGAACAATCGCTATGGGGGCTATTACGTCAACGACGACGGCACCGATATCCGCCCCGCAAACTGACGCTCACCAGCCCAGCTAAAACTCGTTTCACAATGGCCTACGGCTGCCATCCTCCGCCCAGCGCCTGGTAGAGCGAGACGTAGTACTGCAACTCGGAATACCAGGCCTGCGACAACAGCAGCGCCGACTGGAAATATTGCTGCTCGTTGTATTGCACTTCCAGGAAGCTGGTATAGCCACCTTGGTAGCGGACGTTGGCCAGCCGCACCAGGTCCTCATACGTCTTGGTCTGCTCTTGCAGCTTAGTCCGATATTTCCGCGCCTGCTCGTATCCGATCAGGCTGTTGGAGACATCGCCGAAGGCGCGTTGCACTGTCTGTTTGTATTGCAACTCCGCCTGGTCGCGCTGCGCCCACGCCAATCGATAGTTGCTCCGGATTCGTCCGCCCTGGAAAATCGGCTGCAGCGCCGAGCCTCCCACGGCCCAGAATGTTCCCGGGCCCGCGGTGAAGCTGCTCAGTGAAGTGCTTTGGGAACCGAAGGCCCCGGTGATGGAGAATTGCGGGAAGAACGCGGCTTTGGCAACGCCGACGTTCGCATTAGCGGCGACGAGGTTTTCCTCTGCGGCGAGCACGTCGGGCCGCCGTTTCAGGAGATCAGAGGGCAATCCTTCGGGTACCTCCGCCATGTGCGGCTGATCCACGATGTTCAAGCCGCGCTTGATCGGGCCGGGGTTCCTCCCGAGCAGAATGCTGAGATTGGTCTCGGCCTGCTCGGACAACTGTTGGTAGTTAATCACTCCCGCCTCGGCGGCCTGCAAAAGCACCTGTGCCTGATAAACCTCGGTGATGGCCGACTCGCCGCCTTTGAACTTGATCTCATTCAACTTGAGGATCTCCCGGTCGGCCACAACCGTCTGCGTCGAATACTCCAGCTGATCGTCGTACTGGCGCAGTAGGTAGTAGTTTTCCGCGACTGAAGCAATCAACGAAGTCTGGACTACGCTCTGGCCGTATTTGCTCGCCAGCAATGTCGCCCGTGCCGACTCGGTGGCGCGACGGTACTGTCCCCAGAAATCAACGACGTAATTCAACGTCAATCCAAGTGTGCCAAACGTCGGAGCACCCGGGAACTGGAAGTTACGTTCGTTTGCGATGGAAGCGCTGCCGTCCAGGGTCGGAAACTGGTTGGCGCGCACGATGCCGAGGTTGGCGTTAGCCTGTAGGACGCGCGTGGCCGCGATCTTCATGTCGTAGTTACTGGCGAGCGCTTCCTTGATCAGGCCCTGCAGTACCTCGTCCTGGAACACCGCGCCCCACAGCATGTCGCCAAACGGCCCGGTCGGCTGACCGGACGCTTGCGGCGGCTGAGCGTCGGCGGCCGGTGCAACTCCGCGATACTGGCCGGGAACATCCAGCGCCGGACGCTGGTAATTGGGACCGACTTTGCAGGCGCAAAGCGATAACAGCAAAACAATGACAGCCGCTGTTCTGAGGTTAGTCATGGCCCCCTCCTGTCACCTCAGGTCCCGCGACGCCTGGTGGTGCCTCATGTTTCTCACCGCCGATCCAATTCCCGAAACGCTCGACGACGTCGAAGCTGACTGGAATAAAGAAAATGGCAAGGAACGAAGCCGCGAGCATTCCGCCGATCACCACCGTCCCCAGCACCTGTCGCGATATCCCGCCGGCGCCTGTGGCTGTCCACAGCGGCACGCAACCGAGAATAAAGGCAAACGACGTCATCAAAATCGGTCGCAATCGGAGTTTGGCGCCGGTCAGCGCGGCATCGATAAGGGTCGCGCCCTTGTCATATTCCATCTTTGCGAATTCGACGATCAGGATGGCGTTCTTCGCTGACAAGCCAATCAGCATAACCAGACCAATCTGGGCGTAAACGTTGTTATCGAGTTTGCGGAAATAGAGTGCAACGAACGCCCCGAAAACCGCGATCGGCACGCCCAGCAAAACGCTGAACGGCAGCGTCCAGCTCTCGTATTGGGCGGCCATGATCAGAAACACTATGAAAAACGCCAAGCCGAAAATCGTGGCGGGAGAGACACCTTGTGCTGCCTTCACCTCTTGGTACGACATTCCCATGTAGTCGTAGCCCATCTGGGTTGGCATCGACTTGCGAAACACGTCCTCAAGCGCCGCGATGGCCTGCCCAGAGCTATATCCGGGCGCGGCCGCGGCGTTGATTTGCACGCAGTTGAATAGGTTATAGCGCATGACGAATTCGGCGCCGCTGCGAGGATAAATGCTCGTCAATGTGCTCAGCGGTACCATGTCGTTCGCAGCGTTCCTGACGTAGAACTTCCCCAGGTTTTCCGCCTTGGTGCGGAATTCGCCATCGGCCTGCACGTACACCTGCCACTGCAGGCCAAAGCGGTTGAAGAAGTTCACCAGCGACCCACCCATGAACGTCTGCACCGTCTCGTACAGACTGCTCAGTTGGATCTGCTCGGTCATCGCCTTGGCGTTGTCCACCTTTACTCCAACCTGGGGAACGCCGAACAGTGCAGTGGTCATCACACCAGAAAGCTCGGGCCGCTTACGGGACTCAGCCATGAACAGTTGTGTCTGTTTTCCGAGAAAGTCGATGCCGCTGCCGGATCGATCTTCCAGGACAAACGTCACTCCGCCCGACGTTCCCACGCCCGGAATCGCCGGAGGCGGAAACGAGAAGGCCAGTCCCGACGGCACCTTGGAGAGGGCCTGTTGCAGGTGGGCTTTGATGCCGTTGTAACTGGTTTCCGGGGTCTTGCGTTCTTCCCACGGTTTCAACGAGACGAAGAAGAACGAACTGTAGGTTGCATTTACACCGCTCAGCATGCTGTAACCCATCACCGAGCTCACCTTGTCCACGCCAGGTGTCTCCAGAATCGCTTTTTCGACCTCTCGGGCTGCTTCGGAGGAACGCTGCAGTGAGGCCCCATCGGGCAATTGGAGGCCGGCGTAGAGGTACCCCTGATCTTCGTCAGGCAAGAAGCTTCCGGGTACTCGTTTGCCGAAAAAGCCGACGGCGAAAACCACCAGGCCAAGTAGTAAGAAGGCGAATCCCGCTTTGTGGATGAGGTGTTTACACCAATTCACGTAGCCGTCGGTAGCGGCGCCGAACACCTTGTTGAACCAGCGGAAGAAGATGCCCATCGGCCCACGGGATTCCTTCTTGGGCCGCAGCAGCATAGCCGACAGAGCGGGACTGAGGGTAAGTGCGTTGAACGCTGAGAATATGACTGAAATAGCAATGGTGACTGCGAACTGCTTGTACAGCTGACCTGTAATGCCGGGCACGAAAGCAGTGGGAATGAAGACGGCAGCAAGGATGAGAGCAATGGCGACGACCGGCCCCGACACTTCTTCCATCGCCTTCACCGTAGCGTCGTGCGGCGTCATGCCATGCTCGATGTGATGCTCCACCGCTTCCACCACAACAATGGCGTCGTCCACCACCAGTCCAATGGCTAACACAAGTCCAAAAAGCGACAGCGTATTGATGGAAAAGCCGAGCATCGGAAACACTACAAACGTTCCAATGAGCGAAACCGGAACCGCCAGCAACGGGATCAGCGTGGCGCGCCATCCCTGAAGAAAGATGAAGACCACTATAATGACGAGTACCAGGGCCTCGCCCAGGGTCTTATAAATCTCGTGAATGCCCTCGCTGACGGCCAGAGTAGTATCCAGCGCGATATCGTAGTCAAGCCCCTGTGGGAAGCGCCCTTTCGCCTCCTGCATCATCTTAAGGACGTTGTTGCGAGTCGCGATAGCGTTGCTTCCAGGAGTGAGATAGAGCGCGACCAGGGCTGCCGGTTGGGAAGGCTTCACCGGCTTTCCTTCTTCGGGCGCTAACCCCAATCGTGCGTTATAGGAGTAGTATTGCGATCCCATTTCCACTCGCGCTACATCTTTCAGGCGCAGAATGGAGCCGTCAGCCTGGGCGCGAACCACGATCTCGTCGAAGTCGGCGGCGGTCGGAAGTCGTCCCGGGGCCCGCACATTGTAGGTGAATTGTTGTCCCTGTGGGATGGGCTCTCCGCCAATCTGACCTGCAGGATTGACCTTGTTCTGGGCTTTGACGGCGTTCGTAATGTCAGACACCGTCACCCCAAGATTCGCCAATTTGTCGGGATTGACCCAGATGCGCATGGCGTACGGCCCAGCGCCGAAAATCTGGACCTGTGAGATGCCGGAAATACGGGTGAGGGCGTACTGCAAATTGATCGTGGCGTAGTTGGCCAGGAAAATATTGTCGTAAGCGCCGGAGTCAGAATACAGGTCGAGCAGCATAAATGGCGCTGTCGTAGCCGGTTGCACGATTACTCCCTGTTGTGTCACCTCGGCCGGCATCTGCGAATTGGCCTGTCCCTGCCGCATCTGCGCCAGAATCTGATCAGTGTTGATATCGGTTCCGAGCTGGAAATCCACGTACAGTTGCATGATGCCGCCGGAGCTGGCGCTCAGCGAGTACATGTAACTCATGCCGCTGACACCTGACATCTGCTGCTCAATCGGAGTTGCCACCGATTCCGCAATCGTTGTGGCATCGGCCCCGGGGTACGTGGCCTTCACCTGGATCATCGGATCGGCAATATTGGGAAACTGCGCCGTGGGCAGGCTAAGCAGGGAAACCACGCCGACCAAGACCATCAGGATGGAGATCACAATGGCGACAATGGGCCGGTTGATGAAGAATTTCGACATGGTCAGTTGCTCCCCGCCGGCGACGCTTCCGCCACGTAGGGCTTGGGACTGACCGGAATTCCCCCTTCTTTCATCAGTTGGGGAGCAGCCGCTGCTGCTTGCTGTATTTTCAGGAGGCCCTCCACCACCACCTTCTCGCCGGGTTTCAAACCCTCGGTGATGATCCAATTCGTGCCTACCCTGTCCCCTACCTTCACCGGGCGGAACGTGGCCTTGTTATCGGGAGACACCGCGACCACCTGATAAAGCGACTGCACTTCGATCACTGCCGCTTGCGGAACCAGGAGGGCGTCTTTATTCTCCGTGGTCTGGATGCGGACGCGTCCGAAACCGCCGGGGCGCAGAATGGAGTCGGGATTAGGAAACTCGGCGGTGACCTGAATGGTTCCCGTGCCAGTTGCAACTTGCCGATTTAGCTGAATAACCCTACCGCTTTGGGGATACTCTTCCCCGTTGGCCTGGATGTACCGCACGGGCACAGTGCCGGGCTTGCCGGATCGAATCAATCTCGAAATCGCGGCTGCATTCCCCAGGTAGGCACTCTCGCTGACGTTGAAGTTTACCCAGATCGGGTTCACTTGCGAGACCGTGGTCATCTTGGTAGTGGTTCCCACCAGGTCACCAATCTGCGAGTTGGAATTGCCGGCGATGCCATCAATCGGAGAATAAATCTTCGTCCATGCCAGATTCAGCTCGGCATTCTGCAGGGCGGCCTTGTCTGCCAGTATTTGCGCCTTGGCAGCATTCAGACTGGCAACGTCATTGTCCAGTTGCTTTTGAGGAATCGCGTTCTGCGCCGCCAGGGGAGTATCGCGGGTAACGTCGTTCTGATAGCGCTCAACCTCCGCCTGTGTCCTGGCCAACGTGGCATTGGCGTGGTCCACCCCGGCCTGGTACTGGCGGGGGTCTAATTCAAATAGGGGCTGGCCTTTCTTCACGAAGTAGCCGTTCTGGTAATTCTGTTTCAGCAGGTAACCCTCCACCTTCGGCGTGATGTCGGCGTTTACCGGGCCAGTGAGCTGCGCCACCCATTCATTGAATATGGGGACGTCCTGCTGCTTGACGTCCGCGACCAGGACCTCGGGAGGACCCGCTTGCGGCTTTTCTTCCTTCTTCTCGCAAGCACTGAGCAACAGCAGCGTCAGCAGACTGGCACCCACGTAAATGGCCCTGCGATGAAACTGCGAAATCGACTGTCGCCGTGGATTGTCGTTTTGCTGCATGAACTTGACCGGACGTTGGTCAGGTAGGGATTGCATGGACACACTCCTGGGGGTCATCTTCGCTCAAACTGAACCAGATCTGGTTGTGCCCAGATCATACCTTTCTAGCTCAGGAGCTTACGGTTTGGCAATGGCACGCGGCGTGTTTTTGGACCAGACCTGGGAGGGGAAACCAATCACTGGTTATCGCTGCGTCATAAACCACTGTTGCGGAGCGGCTGGCACTGTCCTGGAATCGCCCGCACTGCTCCCGGATGGCCCCGGCGCGGACTGGCTCTGTAGTGCCTGGTTTTGCAGCACAAAGAGAGTGCCGCTCGGCAGTTTGACGTTCGACTTGGATGAAAACAGGTACGCAATTCCATCCTTGTCGCGCACAATTCGCAGGTCCTTGATTGGCGGGGCACTCCCCCTCGCGTCGAGATCTCGCGCCGTCTTTGCATCCTGCGGCAATTTGCTCGAAAGCGTGACGTCAATCCCGTCGTTCGCCGCTACCCGAGCGCTTTCCCGGCCGGCCCGCCGGGGATTCGTGTTGGTCATCGTGTCAGATGCCTGGGGGTTCTGTTGGTTCTCGCTCGAAATCGCAATCTGGCGGGCGATGAAGGCATGTAAGGCAATGCTGTTCTGTTTCCATTCTGCCCGCTCGACCAGCAAGACCAGCCACGACGGCTTGTCACCTTGTTGCGGTGCAGCGCCCACGATTCGCCCCGTCAATTTGGTATTGGCCGGCATCACCACACCATTGGCGACCAATTCCGCTTCGAGGGTCCTGAACTCGACGGGATCACCCCGCTGAGCGCGTTCCGCACGTACCGTGGTCATCAATTCCGCTGGAATGGATACTTCGCCGGCAGCCTGCGGCCGAGCGATCTCCGTCTGCGCTTGAATGAGCACAGCAGAAAAAACGAGGATCAGTCCGCAACCCCTTTGCATCTGGCACCACGAAATAATTAGCAAGAGACTAGTACAGTCGAGCCATTGCAGTAAAGTCCAACAACATACAGAGCTTGTAACATGTTAGCAATGTTCGACTTCGCATTAACTTGACAGCCCTTCACGACCCGTTTTACTGTTAGCGCCCACTGTGGTGAGGTGCTCATGACGCTGTCTCCCGTCACCGATGTTGATGAGGAGTTCCAATCGACTGGCAAATCCGCTGGACCGTGCGTCATGGTCGTCTTTGGCGCCACCGGCGACCTCACCATGCGCAAGCTGGTTCCGGCACTGTATAACCTGCAAAAGGCTCATTTGCTTCCCCAGGAATTTGCTGTCCTCGGCGTGGCCCACGAAGACATGAGCCTCGAGGATTTTCGCGCCAAAGTGTCTCGCTTCCTCGAAACCGAGGACCACGGCGCCGACGCTTGGGACCGTTTCCAACAGTCCCTCCATTACCTGCGCGGCGACTTTGGTGACCCGGATACCTACACCAGGCTGACCGAGGCGCTGTCCGCCATCGACGTGCAATCCGGCACCGGCCAGAACTATCTCTTCTACATGGCCACCTCGCCCAAGTTCTTCGCTGAGATCGTGCAGCAACTCGGACGGTCCGGCTTGTCGAAACAGGAGAGCGGCCGCTGGCGCAGAGTGATCATCGAGAAGCCATTCGGACAGGACCTCGAGTCGGCTCTCGCCCTCAACCAGAACATCAAGGCTGTGCTCGCCGAAAACCAGATTTATCGCATCGATCATTACCTCGGCAAGGAAACCGTGCAGAACATCATGGTCTTCCGCTTCGGCAACGGAATTTTCGAGCCGATCTGGAACCGGCGCTACATCGATCATGTCGCCATCACCAACGCCGAAACTGTGGGCGTCGAATTGCGCGGCGGCTACTTCGACACCGCCGGCACCCTGCGCGACATGGTTCCCAACCACATGATGCAGCTCATCAGTCTCACCGCCATGGAGCCGCCCGCGTCGTTCAGCGCCGACGCTGTGCGCGACGAGCAGGCCAAGGTGCTCAACGCCATCCAGCCTCTCAGCTCCGAAGATGTGCTGCACCAGGCGGTCCGCGGCCAGTATGGCGAAGGCATGATGCAGAAGGAAAAAATGCAGGCCTACCGTGCCGAACCCGGCGTCTCGCCCGACTCGAAAACCGAGACCTTCGTCGCCATGAAACTGAATGTCGACAACTGGCGGTGGGCCGGCGTTCCTTTTTATTTGCGCACTGGAAAGCGCCTGGCCAAGCGCCACACCGAGATCACCATTCAGTTCAAGCGCGCCCCGTTTCAGCTCTTCCGGCAAACCCCGGTTCACAAGCTGCAAACCAATCGTCTGGTCATTCAAATTCAGCCGGACGAAGGCATGGCGCTTGGTTTTGGCGCGAAGATCCCCGGCCCCCAGCTTCGTCTCGGCTCGGTCGAAATGAGCTTCGAATACTCGAAGTACTTCGGCGCCGAGCCTTACACCGGATACGAGGTCTTGCTCTACGACTGTATGATCGGTGACCAGACACTGTTTCAGCGGGCCGACATGGTCGAGGCCGGCTGGCGGATCCTTGACCCCGTCATCGACGTTTGGCGAGCGCTGCCCACCCGCAACTTCCCGAACTATGCGGCTGGTTCCTGGGGCCCCAAGGAGTCCGATGATCTGATGGAGCGCGACGGCCGGCAATGGAGGAAAATCGAATGATCCTGGCGGGCGACATCGGCGGTACCAATGCGCGTCTGGCTGCCTTCGAGACGGAAGGCAACCGCCTGCAATGCGTGGTAGAGAAGGTCTATCCCAGCCGCGAACATAGCGGACTGCTCGAAATCGTCGCCCACTTCGTAAGGACCGAGGGAATCCCCGCGCAGTCCGCCTGTTTCGGAGTTGCCGGTCCGGTCCGCGGCGGTCGCAGCAAGATTTCCAACCTGCCCTGGACCATCGACTCCCGCGAGCTCGCGGCCCAGTTGAAATTGCGTTCCGTCGGTCTGATTAACGATCTCGAAGCCTTCGCCTACGGCATCGACGCGCTGGAGTCAAAAGACTTCGTGACCATCAGCGACGGCTCAAGCGACGCGGAAGGCAATATTGCTGTCGTGTCTGCGGGCTCGGGACTAGGTGAGGCCGGCCTTTACTGGGACGGATTTCGCCACCATCCCTTTGCTTGCGAAGGTGGACACACCGAATTCGCTCCCAAGAACGATGTTGAGATCGAACTCCTGCAATACCTGATGAAGAAGTACGGACACCAGCACGTCAGCTACGAAAGGATCCTGTCCGGTCCCGGAGTCAGGAACGTGTATGAGTTCCTGCGAGACAGGTCCAAGGAAGAAGAGCCCGCATGGTTGAAGGAGCAACTCGCCTCGGCTCCCGACGTTCCCGCTTTGATCTCGGAGTTGGCCCTGACCAGGAAGACGCCGATCTGCGACCGCGCCTTATCGATTTTCGTCAGCGTCTTCGGATCGGAAGCCGGAAACTGCGCCCTGAAATTCATGGGGACCGGCGGCATTTACGTTGCGGGCATTGCCGGAAAGATCGTCGCCAAGATGAAAGAACCGGCTTTCATGGAGTCCTTCCTCGACAAGGGCCGCATGAAGTCGTTGCTCGAGGCGGTCCCGGTCAAGATCGTACTCAATGACGACTCCGGCTTGATCGGCGCGGCCCGCTATACGCTGGTTCAGAAAGCTTTCCGCCAGTAAGCCGGACTATCGCGGCGCCTTGACCGAGCGCCGCGAAAATTCCAGGGGCGCAGTATCGTCGTCTTCGAGGCTGAGCGGTTCTTCCCGGCTGACCGAAGATACGGTCTGCAGCAATCGCACACAACGGTTCCAACGCAAGACAGCTTCTTCGTTGTCGTTGGGTTTGATCTTCTCCGCTGCCTCGAAGTGCTTCATCGCCTCTTCGAACAACGGCACCCACACATGGGCAGGCCGTCCGGCTCGCGACTGTGCCTTCGCCCGGCGTTCACACAGAATCCCCAGATAGTACTCCTTCTTGTAGGGGTCGGTCAGGCGTCGGAACGTGGCTTCGACTTCGGCATAGCGGTCTGAAGCTGCGCCGCGAAACTGGTCCGTGACCGCCAGGCCCAGCAGCCGCAGCGCGGCCTGGTTCTCCGCATCGGCGCCCAGGATGTCCTGGCAGATGGATTCCGATTCTTCAGGTTCGTTGAGGTATCGATAAAGCTGCGCCTTGAACAGTGCTCCGTCAATGCCGCTTTGTGCGATTGTCTTCAGCTTGTATTCCATTGCATCCTCCCGATCGGCCCCTGCCTTACTACTGGTGTGATCCGATTCTTGAATGCTGTCCGAACAGTCCCCGACGATGCTTTACGCGATGGTCCACAGCAGATAGGCCGCCACGGCCGTCCCCACCACGGCGCCGCCATAACAGAGACTGAAGATGACTTCGTTTAAGTGCTTCACTCGAAGGCCGTCATACAGCGTGTAACGGAAGCGGTGCGCCCAATGAAAGAGCGACAACGAACACAGAACAAACAGATACAACCGCACCAGCGGAAGACTGACCAGCGCCATCAGACTCTCGTAGCTCGGCGCGCCCAGCCAACCCAGCGGAAACGCCACACCAAATAGAAAGAGTTGGACGGGGATGAGCAGCGCCGCCACCACTCCGCCGGCGCTGAACAGTACCCAGAAGAAAGCTTCGTTGGATTGTTTCGCCATGCTTACCTCACGTCAGCCCCTCACCGCGTGACCATCCAGCCTACGAACACCGAAATTGCTACCCACATGACATAGCTGGGCGCGGCCACCAGAAAGTCCGGAACGCGTTTCCCGCCCAGCCGAACGGGCATCGCACTCGGTGCCAGATTGAACCACGTGATCGCGTGAAACACTACAAACAGAAACGCGATTATGTTGAGAACGATGACAAAGGGTGACTCCAGGAACGACTGAAAATCGGCGTACGCCTGCGGTCCGCTCTTGAGCGCCGCCAACTGGAACAGCGTCTCAACCACAAAGAGGGCCACAAAGACGCTGCTCAACTCGCGCAGTATGAACTTAAGATACTGCCGCTGGCCCAGCCACCAGTACACCGACACCCGCCGCCTGTACCATCGCGGATGAAAGTCTGTGTACCGTGTCCCGGCGCTAATCGTTTCCGGTTTCGCCACTGCCATGTTTCGTCTCTTCACCTCTCGGCATCACAAATGACTTCAGCCACTCCAGCACGGCCGTCAGTTTGTATTGCTGGATTGCGCCTGCGGGATCCACATGTTTGGGGCAGACCCGCGTGCATTCACCGACGAACGTGCACCCCCAGATACCGTCGGGATGTGCCAACTCCTCGATTCGTTCACCCGCTCCCTGATCGCGCGAATCCATGTTGTAGCGCTGAGCAAGCGCCAATGCCGCCGGACCTACGAATGTCGGATCCAGCCCGACCACCGGGCACGCCGCATAACACAGCGTGCAGTTGATGCACATGCTGAACTGCTTGTAACGCTCCAACTGCGTCGGCGTTTGCAGAAATTCGCCCTGCGAAAGCGGCGGTTGGTTGGGATGAATCAGCCACGGCTTTACCTTCTTCAGCTTGGCCAGGAAGTCGCTCAACTCGGTAACCAGATCCCGCACCACCGGAAAGTAGCGCAACGGCTCGACTCGAATGTTGCTTCCCTTCTGTGCGTAGTCCGTGAGAAATGTGGCGCACGTGAGCTTGGGCTCTCCGTTCACCATCATGCCGCAACTGCCACAGATCCCCATGCGGCACGACCACCGGTACGTCAGCGTGCCGTCTGCGGTGTCTTTGATGTGATTCAGAGCATCCAGCACCACCCACTCTTTGTGCACGGGCACTTCGAAGCTCTGGAAGTGCGGCTCCGTATCCCGCTCGGGTGAGTAACGCGCAATTTCGAGAATGATGGTTTCCGCCATATCAGTCGGCCTTGCCTAATGCTCCTGCGCTTGCTTGGAAGTCTGCTGCCCGTAAACTCGCTCTCCGGGCGGCCACCGCGTGATCGTCACCGGTTTGTACTCAATCCGCGACAAGCCGTCAGGGTTGCGATAGTTCAAAGAATGAGCGAGAAACTTTTCGTCATCCCTGCCCGGGTAATCGGTCCGCTGATGCGCCCCCCGAGACTCGGTTCGATGCAGGGCGCACTGCACAATCGACTCCGCCACATCCAGCATGAAGCCGAGTTCGAGGGCCGATTCCAACTCAGTGTTGAACGTGTGACTGTGGTCGTCGAGATTGATGTCTCCGTAGCGCTCTTGCAACTCCCGCAGCTTCGCCGCGCCTTCCATAAGAAGCGATTGCTCACGATAGATCCCGGCACTCTTTTCCACTGCCGACTGCATCTCATTGCGGATGGTTGCAATTCGCTCTCGCCCGCCCGTCTTGTTCAGGAACTGCGATTCGAGCCTTTGACGTTCGTCGTTGGCCAGTGCCATGGTCTTGCCATTCGGCGACGGCTGCTGCGACGCGTAGTGGGCCGCCGCCTGTCCGGCCCGCGCGCCAAACACCAGGCACTCCGGAAGCGAATTCGACCCCAGCCGGTTCGCACCATTAATGCTCACGCAAGCCACTTCGCCGGCAGCAAACAATCCCGCCAGAGGCGTGGCTCCCTCGATATCGGTACTGACTCCGCCCATCATGTAATGCACCACCGGCCTGACCGGAATCACTTCCTTCACCGGATCGACGTTCTGATATTTCAGGCAGAGCTCGCGAACAAACGGCAACTTGGCGTCAATCAGTTTCTCGCCGAGATGACGAAGATCCAAGTGGACGATCGATCCATACGGCGTCTGAATGGTTCGCCCCTTCTGGTCTTCCTTCACGAATGCCTGCGATAGCCGATCTCGCGGGCCCAGTTCCATGGAGCGCAGCACAGGCTTGGCTTCTGGCGTCCCCAGGTTGTAGTCCTGCAGGTAGCGGTAGCCATCCTTGTTCAGCATGTAACCCCCCTCGGCCCGCGCTGCCTCAGTGATCAAAATCCCGGTGAATGGCAAGCCGGTCGGGTGGTACTGAAGAAACTCCATGTCTTTGAGTGGAGCTCCGGCCCGATATGCGAGCGCCATGCCATCACCATTCTTGATGTTGGCATTCGTAGTAAAAGGAAATATCCGGCCGCAGCCGCCTGTGCAGAGAATCACTGCCTTGGCGGTGATCGCCTGTATCTTTCCCGACATCAGCTCGATGGCGACGACGCCCTGCACGCGTCCATCGTCAACCAGCAGCTTGGTGACGAACCATTCGTCATAGCGGGTGATTGGATCGTATTTCAGCGTAGTTTGAAACAGGGTGTGCAGCATGTGGAAGCCGGTCTTGTCTGCGGCAAACCAGGTACGCCGTTTCTTCATCCCGCCAAACGCGCGCACAGCAATGTGCCCGTCCGGCTCGCGGTTCCATGGACATCCCCATCGTTCCAATTGCAGCAATTCCTGGGGAGCTTCTTTCACAAACTCCTCGACGGCGTCTTGGTCGCTCATCCAATCGCCGCCCGAGATCGTGTCGTAGGCGTGCTCGTCCAGGCTGTCGTCCGGCTTCGCGACACCCGCGGCTCCGCCTTCTGCGGAAACCGTGTGGCTGCGCATGGGATACACCTTGGACACTACGGCGATGCTGAGTTTGGGATTGACCTCGGCGGCTGCGATGGCGGCGCGTAAGCCCGCGCCACCTCCGCCAACCAGAAGAACATCGTGAGACGAGATGTCCATCGATCCCCACCAGCGCGCGCACTCGGTGTGCGGACGCTACCACCAGGGCCTGAGTGTCGGCCATTCTCCACTAACGGCCACTCGAAATCAAATGGAAACTGCGACAGCGCGCAAACACAGGCTTTCGGCTAGGACTTTCCTCGAAACAGGAATACCAATTCGATCAGCAGGATGATGACGACCATCAGTTCCAGGATGAAACCGCGGCTCTGATGAAACTCCTCGATCAGGTAGTGGTAGAGGTCTTCCGCAGTCTTGAGTTTCTCATTGACCAGGTTCTTGTACTCGGGGACGCCGACCTTGGCTGCGGCCAGCCGATACAACCTCGCCGAGAACATGTCGCTGACGAACTTGATGGCCGTGTCCGCCCGCTCCACCAGCTCGGTAACCTCGACCGTCACGGTGGTAAGGCGAGAGGCTTCCCGGCGCATTTGCCAGCGTTTCAAAAGCCCGGCACGATGTTTCAAGGACTCGTAAACCGCAGCCAGTTCCCTGGTCAGTAGTTCGTCGTAGTGCCGGAACTCCAACAGCTGCGAATTGACGTACTCCAGAATCTGCACCGAGGTCTCTGCGCCGCTGGGCGTGTCATAGATCAGGGAAGCGTTCCACCCAATGACGATTAGGTCCCTGGGATAGTACGAAAGCGCCGCGTGCAGCGAATCGTCTTTTTCGGCTTGCGCCAGTTCCGCGTGTTCGCCTCGCACGATCTGAGCGATTTCCGAGCCGCGGTCCCTGAGTAAGTCTGTTCCCAGGGGCTGGCCTTCCACCTCGTTCAGCAGAAAGACATAATAGTCCTCGCCCAGCCAGTGGCTGTAGGGACGAACCATTGCTGGGGCGATGCGCTCTAGTCGGCTGCGGACAATTTTTTCCGCCTGCTGCTCGAGCTCGGCACTGGGAACCCATCGCGCCGCCAGGTTCGACAGCGATTTCCAGTCGCCTTCAAACGGCAGGCTCATCAATACGCTGATCACGCCGTAGTCGTAATACTTGATCTGCGGCTGAACCGTCTCCCCACTGCTCAGTCGGACCGGATCGAGGGCTTCGACTACGGGCGGGTTCTCGAAGCGCACGTACTCAGGAGTGGCGTGCTTGAAGCTGGGTTCGGTCCGGCGAGCGCCCAAAATATCGCGCAGTTCTTCGAGCCTGATCTCCTCGCACACGTCGTGGAGAATCACACCCAGAACCGACCCCTTCAGTTTCTGCACCTGCGTCTCGGTTGTCATGGCTGTCCTTAGACTAACCTGCGGCCGACGGTTGCTGGCTATAACCATTTATGGCGGTCAGACCAGGGGTACCCCCTCCACCTGTCACGATCCCTGAAATCAGTGCTTTAGCGGGATTTACGCGCAAAATGTGACACGGAGGACAGAGAGAGAAGCCCGCGGCCTGGCTGCTTGCGCGCTAAGGAATGTATATTGATCGGCGCTAGCGAAAACCCGCAAAGTCCCGTAAAGACTGGCCCTGACAGATCCTCAAGCGCGGGAATGCCCAAGCTAGTCCGCGGCCACAGCTGCAACTGCGTCGGCGATCCGCGACTTCTTTTCACCGCTCTGTTGCATCAGTTTTGCGACCAGGGCGGTCCAACCCGTCTGGTGACTGGCCCCGAGCCCGGCGCCGGTGTCGCCGTGGAAGTACTCGTAGAACAAAATCAGGTCCTTCCAGTTCTCATCGGACTGGAACTTGCCGACCTCGCCGTACACCGGCCTTCGTCCGTCGCCGTTGCGGGTAAAAACGCTGCCCAGGCGGCGCGATAGCTCAGCCGCCACCTCCCACAATGTCAGATACTGCCCTGAGCCCGTGGGACACTCCACTTTGAAGTCGCTCCCCAGATAGAAGTGGAAGCGTTGCAACGACTCAACCAACAGGAAGTTCATCGGGAACCAGATGGGGCCACGCCAGTTGGAGTTCCCGCCAAACATGCCAGTGAGCGATTCGGCGGGCTCGTAATCGACGCGGTGCTCTACACCTCCGACGTGCACCACGTATGGACGGGCCTCGTGATAGCGCGAGAGAGCGCGAATTCCGTAGGGCGACAGGAATTCTTTCTCGTCGAGCATGTAGGTGAGGATACTGCGCAGTTTTTCTTCGTCCACGATGGAAAACAGCCGCCGCTCTTCCCTGCCCGCGGTGCGCATGCATGCCAGATTGCCGGTCAAGTCTGGACGGTTTTCGATGAACCACTCCATGCGGCGCCGGAACGACGGCATGCGATTGAGCACTTCCTGGTCCAGCGTTTCCACGGCGAACAGAGGAATCAGCCCGACCATCGATCGTACCTTGATGGGGAAACGCTGGCCGTCACCGGCATGCAGGACGTCGTAGAAGAATCCGTCTTCCTGGTTCCACAGACTCTGGCCGTCTTGGCCGCGGTGGTTCATGGCGTTCGCAATGTAGAGGAAGTGTTCCCAGAACTTGCTGGCCACGTCCTCGTAAGCCGGATCTTCTTTCGCCAACTCGAAGGCGATCGCCAGGAGGTTTAGGGTGTACATCGCCATCCAACTGGTACC